>JAABUP010000024.1_pt1 | contig 337435 bp, 287 predicted proteins | sample 5559201 | NCBI WGS metagenome assembly JAABUP01 (sample SAMN10711887, study PRJNA513373) | rock metagenome | isolation source: Antarctica rocks | place: Antarctica
TAGCAGACTACCCCCTCAACGCCCCCCACCGCACCTACAACCACACCGTCCCCCACACCCTCACGAAACTAATCCTCCACCTCGCCAACCCCGGCCAAGTCCCCCCCATCCCCGCCACCGCCTACGCCAAAACCCTGCTATCCCTGCAACGCACCCTGAGCGCCGAACTCAACACCACCGGCGACCGCTGGCTCTCCCCCTCCGAAGACCCTTTCGGATGGGACCTCGAATTGGGATGCTTGCTTGAATTCTGGTCGAATCCGGAAAAGGGCGTCAGTCCCCTTCCTGGCGATGCGGGGAGGATGGAGAAGCAGCATTTGACGTTGGGGATATTGCATTCGGTGGTGGAAGGGTTGCTGCAGAGGTTGGTGTATAAGGGTCTTTATGAGTTTGTGTATGTGGAGGTTTTCGACAGTGGCTGGGGGCTTGTGGGGATGGGGTTTGTGAGTCCGTATGCGGTTCGGGGGAATGGGACGACGGCTGGGGTGGTGAGTGTTTTGGCTACGTTGCAGATTGAGGGGAAGAGGTAGGGGGGTTGGGGGTTGGGGTAGTGGTATGTATATGAAGTGGGCAGTTGTGTAAGTTGGTAAGGTGCATTGTGTTCATATACTCCTTCAATTCCTTACTTCATATAAATAAAAGTGGCCGGACCTCCCGTCTTTCCCTATACCACAAACATCACAACCTACCCCTCTGATCCTATCTAAAACCCTCCTGGCCCCTCTTCCCCCCGCCCCCACCTCCCCAAATCCCCAAATACCCAACAACCCACCACTCCAGCTCTATCACACCACTTCTCATAATGCTGTGTTTCTTGAACGAGGGCTGGGAGGGATGGATAGACGGGTATCAAGCGGTGAAAGCTCTATAAGTTGCGTTATTCTATATGTGGAGAAGTTGGTGGATGGGATAATACATGATGTGTGGATTGCAGCGGGGAGGTGGAAGATGGACGATGTTGGGTTAGAGTAAACATGCGAGGAAATTCTTTGCACTTTAGAGGAGAGCGGTTGGTATTGAGAGTGTGGATGGGATGGGAGTCAAGATAGGAACAGGAAAGCTGTACAGTACCCGTACATTTTCAGAGATTAGTGATAAGGTATAAAACAGATACGCACTTCGTGGTATCTATGCGTGATAGAATATATCTTCAAACGGACTGCGAAAGTGGTAGAGGTTCGTACAGTGAGTGGTATCTCCAGTAAAGATCAGGATAAACTATTGCGACGCAGTTTCGCATCCGTTCTTCCCAACATACATTCCTCAACCCCAACGCCATGCTCGACACACGAGAGTTTCTATCGGAACGCAGTATCTACCAAGCCTCACCAGCATCAAAATCGAACCTTGTCAACTCCTTCCCCGCATCCTCAACGTCCTTCTTCGCCTTCATCCGCATATAAAAGATCGGACAGTCCTTACTCGAACAAATAACCTCGCAGTGCAAACTGCCCTGACACCGTTGACACTGCGTCCACAGCCGTCCGAACCTGACTTCCAAGTCGCTGACTTTGGTCAAGGTCTTGGTATACAGCTCTCCAGTACGCGGTCTACAGTCTTCGCACACCGCACCGGCCATTTCGTCCGCGCGCGTCAGAGGTTTCTTGCAACCCATGCATGTCTGCGTTTTCTTGGCGAATTTCATCAGGCCGCCTAGGGAGGGAGCGGCGACGGAGATGGAGCGGGTATGTTCCCCTGTGAGCAGCTGGCCTGCTTTCTTTTCGCCGAGGATGGGGTCGAAGATTCTCCCTAGAGGTTTTGCGAGTTGGTTGTCGAGGTAGTATTTGGTGTCGATGGGGATGTTGTTCTCTAGCACGAAAATCGGATCTTCGGATCTCTCGTAGTTCTTCGCACCGCCTGCTCCTTTTACGATCACGTAGGCGACACGATCGCCTAGGGTGGGGGCGGAGCCGGCGTCTCGCTTCTTCATGCGCTCGGCGAGCTCGACGTGGGCTTGCTTGGCGGTGTAGTCGGATTTCGAGAGAGCTTTGGTAATGACGAGTTTGGACATGTCGACCTTGTTCTGAAGCAAATCAGAGATGGTATCTTTCACATAGCTATGAAGATCAGTCAGAGTCTCAGAGCATAGAGAGTGTGGGGTCATACTCTTGCGCACCCTGAACATCTCGATCAATGAGGATCTTGCGCAGGATAGTTTCAATGACGTTCTGGACCAGACGGCAGTTATCTCGTCTTACGGTTTCGATACCCTTGCTGTCCATCTTGTCATATTTTTCTGGACTCGTCCAATATAGGCCGGCATATCGCTTCTTGTTGATCAGTAGGTAAGGAAAGTAAACCTTCTCGAATTCCAGCTTGATCGGCTTGATGAACTTGGCCGACACGAACTGGGCGGCGTCATTCCCCAACTCCATGGCCTTTTCTATCTCCTGGGGCCCGAATTTAACCATCACTGAGTCAGTGTCGCCATATATGACTGAGGCATCATGCGAATACCCATTGGCTATAGTGTATCGTTTTTCGACTTCTTCTTTAGTCCTTTCGATCATTTGTCGACCATAGCTGGTGGTACTACTCGCAATAGCAAGACAAGGTAGCTTTCCGACCGTCGCACCTGTAATCCCGTAAACACTGTTGGCACTGACTTTCAAAGCCAGCTGTCGGCCGTTGAGGACAGCCTTTTTGAAGGCGTCAGTCTCCACTGCTAGCTCCTTTTTCGCTCGCTTCCTAGCCCCCAGCAACTCCTCCAGGATCTGTGTGAGTAAGCCCTTCCGGATCTTCGCCGTGCAAAACATATCTCCATTAGGCGTGACAATGTAGTCTTCGTTTTTGACAAGGTTCATCTTCTCAACGCTAGTCTTGTTTAGTAAAGTCGTATAGCAAAGATTATGTGCTTGTATGATACTAGGGTATAAGGAAGCAAAATCGAGCGTAGCAATCGGAACGTCGTAATATCCTCTAGTGGGTTCAATGACAGTTGCACCTTCGTACTGGTCCTCAGAGGCGTCGCTTCGTAAATTAGGAATAACAAGGTGCTGCTCCAGCGCTTTCCGGAAGAGCTGACTGATGAATTTGACCTGCTGGCCCCTGGCCAGCAGGTAATTGAAAGGGACTCCGGTGACTCTGGCCATTTCGGTGTAGTTGACAAGACACATCAATTTGTCCATGAGCCGTTGTGGCAGAAAAGCATCTTTGAGGCAGTAGACAGCGAGTCGCCGCCGTGACTCTGGCGTCCCGTTGAAGAGTTCTGTAATCATGGTATGGTGCACATCTTCCTTCTGCTCCCCCAGGAAATGTGCGCAAACGGCGTTGAGGGTATAACTTCGTAGCTGATGGTCTCGTTGCACGAGCTGCAGCAGGTCCAGCTGCAGGCGTCCGTTGGTATTCGTAGCTTTGGTATCTCTGTTGCCCATCTGCTTGCTCGAGAAGTTGGTTTCCTTAGCTTGGGATGCCATGTTCTTGAGCCTTGTCCATTGATTGAATCTCGTGCACTTTAGATGTTTTGCTCGATCCAGTAAGTATGGAAAGTCAAAGTTGGCGATGTTGTACCCAATGATGACATCCGGATCTACCTTCTCCAGGAAATCTCTCCATGCCATCAGCATCTTCTCCTCAGCATCGAACTCGAAAATCTGGGTATTGACGATGAGACTGCACGTATCAAGGCAGAAAACGTTTCGTACAAATGGTTTGGCGTCCCCGTATTTCGTAACGACGTTTGCGATCTGGATGACAGGATCTTGGTTGGCTTCTGGAAAGATGCCTTTTCGACCAGCACACTCAATATCGAAGGAGAGTATACGAAGCGGGGCCATCTTCGCCCACTCCCCATCATTTGAGTGGGCAATGAGGTCTCGGTAGTGCACGCGCGCCTCTATTTGGCAGTTCGAATGGCGGTCTTTGTGAGGGATTATGTGATATTTGCTGTGGGGAGCTTCAACCCAAGACATGCCTGTCACCTACATAGTATATCAGCTCCGGACGCACCTTCAGCATCGCCGGCTTAACTCACTCCAGTATCAATCATGAATCGCAAGACGTATTGAATGCTATCAAAAGTCAAGATCCCACCATCCACCCCCTTCCACATCTGCTTGTAGTTTGTATTTCCACTTTCGATTGTCGTCCGCACCCTGTTGATGAACTTTGGGTCGGTGACTGTGATCTTCAGATACGGACTCTGTTGATTACCTTGAAATCCGAACAAGTTCTCCCGCATCACCATCTGGACCGAATGTATGGCCGGTTGATGTTGCGCCAATTGAGTCTCCAGATATGCCTTGAAACCTTCCGTATCCGTCTTCGCGAAGGAGACTGGCGCCGCTACATACAAGTAGTGGAGGAAGTCAGTGACATGAAGGAGGACAGAGTGACCAGTCTATAATGGTAACGGTCAGCATGAATCTTCATACTCTGTCTGGTGTAATCTTGACCTCAGTAACGCCAAATAATTTCACAGTAGTCCTCCCTCCATTCAACGTCCCCTCCTCCGCCTCAATCTGCTGGAAGACCAGAGCATCCTTCCCCTCGTCGAAATCACCGAGCCCCGGCCTTTCCCACTGCTGATCCTTCTCCGAATTTCGCTGCTTCAAGCCACTGATGTCCTGGGTCAATTTCTCCAACACTTCCTCTTCAAATTGACTCTTGGGCTGACTCGAGCCAAGTTTGGGGCCATTCTGGCTCAGTTTGAGCCGCTTGGATGGTGAAGAGCCTATATCCAGTTTTCTTCTCTTGGCTGTGGAGGGGGAGGGGAGGCTAGCCTTAGGATTAGCATGGGCTTTAGTTGAGTCGGCCAATGCCCGCTTTGGTGTCTTCAACGTAGCTGCTGGCATCTTCAAGGCACCTTTGGTGGTCAAATTGGCATTGTGGTCATTCGCGGCGAGATATCCTTCTCCCACAGAAGGGCGCGTCATTCGCGTCGGAGTTAATTACGTGAGACGCTAGTACTAGCTTTGGCATTAGAAAGCCGCATCGTCGATAGGAATAGGACACATTATTTATCAAAACTCTCCCCGAGCATAATAACACGATCGAGTGATGACAGCCGACTGCCCCAAACTAACCACTTATTTCTGCTCGTGTCCCATTCAGCAACATCGTCCGGAGCAATGTTAGTTGAACCTCAACCCATTCGAGCACATCATGGGGCGTGATGGCAGTCAATGCCCGAACGCGCTCGGTCATACGCAGTAGGCTTTGTTGGGTACTTTTATAAAAGTAACAGGCGTCGAGACACCTTACAGCGTAGCCTAAAGATGTGGGCGCAGGCATCATATCAGAGGCTTGGTTTGGTATTTTGGCAGTCGTCTCATGCTAGGACAATTGAGGTTATGCGTAGAGCGAGAAAAGTTCCCAGCGAATGATGATCGATTTTATGTTGCGGGAGTATTTCAATAACTTTAGGACTGATTTTCATCGAGATACCTGAACAGCTCTAGATCACAGCATTCGGAGCATTCGATACATACATGCAAAGCTACATACCGCGCACAAGATCCTATTATGTAGATTTTCAGGTCTTCCCGTGCTATGCGATACCCACAAACGCCGACGCTATGCCTGACATGCTGCTTGGAAGAAATCGTCAAGGAGCCGCGCTAATCTCAATGCTATAACAGGCTTTAAAGGCTGATTCGTAAAGGGCCGGCGAGAAGATTTCGCTTATTATGACTCGTCCCACTCGTGACATTCGTGGTCGTCAACTCGCCAATGTCGCACCAATCTTTGTATTTCTGGAAAGCTATCAGTACCATAATCACAGACCGTGCGAGGCTAGTAAACTCACAATACAGCTCAGGTACCGACACCATCGACATGTCGTAGGCTTTGTGTTGTAGAAGTTTCTCAAGAGCACAATGAAGCAGACGAGAGCAGCGATCAGTGCAATAGCTCGTACCACCCACCACACCCACCAGAGAGGCTTGCGACCTTTGAAAAAAGCAACAGGCTCTCTGGCGAAAGCTTTGATACCCCCATCTTCATCGCTTTTCCGGGACCGCTTCACGGATGCATACGGTGGCAAGTCCGCGCCAACCCTTCGGCGCAAAACGTCCGGAGAATGCAATAAGCAGACTCCTAGTGCCAAACCCATGAGGAAGCCACCAATGTGCGAGAAGTTATCCAGACCGGGCAACAAGCCCAACGCAAAGGAAATAACTATGTCGAACAGCAGCCATGCGAGATCGGCCCAGGGAGATTTGACCTCTCCCCAGTGATAAAGCAGATCCAGAAGGTTGAGGGCAATTATACCGAAGAGAGAGCCTGAAGCACCTGTAGAGGCGATACCTTCTGGGGCCAGATTCCCACCGAGAATGAAGCCGAATATCCCGCTACTAAGATAGACGAGGAAGAAGCGTAGAGAGCCGATCTCCTTCTCCATGTCTCGTCCTAAGAGGAGCTGCAGTATCATATTGAAAGCGATGTGTATGAAACCGGCATGTAGGAAAATAGGTATGATGAAGCGATACCACTGATTAGGGTGGCTTGTCTCGGAATATGCCTTGTCCCCGAAGCCGCAAAGGTTATTCAATTTGCACTGGTTGTCGAGTGCTAGAGGGTTTGACGTGGTGTTTGGACATGGCCATATATCGTTGAAGTTCTTGGACGGCTTCCGCATGCATGGAACATAGCGCGCGCCCATGTTGATCAGTACGTATGGGGAAGGACCGATCATGGGATTAAACTGAGGATGAATTTCGATAGGGGTTTTGGTCAAGACGCCTGAGCCTGTCAGCGCTGGACCAGGGGATGACGAGCTACGTGCTCTTACCATTCTTCGCCAACTCTGCGATGAAGACGCAGATCTGTATCAGAGTGAATGTGTAAACTACCCAAGGTATTTTCCCACCAAAGAAACCTTGCTTCCTTCTCCGTCGAGCTGCATTTTGTGGTGGCCTGTCTATGATGGCTGGGTCATCTGCTAGGTGGTCATGCATTGCCAAATCCGAGTCTCCTTTGCTTGGATTGTGTCTCAGCGGTATATTGTCTGAATAGGCTGCCTGTTCATGCTCCCTGCCGCCTCCACCAGATGCATAGTATGGAGATGGCAGGCTTTGTTGGCTTTGGTCGGCGTATGATCGATAGCTTGAGTCTTCGAAAGAGGGCGATGACATATAGGGTGCAGAAGGTTGTGCAGGATGAGAACTGTAGGTTGTATATGGATCTGGAGGAAGTGGTGGCAGGGCAGCATTGGAGTTCTGCTGGTTGGGACGTGGGGTTGGTGGGGAGTTGTAGTACTCGTTGGCTGCCATGATGGGCGAGATGGTGTGTGAGAGGTTGTAGTATGCGTTTGGGATTGTGAGCAGGCAGGTTTATGAGATCAGGCAAGGCCGTAGGATGGGCGCTGGAAAGGGCGACAGCTGCGGCAGATTGTGTCTCGGCAAACAGAGGAACTCAACAGCAGCGACTTGCCAGTACAAAGACAAAGACGAAGGCGCTGGAGGTGAGAGTGAGAAGATATCCATGAGGAGAGAATGAGGGATGGAATTGTTGTGTCTGAAAATAGAAGACTCTACTCGTGTTTGGTAGATCCTTCAACCAAAGCAGCTTAGGATCCGGGCGGTGTTCCTAGCGCGTGGATCACCCGGGCCCCGGGCCAGTAATGTTGATTTTAGGCTCGCCGTTGCAGGGCTGGCCCCCATACAAGCCGCTGTGGAGGCGTCACCAAGGAAGACAGACCTCTCGGCCTTTTTCATGGAGGTTTCATTGCTGCTTCTTCTGACCAGTGCTTAGGTCACTTGGCCCATTGCACTGCTCTCGCTGCTTGTCTCTGCGTCAATCTGGCCTTGAATTACCAATCCTGCGTCGCATACGGATTGGAGGCACGGCCATGGGAGCATGAGCGTCTTGCCTTTTTGACATTGTCTCAAAAAGATGATGAGCCCACTATCGTCACCTTCAGTTCTAGCATCACCAATGAAACACGGACGGAGAAGCTGGGCAAAGAAGTGCGAACGCGCGTGTTGCTCGGTGGCCACTTACTTCCCATTAGCCTTTATCTATGGCTTGACGACATGGGCGATATGGGTGGAAGCTGGCATAGGTCTTTTGGCAGACTACAAGGGCTGGAAAAGTGGGCCCCGTCTAGTGTGTCTTACTTGGGTAGTAGCTGATAATGCTGTGAGCATAGGCACAATATCCTCTGTTCTTGGAGTCATTCTCTACGTCCTCCTCAACTGGTGCTACACAACGGCCGTCTTCACAGATCCAGGATCGCCCCTCAACCAAGATTATTATAACGTCTTGCCAGGGTCCGGGAAACCCACCTCCGGCTACACCTCCCTCCCTACGCATGAACCGATACAACGGGACGCTTCTTCTTTCACCGTCAAATCCACGGGTGAGTCCAGATTCTGCAAGAAGTGCAAGGCCCGCAAGCCGGACCGTGCACACCATTGCTCGACATGCGGCCGATGCGTTTTGAAAATGGATCATCACTGTCCTTGGCTGGCGACGTGTGTCGGATTGAGAAATTACAAGGCCTTCCTGCTGTTCCTCCTTTACACGACGTTCTATTGCTGGCTTTGCTTCGCTGTGACGTCGACCTGGCTTTGGGGGGAAGTCTTGAGCGACAATCAGTACACCGAGAGTTTCATGCCAATCAATTACGTCTTGCTGTGTGTGATTTCTGGGATCATAGGCTTGGTCTTGACAGGCTTCACAGGGTGGCACTTAAGCTTGGCGTGCAGGGGTCAGACGACTATCGAGTGCTTGGAGAAGACGCGGTACCTCAGTCCCCTACGGAAGACTATGCGAGCAAACAGCCATAAGAGTGCGAATGGAAAGGGAGGGCAGAGTTATGGACAGCAGCTTGCTGAGATCCATGCAAACGCGCTGCCAGGCGTCACAAGACCTGAAGAAGGGGAAAGTATGGTTGCGGACGAAGATCTCGAACAAGGTAGACAGGCACGAAGATCTTCGCGAAGGGACTACAATGAAGTTGAACAGTCGAGGGAACGGCAAAGGTATGAAGACTATCTCGACGAACGAGACTCCGAAAAGCTACCAAATGCCTTCGATTGGGGTTGGAGGAGGAATTTACAGCACCTCTTCGGACCTAAGCCTCTTCTGTGGGTTCTTCCAGTGTGCAATACTTCGGGTGACGGGTGGCGTTGGGAGCCGAATCCGGAATGGATGGAACAACGGGAAGCGATCAGACGGGACCGAGAGCGACAGTGGCAAGAGAATGAGGAAAGAGGGGGACATGAGTATTCGGGTGGGCCTAACAGACAGCCACAGAGATGGCCCACCGGAGATGGTTCGGACCGACACTATCTAACAACGTCTAACGGAGTGATTGATGTGCCAGTATCGGGCAGTAGGTCGCCTGGTAAAGCCGATCATATCTTGGGAAGGACTGATGAGTACTTCGACCGAAGCTTTGATGACGGCAGCCCATCTAGCAGGATGTCTATGAAGACACTGCGGCGGCGTGGTAGCTTTGATGGGAGCAGTGATGACGATTACGATGTGAGTAGTGACGAGGAATCGAAGACTGCTCAAGACTCGCTGTACAATGGCCAGCCCAGGGGCGAGGATGGAGGGCGTAAGAGAGATTGAGTGCAATCAATGTCATTGAACAGTGAGCTTCTCACTGCACTCAGCCTTCCCATGACGAGGCTAGGAGGAGCAAAAGTCAAACAGGGATGCAACAGCCTAGGGACGACTAGGAAGTTGACAGATATCGAGACAAGGCAAAGGTCTCCTCGAACCCTGGCCCTGGGTCGAAGTTCGTCCACCACTTCATGAGCCTTGGTGGCGCTAGCGCTTCAGGCGCTTCATGAGGAAACATCGTTGGTTACCTTGATGATGGAAGCACTCCCATCTATCAACACTCCACCTTACGTCTCAACAGCCCCAGGATCATAATAATAGAAGCATCCACATCATGTTAGATCTACAAATGGAATAGCGATGCATCGATAATTCCTCCAGACTTCTCCAAGACCGCAGCACGTACCATCACCATGGTATGTACGAGTGACATCTGCCCTCGCTGTACAGAGTGCACCAACTGTCACAAAAGCGACCTGTACGACTTGAGTGCCAAATGCCGCGTGAAGTACGCCAGGCGTTGCTCGCACTGGAGAAGGTCTAGGTAAGAGACAAGCTGGCACGCTTCTCATTGATCGAGCTCAGATTGACGCAGGAAAGCATTCCATCGGGCCCGAAAGAAAGTCAAGCAAGAGACCGTTAATCGGGATGATTATCATGATGAGCCTTTGACTGAGGAAAAGCCTATCTGCTATGATGATCCACTAAACGAAGAACGCCATAACGACAGCTATATGTCGCACGCTAAAACTGCTCTGGTTCCAGTCCATGTGGGTGCTTTTTCTCGACAGCAATCTCCTCAAGCTCCGCAATTTGGTCAACAAGCATCAGACGCGCAGTTCCATCCTACCAGACCTCCCCACCAGCTTTATGCAGAGCCATATCTACCTTCAAGAGTTCTCCAACATCCTCTTGTCCATCAGACTCAGCATACTTACTACCAGGCCCTTCCTGTACCACAACATCCGCCGTTTCTAGCCGAGCCTGTTCCCTCCATGCATCCTCCAGGCATCGCTCAATATCAGCGTCCATTCTATCAGGTCCCTCCTGTGCCACAGCATCCGCCGTATCTGGTCAACCCATCTCCGTCCATGCATCCTCAAATGCAAACATCTTGGACGTGGACCCAGCAGCCAATGCCGCCAGTGCAGTGGCAGTATCCCCCACATCCAAGCTACCTCTCTCACCAGCCCCCAACTCCTCAACCTCAGCAGATATTCGACGCGCCGCGCAAAAGTCAGTTGACTTCGTATATGCCTATTAAGCGGACATCAAATGCTGGACAACACGCTCCAATCAAACAAGGGCAATTGCGGACCCTGGCACCAAAGTTGCTTGCATCACAAGAGCAACCCCAGGGAACATTGTACAAAGCATCAGCGCAGCTCGATCAACGCGTTCAAGCTGCACATGATGCCGAAGTCGTGACCCAAACGCAGCCGGTACAGAACTGTATCCCATATCCTGGCAGGGCACTCGTTTCAGGGGGGTTCACCGAGGTATGGCCGGGACGAGTGCCCAAGATGCCAGGATATGCGATACAGGCCTCACGCCGTGCAGCGCGGAATCAACTGCAGCAAAATGTACAAGCCGCACAAGCTGCCCTCAATAGATCGCGAACAACAGTGGAGCAACAGGATCAACAGACTGCTGGACACCAGAAGCCTCGACTAGCAGCCGAACTATCGGCATGTATTCTACCTACTGACGAGCCTCAAGCAACGACGCCTGGACAACAAATCCAAACTCACAAGCATCCCATAAGTTCGCCGCCAAGACCTCGTCACCATCCTTTCGAAGCTTCTCCTGCCCTTACGCCTCAGACCGAGGCGGGACCAAAGTCCCTACCCCTCGGACGAACATCGATCGTACCAGACTCACAACCCACCCTTTCGCCCTCTCACGCAGATCAAGATAGGGACACCCTAGAAATCTCGATATCCGCAGATCAACACGAGTAAGTCCTCAATCTCCAAGCTCGCAATCACTGCAGATTACTCACAACATCCTCCTACAGAATCCGCGCCGCGTATTGGAAGCGAGAATTCGAGTGCCATCCAGCCAGACATCGAGACAGCACGTCAGCTTTACAAGCTGCCATGGCAGAAAAGCTTGTCAAGGCACAGGAGGCTGCAGATAGGTTGGGAGGCTTCGTTGGAATGAGCTGGGGATTGTGGGAGGGTCTTGACGAGTATAGTAATCATTACCTTTTGGTTTCTAGGGATGGAAAGAAGTGAGGAGTGACAAGTTTTCGGAGTTTTGCTCGTGTGGTCTTCTCATCGCAAGCTTCTCCCCCTTATTACAGCACGCTTGCCGTTGGAGTGATACTGCTCGTATCTCTTGAGCCATTGCTCATATTGTAAAATCAGACAACGCTCAAGGAAAGGGGATTGTCCATAGTCGCCGTCGTCCAAAACTACCCAAGAAAACATCACATCGCCATACCCGCGTGCTTCACCCTTACTACCCTACTCCTTGACTACCAAAACCCCAACACCATCCCTTCATCCCTCCACCATCACCATAAACCCACAAAACAAACCAATACACCCAACCCCCACCCTCAAACCCATCCCCATCCCAGCCCTAACCACCCCCCCAATACCCTATCATCATCACCATCCCATCCCATCCCATCCCATCCCAAACCCTCCAGCCCCTCGCGAGAGAAATCACGAAACCTACTCCATACACCTCCAAGCCTCGAAAAAACCCACAATTGGGAGGAGGTTTGGGGGACTAGGGGGAAGGGGAAGGGGAAGGGGAAGGGGGTACTAGCAAGAGTAATGGTGATATCAATATCCCACATACATCGCAGCAACACCTCCGATGCCGATGCCGATGCCGATCCCAGTCCCTATTCCCTGTGCCTGTTCCCAATCCTATCAACCCATGTAAAATACATCAAAACACAATCCACTATCCTATCGTCGTACCTCAATCATACTTACTCTCACCCTTACCCTTACCCTTACCCTTAGCCTCACACCCATAGGTATATCTGCTTCCACAATTCACAACCCACAAGCCACAAATCACAATCTCCAACCCAATATCAGCAAGCAAGCAAAAAGAGAGAGACCGGCAACATTGAAATTCCCCAAAGTGTGCTTAATTGATTGATTGATCGATGGATCGATTGATTAGTTGTGGATATATCCATCTACCGTAGTGTACAAGCACCCACCCCCCTCCCCTCTTATCAGCCACCACCTCCTCTCCTATCGAGATCCATCATCTCCATCATCGTCTCCCTCATCTCCATCATCATTATCTCCGCCATCATATCCACAAGAAGGAGAAGAATGCAGGCATGAATATACTAAATACTAAGAATGAATAACATTCCGCAAGCTCGCAAGTATACCAATCGTTACACCATATTCATATCAATATACATATCCATATCCATGTCAATGTCCAATGTCCAATGTCCAATGTCGCAAGTCTGATAAAAGAAAGGAAAGAAAAGAAAGAGAAGAAAAAGAAGAGAGGAGAGGAGTTGCATGCGACCATGACCATATATCCATGCCAACCATATCCATATCCATATCCGCAACTCATCGCAACCACAGCTCATCGCACACCATCCCTATCCATTCGCCATGCCCTCACCCCCAGTCAAGCTTCAGACCAGCTCAGACCCATATCGATCCATAAGAACATGAAGCGCATTCCGAAAGCACATCGCAGAAGTCCCATCGTAAAATAGCGGTAGAGACATGACATTGGCGTACTTCTCACTGAACGAGTGTGGTGTGTGGGCGGCAAGAGGAGGTTTACATGATGCAGCAGCCGAAGCCTGGAGAGCCTGATTGGTATGGTGTTTATGTTAGTTTGGGAAGGTTTTTGGGGAGGGGGGTGAAGGGGAGGGGAGGGTGGACATACCACGAGCGTCGTGGGGCTGGGGGATGGGGTTTGGGGCCGCGATGGTGGTGGCGGAGGTGATGAGGGTGGAGGGAGACATTTTGGTTGTGGGCGGGTAGGTTGGAGAGTAGGTGAGGTGAGGTGAGGTGGTTTGGTATATGGGATGAGTTGATTTGAGTTGATTTGGTCTGGGAGGGATGGGTGTTAGTATTTGCAAGGAAAATTAGGAGAAGAAGGAGGATGGATGAGTGTGAATTGAAGGGATGCTTACCAATTGGATGAAGGTTTGAAGTGGAAGTCAAAGTTGATGAATTGAGATTGTTTGTAGGTTTTTTATGAAGAATGGAAAAGGTTGGAAGAAGGATGGAGGTAGGAAGTCTTATATGATCACTCAAGACTCGATACTCGACCACGGTGTCAATGAATGAAAGTATTCACTTCAAGATGTTATCAAATGGGTATTGTACGCCTTGTTTTTGTTGGGTGTTGGGAGGGGAAAATGACGAGCACCAGGGTCCCTGTCCTCTGTCTAAGTTCATTCAGGGTAGTGAAGTGACACAATTGAATTAGAGAATATCGAGTCTTTGTGGCTGCCGCTGTGAGCTTTGTAGGGGATTGATATTGTAGGTTGAGGTTCTTAGTATTGTAGTTGTGTGGTGAAAGGAATGAGTTGAGTGAATACGTTCGATGATAACGAAAGCGTTCAGATGGATCGTTCGTTCGTTACACAATAGACATGATTGTACCCTTGAAATGATGACGCTGTTGTTGAGGATTCATGTACGTACGATTGTCCAAGTGGCGCCTCAATCCTATCGTGGGTCAAAGGGGGCCGATACGGACTTTGCTGTCGAGTGTTGTGGTATGTTGCCGATTATAACCGTTTGCCGTCAGCGCAACACCACATGCTCATACACGTTGCCACTGTTAGGAGACTTTCATCAGGCATGGCGAGCTGCTCTTCTGTCACCTGGCAGATATGTTGTACAAGCTAGGTGTCATAGCTCCAGGTAACAGGCCCGTGAAACTTCCCACAACACAACTTGGACTCGGGCAAAATTCCTAGTATGCTTTTCGCCTCCAATCCATTTTGGAAGGTCTATCCTTGATAAAGCTCATCATACGGTAGGCTGAGGCGAGTACCAATTGACACCTATCGTTACACCCGCATCGCAAAGCTCCGGGTAAGCTCTGAACAAGCATTACTTTGACCTGCCTCTTCCATATTCAAAAAGATAAATGCATCGCCTACCTGTGGGGAAGGTGGCGCCAAAGCCCCGAATATGTTCTCGATCCTGAACTGAGAGATTACTGCATTCGGCCGTAGCGCGCGATGCTGGCAACATTCCAGGAGCAGCTTGGTGTGTCTTGGCATCATTCGACCTAGGTGAATACGGTTAGCGTGCTCGGCAAGGTGGAGACGCTAGTCTTTAATGAAAGCGTTCCCCGCCAAGGTACATTTTGTTCGATTAATTCACAGCTACTCTACTATCTAGAGCTATTTGAAGAAATACACTCATAAAAAATGATGCATGGCGCGGGCAAACTATACATATCTACATCTTGCGCACATTTTCGACGACATTCTTCAAGATGCTCTCGTACAACACATTGGTCCTACGCAAAGACTACTATGTCAAATCTTTACGCTTACACGACAGCTACTCCGGTACAGAGACCTTCTCGGATCAAGGACATCCTCATTGCCTCCACGATTCTTCTGGCGGCTGGAATAGGCTATAATTACATCACCAACACACGCGCTAGCGTCCATCGGTGGCTCACAGTACCCCTGATTCGAGCCGTATGGCCCGACGCAGAGGACGCTCACGAAAGTGGCGTTAGACTTCTCAAGGAACTTCACCGGTTTGGCCTCCATCCTAGGGAAAGGGGTCGACTAGACGACGCAAAAGACCTTGAGACAGAAGTCTTTGGCTATACTCTGGTCAATCCGCTGGGTATCTCAAGCGGTCTAGACAAACATGGAGAGATCCCGACTCAACTTCTAGCACTTGGGTAAGTAATTCTCGAAGCTCGCTGTCCTTTTTATTTGCTTGAGACATATCGTTCTAGGGATCACGGTGCCTACTGGACGAAGCAATACTGACTCCGATAGTCCAGCAGTGGTCGAGGTGGGTGGCGTAACCCCAACTAAGCAGAGTGGGAATCCCAGACCTCGAGTATTTCGAATCGTTTCTCAACAAGGAATGATAAATCGTTACGGCCTTAATTCGGACGGAGCGACGCTTGTAGCTGCTCGACTGCGGCAGAGGGTCCGTGAATTTGCTTATAAACAAGGATATGGACTTGACGAGGATGCCGAGCGATACGTCTTGGATGGTGATGCCGGTGTTCCCCCAGGATCGTTAGTGAAAGGCAAGCTTTTGAGCGTGCAGGTTGCGAAAAACGACTCTACATCAGAAGGAGACTTAGAAGCGATCAGACGAGACTATATTAACGCAACAAGCTTGCTTGCCAAATATGCAGACATTATCGTGGTAAATGTCTCTTGTCCCAATGCACCAGGCTATCGGGATCTTCAGCAAATCGAGCCTCTGACAAAGATACTTACTGATGTTGTCGCTGCAGCTGCGTCAGTAGATAGAAAGGTGAAGGTGAGAACAATGGTAAAAGTAAGTCCGGACGAAGATACGGAAGAGCAGATTGCCAGCATATGCGCTGCAGTATGGAGGTCCGGTGTGGATGGAGTTGTCGTCGGGAACACAACTACTACAAGACCCGAAGGGACAAGCTTGTCGAAAACCGAGGCCCTTATTATGGAAGAGCAAGGCGGCTATTCTGGTCCGCAGCTTTTCCATCGCACCGTAAGCCTTGTGAAAAATTATCGTCGGATATTAGATTATCCTTTGCATGATCAAAACATATCGCAGCAAAGGCAGCTGCAACCTGATGAGGCGACGGCCATCAGGATCAAGGCGTCAGTCAGACGCGATGAACAGAACCTAAAAGAGGCTTCCGACGAGCCAATCAATCAGCCTCTAATACGCGTCCCGCATTCATCACCCACGACAGGCGGCATAGGGTCAGATCTTGCTTCTGCTCCTGCTTTAACCTCTTCGCAGCACCTCGAGCAATTTTCCACGTCAAAAGTACCTGCACAGCCAGCTACACTTACTTCAAAGATTATCTTCTGCACCGGGGGAATCACCAATGGGCAGCAAGCATTGGAGGTACTAAATGCTGGGGCTTCGGTGGCTCAGATATATACTGGTATGATCTTATCAAATATAAGGGCGCTATCTGCTGACGATTAGTACAACAGCTCTTGTTTATGGTGGTGTAGGGAAAATAACCTCTATGAAGCAGGAGATGAGGCATGAAATCCGAAAGGCCCTTAAGTCAAATGTCTGACCGAGAAGGGCAGTAGACAGGAGAAGTCACCTGGAATATGGTAGGGTTGTCGCGTAGTTTTAGCACCTCCTAGACTCTGGCAGAGGAAATGGTGTTATATTACGAAGTAGATGTAAATGTTGATTGTTTTAATGTGTTCAGCTGATTTTATAGGTATCATTCAAGGTATTTCGAGATCTCAGCCCCCCCCCTCCTCTTTTCTCTCAAGAAATTCACTTATCTTCCACACTTCTTCGGTAAAATTACGGTTAAAATTTTCTTCACCCACACAGATTTTATTACTCACAGTCTTCGTCCTACAAGTCAATCATCTTCTCTAAAAGCGCTACTGCACTCTGTTAACCCTCGCATCAAGAGGCATCAACATGGGTGTCGTCACGAGAAGTAAGAAACAGAATAGTGGGAAGACGGTCAGTAATGTCCTGGTACCCTTATCCCCATCAACCATTTCCAGAACCTCCATTGACAGGCTTCAAAAGTTGCGCCCATCAACCGCATCTAAGAAACACTTCGAAAAAGCTGCAGGCCAAGTAAGGCTCTACATCATCTCTATTATCATCTCTATTTGCGTCTTGCTTTACTAATAGGCCTCTATAGAAGGGAAAGTCTGTCCGTGGCAAGCCGCCACCATGCCATGTATGTGGAAAGCAGTTCCGCAATACACTCTATCAGGAACAACACTACAAATCACACACGAAAACGACCCGCATCCCCAGTCTCGAACCGGGATGCAATAAAATCTTTGAAAGACGGAGAAATTTACGTCTGCATCAACAAGGAATTCATCAAAGGAAATGGAAAGTCGATTGCTCCGAATGTGGAAAACCCTTCCTTGGTCGACGCCACCTGAAAGACCACATGGTAGTGCATATTAATGACAGAAAAAACACATGTGATGTTTGTAAAGCGCCATTCTTAGGCATCGAAAGACTTCAAACGCATATGCGGAGAAAGCACGAAAGGATACAGGATTTTTGCGCCAAATGCGAGATCAATATTCGTGGCCAGGAGACAATCGAGGAGCATATGCTTCGTCATGAGACTCGGCCAGACCTTGTTTGCCGTCACTGCGATGTCCTCTTCTCCAGTAAAGCTGCCGTACGAGACCATCTCCGTTATATCAATGGCGAGACGCCATTCCCGTGCGACGAGTGCGATCAAGCCTTTAGCTCTCATAGCGAAGTTGGCCTACACAAGGCTAGATATCACGGACACAGACAATATGTCTGCGATGTCTTGCATTGCGGCAAAGCCTTCGCGAATCTGTGCCAACTGCGCAGCCACAAAGCCAAACACCATGACGGGACAGGCTTTGTATGCCCTATCTGCGGAGAAGAGTATTTCAATCCGAACGCACTCGACATTCACATCAGGGAGCATAAGGGAGATACTCCGTATGTATGCTCATTTCCTAGATGTAGCAAGAAATTCGTAACCCCGTACCGCCTCCATCAACACTCTCGCAACCACACCCAATTCAGGTGCGATTCTTGTGCAAGATATTTCGACACAGCTGTGGCAAGACACCAACACAAACAGACGTGTCCAAGATACGTGTGCTCGAATTGTAGAAAAAGAGGACCAAGCGATGAGTATGAGAATCATAAAGCAGCTTGCAATCTCAGCAAAATTTGGAAGAACGGATCAAAGACCATGACCGTTGAAGACTTTCAAATAGGTGCGACCACGTTGCAGGAATATTTGGAGGCCAACAAGATTGAGGTCAGTGACCAAGCCGATAGATTTCGATCATTGTGGGAATCCAAGTCGCCCAATCTGTTTTTGATTGATACCGAATTCGCTGGCGACTTGTTGCTGGAGATATGCGTTATGAAAGCAGACGGAGAGGTAATCGTCGATACTATCGTCAATCACCAGACTCAGATCCAAACATGCTGCGATCGAGTGGACTACGATATGCGTAGTTCAATTACCAAGGTCTATGGGACTGACAGAGATCAATATACTCCAGGCATGACGATGGAACTAATTGCAGAAGCTTTAGTTGATGGAGGCTTTGGTCCGGAGTCTGTTCTTGCAGAATGGTCCTCAGGTCGCTGTGATTATTGGAAGATTTTCAATTTACTTAACCACGTTGGTCTGGAACATCTCATGCCTCCCAGAGCCAATAGTTGGCAATTCTTGTTAGATTGGAGCAAAGTGGTAAAGAAATCGAGATCGGCTTTAGACTGCCGCTTATCAGTACTTTATCTGGCGCTACAGCCTGGCGATACGTGGTTGCCACGGCACGCACACCGAGCCGGGCCTGATACGTTGATGCTGCTGAGGATGATACAATTGTATTTTGACTATGTCACAAACCTGAGGCAGAAAACGCAAGCAAGAATTACGGACTTCTTTCAGGGCCGGGGCACATCCGATTCATCTACCATCCTGGAAGACTTAGGCGAGATCGACTAAGATCCTGTACATACGTAAAGTTATGACAAGTGAGGTATACTCTTCCGTCTTAGCCATTGAGTGCCTCTAACTTCAGTTAAGCTATCCCATGTCCTGGCACGGCATCCGTTTTAGGGGTTTCTGCCGAGGTACAGCCGAGACGGATGCCAGAGTTGCCAGGACATGGGATAGTCTACGGTCGAGCTGGTACGAATGCTCAAGACGAGATGCAAGAAGAGATAAGGAAGAGCCTAGAGGTCGAAAGTCCATAGAACACAGGCATAGTATTATGACTGATTCATGATGTGGAAAGAAGATGCCTTCTCTACGTATATGAATTCTGCCTAAGTGCGTAGGGTGCGGAAGCCTTCCGCAAGGAAGGCGCGCTAGACGAATGGCGCTATTGATAATAGCGATAATAAGCAAATGCCTATAGCATATAAGCGAGTAACTTAAGAGCGATTTACTATTAATAACTTATAGAGGTAGAGGAAACCTATAAGTACTATAAACTAATAATAATAATATATACTAACTAGTAAGCTACTCGCTTATACTACTAAAAACTACTAGGATAATAGTTATTTTCATAGATATTAAGGCGTAGTATATATATAGAAGATACTAGTAATAATTATTTCTTATAAGTATATATATATTAATCCTTATCTCTTTAAGTTCTTAAGACTTTACTCTTAGATAATTTAATAAGAAAGTATTTATATAATAAAAGTTTAAAAATCTAGAGTATATTAGATAATAGATATAATACTTCTCTTTATAATAATTCCTATTATTAATAAAGGCTAGTTAAAAAAAATTATATAATTATATTTTAAAAGGATATATATATAGTATTTATATTACTATATAAAGCTTGTATTTAATTAATACTAGAACTATAAGCGTATATTTTAACTAATAATCTGAACCTTTAACTAAGTAAGAAGCGCCTGGTAACATTCGGGCCTGTAAGTATTCGTAGCTATCGGGATATGTATTATTAGCGATCGAGGAAGTCTTAATAGCAGAAAGGCTTAGATAGTAATTGACTTGATCGACTTGAAATAGTACGTTTTAATTAAGTCGTGCCTATGTAGGTATTAATAAGGCTATGATAATATGTACAAGACAATAAAAGATATGCTAGGATTATTAAAAGCAGCGAGGAATTTGGGTGGATCGAAGGTCAGAAATTTAGGTCGAGGTGCGTAAAACGGCTATGGCAGATCCGATTCTAGCGGGCTTTCCACCTTCTCTATATGGTGGCTTGGCATTGTCTGCGTTAGTATTGTTCCTGTCAGAATCATGAGAGTCCTTGATACTTAGCAGAGCCACCTCCTTTCATCGTTGATCCTCTCCGCTGATGAATGAGGCGATGATCATTCGATGGTATTCAAGATTGGATGAAGGTAACAGCGTTGGATAACACAGTGGCATCAATCATGTATACACCTCCTCAGTGAAAGCATTCAAGCTGATGCCCTCTATCGCAATGTCCTCCTTGATCAAGAAATTCAGTGGCATATCCACCAAGGTTCCTCGGATAGTATGTAGCAAGTCTTTCACCTCCCTTACACCCCGATCGCCTGGTGAGAATTTCTCCTCGACAACATGACCCCATTGGTACTTTGCCGGCTTCTGTTTGCTCTTTCTTCCTTCGGCTTCTTCATCGGCCGCTTTGAAGAACGTCTCGTAGAAGGCATCGTAATCTTTCCATGTGCGTATATCATCCTGGGGCACAGGGTGGAAGATCCGGCCGAAAGCATAAGAGTTGGTTCTGGCACGACCGTTCCACAGATCGAGAAAGGTGTCCGACAAGGGGTCCATCACAGCCTGGTCCTCGCGTGAGCCAAAGTCGTAAACATTAGGTACGCCGATATGTTCGAAGTTCTGGTCTGGTCGTTCCATATCCTGCGGCTTGAGAAGGCCAAGATGTTTGCGGAAGAGTTGCCGTCGAAGTGTGGCCGCGAATTTGGCTGCCCGATACGGTCGGCCATTCATGTACGAGTCGATTGGTATGGGATCCTCAATGATAATGGCAATCTCAGAATCGTGGTCGCCGAGCTGAGAGCGATCGTTGAGATTGGCTGAGCCGACAATAGCGACTCGATCGTCAGCAATGCATACCTACTACGTGTCAGTTACGAGACTCAGCTCAAGCTTGATTCCTGTCACCTTGGAATGTATGTAAAGCTCTTCGCTGACAAACGCCTTGATCTCGGGGTAGTCCCCAGCCTTCCAAGGCGCATCACGGATGTCCCGCCCGCCAAGCATATAACAATCACTGACGCTGTCCCAGTCGCCCGTGTACAGACCCTGTTGTCGGGTCATGCTCGTAGTGGCTTGTTGGTATTGTTGATAATTCGCTCGGTTAGGGTACTGTTGGCCCACAGCTTCCGCGGGAAGCTCGATGGCTTCATCATACTGTTTCCGAGCGTCTTCGTAGTCGACACCACTCCTCTGCTCAACATCGCGCATGGACCCACTGACATTGATACGATCGTAGTTCCTCAAATTATAGAAGCTGATGTAGTCCTTGGGATCGTAGCCTTCTCTAGTAATGGACTCCATGATACTGTTCCCTCCGCGATTGATGGAGTTGTACTGAAATTCCATGATTGCCCTGGTCCCCAGACTACCGTCATCCTTGAGATCTCCAGCAAAACCAGGAATGGCCGGAATGACTACAATGATCTTGAACTTCTCCCCCGCTCTTGCAGCCCGTAAGATACGTTCTACGATTGCAGCGCCAATCTTATTCCTCACCGGCTTCTGGGCATTCGAAGTTGCTGTGATGAAGAATTGATTTTCAATGTAGACGAAATGCTGGGCATTCTCGATAACGCTAATGTATGCGTTCGCGATGGAATGCTCTGTCGGTACTCCATGACTCCATTTGGTACAGCTTCTCACAATTTGGCCAGTGATACCAGATTGCTGCAAGCGACCTTGCATTCTGCCATGATGCTCGTTCCCTGCCAGATGCTGTTTGCCTTCCTCAAAGCGACCACGCATTGCCTCGCCTAAGCTTTGAGCTTCACCTTCAAGCTGCTGGCGGTGATGGTGATGATGGGGACTTCGCTCCGAGGGAAAATGATCTGCTACGGGTTCACCAGTTTGGGGGTTGGGAGCTGCGTCCAGGCCACGATCCGACTCCGGAGGTGGTGGGAAATACGGTTGAGGTATGTAAGATTGCTGACTACCGTAGGTTTGCTGGGTTTGCCCGTATTGTGAATGGGTCGGACCTTGAGGTTGATAGGTATCCGCGTACTGAGATCTTGGTGGTGGTGGCGGGTAGTCTCCATATCCTTGTTGGGATTGTCCGTAGGCCTGCTGGTGAGTGACTTGGCCCTGATTGGCAAGCTGAGGCTGGGAAGGAGGTGGACGATATTGTCCCTGCTCCTGGTACAATCCATAAGATTGGGTTCCCTGGGAACCAGAAGGACCCGGTTGAGGGCGGTATGTCTCGTGTGATTCACTCCCTGGTTGTGGGGCAAACGGTAATTGATGGGAGGTTGTGCCCGCTGCATTCTGTGTGAAACTGAGCCTAGAATACCTCACATCTTTCCTGACGTCGTATTTCTCATTGTAGATGAAGTTCCATCGCTCCACGAAGTGCGCTTGGAGGTCTTCTACTACTGGACCTGATAAGCTAATTGAAATGTCTGACCAGCCCATTCTGGAACTATCCTTCCGATTTAGCTTGTTGTTCTGCCAATTGGAGACATCCTGAAAATCCATGATTCTAGACAAACTTTAGCTTTGAAAGATTCAAAGGATGCAAAAGATTCCAAACCTTGCATTATTGTAATCTTGGCCAGGGAACACGATATCGTCGAGATTGGAAGGGTGGCAATCAGTAAGAGGATGCTGGTTGGTATCCCATCGGCCATAGCAAAGATCAAGACCTCCCATGAAAGCAATGTCCCCATCGATTAGACACAGCTTCTCGTGATGCGCCCAATAGAGAATGACGTCCTCATTCATGCCGTAGATTGCCTTGAGCCCGTCGGCAGGTAGCTCAGACAGTGTCTTCGCGGAGAGAGAGAGATGCTGCAGGGAAGAAAAGAAGGAAGATTGTAAAGTCTGGGCATCAGGGAGATGGTCAGGATGTCGGAAAACAGAGATATTTGGGTGCAGATCCTCCAGTGCATGTTTAGTGTGATAGGAGCAAACTGTCAATGGTGGAGAGATCAGCGGATTCTCCTTCTCCACGTACTCGAGAGAAGCAAACGTGGCTGCAAGACCCAAGGCAGCAAGAGACTTGGTCACGACGTCGGTGCTTCTTGGTAGGAGAGAGTGGAGGTAGTCAGGTAAGGTTGGAGACAGATACTTACGGGTGAGAGCCTGAGTCACTTCCTTGTATACAATGATATTGACCTTGACTCCACGCTGAGCGGCTGCCTGAAGCATTCGGTCTAGTCTGTATTGCTCGTTCCTCGACGGCGGTCTCCGTAGGTAAAGCTCGGGAGATAACCACCCTATTCACCATGGTCAGTATTGGAGTGAGAAGTGGGCAGATTGCGGTATCAAGAAGCCCTCATTGGCTCAACTAAATCATTGCTGAGGAGCAGAGCAGAGGCTAACGGAGGGATTCGCTCACAAGATACATAATGTATCAAACAACAATAGAATTAGGGACCATGTCAGGAGAAAAGATGTCGCCCACGCAATGTCACGCGACTCAGTGCCGACAGTTGAGATTTGGGCTACTTCGAGAAGTAGGAAGCTTACAATCAAGGATCCAGATAGACGTAGTGGCCTGCTCCAGCGCTGCTGATACAGCCCACATGTAGCCACAGCCATCCACGTACCATTTGGCGTCATTTCCTGTACGCTGGGCTGCAAAGCTGCCATATCGGTGTTGGTTGTTATGCATGCCGTCGCTACATTGAGCGCCGGTATGGGTATGGCTGTGGGTCGCGCCACCTGGTGCTACAGCAAAGTTGGGACCGATTTTGGCGCCGATATCGTTCACAACGTCATGAAGCTTGTGGAAGATGAAAGACCCTAGACCACCTGATGGCTTTGATTCACCACTTCCATCGTTCTGATCTTGCTGCTGGTACCTTCCACGCAGTTTCCGATATGTATCACCAACGATGCCACGTTCTCCAGCTGCTGCTCCATCGTAGTCTTCCCCCTCAGGAACAGTCTCTGCAGGATCCCTGTGGTAATTTCCATAAGCCAGCGCCTCATCCCCGCCACCGTGTTGTTGGCCAGACCGGGGATCCATGTTGTCCAAGTAGGCGAGCAGACGACCAGCGATTGCAAAATGTTCCGCAGCCCACTGTAGCAGTGAAGAACAAGAAGAGATAGGATTTAGTTGTAGGTGGGGAAGAAAAGAAGTTCCATAAGAATAATGAGAGACGATCTATGTAGGAAGGAAGCAGATGGATAACATCCGGGTCAGCTCCTCCCTGCTCACATCAGACAGCCGTGGCGTCCAGCTGAGATTCGACACACGACATGGGAACCTTCCCTAAAGAAATAGGTGGTGATTGATGACAGCCAGTGAACCTCTGAGCTGAGGCTGAATACGAATTGACCAATCAATGCTCTTCGCTCTCAAGCTCCTCATGTTGCAGCAATACCGACGGCCAACTTGCTTCAGCTCGCCTAGGCATATGTCATCTACTATGTACCTCAATCTTTCCGCCAACCATTGGGTCTCAGATGCCAATATGAAGACGGAGATGCGAAAACTGATGGTGGTCTCGGCCCTGGTTCACCAGCTCGTCATGGCGATCGTTAGAGGCCCGCCCATCCGACGACGACCCTCCACCATCCCTTAAAGACTGCTTGTACCCCCGCCCACTATCACAATGGCTTCTATCCTCGCAAAATCCTTTCCCAGAGCGTTTACAAGGACTGCGACACGTCATATTAGACGAGTACAACCCTTCATTATAAGCAGAATGGCCACTACCAGAGTTGCTACTATTGACGTAATCTTCATCCTCTGCATGACCAACAAGGATGAATGCTAATTATGAGCTACAGAGCACCCTCCGTGACCGTCTTCCCGTCCAATCTCATACGCTGTTCGAGGCCAAGGCAGCCAAGAGTCTTACCTTCGAGCAGATTGCGAAAGAATTGGGACGAAACGAAGTAGCCGTGGCAGCCATCTTCTACGGCCAAGCACAAACTACACCCGAGGATGTGGAGAAGCTCTCCTCGGTGCTAGGCATCGATCACGGCAACCTTTCGGCACAATTGGCAGGGTACCCTTTCCGCGGCCAAGTCATGGACATGCCGCCAAGAGAGCCTCTGATCTATCGTCTGTTCGAGATTGTGCAGAACTATGGGTACGCGTACAAGGCAATCTTGAACGAGAAATTTGGTGATGGCATCATGAGCGCTATAGCCTTCTCGACCAAGGTGGAGAAGGAGACTGATAAGGATGGGAACAATTGGGCTGTTATTACCTTGAGGGGCAAGTGGTAGGTTCTACCCTCCTATGTGCATCAATCAAGTCGCTAAGATGTTGTACAGGCTACCATTCTCGAGATTTTGAGCAAGTATGTCAGCAATATATGCAATGATGATGTACATAATTGCAGATCAAGTGGATAATGAATCGCTGTGATACAAGATGTTGCGCTATCTTCCGTTGACTGGCCCTTTTGCTGGACCAGAACAGCGCAACTCATTGGCAATTCGGCAAGACCCTGTGTGTAGAGCCTACCGATCCGAAAATGAAACTTCACTTTGGTGCAACTTCGACTTGAGATGCCAAGCCAATACTCAAAGTGCAACGAGGTTGGGCAATTACACCTTCCAAAAAAATCCAAACGTCCGTTCATCTTTGTTGAGTCCCGTTATTGTTAGGCAATTCCTTCCCACAGTCTCCTTTGAAGAACATGATCGTCATGATAGACCAGCTCGGTGAGGTCATCCTGGATGTGTTGTTATGAACGCTTCTGCGCCATCTACCTGGTAAATGAAGTGAGGGGTGAGCCTTGCCCCATTATCTCAACACTTGATACTCACAGTGATCGTCAGAACCGGTCGGTGAAGAATTTCAAATCCATTCTATCAAAGCAACATGGGACAACAGCAATCGAAACGCGTCTCCAGCACGTCGTCTCATACCCTCTTTACCACATACAGCAGTCCACCCAACAGTCCTCATACGTCCACTACCCTTTGCGACGAAATTACACCGCCTGCACCGGTTCGAGAACTCAATCGCCTCTCAGACATCATCGACCCACGCAAGCTTCTGAACGATGAGATGTACAACGTCACGCCAACACGCCCCAGAGCATTGTCTCGACCCCTCACTGCCGCAAAATCTCATGGGCTCGAGCCTTCGAGCAGCCCGACCTCTCCAAGGACGCCGACGAATATCGTTCATTCACCGTCTGGCAGTGCCTTTGTTGCAGAGGAATTCGTCAAGCATCCGAATCGGCCTTTGGCTATGTGGGAAAGGCAGGAGAGGGTGATTCAGGGGACGAGAGAAGGCATCTTGAGGTTCGAGGCTGAGAGTCGGTTAGGCAATCGGAGTAGGCAGGGTGTGAGGAGCAGGCTGGGAAGTGTGACTAAAGAGGGTGGAAAGCGACGACGCTGGTGGTGTTGTGGATGTTGGACAAGGTGAGGCACCGTTCAGAACAGAGGATAGCCAGATGATGGTGCCACGGTCGCCGTACAGAGTGATCACAATGTTCTTGATGACGGGGTTGGAAATGGCTGAGAACTGGGCGTTTTGTATGCGGATTATCTTCCGAAGTGAAATTCCTCGCATGCATTCGAGATTCGGGGCTATACCTTCTCAGCACAACGATCACCTTTCCCTCGAGGCAAGCAGGCTGAATTTTATAGGAAGTGGCAGCGATAGGTCACCATAGCCTGCATGAAAAATCTTAATGATTCGGGAATCTGGTATTGTGCATCGATGTATATCTAACATATCTTCCACATCGTAGTCGACATCCGAGGTCCGACTATCGACGAAAGCGAGAATTCATGCAGTCTGGTATCGTCCCATTGCCACTGCTGTCTGCATTGATAGATAGCCATCCGGCCTCCATTGTTGAATAATGCAGAATATATTGCTTGGCATGACTAATTCATGTACATAGACTTCCTCACCTACATACAACCTCAGACCTTTTCAAGTCGAGCCCATGCGACTCGTCAGATCACACAGTGAGCAATCCAAATAATCGAGAATGGAAGGATAGAAGCCGGCAAGGTTTGGCAGAAGCAGGTTTTCGTCAAACCGAAAGTCTCAAAGTGACGGACATTCTTCTCTCCTCTAGTCACTTCAGACTTTGTGACCCTTTTGTGACATCCAACTTCCGCCGATTCCTTCATCATCAACAAGACGAAAGGTCACTAGAGCAGAGGACGCCTCCTTCCGACAAGCAGAGCAGTGGCAGCATCACCAACAGCAACAACTTCAAAACATGTCGTTCTTCGATCAACAAAATGAACCAAAGAAGCGGGACGCTGATCCTCGCGTTCGTGCGAGTGGCTGGAACACCAAAAAGCTCGGTGCATATGGCGACGAATCATACCGTCAGAAGGCCCGACAAGCTCAAGCCAATTCTTCCTCCATCGTTGGTGGCAAGATCGTGAAACCAATTCATGCTGAGCCACGAGCCACGCTACCCTCCAATGTCCACGGCCTTCACAGCAATAGTAACGCCAGCCAGTCATCTCGGACTGGGTACACCACCCTCGGCACCGAGCGTCAGAGGAACCCTCCTATAGGGGCCACCAACTTTGCAAAGAATGCTCCAAGCGGGGTCCTTCTTCAGCCATGGACATCTGCGGTCAAGGATACTGTTCAGACGTCCCCTGCAAAAGAAAAGGAGAACGTCTTACCGCCTCATCTACGTCGAGCAAGCACTGCAGGTGGTCCTAGCGCACTCTCAGCCCCGAGTGCTACTGTGGCTCAAAAGACCTCCAAGCACGGCACTCGAGCTGCTCCTTCAATGAACTCGGGTACGGCTGTGAAATCAGCTAAACATTCGAGCAGATTCCCATGCTTCTATGAGTATTGTACCGAGGGCTTTGAGCGGGAAAAGGATCTGAAGGTGCATAAGCATGAGAATCATAACTATTGCCGTGTCTGCGATGAGGACTTTGATTCTTTTGATGAACTGCTCTACCACAAAATCAACAGCGAGTTCCATATCTGTTGCTGCGTCTGCGGTGACGACTTTCACAGTGAGGGAGGCCGTGACCACCACCAGAGACAGGTAAGCAACAAATCGTCCTGCGATTTTTGGGCTCAGCTCATGGCACCAGATCCACAGCACTCAACAGGAATGCAAGTGTGTCGGCTGCGGACACATATTCGAGAAAGGCTCGGGACTTGTCGACCACATCTACGCGAACAAGTGCCGAGACCGCAGTGATCGCATCCCCAAGCTCGTCAACGAAGAGACGATCAGGAAGCAAAGGGCTCAGGCTGCCCTACACTTGGACATCATGTCCCATCTTCCTAGCAACACGGCGCGCTTGATTGCAGACATGCAACCATCGGAGAGTAGCATCCTGTCCGACGATGACTCTGTTGCCGGTGTCAGCCTGGAACCTAAGCACCTCCTAGATCTCAACGAGTCGATGGATGGAACTAGCTCTGCGGCTTCATATCAGGCCGGGAAAGATGGCGCACTGATAGACGTGTTCGATTCATCCGACGATGGGACCGTGATCCCAAGGAAGAGCCGTCATGACATAAATTATCCAACCTTGGGAGAAGCGTCGAAGGTACAGGGCAAGCGCAAAGAGCAGGCCGTCATCGATAGACTAGAATCCCTCAGCGTAGGCGGCTCAACCTCCGGGGTTGGTGCCACAATGATCAACTGCCGAGTCGCTGGTGATGATGGCGAAGTGCATGTCATCAAGACTGACTGGGACCACCTGAACTTCACCCGCCACGCAGTGGATGGTTATTATCACTGTCCGTTCAGCAGATGCAGGTATGTTCAACCAAAGCCATTACCCTGATCATTATCAAACATTGAGTACTAACCGTCGAAAGTACCACTTCCCTCGATGTCAACGACCTAAAGCGACATCTCACCTCGGGCATACACCAAGGCACCGACCACCGCTGCCTCAAGTGTCTGCGCCACTTCAAATCGCCGGCCGCCCTGGTAGCCCACATGGAATCCAACAGCGAACGTTGCAGGATCAAAGAGACGGATCATTTCGGACAGATGCTGTCTGTGGTTTCTGGAGGTTTCCTCGGCGTCAGTGGACGGCATGCCGACGGTACCATCAAGATCAGCGCTCTTACCGAAGAGGAGTTGGAGGAGCAGGCGCGTGAGCACCGTGCTCTTCTGCCTTCTGAGGATGTGAATTATAATTGGAGTCTTTGATGGGTTTTTTTCTGCTGAGAACGGGTTCGTGGTGTATAGTATCCCCCTTGCTAATGACAAAGCTGCGACCACAGGGGCAGAATATGGCATATGCTAGCATACAGCTCGAAACCTCAGCGACCCAAACCGGAATACCCACCTGCCTATGTTCAATCAAAATCAGCACAAATTGGTACTCTCACAGAACGAACATACGAAAGCACAGGGTCCTAAAAAATCTCCTTTCTTTAACATCAACATACTTAGCAGCAGAGCAGCGGTAGTAGCAGCAGCACATAGAATAAAAAGATATACATACATGTCCCCGTCCCAATGACACCTACTCAAAGCTTGCAATGCGAAAATATGCAATGTCTACACAACAGCCCGTTGAACTTTGGAAGCTGCACAGCGTTGAAAGTTGGCATGGAGCATTTGTTGGGACCGAACCCTTTGGTATGGCGAATACTTTGCCCATGAACTCGTCGCATATTGTTGTTCCTTCAACAAGGTCCAGCATCTTCCACATTCATCTCCCTGATTTCCCCCTCCCCTCATCCCCATCCTCCCCCTCCCCCCTCCCGCCCCCAAACCCCGGAAAAACCTCTCGAACCCGCTCCATAATAATATCCCCATACCCCTTCCCCCCCTCCAGCTCCTCCCTCTCCCTCTCCAACCGTCTCCGCTGCCACCCGGGACCTTCGTCGCCCATCCACAATTTCCTTGCTATGCCTTTTACGCCTTCTCCTTCCCCTGCTTCTCCCGTCCCTTTAGCATCTCCCACATCTTTTTCCTGTCCTATATCGCCTCCCACACCCCCTCCCGCATCCCCATCCACATCCCCATCCATCCTTCCCCTCCCCAAAACCCCCATGACGCCCGTACTCCCCACTCCCCCAGCCCCTGACCGTCGCCTCGCGGCCCCGAACGCCAGCTCCTCGGCCGAGAGCGCAAAGGCGCCTGTGAGGGAAAAGGTGTAGAGGTCTAGTTTGCGGGGTGGGAGGAGGGCGAGGAGGGGGCAGGCGAGGAGGAGGGTGTAGAGGAGGGGGCGGAGGGGGAGGGGTGGGGGTGGTGATGGGGAATGTAAGGGGGGTTTTGTGGGGAGGGGGGAGGGGGTTTGAGAGGAGGGGGAGGGGGAGGTGGAGGTGGAAGGGAGGGTGGGGGGTTGGGATGAGGGCGCTTGGGGGGAGGAGGTGGACATTGTGCGGGTTTGTGGTGTGGTGTGTGGTGTGGGATGAGGATTTGAGGGATGGCTGGCGGAGGATGGGATTGGTGTTGGTATTCGTCTTTGGACGGCGGAGTGGTAAGGTTGGGTGGAGCGTGGAGAGTAGAGCGTAGAGGTTATTGCTAGTTCCTTCGACGACCGATCGGCTGGCGAAGTTTCAAAGCATTGTTGTTGAGGGGTTGGATGGCATTGGTGTAGAGGGCTAGGATAGTGGTCTGCGTAGGCGCTGAGGGAATTGGGTTTTGGAGAGTTTGAGGTGTTCATGGTGAAGTCATGATATGGTCAATTAAGCATTTCTACCATTCATGGTATATTAGTACATATAAGCGGACTAATTACTATCACGTGACACTTTGGCCGAGTGGTTAAGGCGACAGACTCGAACCTTCTTGATATCTGTTTCATTCGTGAGCGCAGGTTCAAATCCTGCAGGTGTCGTTTTCTTTTGCCCTTTTAAAGAAAAGTTCCTTTTGAATCCTTTTTAATGTAGGTATTTTATGTATATGAGGGTGTGTTGGGTATCACTGATGTGATGGAATATATCAATAACGTAGAGATGGAGGATGTTGTTCGTTCCCGCGGAATATGATGAATAGAGTATGGGCAAAGTTACGTTGACGCGCATTCTTGATATAGATACTCATCGAGGTCATAATCGTGTCATGGGGATGAACATTTAGGCGGATCGGAAATTTCGATCAGTTGCGGAGAGTATGTTGGGACATTCTGCTATATTCGACGAACGATGTCCCCAGATATATTACAAATATAGCACACAATAACTGTCCGGTAGCCAAAAATTTGTACAATCCGCCATCAGCTCTCCCTGATCTTCACCACCACATCCTCAACCTGCTGTACAGACATATCTACCAGCTCCAAGCCTGCCAGTGCCGCTTCTTTACTTTCCTCATCGTCAAGACTGATATCATCACTCAGAATACTAGTCCGAAATCTTCTCGATGCACCAGCAAGAGGATCGAGGAAATCGGAGAAATGTTTTCGATCTTTCTTCACCGCGTCGGCCAACTCTAGCCGAAGGGAAAGCGAGGGAGAGGAAAGAAGGAGATAGAGTAGATTAAGGACAGCAACATAGAACGACTGATGTGCTTGAAAGGTGGTGTAGCTGTCCATCGTGGACTGCCCTTCCAAGACCGTGTCGACATTGATAAACAAGAATGGCTGCAGTGTTTCCAAAGCAGCTGGCGTTGCGAATATGGATGGCTGTTCATCCCGCCTTTTCTCATGTTCACGTCTGTCTGCTGATAAGAGCTCATCCTTCAGCCAGCCAATAGCACTTCCTTTAAGGTTCTCAAACGGACAGTGCTCGAAGGTGTCGCGTATGAAAGCTAGACGGAAATGATCTTCAGGGTGGAGGTGGAGTAACGAGCAAGTCAGAAGGTGGGCATGGTAACGAAGAACGGGCGACGGTATGCTGGCTGACAGTAGTGACAACTGTTTGAGTATGTTGTTGTACATTCCATCATCGTCTGAAATCAGTTTGGGCTGATTATTGATAGTGAAGAACCCTAAAAACAGTACTGCGTCAAGAGTTGACTCTACTTCTGCTCCAGTGCTGCCCGTTGTGGCATCACCGACAGTGCCGTCGAGTATTGCTGCATACTCAGGGATGATTTTTAAAGGTGGTAATGATGCCGGAGCATCGAAGAATGCGGAAGACGCCGCTATTGTGGCTAAAAGACACAACGAGCCCGTTCGCGACAAGGGCACATCAGATGCTATTGATGGTAGCGCCTCCTCCTCTTCTTCAGCGTCTACCTCTTCCGGTTTGGTTATGACCGAAAGCAACTGTTCAGACTCTATCTTGAGATCTCGAGCAAGAGCCTGAATAGTCAGTGATGTTGTCGTTCCAGATGTAGCCGGAACATACCAGAATATGGCCCATGACAGCATCGCGTTCATGTAGGCTCCCTTCCTCGGCAAACAAGCTGCTGTAGGTTCGCCTCCCCGGTATGGTCTTCGTGGGATATAGCTTCTCTTGGTACCTACTGCACCACGCCATACCAGGAACATCCTCATCTGCGACTAGTGAAGTCATATAGCCTCCTGTGACATAGGTGAGGAACGACTGTAATAGACGAGATTGCAGGCCAGCCTCGTCTGCACCCAATGCTTCATTTTGACCTTCAGGATCAGGAGCAGAAAGAGGCGCCGAACGCATATGTACTGCGCTGCTGCTCTTTCGAGGTGGCAGCTTTGGCCTGTTCGTCCGAAGAGACAGATCTTTGATCAATCCTAGGACTGCCTCTGTCGCTTCAGCTTTCTCCGCCACTTGCATGTAGGCAGGTAGGACAGCTTGTAGAGACGTCGAGAGGAATCGACTGGGATATTTGGTTCTGATACGCGGGTGCAATATGGACAGCATCTCTAGGAGTGCTGTGAACCTGAGGCCTTTCGATGGCTGAGTGATAACATTTGCCCGATCAACAGGTGTTGAGGTTGTGTCGTTGGCGTGATCATGAACCTCGATGTCTTCCCTCTTGATGTCTTGGAGCCTTTTGGCTACTGTCGTTTCCTGCCCCTCTCCTTCGCTCTCGACTTCAACCTCTTCTTCATCTGCATCCCTCAACCCTTCCAAAAGCTCAGTAACCTTTAGGACAACCTCTCTTGGATTTCCTAGCCTTGATATATCCTGCAGGCATTGTTGCGACTGCGGGAGGAGTGGAATCAGTAGATGGACCAGATCCCAACCAATGTTCGCTGTAAGGGTCGCATCCTGCAGAATACCATGCAGCGTAGGCAGCTGCTGATGAGTGAGGTTGTACTCGAGGATTGTCAGATATGAGATGTAGTCAGTCTCTGGAGGTAATGCCTTGAGCAAAGGGTTATCCTCGCCTGCCATTGTTGACATACCCCTCCACCCTCCTCAATCTCGTCCCTGCCCATTGAGTTCCAGCGACGCTAGTTCTGGCGAGAGGAGAGCTAACCCGAAGTGGCAAAAAGTAGCGACCCAATGCATCCGTTATCAGACCAAGGCCCGCTCCCATCTCTCCAGCGGAGTAGCGACAGCTTACCCACTAGCAGCTATCTGATCTGCTAAAGCGGGATGTCAGAAGACATGCTCAGTATGCTGCTCCTCCCTCCACCCCAGTCGCCCCAGGTATCGTGCCTGTGGACCTGCATCTCGGGTTATTCACTGCAGTACGTCCGGAACTCGCATCGTTTGCTTGGATTGTCCGGTACTGGCAGCTAGTCTACTGAGAAACCGAGTACATCATGGAGGATGAAACGCGTGGGCCATCCCATATCGGTCCTGGGAGGATCACAGATGAAGATCGGCTTGCAGAGCTCGGTTATAAGCAAGAGCTCACCCGTAATTGGTCTCTACTGCACAACTTCGGAGTTTCATTCTCAATTATCGTAAGTGAATAAAGGAGTCCCGTGTCTCATTTGCAATATACTATCCGAAAGGCTTTGGGATGAAATCCACTCAAAGTTTTGTGCTACCCCTTCACATTCGTTTAGCCAATAGACTATGTTGTACATTCCGGCAGAGCTGACTCGATACTCTAGAGTATCATCACCGGAATCACTACGTACGTAAACCATTATACCCGGTAGAATCAGCTAATTGGAATGTGTACCAGCCTCTTCGAGTATGGATTGACCACAGGAGGTCCAGCCGTCATGTCTGTCGGCTGGATTGTCGTCTGCTTCTTCAGTACATATTTCTCCCAATTCGTTCTCCGCAGAGCTCAATCTGACTTTTGCAGCTATGTTTGTCGCCCTTGGAATGGCCGAGATTGTGTCTGCCATACCAACAAGTGGTGGTCCCTACTTTTGGGCTGCCATATTGGCTCCACCTGAAAAAGCAGCATTCTACTCGTGGATCACTGGTTGGTAAGACAACACTTTATGGCGGACAGGAAATTGTCAACTTTGCTGTTCAAGCTTCAAATACTGACTACTGTATCAGGTTCAATCTTCTCGGACAAGTAGCAGTAACGACAGGCATCACATTCGGATGTGCTGGTTTGATATCAACTACCGCAACAGTCAACAGCGGCTACAAGCCCACAGCGGGCAAGACCATCGGGATCTACGCTGCCCTGTTGATATCCCACGCCACCGTGAATTGCTTCGGTGTCTCACTCCTGCGATATCTCAATAATCTGTCGGTTATCCTCCATTCAGTAGGGGTCAGCTGCTTTGCTATTGCCATCTTAGCTAAAGCGCCTATCCATCAATCTGCCAAGGCGGTCTTCGCTACTTTCTACGATGGCACCGGCCTGACTCCCTCACCCGGCTGGAGTATGCGGGCTTCGCCTGCTTATGTGGCTGTATGCGGGATCTTGATGGCACAGTACACCATTACTGGCTTCGACGCCTCGGCCCATCTGTCCGAGGAGACCCATAACGCAGCATGGAATGCGCCCCTGGGCGTGCTTATGTCTGTGGGCGTTTCCGCCATCTTTGGCTTCTTTCTCCTTATTTCCCTCCTCTTCTCCATCCAAGACTTCTCGACCACAGTCAGCAGCTCAGTCGGGCAACCCGTCGTTCAAATCCTCGTCGACATCTTCGGCAATTCAGGCGCTATCGCACTGATGACTCTCGTCATTGTCTGCGTCTGGCACGCTGGCCTATTCTCCCTGACTTCGAATTCGCGCATGATGTTCGGCTTCGCCCGCGACGGCGGCCTACCACACTTCTTCACAAAAGTCGATGACAGATTCTGCGCACCTATTCGTACAATTTGTCTAGCTGCTTTCTTGGCCTTCTTACTGGCCATCCCATCCCTCGGCTCCAGCGTAGCTTTCTCCGCAGCTACCTCCATAGCAACTATAGGTCTCTACCTCTCCTACGGCCTCCCCATCCTCATCGGCCTGATCTACCCCCGCAACTTCGTCAAGGGCCCTTTCAACCTCCGCTTCGCCTCCCGCCCCATTGCATTGGTAGCATGTCTCTACATCGGCTTCATTACTATTGTTTTCTGCCTGCCGGAACTGAATCCGGTAAACAGTCAGACGTTGAATTATACGCCTGTTGCTGTGGGTATTGTGGCTTTGTGGGCTTTCGGGAGTTGGTTCTTGTGGGCGCGGAGATGGTTTACGGGCCCGATCCGGCAAATTGAGGAGGAGCGGATGGGTGTTCCGATTGGGGATCCTGCTGCTATGGTGAAGGCGGAGCAGAAACTGGACGAGAAAATCGTTGTCGATGGGCTTGATGATAAATCGGATTGATGGGGATGGTTTGCGGTGGCATTGGTGTTTTGCGTTGTATGGTTGTCAGTTTTCCGGTGGACTGGGGTGTCATGTACAATGGCCTAGGATATTCAGTCTCGCGGCACTTGAGTTTATCGTTATGAAACCTTTTACTATCAGGGTATTGTAATCTCGCAAAGATATATATATATAATCTGAGCGTTTTCATTCTGTATTTTGTGTCATCGTAGCTTTGTGCTGGCGAAGTCAGTCTCCCTGGTCGGGGTTCAGCTCGGGCGATTAGGTTAAAGGTGATAGGATAATTATCATTATAGTTGCCATTTTTAAACATGGTAAGGACACTTTGGCCGAGTGGTTAAGGCGACAGCCTGCTAAGCTGTTATCTTCGGATGCGTAGGTTCGAATCCTGCAGGTGTCGTCATATTTTTTGCCCTCCCATCCCCTTGACTTACTTTCAAGTCGGTATAACCACATGCTTTTCTTTCTTTTAGCGCTTTTTGGGTTTTGTGGTACTTTAGATTGGTTCTGGCGTGCGTGGCTGGTTTAATGTCAAGGCCCTGCGGGTGTCTGACTTGGTGGGGCCTCTGGGCACTAAAGGACCCACCTGCGAGTTCTATCCCAATAGTCAGTGGAATTTAGAGACATCAATATATATCAATCCTATTCCTAGTGTCCAAATCCATAATCGTATCCCTCCTCTCACGCTTGGTCCCTACTAAGCTATTACATGTGCGATATCACGATAGGAGCCTCTTTATGGCTTTCAAGCATCGTAAAGTTTAAGGAATTACTGCATGGCACTTGTGGTAAGAGTTGGGAATAGACGACTTGCTCTAAGACGGCTAAGATTATTGAATGATTGTGCTAAAGCAAATAGAAGCCAGACCCGGGACACTGATTAGGTGGAACGCTAAGGTATCTAGTCTCAACCAGGTCACGATGAATATAGTCCGGCCTTGAGTGAGGAATGGTTTTACGAAGGAATATGTGTGTCCATTTCCCGCGGCATCGACGCTCTCACTAGACCCTACTGTATAGGATACCTTATAGATCAGCCCAAGTCCTTTCTCATCGCTCGCAGAAATCCTCTTCTCTTTCTCGCGGTGCTTCTTCGCCAGATAATATCATGAAACTTTCGGCAGGGAGTAGAATAATGAGCAAGCTGCACTTACAGACCTTAAGATCTCACTACTTTCATTGGACTCTCAGAAGACCACGAGTCTGTTAAGAAGTCTTAGTCGAGACACTTCTGTCAAAAAACCTGGGTAGAGGTTAGATCCGCTCCTTCTTCTTCTTCTTCTTCTTCTCAATTATGTAAGATGGAACGCGATGTAGCGAACATTCCGCGGCCAGCATTAGCTCGAATGCTTAGAAATGGGTATTTTGCATCTGAGGGTAAGTTGCCTGTAGAGCTCTTTCTATTTCGCAGTGGTGGTACTCTTATGTCAAGGATTTAAAGCGCAGCGGTAGGTTAGTTATGGTACTGTCGAAAGAGCTCATAAGCCACCACAGAGTTTTACTGGGTGATGCGAAGAAGCTGCTTCTGCATACCTTCAACGTGTTATAGCGGAGTTGATTTGTGGCTTATCAACCTCTCCAGAAGAGTGGGGGTTGAGTGGATAGCTCATCCGGGAGACCTTGCGTGTGCTAAAGATGATTTCCTTGCCTTTTGCAGTTGCGACATCCTCGTAATCAAGCGGGCTTCTTTATCACATTCTGAATAATCACCAGTTACAACCGACGATGTTGTGTAGGCTGGCAGGTCTCGGCGGGAACATTGCATTGAAACTACCTGCCATCTATGGATCTTTTCACAACATACTATCATCGCTAACGAAATGCGTATCCGTTGTTGTACGTCGGTCAAGCAGTGAAGCTCGATCAGCGAATGATATGAGAACACTCGATGCCTTTCAAGCAAGAGAAACAGGACACAATTCACCACACTATAACGAAGGACTTGTTTTGGAGTAATCCCTACTAAAATCTTCCGACCAAGGAGAGGACTAGAGACCTGGAAGCGGTGATACTGTAGCATGTGCTGCATTCGCTCGCTTGTCTGATACTTTCAGCGAAATTTACAAATTCCCCATATTGATCAGCCACACGCTAATTTCAATATCTAGTGTGCCATTGGACCAGCTCGGCTCGAAAGCTTTAAAGAATAGGTATCCTTGAAAGAGTTAAGAGACTCATGGGTCAGAAGCTGCATCGAAGCTATTAGGTCCAGACATATTCCCGCTAACAGAGTGAGTGCCTGCATCATCAAATTTTTTCCATCCACAATCATGTTGAATAATACCTTTTCGACACGTCAATATGTACTTCGTGCCAAGCTTGGCTTTTGTGATAGTAGAGGGTACGGACATGATTGTGGTATCCTCACTTCAAAACCCCCCACTCGACTATTCTTTCTTGGCCTCGTCGTAGTTCTGATCAGCTAAACATCACAGGTTAGCTTAGACAAAAGCGCATTTGGAAAGAGACAAGTCAAGGCCGAAGGATTTCCCGATTTGAACACTCACCCCAGGCTGGGAACTTCTTCAGCTCATCGTAATTTTTGGCGATATAGTGCTCATTGGCTATCCTGAAAGTCCCCGCTGGCATATGAATCGCATATCGTACGCCTTCATCATCCGTAAACACCAATTTATTTGGCTCCACAAGCTTTTCACAACCGGCAGCCTCCCCGATCGCCATAACCTCACTGCCAACTTCCAATGCTAACCCTTCAACTTGCGTCGACATCGGCAGAGATCTTTCCTGAGCACTACCCTGGAAATAATCGCCTGCGCAGGTATTCCCCCCGCCTAGACCAATGCAGCACGAGGCTCCGGAGGTAGGCTCGCGACAGGTGTGCAAGGCGCCGCGACTGCAGCTGGCACGGCTGTATGAGTATAGGTCGTTTCCTGGAACGCAACCGATACAGGAAAGGGATCCGCACCAGGGACTGCCACCTCTGCAGCACTGTTCGGGGCTGGCGTTGCCACACTGCATGTGATCGCGAGTGAGATCGCAAGGGCCGGGTTGGAAGAATAGAAGTTCGGTTTCTAGGCAGGATATTGCAAATGCTATGAGGAGGTGGAGATGGCTAAGTGATTTACACATAATGTCAGCTGTTCAACGGCGGGTTCATGTGGGTAAGGATGGATCGGAGTGGATTGACACGCTCTGGTGTGGGGGAGAAATCGCTTTTATACATACTGCTAGGGTTCTCTGAAGACGGTGTTGGAAGTTGTAGCCGTTGCTGACGCCTGTGAAAGATTTGTTCGGAAGGGAGACTGTTTGACAATCACGGCAACACGATGTTGCTTGGCTTATCGATCTGGGCTGTATCAACGATATGGCTGGCCTTCATTCACCGTTCCGCGACGTATGATATGTAGATGCTCTGCTACGGTCCCCGCCAAGTTACTATACGTCCTGCGTGTAACGTCAGATATCGGCTTGGCAACATTCTCGTAATCTCAGTGGATATCAGAACGTGAGGCGAAGCGTTGGCTAGTCCTCTGCTCGTGCTATGCTTTAGGCGCGAATCAGAAGCAAGCTCATCCTTATGTGCTTTAGTGTTCATCCTGTTTACTTCCTCCCTTCTGTAGCCGCTGTATAACGTGCGACTCATCATTCAATGACCTGGTTAGGCACTCCATTTCGTGGCCGTGTCAAGGCTTAGCCGAGATGAGTGCTGAAGTCGCGAGACATGGGATACCCTTAACACTCACTTATCTTCCATGCGGTCGTGCCCCAAAGGCCTTTGTCCCCTCCCAGCTAGTGTCAGCCGACCGAATGAGACTTGCGCCTGGTTGAGCCTCGGTGGCAATGCAGGATTTAAGAGCACCCGCTCAGCATGTGCTTGAAGAGCCTTGATAGCAATACGTCAGCGAACATGTGTGAGGATGCGGTGATGTACACCATGACTGCTGTTCTTGACCCAGGTCCATTGACAGCCACGTACCTGAGCACGATGTCTAAGATTACCACTGGGATACATGCAGAAATAACCCTTGGCTTGTTGGAAGACTGCACTGTCCCCAGGGAATTATTTGATGTCCTGTTGACAGATTTTATACTAGCATTGGGTGACTGAACTTTTAGCACAAGGCAAGCCGAGCTACATCCTGCTGTCGACAGCACCTGAGCGGAAGCGTAGGATGATCCGGACACTCTTCGAGCACCGCTTAGGGGTTCACGGGCCTAGGGCACAGTATGATTGGTGAGCTGACCGAAACTTCATGGTGTACTGCAGACAACATGCCTGAAGAGTCGGGGAGAGACCTGGACTGGGGAAGGTGGGTGCCAACCCAGGTGGAACAAATGCAGACATAAGCTCCTTGCAACAACACTAGAAGACTTTTCGACTCGCCGATACGCTTACAGATTTTCATTTTAGGACTAGATGGGCATTGTAAGCACCCAGGGACTCCAATGAAGCAGTGGTTGCATGAATTTGGAAAAATTGCAAGCGGAAAGGATCATATTGTCAAAATTAGCCGTAGCCATGTTAAGACCTGGTAGAGTAAGGTTTGGAAGAGAACATTGACGACCTTGTCTATGAAGCACTTGCTCACCGATGCAGGCACATGGGCGAAAGCCGGACTGAAAGCATGGTCGCGCATAGTGCACACAACCACATCATATGAAATTCACTGAACGGCGTGATCACCTCTTGATGCTGATTGGCCTGACACCGTTTCTGCGTGCGGTCTTTAAATGAGTATCTTTGAGATTCATATTTGAGCGGCAACACTTGAGCTCGTAAAATAAGTGAAAGGTGCGTCGATCGATTGTTCATTGGTGCGGAAGCGACCATTCTCAAGTGACGAAGATCTTCAGGCGATTTACTATCATCCGAAAGTGGCTCCGGAGTGACTTTGATCGATGAAAGGGTTGCTGGTAATTTGTAGAGTTTCGCGACCCCAGCTTCGACAGCTATCACGTACAGCTCTTGTCCATCCTCGCTCCAGGCTATGCTTTGAGGTGACAGATACCAGCCATTCCTGCTTTGTCTTGTGGGCACATCACCAATAGCAAGTTGCGAATGGAAGTTGCGAATATCGTTGATCACTACAACCCGATTGCGATCGCTCAAATCCGTGGGATGCTGCTTCTTCAATAGGGCTGTTGAATCACCAGTAGGAGAGAGTACTGGATGAGAGCTTCTGCCTTCTAAACCGTTCACCTGGATGATCCGTGGATGTGGCGTTGACATCTCAGTGAAGCTTTTGAGAGGTATATAGTAAACATTGACAATATCGGGTGTAGCTAAGTGTTGATCGGAGCCTTTGGCAAGCAAGACGATGCCACTCGTTCATATATCAAAGTTGGTCGGAGAGCCATCTAGTGATGGCAATGGACAACCTAGACCAGTCCCCTTCAAGACGTTGATAAACCTTGTAGGGGAAATAATATACTTGAGGTAGTTTGGGTCCGAAGGCCTGTTGGTCATTGCTTTCTTCTGTAGCGTGGTGTACCATATCGCGTTACACACCTCAATTGCAGGACATGTACCTGACGTCTCACATTATAAGTCTCCATTCGGGTATGCTGGGTATGCAATTGCGATCGCAATTGCGTCATAATACTGATTTCGTAGCCTGTGAACCTTGAGGTGGGTGGCTCTTCCCTGGATTCTCCCAGCACAGTGGCTACTGATCGGCACTGAATACTGTTCTAGGGGCGGATTAGGATTCGATCTCATCGTGAGATTCACGTAGGTTTGCTCAGTGTTGTCGGCATCTGCAATCCAGATCGTAGTTGCGCCGAACCCCACCCTTTCCAAGCCATATGGCCTCCACAATTCGTGGGTCATTGGAGAAGAGAAATGATGTGTTATTCTCATAGTTCAGAATTCTCGTTTCACTAATGTTAGCATGGCTTCCAGGCGTTCGTGTACAGGTAGTGTATATTGCTTTAGTGCCTTCCGAGTTTAGTATGGAGGCAGAGACATTGGCTGTGGAATCAGTCCGATTGTCGAACTTAGATTCAGGCCGAGCCGCTCGTACAGTCATCGCAAGCCGGATCTTCAGATATTATCCCACCTAGCGGTAGATTTGGGATGCTTTGCAAGCTTTATATTGTCGCCTGACGCGAAAATACGGAGCGGAGGAGCAATAGAATTATTTAGCGAGTGCAAGACTCTTGAGCTTCCTTGGCACTGTACAAACCTACTTTATTTCACCCCCAAGATCTATATGGAACTCTATGTAGCAATCAGATACCTGACTTACTCGTCTCATGTAATGCTTTCAGTGTAAGCATCGCCTACGTTAACGAAGTAGAGCTTCATAGACTCAGTCTACGTTAATAGGGGGAGAAAATTAGGATTCATTTCCAAGCGTGCCAAGGAAGTGCAAGGGTATTGCACATGCTAGCTATAAATGGCAATCGATACGTAGTTCAACAGCGGAGCTCTTGTACTGCCCTACAAGCGTGCAACTGCGATGAATCGCAATGTGAGAAATGGCAGTGGCGGGGTTCGGTAGTCAGAGGGATATGATCAGACTATTCGCAGATAGTGGTAAGCCTTAGCAAACTACTTCTGAAGGCCACAAGAGCTAACGCAATGCCTTCTCCAAAATATAGTGTAAGGAGCGTCAGCCATAGCACTCCGGTAAAGAACTTCCGTCAGAGAAGAAACACAATGTCTCGGGACGGAGAGCCGCTCTATCGAGCGTACATGCGCGATACTACAGCCTACCTATGTTTCACTCTACTGATCACTGCAGTCGGGCCTTTGCAGTTTGGTTTTCACTTGGTACTATGATTCCAATATCGTTTTGATGCATAGTAGCTAATACGACACAGGCTGAGTTGAATGGCCCACAAAACGTCATCACTTGCGAGAAAAAGAGTGTCACAAGCGCCGCTGCCCGTCCTCATCTTCCCCAGTGCATCTCCATGAACACGGACCAATTCGCTGTCGTTTCTTCTATATATACTCTAGGTGGCCTCATGGGAGCCTTGGTTGCTGGACCTTGCTGCAACAGGCTTGGAAGACTGAACACGATCCGTATCACAACATTGTTCCATGCGATTGGCCCGATCTTCGAATGTCTTGCGCCAAATATTGGCCTCCTGTCTCTCGGAAGAGTTGTGTCGGGTATAGGTTCGGGCGCGTCGCTTGTCGTTGTGCCAATCTACATCTCTGAAGTATCGCCACCGAGAGAGAAAGGCCTCTTTGGAGCATTGACCCAAATAATGGTCAACCTCGGTATCCTCCTGGCGCAGGTGCTTGGATATTTCCTCAGCAGAGACAACCTATGGCGAATCATACTGGCCGTCGCAGGGGGTATTGCCTTCGTACAACTATTCGGGTTACTCTTTGTACCCGAAAGCCCCAAGTGGCTCGCTGAGCACTACAATCCCCAGCGCGGAAGGAATGTCCTGCGGAAATTGAGAGGGCGTGCGGCAGATTTAGACGAAGAAGTCAAGGCATGGAATATTGATAGCAGTAACGAAGACATAGGTATAGTTCTCTGCAATGGAGGATCGAAGCACTGTACTAACATTCTTTAGCGGAAGAGGAGGCGCTGCTGCGCGCGAACCCGGGTACACACCCAGGACCGAACCCCAAAGCGGCCTCAGCATCCATCGGCATCTTCTCCGCCTTCACGAATCCCAGCTATCGACCTGCAGTTATCGCGGTCATCATTGTGATGGCTGCTCAGCAGCTCACAGGTATCAACAGCGTCGTTATGTACTCAGTCAACCTACTGTCAGGAATTCTCACTACGGCAGCAGGGCCCCTAATAATCGCTTTTTCTGTTTTGAACGTCATCGTTACCACTGCCTGCGCACCGTTGGCTGACAAGATTGGTCGCAAGACCTGTCTCCTTTTAAGCATAACTGGCATGGGTATCAGCTCCACCCTACTAGCCACGGGGATCTACTACGAAGTGAAGGTCCTTATAATTGCAGCCACTTTGTCATTCGTGGGCTCCTTTGCTGTAGGTCTTGGTCCTGTTCCTTTCATATTGGCCAATGAGCTTGTCGGACCCGAAGCGGTGGGTGCGACGCAGTCTTGGGCTTTGGCCGCCAATTGGCTCGCTACATTCCTCGTGTCACAATTCTTTCCTATTCTGAATAAGGCGTTGGGAGGGCGAGGGCAGGTTTACTTCATATTTGCTGGGTTTGCAGCCTCGTTGGGGGCTCTAATTGCGTGGTGGGTGCCAGAAACCTTGGGCAAGAGTGGAGCAGAGGAGGTATGGGGTAGGAAGGAAGCAAGAGAGCGAGTTGAGTAGCTTCATCCTACCAGCCGTGTCTTTTGTCTTCTTTTCGGCCATAGCCATTGGCCTGTGCTCTGTATGATTACACGAACTTGGACGGCGTACTTATGACTTTTGGGCTGGTCGTTTTGCGATCTCCTCCTTGATAAAGTTGAGGGCAATGAAATGTTATGATCCTTCTCTCTCTGATAGTTGAAGGTTTGGGTGCGGATGGTGAATTGACTTGCTGGGAGTCACTGGAGTACGTTTGTCGGTAGGTGTGAATGGGCACCGTGACATGGTTTGAAGGCATTGACGTACAGCTGCTATTGATGCTTTTGGCAAAGGGGGCAGCATTGGGATATATCACTCAGTGAAGTTGACAGGCTTGCTTTGTCGGCCATAACACTGGTATGATGCCCCTCGCAAAGTGCATCAAACATAATCTTTTGCTACGATTAATTGGCGACTTTGTAATTGACGATAAGCCGGTAACTGCAACATTCCCGGGTATGCTCAAGGAGCATCGACAGCTTTCCACCTCGGCTGATGACCCATCTGATCGCTCCATTCTACATTTCACTCCTCGTGATCTAACACCAGCTGCGCAAGTCTCCAACATCATACCGCCGTCAGTCTTTAACACTGCAAGTATCTCGCAACAGCGACTGTGCATCATCTTCACCGTCTTTGGTAATAGGCAATCCGCCTCCAACCTCAGCATGGAGGACGATGACCAGGCGATGATTGACTGCTTACGCGACATGGCCATCCACCAACACGATCCGGGGCGAATAGGATGGTTCTCGCTGCCGCGAGAGATACGAGACAAGATCACCCTCGAGTACGTCTTCTCGAAGCCATCCTTCCTCACTCAGAGTCCCAGCGCAACTTGCTATTCATTCCGCAGACCAACCAAAAGGGAGCTTTGCTGACTCCAAACTCCCACTAACACAGCGTCTTAGCCCAGGACGAAATCCGCACGCCAAACCCAAAGCACATGCGACTGCGACACGCCGTCCCCAAGGCCACCCATCACTTCATCACCAAGGCTCTCCCGGACGCGATCTCCAAACGCCACGAAACCGAAGAAGAGAAAATGCAATTGCGCAAGATTCCACGGCACCTCCTGCATATCTACGGGCGGTCTTTGTTTCAGGTGCTTGGGGACCAATTTCCACCGTTGCGAAGAGGCTCGGGGCTTCAGTTGTTGGCGACGTGTAAGCAAGCGTATCGCGAATGTCTCGACATCTTTTACTCTAGCAATACTTTCATCCTGCTTCCTGGGACGGTGGAGCATACGAGAGAAAAGTTCCTGGTACGTGTGTTTCACCACCTCCATCCACCGACCTCGAAGCCCAAATCCTCTCTGTTTGTCATATTCTACACTGAGGGTAACACTATACGCATACTATAGAAAGCCATCCCGCCGCAGTACATTCAGCAGATCCGCCACTTCGTCATCGAAGTCGGCCTTCAAGACCTTACACCGCCCATTTTTGCTCAATGCCGCCAAGCGCTGAAGGAATTCATAGCGAAAGACAGTTCGCAAGTCATGGTGAGATCGCTACCTGGGGGCACCGTACCCCTCTCCGCACCTTACCTGGGCGTCTTATGGGGCATGTTTGTGAAAGCTCGCTTGCATCGGTTATGGGTGCAGAAATTTGGGATTACTTATCGCATTGCGAGTGGGGAAGAGGATGAGGAGAGGGCGCTGGCGAAGGGGCCGCTGTTGATGACGGTTAGGATGAAGGGAAGGATGGTTACGGTTGGGAGGGTGGAGTTGGGGCGTTGTGAGGAAGGGGGGGTGCCGGTGGAGGTTATGGATCTATTAGGGTTTGCGAAGGTGAGGCTGAGTTTCTTTGGGAGGGGGAAGATGCCTTCGATGTTGGTGTTGTGGGGGGTGGTTTGCTCCTCTTCTTTGTGAGCGCTTTTTGGAATGTTGAAATGCTGAATTGTGGTATTTGTAGGCGGCTGTGCAGAGGGAGGTTGAGCAGAAGATTAATGAGGCTGGATGGAGGGCTACCAGGGTTTGGGTGGAGAAGGGGAGGTGGAGGGATCATGTTTGTGGATAGGGATTGGTTCGGATGTCTAGAGGGGAAATAAGGGCTATTTTCTTATGGGTCATGGGATTGCTGATTTTTGAGTAAAATGGAGCGGGCAGGGGTTACGATGGGATGAGATGACATGCAGGAATCGAGAAGCAGGGTAGTGAGGGATGATGGACATTCAACATGTGTTGCTTTGTATGAAGGATGCTTGGTGGTGTTTTCGCTATCGTTTCAACATGGCACAAGCAGCCGTGTGAGCTGTCGGTTGAATTGTAGTGGCAAATGCAAAGACTCAGTGCTACTTTTCTTATCTGGATTTGATAGCCGCCCTTGCAATGGCACGGGAGGTGTTGATACTGAATACTGCTTGGTCGTGCCTGATACTTATTGGAGGCCTTTGGGGCGCCACGGCGCTAACGCCGAATGCGGCTAATCACCAATTGCGAAATCTTGGCATAATTTTGGATCTTTTTCCTTTCTGTGGTGCAATCTAATCGCTCAGCAATACATTCACAACTCTACGTCAATTCGAAATGTTGGAGCGCAAGACGGTCCACGGGCCTGGGCCAGAGACTAAAGGCGGAGGGTATCATGGTGGCCCAAAGCGGTGGACCGGAGCAGGGCCTGCGCCCGCTCGACACATACCATGGCCAGAGGTAAGAGGCCTCCGCCCTCGTTGGGAAGTGAATTAAGTATAGACCCTTTAGATCTTCAAACATCACATATCGGTCTGTGAAGGACATATCAAGATGGTTGACATGGTGCGAAAACATACTGTAGAGGGGACAGGCAACTACCGGACCATCATGGGTTGTGTGGAAAGAACCAAGCACATGCTCTATGAAGCCAAGCAAATCGCGAGGTCATTTGTAGGCAGTGCAATATAGGTCTTTTGACGAAAACGTACTGATGCATAGCAGGAGCCGCCAGCCAGGCAACGCGAGCAGGTGCCCTTGGGATCTTCATCAGCCTCAATGTATCCGGGTTACTCTCCTGCAGACCACGAATATGGCAAAGCTGCTGAGGAGCACGGAAAGGCAGCTACCGAAGCTATGAATAGGGGGGAGAAGATCAACTATGAAGGCCTGGAATACGAGGTTGGTCAAGCAAAAGGTATCAAGAAACGGACACTGGCGGCCATACGGGAAGCCAAGGCTGCAAGGGAGGCAAAGGGAATGGGCAGTGGGAGTGGGAAAGGCTCGGCCTCTGATTCGGCAAGTGGTCCCCCGCATTCAAAGCCGGCTACTACGAACGGGGCGTCTACCACAGCGGAGGTCGAACAACCGCCAACTGACGGCGACAATCCATATTTTGTGATCGATACCAAGCCTACTCCAGTCAACCTTTCAGGCATCTCTTCACAACCCACAAAGCGCATCGCGTCACCACCTCCAGAACCACAGGAAGGAAAGAAGCATAAGAAACAAAAACGGAAGCATGAAGGTGAGTTGCCGCAAGTACAAAACATCGACAAGGTGGACTTTCAGGATATATCGGAGGAAGTGGATGCGCGCTTGAAGGAGAAAGAGGAGAAGCAAAAGCGAAAAGAAGAGAAGAAGCGCAAACGCGAGTCCGTGGGTGAGCCTACGTCCACCGTGGGTGTTTCGGAGTCTGGCGATGCACCCTTGGAATTCGAGAAGCCCAAGAAGAAGAAATCAAAGGCTACGAGCGACGAAGCGCATGCAGATCAAATTATACCGTCGAAGAAGCGACATGGGGATGATCACGAAGAGTCGGATGACGGAGAGGGCAAGAAGAAGAAACGGAAGAAGAGCAAAGGGACCTTGGAGAAGGTATAGAAGGTGCTTGTGTCCGCTTCTCTGCGTGATGGCCAGCAGTGGTTTTGAAAAGACGAGATGTCCAAAGTATTGTAATGACCCAAACGGCTAGCTTGACAAGTACTCGTTCCCGGATCTGCTCTCTGCTATCTCACAACTATCCCACCCTATTTCATCAAGAATGAATTGAACCTTCTTCCTCTGTTTTCCTGCAATCTCCGTGTCACAGTCTCGTTCAAGCTCTGTCTATCTTGCATTCCTTGATACTTCGCCTCAGGACCTGTTGATGCGGCTACATGGAAGCATGGCCTTTCTAATAGCCCCTCACCTTTCACTAAGCTCCCTTGGCGGTATCGCTGGCGCTGATGAGGACTCACATCCAGTAACGGCTAAATCAATAATAGCCAGACTCCACTGCAACCGAGTCTACTGTCCAGCCGCTAATCTCTAAAATTGAGCCACTCTTATCTGTGAGGTCTCACATAGGGAACATCATGTTGTTACAACTCCGACACGAATCACAGAGCAGAAGACATCACTCCCCCAACCTCCTGCACAGCCTAACCAAACCCACCATACCATCAGCATTGATTTACAGTATATACCTCAACCTCAACCGCAAATAGACAAAAGTGACCGTGAATGGAAAACGCGACCTAGGTAGCAGAAATAAAACACCATATCTTCAACATCTATGCTATGATAACCACGCATACACCCTATCAACGACTAATAGCTCCCCTTAAGCTTCACAATATCTATTCCAAACAAGCCTAAAGTTGATCGTATCAAACTTCCACGAACAAGGAAACTTCCTCTTTTCAAGTCATGGTTCTTTCATAGGATGAGGGGGCGTCATGCGGCCTTTTTGATAAGATGTTGTGGTAGAAGAACGTTGATGGTGAAGGTATATATTCGACAAGTTTGGTCGAGTGAGTGATGGAGCGTTATTGCGGCGTGGCAACACGTTTTTGAATATAGATACCCCAATCCCACGCCATCCCCATCCCCAACACCCATAACCCCCATCCCAAACCCCAATCCATCACATTACCTACCGACATCAAAAGTCGTGAAAAGACCTTCGACCCTACCTACATACATTCAAGATCATAATTGCCTATACGTCCTCTTATCTATGACCATCACCATGACCAACGCTATGTAAAGCGAGTGCTCTATGAAATACTTCATATTATCGGATGCGATATCTTCGATGATGATGATGTGTAATAGAGCGAGGAAGTATGACACTAAGGAGATGTGTGGGTGATTGGTAGGTTATGTGTATGGGGTTGTATATGTGTTTGTATGAGGTTGGCGTTGGCTTGTGTCACAGTTACTGCGATGCTACGGGGTGGATCATGACGTGGATGTGGGGGGAATATAGCGACCTTGCCAGTCTTTGTGTAAGGAAACTCAGTATCGAATATCCTGGCGCTGGTCGAGACCCCTGAAACGAGTGCCCTGCCAGGATATGGGATAACGTATTTCATAATGATGTTCGGATGTGGAGAGGAAACTTCAATATGAGGAAGTTCTGTCCGGCTATGAGATGTCAATGTAACTATCTAGAGCGAAAGGCGAGGAAGGACGCCCATCCTCTTAGTGATATGTCCACACGCTCTATATATATGACAGTATCGATTGCAACAACGATCGGCTCGAAGCTCCTCCAAAAAGCACACTCATGGAAGTGATACAGTCTATGCAAAAAACGATGCAAAAAGCACCTTCCCACAAACATCCCTCCCCCAACCATCTCACTTCCCCATCCCCACCACCCCATCCAACCATCCAAAAACAGCCTGGTTCAACAACACCGCAGCCCCAACCTGACAATGCTCCCCCGCTCCATCTGCAGCCTTGAACGCAAACAGCGTCGCCCGCTCCCCCAACGCCGCCTTCACCATCTCCGGCTGCCCCCTGAAATTACTCTCATTCTCCGCCGCGCCCACAAAGACCGGAACCTGGATGCGATCGGTAAGCCCCTGCAACGTCATATTCGCTGCCTTGCGCAGGAAGTCGTAGCCGGAGCGGAGCTTGAAACTCCATAGTCCTTGCTCCACGCCCCAGCGCAGGGAGGTCGGTGCTTTGCCGCTTGCTAATGCTGACGTCACCGCCGCGTCGAAGGCGGTTTTGTTGCCGGATTTGTACAGCGACAGTAGGGGTGGTGGGAGCTGGGCTAGGAAACCTTCGCCGGGACTGTAGACGCCGTCGATGGCCACGACGGCTTTGAGTCGATGCTCAAAGGCGGCGGCACGTGTTGCGAGCCAACCACCGAATGAATATCCGTAGAGGACTAAGCGTGACATATCGACTTCTGGCAGCGTGGAGAGGTGGTCAACGACAGGCGTGACCACCTTTTCCCACTCGACGATGAAACCTAGATCCTGGTCGCGGCGGACGGTCGGTTGACCAGGGCCTTCGTAAGTGATGACGTTCCACCCGCGCTCCAAGGCCGCTAAGCCGGTGACATGAAGCATCTCCTCTTGAGAGCCGTCGTAGCCATTACCGACGATTAGGGTGGGTCGCTTGGTATGTTGCTGGCTGTTGGGTGGATCGACAGCATAGAAAATAGCCGGGATATCGAAACCGTCACCTTTCAACGTCACACGTCGCCCCGGAACCGGTAGCAAAGCGAGAGCCTTATCAAAGCAAGCAGTCTGCTGCACCCACAAGTCCTTGATCGCAGGATCCTCCCAGTCACCGTGAATGTAGAAATCGGCAGCACGGTAGTAATTGGAGGCTGCGAAAAGATCGTCACGGGCGCTGATCGGGTACTTCGTGGCGTCGAGGCCGTCTGCACGAGCGCGGACTCGATTTGCGAGGGAGTGGAAGGCGGAGCTGAAACTTGAAAAGTTGCCCGGTACGATGGTGTTGGCTGCTGTGAGGACTTCAGCAACGTCTGAGCCACCGTAGCGGGCGTGGCCTAGGATGCGCAGGATCTCGAAGGCAAAGGTACTGTCGGGATTCAGAGGCAAAATCGAGTCAGCTGAGGCGGGCCATGGAGTGGTGGATGCGAGGAGGAGGCTGGAGATGGAGACGAAGCGTTGAAGGCCGTACATTGTGGAGGTATTGGGAGAAGATTGGATGATGCTTGTTTAGGTTCCGAACTGCTGCTTGCTGATGATGAACATGGCAGGCTCTTATATATCTCCTCTCAGAGATCACTCCAGGCCGACATAGATAGATTCAAAGGAGAACGCTGTAGCAATGCCGAGGCGGCACAATCCTCGCCGAGTACATGAACCATCGTCCTGGCGCGTACATTTTGCCACACCAGTCTTCAGCCAACCTTGTCAAGCGTAAGGTTCGCAAGAAAACCGAAGCAATCACCATGGATGCCTACGTTGTCGAAGTGGCTGAGTGATTTGAAAGTCTCTGTAGTGAAGCTAACAATGATCCCCGACTCCTCATCTCGCGATAGTTCCGACGGTCCGATGCCGGTCAGCGCAACATGATGGCGACAGGGCTACAAAGATGATAGAAGCCAAGACGGGATATCAGATCACCAATATATTGTTGATTTGTTGTGCCAGGCTCGCTTAGGAAAGCCGCTAGCGGAGTCGGACCCCCGTCGGCAACTTCAGGCTCGGCCTTTTGGCCAATCACCTTGTATGTATACTGTTGGAATCTGATAATCCAACATTCTTTTCTCCTTAATGCTGCTATGAGCGGGCCCTTTGGTGGAGAATGCAATGCCTTCGTAGTCCATGTTACCGGCACTTGAAGGTGATTGCTCTGTAGACCAGAGATTATGATGCGAAATCCACAGCCATTCTGCGGAGTATGTTTCGATGCCCTAGGATTTTCCATATATCCCACCATGAGTATCATCCGAGAGCGGCCCGAGCTTGTTGGGAACCCCAATGTGGAAAGCGAGCGCAGTGGAGGATATATGGCTAGAGAACATGTGTACAACATATGCGCAAACTGCAACAGAGATGGAAACAACAACTCGGGGCCAGACTGTATATGGGAGTTTAGATGGACAAATCGTTGCTGAGACAGAACAAGAGACATGGAGGTGGATGATTGCATGCTGGTTCTTTCAGTATGTGCACCTCATCGTGTGTTGTCACAGCTGGTCTATGTCTGAGTTATATATATCAGGGTGGGTACTACGGGCGATCTTGGAGATCAACAGCCCTCACACAGATTCTTCGGCGTTATCGAATCAACGCAGCCGGGGTAGCCTCAGCCCCTGACTCCCAACTTGAGTCAAGCTTCAACGCACCCATCGTGTGTCGCTACCATCATTGCTATCGATAGGATTGCTCGCAATACCCAAGCCTGAACCGGAGTTCGAGCTGGATGGCGCGAACATGTCATCTGTCGGAGGTGAGAACGCAGTATATGCATTGCGAACACCAGCTATGGGCGGCATTGAAGCTACTTGGCTTGTTGGTTGCGCTGTAGTAAATACTTCATCTTGCATCTGGACCGCATTATACGTGTCGCTACCATTAATACTGCCATTGATAGCAGTATCAAGACTAGTGGCTGCGCGTAGCTTTGCGTCCAACCCGCTGCCCTCGATGTCTAGATTCAACTGAATGGAAAATAACTCGGTAAGAGCGATTTTTCTTTGCAGCGCTCGCAACGCTGCGAGGAGAAAGTCTAGGTGGCCAAAGATTTCCTGGTGGTCAGGGGCTTTCTTGAGGTATTGTACGAAAACACGTGCTGCGACGAATAGACAAAACGCTATAAAGGGGTTCATCTGGAGTCATCAGTCGACACACAAGATAGCTTGACACTTCACTCACACCAGCCATATCCATATCGCTTGTCATGCGCATGATGTCAGCAATCCTTCGGGCCGCAATCATACAGCGAGCTCTACTTTGCTCAAGTAATCTCTCGGGTAGGTGATGTTCCTCTCCTTTGAATATAGCCGCTTGGTGCAGGCTAATGGTGCACGTTGGAATGGCGAAGTTCAAGAAAACGGTCTTTGGATCTTCCATTCCGCTGGGAAGCCTGAGATGATCGGGGAGGGATATCGAAGTGTACGTAAGCAGGGTATCTATTCTCTGGTGGCGCTTCCAGAACTCTCCGTTTAGATCATATCCGCGCAGATCCAGATTCGGCTCCGGGCGATGAAGGTGCGTGTGGATCAGCCCGAAGAAGTGGGCTGTAAGAACGACTCCAGCAAACGACGAGAGGGACTTGATTTGGACAGGCGTCATGGCTCCGATCAAGGTGGGAGCTTCTTCAGGCCTAGATTGTTCGTAGGCAACTTCGCTCACGGGAAGGGTGTTCGATACCTATAGTGCCACAGTAGCGTCAGCCCTCGATGGAAGCAGGGAATCTGTTCATCATACGGTGGCGTACGGACATCTTTTTCGTTGATCGACATAGGCCAGCCTGTTGCCATACTGGCATAACGATCTACGCAGTAAGCCATCCAGAACGCCCTCCTTCGCTCTTCGCATTCGGTCCAGTCTTTCGGTGGTGGTAGAGACTGCTTGACGTCCGCGCTAACGCCATCCACTCGATTAAGGCCCATCATAAGGACTAGACGAGCTGCCCGGCCTGCACTCATCCACGCTCTTGGGAAGTACATCATCTTGAATTCATACGATCCAATGAGCGTCCAGCATTGCGCGTGAGCTACGGAAACGAATGCCTCACCTGAGCCTACCATCTCATCGACTGCGACATATTTTCTTGCTCGTCGATAGAAGATGTCTTGGAACTCCATATACTTATCTGTAACGGTAGCGGACAGACACCACATGATATAGCGAAGGCATATTGGAGGGCGTTGTCCATAGACTAGATCCATAGAGGCTTGATAGCGATACTTGTGGATTATTGGTAATGATGGGTGTATTTTATCGAAATAGACCGAAGTTCTGGGAGACCATCAGCTTGTAATAAAAGCTGGAGACGAGACTCATACAGCTCGTCGATCGCTTCCTGCGTTGGCATTGGCTCTTCTACCCCCTGGCTGATCATCTCCCACGAGAAGTTTGTGTCGAGGCCAGAATCCAGATCAGCCATGATGTCCTGGTCCAGCATCGTCCCTGGAAATTTCCCTGTTGATGTGAATTGGTCATCAGTGGGCATAGACCCAAACAACCCTTCCGGTACTGAGTACTGTGTGCTTTCATCTATGCTCATAGAAGCGCCAGCTTCAACTTGCGGGTGATCGACCTCGCTTGGTATTGTATCCTCGTTATCATGTGTCTTGAGCCGGGTCTCCAATTCGACTGCAGGGTAGAAAGCCAAATCAGTCCATATATTCTACCCTACAGGTGTCATGCCACAACCTAATCGCGCTTCCAGTTCTAGCACGTAACCTCGCTGGGATCCTGCCAATGTCCGCGCATCATCGTATGCACAATCGTGCCCCAACCTTGCGCATGTTGCACACCGTGGCTTGTTTCCGTCGCACTTGAGCTTTCTCTTCCTACAAAGCACGCACGCGGTACGCCTTGTTCTCGATCTTCCTCCATGTCTGCTATCACCGAGTGCACCGATTGGTCTTGGAGAGGGGTCCGATTCTCTGAAGCTGGGATTTGGCTGGCAAGAAAAGTCATTGGAGAAAGCGTTAATATCGTTACTCGCATTAAGAGCCATTGCCGTATACATGACGAGATGATAACGAGCTCTTAAGATGTCAGGCTCTTGGTATTTCCGACCTGCTCCGGGTCGCAATGCCTAGAAATATGCAGGCGTAGGCCTAGGTGGCTGAGTCGTTGGAGGCCGTTCAGCGTCTCCATGATTGATAACTTATCCTTGTGTAAGACCCTGGCTTAGCGTATGCAGGACCCTCGCAAGAGTCGCAAGAATCTTGCACACGCTAACCGACTCAGCCTCGTGTTGCTCGGGCTTTTCTCCCTCGCTTGGATCTTGGCGAACACAAAGTACAGAATGCAATAGCACTCAATTCTACAACAGCCGTGCGTGAATACCCTTGCAACCTCTTCGCACGCCTAAGTCTTCCTCCGAGACTGTGGCCAAGGGGCAATAATGTAGTTCTAGATATCTGGCTTTGTCCTCTTATCTCAGTTGCTCCTCGTTCCCACTATCACAGCGATCTGCTCAAAGTACTACACTCAAGACGTCATTAGACGTACGGAAAGAAATACCAAAATCCATCACTATGCTTGGTACGTTCCTTGTAAGATGAGAATTAGGACGTGCTACACCCTCCACGTATCACAAATATGGGTTACTATCCCAAAATCCTGGCGAATCTGGCACTCGTCTCGGGCTGTACCTCGGTGGAAACCCCTGAGACGAGTGCCTTGCCAAGAATATGGGATACAACAACAGTACAGTAGTGAAACGCTGTACTACTGATCAGCCTACTGGTCTTGTGGTGTCTTCTCGTTCCCAACCGTTCCTACAATATGCAAGTATTTGGGAATTCCAAGGCTGACAGGAGGATTTCTACTTAGATATAGAAGCACTCGAATCACGGTAGGATATGTATTGATGGATGGAGACTCATCCGAGCAGTACGTGAAGATTCGTATTCTTTTCATTAAAGGCCCCTCATTATGTACAATTATATAAAGTCCGAGCGTTTCTTGTGCTTAGGAAGAGGTAGGATTCTCCACTTACTGTCAGGTACTACGTTGAAACCCCCAAAAGCGTCCTGTCTTCGACTTGATCACAAATTCTTCGAGATGCCAGGCTGTATCCTCTCCAACTTCTCTATCAGCTCCCGCCACACCCTCTCCTCTACCCTTTGTCCCTCTTCACTCAAAACAAAGGGGCTCTCATAGCTCACCACACTATCGGCCATATACTTCCCCGCCGTCTCCTCACCTCCAGACGCCGCAGCAACCAGTGTCCTACTTCCGACTTCCGTGGTACGAGCAAGTAACCACTTCAAAGTGGCCACGACGGTACGTACGAGGAAATTCTGTTCTTCGCGCATGAAGTCGGAGTAGCAGGCGCCAGGAGAGAGGGTGTTGATTATAATCGGAATTTTCTTGGTATTCGGAGGAGCGATGCGGGAGGCAATCTGGCGAACGAGAAGGACTTCGAGGAGTTTGGTCGTTGCGTATCTATTGGGGGAGTCAGTCGGGACGGTATAGGTGCAGATGGCTGGGGGCGCATTGACCTCTCGCTCATATTCGCAGTTTCCTTGTCATTCAACTTTTCGAATATGTTATCTGCGTTCCTTTCGCGGAACGAGGTCATGAAATGTAAATCCGAGCTGACAACCGTCAAACGAGGTGTCACATTATACTTCTGCGACGTCTCTCGTAGCTTCGGTAATATCAGTAATGCCAGTAGAAACGTGCTGATTACGTTCGTTGTAATGGTGCTCTCGTCTTCTTCTGTGATTTTGAATTTGGTCACCATCATGCCTGCATTTTCCAACAGCACGTCAATTCTCTTCAATTCTTTCGTCGCTCGTGCAGCGAATTGTTTGACGCTCTCATAGCTTGAGAGGTCAAGGGGCCATACTTCGATAACGCCAGATCGACCGGTAGATTCTTCGATGGATCTTTTTGCTGCTTCGCCTTTGGATATGTTGCGTACTGCGAGGATCACCTTGGTAGCGTTCAATCGGGTTATATGACGGGCTGCTTCGAGGCCGAGTCCTGTATTACTGCCTGTGACTATGACGGTTTGCTCTGCAAATGAGTACACTGGTGTGGGAGGTGTGACCAGGAGTTGTGAGTAAAGGAAACCTGAAAACCAGGACAGGGCAGACATTTTCAATGGTTCAGATGTAGGATTGCAGATACAATGGAAGTAACAGATGCTTCTTTTAGTAGTGTATATAGAAGGATGTGGCTTTAGGCGTAGAATAAGAGGATAGATCTGAAAGCCCACAATGCGGAAAAGTTCTTCTCTTATACTGTGTTCCAAGCTTAGCCCTTTCCAATGGGTTTTAATTCCGACGCCGTCTCTTCGCATGATCTTTGTGATCTCGTCCGCGATCTATCAAAAGTAATTCATTCATCGGAAGGGAGGCGCCGCTCGGGTAGTTGGTTCTTCCATCCGGCCACCGCCACAAACCCGGAACAAACCAGGTCCGGGAAGGGGGACGAGCCGAGCAAGATTTATTCTAGTTCTAGCGTTTGCAAGACTCCTGTAAGAGCTTGGCACATCTGGGATGCGAGAACGGTCCCTTGTATGCAGATCTAGACATTTGTCAATGATATAGTCATTGAACATTATCTTTCGCCTACTTTTGACTCTCTTGTTGATAAGGATGCGCTATTATTCCACATGAAAACAAGGATGATGAAGAAGAGGTCCTTTCGATGTCGTCCCTGTTCGCGACTGTCTGCTAAGATATGGGTATGGCGGTATGACCCGGGCTAGATTGGTGGTCTATGAGACTATTCGATGTATTCCCTTTTTATCAAGATCATGGTTGCTGTCTACCCGTTATCTTCTTCTCCCTCTTCTCATCAGGAAGGTAAATGCAACTAGGACTAATCGTTGTCATCCTGCGGAATGGAGGATGGAATTGCATTAAAGCTTGGCTCAACTCCATATCAAAGGAGGGAAAGAGGCTGGAGATCAGATGTGTATCTTGGAAGATGCAGAATGGCTGCGTTAGGGGGGGTGTAAGTGAAGGAATCTGGCATACCCTCCTGTATATCTTGGAATTTATATAGAGTTATACTATCTGATGTAGCAAAATTGCAAGATAGAAAAATCAGGCGACGATCTGACACAACAAGACCTTCTTATGTACATACGCACTCAGTCTTTGATCAGCAATACTACCACCCCAGCCAGAACCACCGTTCCGACCCCATGTCCCACTGCTTTCCCGGGTAGCCCGTGATAGCTCATGACCATCGTATCCACAGTCCCGGCCAGACAGCAGCACCTAATCGATGTTAGGATAGAGTGAGCAAGGGTCCTCTTATTAGAGAGATAGAAGAGAAAGAGCAAGAGAAAAGTATCCTGCCAGTCCGAGTCAAGAAAACACTGTCAAACGAAACAACAACGAGATTTTCCACAACCCATCTCACAGCCCAAACCCTACCCCCACCCTAGGATTAAAAAACCCCAAACACTCACCCCAACACAACCCCCATCTCCCTCCCCATCCCCCCCGCCCAAAACCCCACACTAGCCAACCCCAGCGCCAAATTCCTTCCTCCAAAGCAATAAATCAGTGGGACGAATTCCTTTTTCGTAGAGGAGGGTGGGAGCGGGAGGCCGAAGAGGGTGATGGCGGAGAGGGGGCGGAGGAATATGAGGAGGGAGATGAGGAGGCTGTAGGCTGTGAAGATGAGGGCGAGGGGGGGGATGAGGGGGGGTGGGGACATTTGGTGAAGGGGAGGGGTGGGGAGGGGTGAGGGATGAGTTGGGAGGGTGGGGGAGGTGAGGGGTTGAGGGCGTGAGGGGTTTTCTTTGGGGTCGGTGGATGGGTATGTGGAAGGATTGGGGGACTTGTATATGGATATATTCAGCAGTCCTGCACTTGCGTTTGGGTTCGTGATCCGATATCGCGCTGCAGTGGACATTTGCGGAGTCCGAAGACTCCGGGTCGATCGGTGAGAGAAGAGTGTTTATGCAATTGTACCCTTTTGAGACGTAGTATCTGGGGATACTGCTAGGAGAGGATGCTCAATATCTACCTATCGCGAATTAAGAGACCCATAAATCGGGCTTGAAATGTTCTTTTGATTGGAGATGAACGTTTGTGGTGAGTTGAGGATGTACTGCGGCAGTGTATGTTACGGCAGTGCATAGGTATCGCCACGCTAGCGCATCTGATCGCCTGTTCCAGTGCCTCGGCATTCATGTCCCCAGACGATCTATCGAATCAATATGGTAATCGTTTATCTAATACCAAGCTGTACATGATAGAAATGGGGACTCGAGATATCGCTTCATAAAGATCTCGACGTATTAATCCTATCGGTCCATGGAAAGGGGTCGGCTAACATGCTCAGTTCGTCGGTATTCTAGGGTTGATGATCGAGCAAGGGTAATATAGAATCGAGGAAGAGCATTGTAGATGAGATGCACAATCACTCGGGATAGTACGTAGGCTCGGTTCGACGAGTGCGACTCTGGGATTGGGGGTCAACGGCGTGGTGGTGCTATCGGCTACAACGGTATTGAGAGATAAAACCTGGAATTTTCACGGAGGGAATTCTGGATATGCTAGGGGTCAGAACATAGCCTCCCAAACTGGCCCAACACCGATGAATCCTGTCCCAGGAAGATTCCTCCTGTTGAGCCAGCCAGCAATTTGAGCTCTATTGGGCTTCGGGATCTGCCAATACGAAAGCCATCTAGTGCTACTGCATACACCATACGTGAAGGGATCCCTCAGAGAGTGCTCTCAGTCACTGGTTGTTTCCGTCATGCTTCGTGGAGCATGACCCAACATTCTAGTGGGAGCAGCTTTCTCATCCCCAATCCGAATCCGGTTCTTCGAACGCTTGCCTCGTAGCTTCGTGTCAGGTACAATTTGTGCTTCCTTCAATGGCTGAAAGTCATGCTCAATAACCCCAAGATCTGGACTCTGTCTCTCCATGATAGGATCCAACCTCTCTTTATGTTTCCGAGATACTTTTCTGCGAACCCTACCATCAGGCTTATGACTTTTTGAATGCCCTTGGGTGTGTTGTGGAGAGTCCAAACGGCGACAGGTGAACCTGTTTTCTCCTGCTGTTCTGTCCCATTCTGTGTCCGATCCAGTCTCAATCTGTCCATTCATCGCTAGCACCGGTGCACGGCGAGGCCCCAAAGATGGTTCTTGGTCTTCAAGAGGCTCATCGGTGTCCGCCTCCAAGTCATCACGACCTTTGTGCTCCCACTCCTGGTCAGTGTCTTGATCCCACGGCGGCACTTAAATACATGTGTCAACGGACTCAGGGTGTTCTCTTGTGTACAGTAGACAGCTCCGCTTTGACTCAACGAGCGCAAGCTAACCTCGCTCGTCAATTACTTGTCTCGAGCGCTCTTCCAGACCTCGGCTGAAGCCTTGATAAGAAAGTCTAACAAGCTCGGCGATTTCGGTCTTCCCACAGTATCAGCTCAGCGGACGAAGGAGCAGGCCAGAAGATGTGCCACCTACGAAGTAGAGGTTGCCAGAGATGGAGAAGCTGCCAGATGACGTTTCATAGTATGAGTACCCTAAAAGATCCAAAGCTTCTTGACGAATCCAGCCTTTGCCAATCTCCGTATAAAGAATCAATAAATCTGCAGGAGCCAACAATGATGAAGGCACTAAGTTGAATTTGTATATCTCAACATCGTCGACGTAGAGTGCATGTCGCAATTCGCTTCTTTTCATGTAAACAATGCCACCCTTCGCGAGCCGTAGTGTTTCCAGGATACTACGACCACTGTATCTTGAAGAAGGCGGGAGGAAAGCATCAGTGCACTTCCAGATGTCTATAGTACGTACGTCTGATGTCTGAAAGGCAGATACCCAAGCTGGGGCCGTTGCTACCGGGCACTGACCTTGAGGTGGCGTATCAGCCCGATCACAATCTTCGGGACGCGGATTAGACTGATCATGAATTTGGTCATCGCGGCTGCGGCTATTGGTTCCTGTATCCCTCCGCGATGGCTGCCGACCGTGATGGGTCATCGAGGAACTTGTGATCGTTGTTTGAATTTCTTGTCGGAACCTTCCTTAAGCGATATTAGCTCGTTAGCTGAGCTCACAAGCTTTGAAGATTTTGTCACAAGCATCCGGAGAAGTGCATGAAACCCACTCGGCTAAGGTATCAATAACAGGCGCAGACCCCGGGGTCGTCCACTTGTCCAACAAAAACCGAATACCCCTCGTTGCTTCTTCCATTATAGGATTCTGCTCAGTATCTGATCTAGCAATATTGTACGATTCACGTTCGATGAAGAGCTTTGTACGGTTGGAAGGTGCCTCGAAATCTCGCGACCTGTAAGGTACTATTTGAAGTAGAGTTTCCGAGGCTCGATGTGTGCCCGGGCCTGCTGCACTATCGTAGTCTTTCGAAGGCTGTAAAGCAGAATTCATAACTGTGTCTGCCACAAGGTTGTTCGAATGAGCCAGCTCCACGATGGCCTTGCGACTGTGTCCTGATACGATCGGTGCTACCAGTCGTTGTGCCAGAGCTCGAGTCTTCCTCGTCAGATTGGGAGAGGCTCGAAAAGGTACTTTGGAAGGGGGTCCCATGCCGGTCGAGCTCGAGGTCACCAGAAATAGATTCTCCCTGATTGCTAGGTGATGGTGTTGCTTGACGCATAGCAGCCTCCGGTGAAGATTGACGGCAGGTTCCTGCTTCGGTACACTGCTCCGCGCGTTGCAACTCTGTCAAATTATTATGATTTTCGATGGTAAGATTCTTCAGGATATAAATCTCCTCTCTGAGGCCAGAGACCTGTTCGGAAGCTTCTCTGGACCTGTGTTCGTTAAGGCCACGCTGTCAATTAAGAATGGTCGAGCAACTTACTGCGAGTACATGTCTCCTAATTTTAATACCGTGATAGTGTGTATCATGACTTGTAATACTGACTGCTGCGAATCCAGTCTAGCCTCCAGTTCTCTAACCTGCGAACGTTTGAACAGCCATCGAACTGGGACAAGAGTCCGACATTTTCTAGATTTGAAAGTTGAACCAATCTCCTTGGATGTTGTCTTACACGAGCGCTTGATCTTTCGGATCTCACGAAGTAGGTCGTTGGAACAGCTTCCTTTCTCCGCTTCTAGTACTCGTCCCAAGTGCCTCAAGACTGCGGTGAATTGTGAGATATGCTTGGCCATGCTGGCAATCTGCTGGTGGGCATGACCCATGGTTTCAGCAGCTTCATAAAGACATGTCACGACTTTCGTCCCGAAGGCAGCAACGTCAAAGATACTGGCAATGAGGGCGAGCTCTGCCATCCTGCGTAGACCTTAATTGGTGGATTGAGAACCTTGACTTGCCAGACATTTTTATGGACATATATCCCTGCGAATCTCGATTGCCGCCGGATGCAGTAGTATTCTTTGCCTTGAGTGGGGTAGACTTCGATGACCTGCAGCCTGGCACACTGCAGGCTCTCCCTGCACTGTATGACAGATCGTCACGGCCCACGACATATTGCAAAGTGGCCATCAAGATCGGAGCTTTCTTCCATCTTCTTTGCTGCACTTTCCTCGACTCGGTCTCTGCGGGTAACTCTTGTACTCTAGGGTGCATATGTCATTTGTACTGCTAGATGTTTAGCAAGCACAAGCTCATGGTTTAGTACCGAGAGAAAACATATCTGTCGCTTATTCACGCCGAATACTGACTCCGTGATGAGCCCTTTTGTCCAAGATTCCTCGCATACGCTGATGCTAAGATGCGAGCGACATCTAGAGCTTCCATTCGTGTATATCATATTTCCCAGCAATGAATGGCAACCCTGTGAACGAGCAAGGGAGTGAGAGCATTAGGGTATATACTGCGACATTCTCTGTGAGAGCATGCCAAGGCAGAAAGAGTCAGGTACCATTTCTTGGGAGTCCATCAGCAATAGGGTACGAGGATCTCCCTATGAGACGAGAATACTCGATAAAAGTCAGTGTTACATCTTCCTGCAGGTGGATACCCATTTCTTCCGTCGATGACGACTGATGAATAGCGAGTTCGATGTGCTGTCCTTCGGTGTCAACTCAAAAAGTCTAATTTGTAGGCTATGTCAACCCTTGTCCTTTGCCTCAACTCAATCCAGTTGGTAATGCCGACAGCGTGAAGGTTGAAAAGTGTGGAAAGTGCAGAGAAGACATGGATGCCAAGGCACTAATTACATAATACTCATCTGCCAATCAGAGACTGATCCAATTTACGAGAACGACTCGCCTTCTTTGTCTATATTCCTGCAACCAACTCAACGTGTTTGTACTTTTCTTCGCTGGTACTCCGTCAACCCAACACTACATTTCTAGAAACTTACAGTCCCACTACTGTCCGATCCTAGCTCCAATACCTTGAATCATTTACGCCTTGCTCAGTTGTTCTTTTCGGAAGAAAACCGCAAATCCTACCGGCACCGCCAGTTGGAACATCAGCGCGACCCAGAACCACGCTTGACTAAGCCCCTCGGTCGGGTTAACGCAGAAATTTGGGAAGACACCTCCAGGGCCAACCTTATCTGGCGCAGTGGCTCGAGCGACCATTGTAGTAGCGGAACCCAGGATTTGGGCTGCGATGAGCACGAAGAGGACGTGGAAGCGGGTTAAGGTCTGGAGGAGAATCATTCCGAAGCCTAGATAGAAAAGAGTGAGTTCTTTGGTCATCATGATACATAGCGGAAGTGTGAAGGCAAGGAAAGGCGGTCACTTACCAACGCCCTGTACGGCATCCAGTACTCCCAGCCACAGCCACAACGATCGTCCAGCAACAGCACTTGCTACCGGTCCCGCAGCCCAGGGCAAATACTGTCCCATGTTCGATGTGCTCCATAGAATTTGTGCCCAGCGTGGTGCGCCAAGCCCCATTGCGAACACTGGGAGAATCCAAGAGTGGCTTTTTGACAGGTGATTGAAGGCGAAGAGGAACAACATCCAGACACCGACAAAGAACACCAAAACCAACAGAAAGATACCCCAGGCGGGAACTGCCTGATTGGACCACAGATAGATCCAATTACGCCCATATGGAGCAGACAGCCAATAGTTCTGAAACACTACGACAAAGAAGAACCACTACAACACATAGTCAGTTACTAGGGTACACTACTAGCAAGAAAGGAAGTCGGCGTACAATGATGATGTTCCGCCGAAAGAGCGAAGTATAGAATGATGGAATGTTGCCAGGTATCTGGTGATAATACTGCGGCAATCCTATGAGTAGTATCACGCCGATGCCCCACATAAGACATGCTGTAGCTACCCCAAGCGGTACCATGATTTTCGGATACGAGTTGAGCTTGGTGACCATGGATGCAGTACCCTGCGCTTTCGCAAGAGCAGCTCCCCAATACCATAGAGCTACCACGTAAAGCTGTTGCGTACCTTGGATAACGCAAGCTCGATAGACGAACGTAGTGACAGGCGCACCACCTAATCAGAGTCAGCTCCAAAAGCCCGGTGCCATATCAGAATTCTCTCACACCTTCATCAGCAAAGTTGACTGCGAAGAACAATGCACCGCTCGCGGATGCTAAAGCATAAAAACATGTCGCAACGTTCTGTATCCATTCTTTACCGCTCGGAGTTGACGCCAAAGGCGATACGCCGACAAGAAAGAAAGCTAGACCGTAAAAGAGGAACGGCGGTGATACGACGTAGACGGTCTGTAGTCTTCTATAAAGCACCCACCATAGGATCGACATGGAAAGGTAAATCGAAGCGATCACATATAATTTACTCGCTGACTCGCCAATCGTACCGTTGAGAAGCGTGATTTGGTATGAGTTTGCAGCTATGATTTGGCCCTAGGAAATTCGAAGTCAGCAATGCTGCCATCATTGGCCCAGCTCACGATAACTCACGAAAGCCAGAAGAAACGAATACACAGGCCAGTCTCCAAACTTCCTAAGCATCATTCGTTTCAAACCAGACGGTGGCTTGTGATCGTCACTCAGGCCGAAGCCTTCATCTCTGGCCTTGTCCCTGATCTCCTGTACCATCGCTGTTGGTGGCTCATCTGGGGGGCTATGCTCAGGAGGCTTGCTCATTTCCGCAGCGCGAAGTTTCCCAAACCATGACTTTTCGCTTTTTAAGAGGTACTGTTCAATGCAAAGCTGATTTTCGGAGGTTTTCCCATTCAATTTCTTTAATCTGTTTTCGAATAGTTTTTCGTATTCTTTCTTGGGATCTGAGAAAAACGGTGTCACATTTTGCAACTTGTTGTCAGGCCTCTCTTCTTGCACTTCTGATGTACTCAGCACACCTACGCTGCCGTGAGGGAAGTAATGCCCTCCCAGACTGGGAAAATGGTCAACGGCGCGAGGTGTGTGAATGATGGGCTTCGTGACACCGACGATCACGGGAGCCATCCTACTACTCCGCTTGCTGCTATTGCGCGTGGACGCGTCAGTGGCCCTCACGGATGAGGCAGCGGTGGTACTCGTTGCATTACTGGTATTCTCTAGTGATGAATTGGCTGCAATGACAGAGGTGGCAGTGGTGAGACTAGTACGGTTGCTAGCAGTCTGTGTTGTCGCTCTGGGTGATGACTTTGCCGCATGATTTCCAGGGATAGCCGAGGTTGGGGTGATAGGAGTATTAGGAGTGCTAGGGGTGTCGTAAGCAGAAGTTGGTGGGGTGGAGCTTTCATCGCTCAAAACCAGGGGTTGATCGGAAGCTATCAATGTCTCCGCATAATTCGTTGGCAATTGCATTCCCAAAAGCTTGACAGCTTTGCGATCTTGTGGTCGCAGCCCCGGCATCGGCATCGTCGGTGCTCGGTTCATCGTTGGCCTCTTCAGAGGCTGAATGGCCTGTTGCTCATCTTGTATGTGCCTTGGCACAGAGCTCAGCGCCGAGAGAGCGCGATTCATTGGCGGTCGCTGCATGTTTATGGTTGACTCCCCAATATTCTGATCACCCCTAGAAGCAAGTTTCGGGGTCTTAGGGGTCACGGCTGTAAAGTTGCGTAGTAGGGGTGGTGGTGGCGGCTTTCTCTTGCTGCTGGGGCCCATTTTGCTTCCAAGACCTGGACTGGGTCCAGCCAGCAAGCGTCCTTCCGCGATTGAACTCAAGCCTCCAATCTGGGTATGGGTTTGCGCCAATGGGGGACGTGCAGGGCGCGCGCCCAATGATGCTTTTGTAAAGCGTGCTTGCAGCACATTCAACACACCCTTAGTGTCCAGGATCGCCGGAGTGTTTGGAGAACCCAAGGTTGGGCGTCTTTCCTTGGCAGCCTGTTTGTGACTGAGGTCTATTGCTGAGGACTGAAGCTTCTCTAGATCCTCGACCCACTGGCTGACTGGAAATCGTTGTTTAGTAGCCCGCGCTCTCATGATAGCACGCACCGCAGGCTTCGCCCGGAGTGCGTCTTCTACGGCCGCCTTGAATTGTTGAATAAAGTGGCGGGTTGTGGTCGATTCAATAGTGAACCACCACCCCGGCATATTTCCAAGTCCTCCGACTCTAGCACCTACACACAGTGTGTGATCAGCAATGGATCCCGCAATGCACCATGCTAATCTCTAAAGAATATCTTCACATGGGAGACAGTCACACGCTATGAAACAGTCTTTTGTCATCCCAGCATTGCTATTAACTGGACATGGAATTTTTCAGAAGAACTTACCAACGCACAATACACCCTTACGGCCGAACTCCACAGCGACTAGGCCAAAGGGTTCATCCCTACTGGGCATCAAGGCAAAGTCCGCTCCACTGAATATGTACGGCGGAAGTGCTGTAAATTCGGGCTGTGAAAAGACTCTCCCTTTGTAGACTTTCATCATTCGATCGAGCTTCAGGGCTGCAAATCTGCCGTAGAGGTCGATTACCGGGCCTACACAGATCAATTGCACTTTCGGATGCCTTTCCATTATACCTGGAAACACGTCCGCGATTGCATCAACACCTTTCTGATTGGACCACCTTCCCACGAATACAAAAAGCTCTGCATTGGGATCTTGCTTCAATCTGTGCGGAGTTTAGGATCAGCATTATCTTTCTCCATGAACGTCTGAGCGTAAAGACAGCGTTACGCTGTCGAAAGAAACTTATTTACTAGAGTTTGGATCTAGGACAGACTGGAAATGATGAGGAATGTACTGACCCAGCCCAATTCTGCGCTTGTCGCTTCAATTTTGGTTTGGAAGCTTCGAGTTCATCGTCAACGACGACTTCATCAGGTTTGATATGGTCGCCGCTCCAGGATGCAGTGTCCGTTGGATCCGGGTTTGCCAGCCCACCAACATCTTTCATGCCCCAGAATATTGGATATCTGGCGAAGGCACGCTTGCCATATTTGTTAGACACTCCAACAGCGCCGAATCCTTTCTGATGGATTCGCAAGTAACTAGCGCCAGCGTGTAAAAGGTCTTTAACATCATTTCCAGTCAGTAACAAGGCATACGGCACATCGACAAGTAAATACGTACTAAAGACCTCTCCAAAGCGGATGTATTTGTGCACCACCTATAGAATAGTATCAGCGCAGTCAAGTAGGATTGGTGTGTGTGTTACCGCAGAGTCGAGATTATATATCTCACACACTTCCTGACTCTCGGCCTGCGTGCGCATAGGCCAAAGGCCCTGAAATTCTGCATTGTGAAGAGATAAGAGACACGGCACAATCTTCGGAAGCAGGTGCAACGGTGCGACAGCGCCATGGTAATCGTTTATGTGGTCTGCATCGCTTGGAGTCAGCAGCCAATTTCTATCATTGCTTTCACTAAAAGATGGGCGACTCATCTAAGAGTTGTGATCGTCATAAGACATGATGTCGTGCAGTCCATATATCAGCTGTAGTGGGTAAATTGAAGGCATACTAACAAAGATCAATCGGGAATCGTCTCATGACTTCTGCGATACACGAGTTCCAAGCTGAGTAATAGACCCCGCTGTCAAGATCGTCCATTCGAGTGGGATAAGGGTCAGCTTTTGTTTGCTGTCTGAAAATCGGCGCATCAAGTAGAACATAGGTGATGTTCTCCACAACATGATATTGGGTCTTGATCTCGTACATGCCACCCAGCACTTTGATTGCTATACTTTCAGCTGGGCGGTCTATGGGGTACTTAGTGTTTGCAATGCTGTTGTCGGTCAGCGTGTAACTCCATTTCTCTGTCAGCTACGGTTATGACTCTCACCAAGGTACTACCCATATCAGATCCTGGTGCTTGAGATTTTTGCCCATCAATGAAGACATAACACCTAAGCCGCCAATTTTGACTTTAATGCCCCAATCTTCTATATCATATTCCATCGTGGCAATCAGCACAGTGAGTCTTTTTGGAGTGGCAATCTGTGGACTGGCTATTACGGAGAACTGTCTCATTTTTCTGAATCCATGTGGCGCCCCAATGGTGGAAGATTCGGGTACCAAGTGATGAGGCTTATGATCTGGCTGGTGGGCATCCTGAGCTTTCCTTGGTCTCAATCTTCGACTCATTATCCCTAGATCCCACGAATTTTTCGATGTGATCCCAACTTCATTCAGTTTCACGACGTAGAAAGACTTCCTGAATGCCCAAATGGCCGCGGCACCTGTCAGGATGGGAACGAGCAAGAGGATAACGTACACCACCAACTGATGCCAACGAGAACCGATGGGTATTAGCTGTAACCGATAATCGGCGTCGTTCAAGGCTACTCGCCAACCAATGAAGGGATGTGGTGGCGGATAGGTGAGATTAATAACGTTGTCGATGAGAGAGTAGGGAGGGATACGATCTAGTATAAAATCACCATCGATATCACCGTACACTCTGGTCCGGTCCGGCTGCCCGTCTGGATTAACACCCCATACATTTAGAGACACTTGCGCTGGCCATTCGTGAACGAAATCATAGGTCCAAATGTGGTCTGTCTTCATCTGCAATTGATTGGCAAAACCTCCGTCAAAACCATGCTGATTGAAGGCTCCGTTGAGAAAAATGTGAGGAAATTGTCTTCGGAGCGAGCCAATGCCTATATCGGCAGACTGCACATGATCGCTACTCCCAACGAGCCGACTCCAGTACTGAAGGATGACGTGTTCTCCGTCCCATTCCTGAAGCTTGGTGCCAGACCAGAGCCTCGGCTTCAGGTTGCTAGTAGCAATCTTACCGCTGGGATATTCTTCCCAGTTACTGTAGGTTGTGCCAAAGTCCAAGGAGTATCGGAACATCTCAGCACCTGCAGCTTTATGGGTTACATAGAGATTCTCGCTCGCATCCTTGTAAAGCACATTCGAACTGTGATTGGCAGATGCGAATACCATTGGATTGTCACTTTGGCCAACGCGTAGCAAGAAATGATCATGTGAGTTCGTGGTTATATTTTTGTCGATGGCGGTGCTGACGTTGTTGATGCTGATTTGGTGTATACCGTCGGCGATATTGATCAACATGGCTGTGAATGACCACGCCGTGAAAACCGCTCCTGAGAAGGATGAGGTTGCATCGTGGGAATTGCTAACACTGTGACAGTCGATGCTCTCAACATTCAATCTGGGGGTTGTATCGTCAGATGTGGTCGATTGAATACGCAAGGAACTCGCAATCTGTTGACAGTCCATCGGAAGTGAAAACTGGATCTCGATTTTCAGTGAGGAAGTCGACAGAACGCGGCAGTCATGGCCTGGCACAAACTTCGTAATGACAGGAGATGGGTTCACATATGTACTTTTCAGGACAAAAGCCTTGAACCCCCAAGCTGCAATTTGCAGGTGTGACAGACACCCCTTCGATTGATTTGAACTGTCATCTATTTCGTGCTGTCAGCATTACGATATAGGGGCGGCGAAGCGTAGTCTGAAGAACTTAGATAGCCTCGTACAAGTGCTTGGAAAACTTACTCATCTTGACAACGGAGCTTTGCAATAAATATTCATCATAAGGGTAATATATGTTCTTCACGGTATTTCCAGCACTGAAGGGCGCGAGAAGTGCACCTGTTTCATCGCTGCAGTTGAAGTCTATACTCGTATCGTGGTTCTCATTCGTATATACTAGCCAGGCAACCTGGTTCATATTCTTCTGAATGGAAAGCAAACCTGCCCGTTCAATGCTCCACAGTCCAGTTTCGGTTGGAGTATTGTTACTTCCTGGCATGAAAACTTGGTAGGTTTGATTCGATAACAGTTGAAGTGAGAAACCATCTTGAAGAACAGGATAGTTCTCCCGCATCTCGTGAGTACTTTTGATGAGGTTGCGGACTGGATGAGAAGGGTCGCGATGATCAAGGTTCACCCAATCGTCTTGGCATCCATGTAATCCAGCATCTATCGGCCACTCGAAGTACTTTGAATTCCCGATTGCAGGATTGTAGCAACCATGCATGCCCCATGCCTGCGCCGAGCTCATAGGTGACCTCCCGAAAACATAATTGTCGTTGGTACTATCTAGTACATAAAAGGCCTGGTAAAATCCGAAGTCAGTGGAGTCTCTTCATAAATCTTAGAAACCTAGTAAAGAGAATGGGGTTGCTCGGTCCATGAAAAGTGTGCTGCCACAAAAGTCTGGTCGGCTTGAGGCAGGACAGAGCTAGATCCATATACCTGTTCTTCTCCCCAGACCAAGGTGGGTATCCCGGGTAGTAGTAGCGCTACGATGAAATAACCAAGGAGCTGTCTCTGGGTGCCATTTTTGATTGTTGGCCAGCGAAATACATCCTGATTGGTAACACCATACATGTGCCTTGGGTCAAAAGTAGTGCCATCATTTGCGTTAATCATGTCGTTAGTCAGTAGGATGTTCTGCCAGAAATCAATCCAGTTGACGTTGGGAGGGTCACCTTCCGCACTGAAGGTTCCATCTAAGCCTAGAAAGCGGGAGAGAAACCGATATATTGTGTAGTGGAAAGCGACGCCGTCAAATGCATTCAGACCTTTCTCGCGAATGAACCATTTTGAGTGTGCAGTATCGTTCAGCATCACAGCTTCCGTGACATTCGTCGGGTAATTTGCAGGCGTTCTTCCTCTGCCAACATACACCGAGCCGAAGGTATTTCCGGCTACGACTTCGCCTGATCGGAAGTCAGTTCAGTGAACCTTTCGCAAGGTAAATCGGAACTCAAGCTGTAAGACATAACATCGAGCAGCTCTGTCCAAGCGTAGACGTCGAAAGGCGTACTAGGTCACAGACGTTGACCCAGGGTGCACGTACCACTTATGTAGAAGTTTTCTTTGCTATATTGCTTCGCACACGTCCTCATTGAGCTGGACCAATGCGCCATAGCGTCAATGGTTATCGTAAGTCCTTTGTCAATGCGGTAGCCGTCGATGTCCAAGGCTGCCAGGGCCATACAAGAGAATCTTTCGATCCTGGCAAGTACATCTGGTCGCCATTCACGTAAGCGGTCTTGCACGAATGCGAACTTTGATAGCTGGCGCTGCCTTGATTGGTTTCAGTGGTCAGCACCCATACTAATATTGTAGCCTGCAACCTGTGAAAGCCTTCGCTAAGCAGATATGGCTTCCAGAATCCAACTTGAGAGTGATACAGATATGGTTCAGACTTGAGGGACGACCCATATAACGTACCATTCGGGATAGATTCCAAAGGCTGCAACATCTCCATACTGATCAAAATCCGAATCTCGACACCCAACTAGATACGCGCTCAGGTTGAGGACTTGCATGCCATCATCGCCATAGAATCGTGGATAGTCACACTGGCCCAGCTCGTTGTTGCCGAGCGAGAAATCTGCATATTTCCGATCACCCTTCCATATGGCGTTGTGTTCTCTTGGATTAAATGGAGTCGAGGCGTTCAGGAACCCTTCAAAGCCGATAAGGTCGCCCATCCTAAGCCGGTTAGGTATATTAAAGATCCTGGTACTTTGAAACGTACGTTGAAATGGTGTTATCTAGTATAATGTACATCCCCCGCTGATGGACTTCTGTGATTGCCGCCTGCCACTCAGATATAGTGCCAAAGTGGTGATCGAGGAGCGTCAGATCAAGAGGACTGTATCCATCCGCGGCCCATGGGGCGTTGAAGAACGGACTCCCTGCCAGATAGAGTACCTAAAAACTGTAAGCCGTGTGATCCGTTCGGTCACTTAACGGGGTGTGATAGCATCTACTGGAGCGGGCTCTACGAGGTTAGACGCGTATGTATCATGGTAGACTGACCTTTACCCCCATTCCCTGCAAATAGTCCAAGCTGTCCTGTAGCCCCCTGATATCGCCGCCATGACGCAGCTGAGTTTGACTAACATCATGTTCAAATTGGGTTCCGTTTGCATTGTCATTATTGGGATTCCCATTTGCGAAGCGATCCAGTAAGACAGTATAAAACGGGATTCTCCAATTTGATGGTGATGGAGTGAACGTATGATTCTGCCATTCGCCCCAGTAATCGAGTGGATTTTTGGCTGTCTTGTTAGTGTTGATGTTGTATGCGATCTGGGAAGAATCAAAATGAAGCGCGCAAACGGTGGCTACCAGAAGAAGCAGGTTCCAGAGCCATTGTAGCACGACCATGCCGCAGTGACGGGCAGATGATGTGGCGGATTTCCAAGAACGAATGCTGAAGCGAGCAACTACTATCTATCACTGACACTGCTTCTTTAAGGACTCATTCGAACGATTAACAGAGAAGGACACATGCACAATAGCTGATAAGTGTGGATGAAAGCCCCACGGACCAATTAAAGCAGGCCAAACGCTAATACGATTGAAACGAGGAAAGCAGAGGAGCGGAGAAACGGCTCAAGAACGGAACACCAGTATGTTTCTGACCGAAGAAAGACGATTGCGCAAGACGATAGGAATGGAGCCAATATTTGGATCAGTGGCTAATAGAGCCAAACGCCCAAAGTCTGAGATCTGATGAACGACAGTGGTACTGATCAAAAGTCGGTACAGAGGCGCTCAAAGGGTAAAGCTCCGTCCATTTCTCTCAAGCTAAAGACCTTAGAAATCTTTGACTCAGTCATCCAGGATCATGGCCGCTTCCTTGGAAGCTTGATACTGATTGAAAGGGTTGCAAGCAGCTTCACTGTAATTTGCCCGGTCATTATGGGGATTGATATCCGGCGCAGCCCTACTTGCACAATGCATACGAGCAGAAGCAATCCAAAACTAGGGCAGTGTGACATGTTGATAGAAGGCGTGCGCCAAACAGCCGGTGGAAGGGTAGAGGCTCCAGTGCATGGCGTAGAACACAGATAGCGATCTGGGTACACTCCACCACAACGATCTGAACTTTGGTGCGCAGTCCCACAAAGGTGCCAGCCACAAGCCATATGACATCAACAAGATAGATTGAGTTCTCTAGATGTTCATTAGTCAGCATAAGAGGAAGACAGGGAAGCGAAGGTGGACGTCAAGCTGCGTAATAGAGTGCAATCATCGGTGGAGACGAGGGATTCGACAAAGGATGAAAACAAGCAAGCTCGCGACCAAGGCGCAGAGAACCCCTATTCTAATCTTGAATCATGGAGATTTTCATGCCAAGGCGCTAATTATGTAAGCAGTAGCTCCGGAGTACTGATTCCACCAATCATATGATCTAATCTTTTGGCGCTTAATTGAGTGCTTGTAAGTATTCTCACTGCTACAAGATCTTCCTCTTCGCGACATCAAGTGGCCATCCGTCTTTCAGGATCGAGAAAGCATTCGTACCACTCCTCCAAGGGGGAAGACTTAGTTGATAACAAGTGCCCACTAACGCCGCCGTCCACTACGGACCCAACGGACCTGGAGCACAGGAAGCGAACGAACAGTTCAATCCCAGAAGCACGGAAGAGGATGGATATGGGAAGGGTGACTTCCTCCTACACCACGAGAACAGGCAACATGATACGCAGAATGACAGCCGTGATGCTGTCCTCCGGAGATGTGAAGCATGTCTCTGAGTCGGGGTAGGATGAAGCCAGGAGGGGATACCAGGTCCCACACCGTATATGTCCCTATTTCGCCAGAGGCTCTACAATGATTAGCGCCACCTCTCACGAGTGGCCATGATCCTGACAGGTTCAGCTGCGGTTAAGATATATCCAGAGACCCGCACAATAGATTGACCGCTAGATGCTGCGCGGCTTGCGGGACGGCACGCTAGGGAGAGGTGAAAATGGGGCTACATGTTGCGACAATGCGGCCCTCAGGGCCTATTTCCATCTTTCACCCCGAAAGAGATGATGCTGGATAGCTTGGGGTCGGTTAGTACTACGCTATTGCTAGTCTCTACAACAAGAATCATTTAAAGCAAGCTTTAAGAGAACGAGTCTGGACAGTCCAGAAAACGATTTGGCGGAGGCTCTCTTTTTACCCACAGCCTCATACTGCACTTCTTGCATATACAACCTCCTTTGTGCATGGTTTGCAGCACTCTGGATGAAGAAGCATCTATCACGCTAGTCTGGATGAGATCTTCGCTCCGTATACGATTAGGGTAAAGCAGTACGTCCTTACAGAGAGCAAATAACCAAGCCCACGCCACACTTTTCATAAAATCGCCCTCTTGATCGATTACCCCTTCTAAATACACCTTCGGGAGTTCCATATACCAGAGCTTCGCGCGGAAAAAATAACATGCACCTGTGTTTCCGACAAGGCCTGATCGAGCCTTACGAATCGGCAGCCCCCATAGCCCTCTACCAAGGTCAAAGTCTCTTCTCCGACAATATGGAAACTGATTTACTAAATTCGTTCTTCAAGCTCTTGCGGCTTGTGACTAATAGCGTGGAGCCCTCGATCCGCACAGCTACCACATACTTTCCAGGTCTCACCTCTACATTGTTCACCTGTCCTTTCATCTCCTGAAAAGTAATGCTGCTGTGAAAATTGGAATTTTGCATCAATGGTGTCTGACACCTATGTCAAGTGGTTTTGTGAAGACAGAGACTGGGCCTGTGACAGCGACCGCTATGATGCATGCCGATCTACGCTTGCCTGATCACATACCATCGTGGGACTGGGTAAGAGCGACCGCATGATACCAAAAGTACAGATTCTCGAGCAAGACTACTTCGTCAGCACAGTATTCCACATATCTAATACATATTCACTTTCACCCCACATTTGAACCTGATAGACTGGTCTTATTCACTCGCTTACTCTGTACATCGTGCCAAGCTTGTCCGACATCGATCATGTGTACGTATTTGAAAGAGCATTACCATCCACACGTTACCCTGTAGGAAATACCAATTGAACGTACCTCGTTGACTGTGGCTTACTCTCGAACCCATTCAGGTGTCGTGGAGGGCATCGAATACACCTGCAAACATGTCGACTACCTAGTCAAAAGCTTCTGCATCTCCTTTTTCCTCAAGCAGAGCTGTAAACCTTGGCAGAAATGGTATACAGAGTGAATGATGTACCGACCAGTATTTTGCGATCTTAGCTAATATCAACAGAGGAAATACGCAATGGTCCTTTGCGGTTTGTACTTCTACTGCATGGTCTTCATGTTTCGCGACTAACTTACCACCTACTAATAATGTAAATCCCAGGCCGCTGTCTCGCCGGTATGCCCGGAACATTGGCAAGAAGTCCCAAACCCGGTACGATCAGTAGCAAGTCGATCGAAGTGGGAAATCAATCATAAGGGATCTAACGCGAGGTGGCGCCTGATACTCCAGGGTGCCCCCACGGCCTCAATGATGTAGCTAGCTTTCTCTGCCGTACGAAGTCTGGGATCCCCGTTGCATAGGGTGCTCTACCAGGAGAAGGACTAATTTTGATCGTATTTCATACTTTACGTTCGCTTCATCACTTAGTGTTGTGTTTCCAACATCCACAGCGGTTACTATGATTCGAAAATATGGCGGAATCGTCACAAGGTACAACATCTGTACAACAATACGCATTGTTCGGAACTTCGAAACGATGATAACGCGCTCGGCTCCATCATAGGGACTGACGTCGGATTGATGTATTGAATCGCTATGAATATACCGCCGGCCCGTAAAGCCGTCAATAACAGATTAACATAGCCCAGAGATACCAGAGCAGCACCCCGACATCCAATCCCTACCATCTCACTCGGAATCATCGTCCTAGCTACACTCACGAAATGATTCGCCTAAAAGATGTACACGATCATTCCACGAAGTCAGAAAGTCCTCGGCAGTACGAAAACCTTCAGTATAAATTATACACCATCGACCCTCGCTTTCTAAATCGAGAGGTACGAAAACCTCTAATATAAATTATATACCATCGATCCTCGCTTTCTAAATCGAGAGAAACCCACAAAGCGGCAATATCCGTTGTGTTGAACATCTCTATCAATAACAGCAGCCTAGCAAACGATGTGTTATTCATTTGTTTCCACTCCACCACTTCACAATACTAAAAGTGACAGCCAGTACGACATCTTCTACCTTTTTACGCACTAGGAATCGAATGTAATACTAGCAGAGATCCAGAACCAAGATTCGATCATCCGGCATGTACTCTGTATTTCCCCAACAGGGAATATCTCCACCAGAGAACGTTGCATCAACACCCGCCATGCCTCCACGACATATTCGGCCCCAGCATCACCACCACGCCTCTCTTCTTTCACTTCCACACCAACGTCCAAAAAAAAGAACCAGCGACGAAGCCAACCCCAACTCCATCAAAACCCAGATCCAACTCCCAAACCTCCAACCCAACCACCCAACCACCCACCCCTCCAACAACCCCCTCACCCCAAACAACCACCCCACCAAAAAACCAAAACTCATCCACAACCCCCAAACACCCACCCCCATCTTCGCCCCCCCACCACAAAACCCACCCCACCACGCGCAAAACTCCCAGATATCAGCAACGCAGCTGCACATTCTTCAACACCTCGCGCCGTCGCAGCTTTTAATCAACGCCGCTACGTTTACGTGTCTGTATATGCGAAAGCCGCTGCTAGCGCCATTAGCACGGCATGTTGTGGGAAGTGGAAGGGGACGGAAGAGAACTTGGGGTGATGCTGTGGGGGGGGATGGATGGGGGTGGGGGTGGGGGAGTGATGATTTGGGGGGAGTGAGGAGGAAGAGGGCGAGGGTGGAGGAGGGGTGGGTTGTTGGAGGGTAGGGGGATGGAGAATTGGGGGCTAGGAATTGGGAATTTGGGGTATTGGTTATGAGTGGGGGGCCTTTGGGGAGTTTTTTTGGGTACAGAGTGAGATGGGTTGGAAATTCGGGGGTTTGCGTGGTAGGGTATGGGTATATTGCGGATCCGACGTACGAATTATATCAGCGCACGTTTCGATGGTGTCGAGGTTTTACTCCAGTTGGAGAATTCTTGATACTCCCGGCTTGGACGTTGATGATAAGAGCTTTGACGTCTTTAGGAAGAGCATCGAGATTTTCGGCGGATGTTGGTACGGGTTGCATGCGGGACAGGGGAAAGGGAAAAGAATACCCTCGTTTCATGAATCTGATCGTGCTGGACTAGGCGGAACACGATTGGTGTACAGGGCTTATCAGCAGCTATTTTAAGACTTGACTTTTGTAGCTGTACGTTGGGTCACCTAGTCAGGTTGCTCACGATTTTTCTGGGAACATGGACTCTGGTTCCCCAATTAGGCGGTAAGGGTTGCAGAATTGGACGGAGATGGATGGATCGGTCCAGCTTACTCGATGTCTAGCTGGGTGAATTGTTGTAGAGGCAGGGTTCGCTACGCTAGCAGATGTGTAAGAGATGGGAGGAAAGCTGTTGTCATATATCGAGCTTGTTAGACTTGGGATTGTCGGCTCTCACATTTCCAGGTAGCTTTGGCACTCGTCTCGGCTAGACCCCTGAAACGAGTGCATTGCGGGGACATGGGCGGAGCATTGGAATGTGCAATGGGGGTCCACGGGACTTTCCAATCATTGTGACCGTGATATTAGGATCGAAGAGGGGCTGCCAGGAGGTAATTTGACCAATCGTTTCTTAGGTCGGTTTTTTTATAATTTGTTTCGAAGCCCTTCACTTGATAGCGAGGAGGTTCGAATCCAGTGGGATCTGGTACTGTGACGATCACTCAGGTAAAATGAATAGAGTCAGCGCATTCGTATCGATCACCCAACACGAGGTCAAAGTCTTCGCATTCGCTGGTAGTGACTTTTCTACCTATCGGTTTCAAACACGCGTAAGTGTCGGCTGTTGATAAGTGCTAGCTGATGGTGACAATTAGATATTAAGGGCACGGCTTCACTATGGAATTATTAAAGTAAACGACTCCGATCTCGACGTCGATATGATTGAGCATACCGTCTTGGACGACGAAGTCGGTGCAATCGAGAGGTCAGTATCCTCATATATAGCTTACAGGGCTATCCAGCTCGGTTCTGATGTCTCCCGCGGATACTTCTTCGGGTTCATCCCTCAGCTCATGTACTCCTCTGTGCTGTGGCTCGTGTCCTCGTTGATATGGATGATACCTCCGTGGCAAAATTCGTTGCCTAGTGTTCCTCCTGATCATAAAGTACCAGACGGCGAGGCTGACCGAGACGACTCCTGCAACTCCTCCTACTACGCCTCCAACTATGGCTCCTGTGTTTGAAGATGTCGATCTTGATGCTGGTGATGCAGTCACGGTCGATACTAATACTGGCGTCCCATTCGACGTTGTCGATGTCGAGTTATGGGAGGAGATGATCTTTCCGCTGGCGAGGGTCACTCCATTACCCTCAGTACAACATTTAGCGCTATTAAGCGAAGTTTCGCAGCACAAGCTCCCATCGGCACAGGTTGTCAGGGACACGAAAATGTCAGCCAGGGGATAGCCGTCGGAGTCTGATTCCTCATGTGAGTACGGACACTGAGGCGGTGGTTAAACCATCTCTCTAAGCGCTCATACCTTGCCCGATGACACAAAGATTGAGGCAAGCTGGATCCTTCCAGGTGGGATCGGTGCAGGCACCACGCCAGAGATTGCTATTGTCTGGTGGTATACAGAGACCGTCACTGCGACAATGATCGGGAATTGCGGTATTTTTCAAGTGACAGCACATGCTCTCGACCCCACTAACATCGTTACAAGGGGTTTGGTTTCCGTCAGTGACAGCTGTGCCGTTCGGAAAATAGCAGGTCCCGTGGGCTCCATAGAAGAAATAAGCGCAGAGAATCAGAACAAAAGAACGGCGCATCTTGTGGTTCGCAGCAATGTCTTCCCACAAGCTAGCGAGATGCTAAAGATACAAGATGACAGACTGACGATACAGCGCGAAGCAGCACATCATATACGGAGGATCGCCATCAGCTTGGCCCAAGTCGACCAATGAGCTTGGGTCTTTGTCGAAGCACAGCCGAAAGATCGTCAGGTCCCCTATACGCCAACAGGGTCTTTCCGATGTCAAATACGAGAGCAGTGCATAAGGTACCGTTGCGACCGTTTTTGGGACACCACTTTTCACTGATTGACAACCCCACGTGCTTGTATTCTACACATTGGATGCAGATAGAGTTCATAGACCCGCATACTGACATACTAAAGATCCGAATATCCCTCGGGTCTAGTACTGACCAATGTTTGGTGACTGCGATGTAACTGTCGATTGTAACTGTCGATGTCGTTGCGAGATCAGCCTCAGCCCTACTACGCTTGGCATGGACTAAAAATAGAACTATGGTAGTATTTGCTAATGCCAGTTAGAGTACTCTACGAAGTCTCTAAAGAGGCAATAGCTGGAAGCAGAAATACTACACGACTAGAATATTCAAGTGCTAATCGATAGTACTATGGAAACGACACAATACTATTTAGCGTGTGTAGTTCTAATGCGATTGGCCTGCTGTAAGACCCTAACCCCGACCCCGCGCTAAACCTACTTAATTTTGTTAGTAAAACCCTACTAAATCTAAGTAACTCTTATATTAGTACTATATTTTTACTATAATATTACCTAAAACCCTTACTATTACCTAAGGCTCTTATATAACTTATATACTTAGTTATTAATATTTCTAATACCTTAAAGTACTTATTAAGTAGCCCCTACTATTAATACCTCTCGCTATATTACCTTCGCCGATAAATAGGGTAATACTATTACTACCGCTACTAATAGTAAGAAGGAGATTAAGAAGTAGAAGAAGGCTAAGGAGCGAGCTTATATTTAAGCCTAAAAGAAGGTAGAGTAAGAGGAGTAGATAGTTATAAAATAGGCGTAAAAAGAGGAGGCTTATTATTATAAAGAGGAGGAATAATATATTATTAAAATAGAGGCTAAATTAGCCTAGTTATATTATAAAAAGGAGCTTCTTAAGCTTAAAAAAGAGATATAGTATTATTAGGCTAAAGAGGATAAATATAAGGAATAGTAGGTAAGGATAATAACTAAGGAGCTCCTTAATAAGATTAATTTTATTTATAAGTTATACTTACCTAAAACCCTTAAGGTAATAAAGAGGGATAAAGAGTAGAAGAATAGACCTTATAACTATTCTATTAATATTTATCTAAGGGTAGAGTCTAGTTTACGTATCTAATATATATAAGTTAATAAAATTAGTAGGTTATTTAAGAAAGGAAGCTTTAATAGCTATCTATTAAATATTAAGATTAATAAGGTAATAGCTAATAAAGGTATTATTAAATTAGCTAATATTTTAAGTTAGATTAAATTAATATACTTTAAAGTAACTTATTAGTACTTTAACTTAAAAGACCTAACTATTAATAAATAGGAGTTATATATTAAGACTAGAAAATGCCTGTAAAAATTCAAGATTTTTACTTAGGAAAAGTATACTTAAAAGTATAATTCTTTTATTTATTAATAAGAAATAATAGTTATAAGGTAAATTTAAGTCTAAATATAATAGATATTTATACGAACTTCTATATATACTAAGACCCCCCTTAAGTATTATAGGAGATATAGGGTGAATATTACTAAAAACGTTAATTTTAGATATAAGGGATTATTTACGATAGTTACCTAGTACTAGAGTATTAATAAATAGTTATTAGGCCTACCTATATTATAACTCTACTATAATATTACTATTTAGGACTAATAGGGTATAACTAAGTATACTATTATTAGACGACTTATTATATTAGTTATTATTAGGAAAAGACGTTATTATTATTAAGATAGAAGTATTAAAAGACTAATGCTATCTACTAAGTACCCGACTAACTACGGGATATCTAGTATAGCGATATTCTATTCTACTAATAACTTCTACGCTACTAGACTATTTAACGTAATTCTTAAATTATTATACCTCTTATATTATAATATATCTTTTATACTCTTATAATAATTATTAATAGTTATACTAGATTTATCGCGTTAATATAGAGGAATCTATTAGATATAGGAGTTTATATAGCCTAGTATTTATCTAGCCCTCTAAAGTTTAACCGGCGGTATTTAATAAACTATATAATAAAATAGCTTATTTTTATTATTAGAAAGTCTAATATTACGGTCTAATATAAAGATATAACTATATAACTAAGTATAGTATTAGGCTATTTTTATACTTCTAATATTATAATTAGTATTCTTATAAGCCGCTAAGTAGCTATTAATAGGATCTAAGCGTTAATAATAAGTTACGACTAATATATTAGGGGTAGTCTACCTATTATCTAATAGTACCTACTTATATATAACGTTTCTTATTATTTAGCTAGATATATATTTAGAAGTTTTAAGCCTAATAATATAGAGATTTCCCTATCTTATTACCTATAATAGAGCTACGTATAATTAACTATAGCTAAAAGTAGGCCTAGTCTATAAGTTAACACCTATATACTTTATTAATTAGCCTTATAATTTATTAATAGTTATAATAAACGCTAGTTAGATAGGGTACTACTTATAAATAAAGGGGGTAGGAATCCGCCTATTATTTTCTTTAAATTATAATGGCGTCTTAAATAGTATTACCTTCTCGCCGTTATAAGTACCGCTTATAATCTCCCCCTTAAAGATATACTTATTATATCTTATTACCCGTAGTTAGATTCTATTATATAGACGTAGCGGATCGAGGTTCCTTAGTAGTATAACTAGTACGCCTAGCTTAATATATAGCTTATAAGATAGTAGGGAGGGTTTATAAAACCTATAAAAGTACTTAGGGGGGAAGAGTTTATTATCTTCTTCTAATATAATATAATTAATACTCTAGTATATTATTATATTACTAGGGATATATAATATTATCTTAGTATTAATACTAGTAACGTCTTTATTAGTAATAGCGAGAATAGCCCGTTTTAATAAATAAACCCTCTAAGAGATATTTATCCTAATATTAGTATAGATATTCCTAACTAAATTATTAATAGCGTTTCTAGGGGTATAACTATATTTCTAATACGACACGTCTTTATTAGTAGTAGGGCTTTTCTAGATATTAATACTATTACTAATAGTAAGGAGATTACTTATAAATAGTCCTATTTCATAATATATAGTATCTATTAGGTCGGGATTATTAAGTCGCTTATTAATAGTAAGATTTAAATATATAACCTTATTCTAGAAATAGGCCTTCTAAAGATACACCTTAATAACCTAGCTACTAGATCCTCCTAGAATAACTAGGAGTATTTATTAGAAGTCCCTATAAAAGTAGACTACTTTACCCTTAAAATAAGCCTAGTTATTATTATAGATATCCTAAAGGCTATAACTAATAGCTTCTATATTATATTAACTCTATATAGGGGACTTATCCTAAAAGATAATATAAGCTTACTTAATTAGCTTAGCGAGATTAGTCCCCTTCTTTATCCTATATAAGGAGGTAGTATTAGAGTCTAGGGGTATCTTAAACTATAAGTAAGTAGTCTAACCTCCCTATAATAGCATTAATATAATACTAGAAGATACTACTACTAGAGTAACCTTTTACTAGGAACGTAGCCTTTTTATAATAGTATTTTAAACTATTATCTTACTAGTCCCCCTAGTACTATTAAGGAAGAATAGTATACCTAGAGTACTGAATTTATTATTAGTATTAGCGTTAATAGCGGTAATAATCTAATTAGTAGCGTGGCGTTAGTTAGTATTTAGCCTATTTTATAAGACCTTAGCCTTATTAGGGGTAATTTAGTAAGATATTTCTTCCTATAAAAGTCTATTTAAAATGTCGTTAAAATTATTAAATAGAATAGTTAGAATAGGTAGGCTATATTAGGCTAGATCCTTAGTATATTTAGGGGTTAATTAATATTCTAATTAGCCGTTAATTAGGTAAAGGGCGTACTATTTAATAAATAACTATTACTTATAGTAATTATCTAGGATCTAAAGCGTTAAAAAATCCCGTTATAGGAGGTATAAGTAGTTATTTAAGATATACTCCTTATACTTATTCTATAAGGTAAGGGTATTAGTAGGTTAGAGTTTAACTAATATTAATATAAAAAGACTACGTAGCTTATAGCCTCCCTAAAAATCCTTTCTCTTATTAAGGATCTTATTAGTATATCTATTATTTTTAATTAACCTAAGCTCTATATAGGCCTCCTTCTATCCTATTAGCTAGCCGTCTACTATCTAGAGGTTATTAAATAATATAGCCCCCTTAATATAATAGAGGAGGAGTTAGAATAGTAGAGATCCTTAATTTTAGGACTAATAAAATTAATACGCCTAAGAGTCTCCCCCCTTTTATATATTTTCTAATATTTATTTCTTTTATTCTACGTAAAGACCTTAGGAAAATCCGCGTATAGATAGTTAAGTAGATCCCTTATAATAGTAGGACGTTTCCCGTTCTATTTTATAAAGGGTAATAGTTAACTATTATTATAGGCTTCCTTAGTAAGATAGTTTATATTAAAAAACTCTATTAATATAGTCTTATAGAGCTTATTACTATCTATTAGCTTTTATTTAGCGGCCTTATTAGTAGCCTAGTTATTAACCGGCTTAAAAAGGGTATATTATTAGTCTAGGAGGTAGATCTATAAACGCTTTATATAAGGCTTTATAATACCTATACTAAATAAGAGTATCTTCTAGATAGCTTTAGTAGACCTAATCTAGCGAGCAGACTAGAACTTAGTAATCTTATCTACTAACTCCCCTTACTATTATAGCTAGCCGTTAAGAGCGGGATTATTATTATTACGGGTATAATTCCTAGTAAGGGAGATATTAGCCTAATCAGGTCCCTTATAAATATATTTATATAGATAGAAAATAGACTTAATAGAGCCGTAGATCTTAATATTAATATAGGTACTATATTTCTTTAGTAGGTACGGGTTATAAGGGATAACCTACCTATTATTAATAAAGGAATTAGGCTTAAGGGGGCTAACTAGATATTAATAGAAAGGATAACTCCTATTAGATATAAAAGATGTCTCTTAGCGAAAATCCTTTAGAAAAGCCTTATTATAATAATTCTTCTCCTAACTAAAATATCTATTACTAGGGACCCTAATATAGTAATTATAAACTATATACTGTAAGACTAACTTACATAGCGTATTATTATCCTATTAAGGGGGGATAAATACTTAAATAACACTATTAATATTACTAACCGTCTAGATCTAATCCTCTTCCTATATAATAAGGAGAATATAAGTATATAAGAGACCTCGCTTCTAAAACTTAATAATATAATAGTGGCCTATATAAATACTAAAGATATATTCCTTAAGGAGGTCCTTTATTAGCTCCTAGAGCTTCTAATTAAAGATATAGGTAATTAGGTTATAATAGTACTCTAATATCTAACTAGGTTCTAGTAAGCTCTAAATATTAGGCTACTTAGGATTATATATAAAGGTAATAAAAAATTTAGGTTTACCCCTTTTTTAAACTATTATTATAGTATCTTATATTCTCGCTTTTATAGTACGTAGGCTTCCTAGTATTATTAATAGGAGGATAGTTACCTTACTACTAATATCTTAAAGCGAGATATCTAGATTAGTACTAAGCCTATCTATTAGGCCGGAGTAGTAGTCTGCCCGAATAGTTTATTAATTCTAATAATACTAATTTAGGTTATTAAGCTCTATTAATATCTAGATATTAGTAGCCTAGTAGCTAAATAAATATCTACTATTAATAGTATAATTAAAGAAATCGGGCTAGATCTAGATATTAATTAGCTAATTATTTAAATTATATTAACTACCTCCTAGCTATTATCTAAATAATTTAGAACTATTTATAACTAAGTAGATTCGGGTCTAGAAAATAACTAGGGAAATATATTAAATAGTCTTACCTATATCTATTTTATATAAAATTATTATCTTATTACTCGCTAAGACCTACTATAACCCTAAGGTATATACTCGCTGGTGATATAGTAATCTAGTTCCTACTTAGGGTTACTACCCTCTTCCTACTCTAGCTTATTATTACTACTAATTAAGGTATATTAGGTAAGCGTACTAGTAATATAGTTCCGTCGCGATATATATAGTAGATAGTCGCCTAGAAGCTAATAGCCAGCTAATAGGAGGCGGTTATACTACGACTATTTACTAAATAGAAATAGGAGCGGATATTAGAGGGCTATATAGGAAGGATATTAATTAGGGATTAATATAAGGCCCCCCTTAATAGTTTCAATATAGATATCCCGCTTAATCCGGCCTCTTATAGCGTTATTAGGAGTTATTATAATACGGGCGACTTCTATAAAAGTAGGGTGATTATAGGTACCCTTATCCTATTATTTAGGATTTAGCTATTAGATACAGACGCTTATAATATTAATAGGATATTATAGTTCATCCTCCTTAAGGTAGTTATAGTAGGATTTAAACCCCTAGATATATAGGTTAATAGACTAGAGGGTATATTAAGTAGAAGTAAGGGTATCTTAATTTAAATTATTAAAATATTAATAGTAAACGTCTAGTTACTCCTACGTACTATCTAGTATATAAATCTAGGCGAATTTTAGCCTAAGGCCGTTATTAGTAATAAAAGGACCTATTAGATAATAAATAGACCCCTAGATCTAGAAGGTAGTTTAGTTAACGTAGGTATTAATATTAGTTATACCCTCGCTAGTAAAGGAGAGATAATTATTATAACTAATAATATTATCTAAAAATTCTTTACTACGTATAGTCCTCCTTTATATAGACTATCTATTAATAATATTATTATCTACGTCGCTAAGTAATTTATTAATAAATTATACCCTAAGCTCCGCCTCCTTTTAAGGCCCCTTAAGTAATAAGTTAATATCAGCTAGCTTATATAACTAGTTAGGGGATAGCTAATTATTCTTCCTACTATTATAGTATAGCTATTAACTATCCCCTAAGTTACTATATATATTTTTTATAATAGTACGTTATAGTATAAATATCTATTCGTAGGGGTATTAAATAAATTATTAACTAGGTAGGGTATTATATCTCCCGCTATCTAGGGATCCCTATATACTTAATATCCCTAACCTAGCATCCGCCCCTAATATATATTATTCTAACGCCGGTATAAGCCTTATTAAATAGGGGGTTAGTACTTAGTATTATCCTCTATATTAGCCTCCCGTCAAGTATACTAATAATAGGTACGTTAATAGTATTTAGAGGGAGGCTAGGGAGCGATTTCTTAAGGCGCTTCTTTAAAGGCTAGGGGAGTAGGTTACTAGGGGTTCCTAGGTAGAATAACTACTTAAATAGTTATATTAGTAAGGGCTATAAACTACTAGGGAGTAACACCGTAATTAAGGTAGGTATAAGGGCGAGTCCCTAATAGTATTTCTCTAGGAGGTTCTATTAACGTAATATCTATTAGGTTAGCCCTAAGGATCCTAGATCTAACTTAGGTGCCTATAATAGTCGTCTTTAGGCGTCTAGTACGCCCTATACCGCTACTCTTATAGGATTTTACCCTCTTATTATTACTATTAAGGGTGTTATAGTCTAGCTTAAAAAGAGCTACGCGCTTAGAAGGTATTATAGGGGAGCTAGAGGAGCTAAGTTTAGTATAAGAAGGGTAATAGTAGGTGGTTTAAAGACGGCTAATATAAGTTAAATATAATAGATAATTAGGGGGAGTATTAAAATCCATAGTATACTATTAAATAGTAATAATAGGTAGGAAGAAAAAATTAGTAATAAGATTAGTAGGCGCTAAGATATTAGACTATTATATTAAATTTAGTAGGTAAATATATTTATAAGGATATATCTTTTAAACTACTATATTAATTCTTATAATTTCTAAAGTATTAAGTATCTTAAGATAAGGTATATAACTTATTTTAAATAGAAAATATTATAAAGCGTTAGTATAGACGTAGGTAGAATACGAAGAAATAGTAGAGTTTTAATATTTACTACAGATGACGCTAGTCCTAAGGAGGTAATTTAGGGGACTTTAGACTAATCGATAAGCTACGATAAGCTTAGGGTCCTAATTTCCGCATATTCTATTATAGTAAGAAGATTATAACTACTAAGTAATAAAAGAAGTATTATAACTATATTCTAGATATATCTCTTATAATTACTAGTTAAGCCGGTTTAATAAAGAGTATTTAAGAGGTTAATAGCCCTACTTAGTTACTATCTTATTAGTATATTAGGACTAATAATCTAGAATAAGCTTATATTATTATTTATAATTATAATAAGTCCCTTAATAATAATAGTAAGAAGCTTATTATAAGGTAGAAGTACTATAATATAACTTATAACTATAAGGGCTATTACTAGATTAATAATAATAGTAAATATTACTAGTTAAATACTATATAATATAAGAGGTAGGTAAGTATAATTACCTCTAATAAGATTATTAAATATAAACCGCCGTATCTTATTATTAAATTACTACTTAGTTAAGGCTAAGAGGGGGAGGATAAGAAGCCTAATAAGAAGAAGTTAATAATAGAGTAGATAAAAGAGATAATAGCCTAATAAATAGAATTTAATATTATTAAGAGTATAAAGTTTATAATAAGTAAGGGTTATTAGTAGTTTATATAATAAGTAGCTATATAGTTATAACTTCCTCCTCCTTTAATATACTTATATCTACTATTATATCCTTCCTTATACTAGCCTTTATTATATAACTATCTTTACTTACTTACGCCTAATTAACTATTATAACCTACTCTATTTATAATAAGAGCTTAAGACCCTTATAAGTATTCTAGTCTTATTAGTAAACTAAATAAGGATAATAATATTCTAGAAGTATTTTAATAGTAGAAGAAGGATAGGATAGATTATTAAGATTAAAAGCTATAATACTATTGAATTTAGGCTAAGATTACTTATAAAGGTTAGGGTATTAATAATATTAAGAGTATAAAGGATACCTTATTATATATCTATACTAGATCTATTACTACTAGGCTTCCTAATAGTATTATTTAGAAGCTAAAAGGTGAATTAAGTTAGTTTAAGAAGCTTTAAAGGGAGGAGTATTAGTACGCCTATAAGCTAGCTAGTATAAGAGGAGGTTAATAGTAAGGAGGTAGATAGTAAGTAGATAAATAGCTAGGAGGAGGTTTTTAAGAAGTATAATATCTTTAGCTATCTATTAATATAAATAATAAAATTAAGACCTCTACTATTAGGCTATTTCTTATATAAATACTTCTACCTTATTATTAAATATATACTTAGTATTACTATATTTAAAGTACTCCTTTATAAACCTATTATATCTACTATACTTAATAATATACCTTAAGAAGCCCTTAAAGTTATTTTAAAAGATAGGGTAAAAGCTCTTAAAATAATATCTTATCTAGGCCTTAAGTATACTAAATATAAGCTTAATAGGGTTATAATCTAGTAAGTAGGGAGGTAAGTATTTAATAAGATAGCCCTTCTATTTAATAGCCTTAATAATTTAAGTATTAATATAAATATTAATATTATCTAGGATAATAATACTTTACTCCTAAGGATATTCATTATATAATAGTAGTAGCTTATTAATTAGCTAGTTAATAATCTCCTCCTTTAAATACTAGCCCTTCTTAATACTAATATATAGAAGGTAACCTTTAATAGTATATATAAGTAGAATATTATATATATTACCTCGTCTTATATTATTATAATAGTAAGTAGGATTACTTATAAGTATATATACTATAAATTATTATATTATCTAGAGCTTAAATAAGGACTTATTAATAAAGATAAGCTATTCTACTTTTACCTTACTAGTAAAAGCTTACTAGGCGACTTAAAGCTCTTAACTCTAAGGGCCTATATATTAACTAGTCTTATAAGTTATCTTAGTATCTTTTAAAGCTTATAAGATAGTAGATTAATAAATAGATATATCCTATTCCTCTACTAAGTAATAGGCTAACTCTTCCTAAAATAGTTATAGTTTCTAATACTAATAATTAAGTAGAGTATTAAGAGTAGTAGGCGTTATTAAGTAACTCTAGCCTAGATAGTATAAATAATAAGGGACTATTATCTACCTATATATATAAAGATTCCTTTTCTATTAGAAGCCTATTACTTTATATATATAAGCGTCTCTTATAACTACTTTAGGGCGCTAATATAATTTAAATAAAAGATAGGTACGCTTATAGATTAAGGAGTCTTTTCTAAATAATAGTATAATTCCGCTACGATAAGGGCGACGAGGTAGGTAGAGAGGGAGGTAGGGAGGTAGACCTAGAGCTACTATACTAATTAAATAATAAGATACTAAAGGACGAATATTAATAGTATTATAATTACCTAATTAGGCCGTATTTTAGTCTTTATAATAATTATAATAATAATAAATAGTAGTAGTATAAGAGTTACTTAGATTTAGTAGGGTTTTACTAATAAAATTAAGTAGGTTTAGCGTAGGATTAGGGTTAGGGTCTTATAGTAGGCTAATTGTATTAGAACTATATACGCTAAATATACTATCCGCGTCTATAGAATAGTACTTCACTTTTATTAAGACTATTATATATTTAATAATATAATAATTAATAAGTTATCTATATGTAATTTAGGTATAGTATAATAGTATTATAATAACTAATAGATAGATATAGCTATATAGAATAGAATAACTATTATAAGAAATCTCTATTAGTCTACTAAGGCCCCCTAACTAGTCCTAATTAGTAACTACTAAGGTTAACCTAGCCTAAATTCTAATACTCCCTCTTAGATTAGTAATAATAAGGTAGGGTCCCTATTATTAACTATTATATCTAAATATCCTTATATTTTACCTAGAGCTAGTCCTAACTATTATCTAGCTAGGCTAAAGTTAATAGGACTAATAGGTTTTATAAGGGGGTCTATATATTAAGCTTTAGTATTAACCTATTTAAAATAGATTTCTTTAGTTTTAGAAACTAGTTAATAAATTAAATTGTTATAGCTATAGTATATCAGGGAAGTACGACCCACCTAGATAGTTGTATTTAGCCTTAGGTCTAAGAATAGAGGAATTAAAAGCTTTTATAACCTACTTATTTATATAGGCTCTAGCTAGTAACTTAATATCTAGTAGTAATACTAGAAGATCCTAAATAGATATACTAAGTTATCTATTTAGATTAGGTCTATTTATTAGTAATTAACTATTCTTAAGGGGATTATAGGGTATAAAAGTCGCTTCCGCTCTATTCTATCCTATTACCCTAGAAAGATTTTTATTTATTAGCCTTAATAATTCTATTCTTCTTTATTCTATTCCCTATCCTTCTTCTAAAAAACTGGAGCTGGAAAGCCCTCTACGTTATTTAACCTAGCTTAACCTACTATTATAACTAATTATAATACTCTTATTCTTACCTTCTACTTATATAATTTCCTCTTTATAGAACCTAAATAAGTAAACCTAGTTAACTATCCTAATTAGTACCTTATTAAGTATCTTACTTAGAATAGTCTTAGACTAGCTTAATACGGCTTAAGAGTAGTAGCGGATCTTAAAAGATTAGCCTAGCTAGAATCCTAGTAGTCTAAACTAGAGCTAGAGATATTTCTAGCTACTTTATAGGATTTTAAGTGAGGTACTAAGACTGCCTAGCGTTTATTAAGGGCCCCTCTATCTACTAGAACCCTAGATTCTAGAATAACCCCGGATTTTAGAATAACCCTAGTAAGGATAGCTAATTAAATTAAATTAGGGAGAAATAATTTAGGCCTTAATAATCTAGTTAACCTACCTAAATCTATAGAGGTAGCCTAGGGCGAATCCTTAGTAGTAGCTAGGAAACGAGCTATACCTTATCTAGGTATAGCGGAATATATTTCTAGGTAGATTAAGGAAGCTATAGGGATCTAGAAGAATTTAGGTAATATAGGGTATTTAAAAATAGTATATTAATAAGACTATATCGTAGTACTAATTATTATAGGATAATTAATTAAGAGGACCCTAGGATATAAAGCCCTATTCCTTTAAGAACTAATTAATAATATTAATATAAGGGCTACTTAGGCTATCTATTAACTCTTATTAGAAGCTAAGAAGAAGTCTTTCTAGGTAGAAGCTAAGTAATAACTTCTTAGCTACCCGTACTCTATTATTAAAAGTAAAGAAATATTCTAGGAGTAGCTAAATAAATTATATAATAGGCCTAGTAAATAGGGTAATCTTAATCTTTCTTAATAAGTAATTAAAGAGGTTACCTTTAACTATTACCTATTACTTATATAGCGTAAGCTAGCTCGCCTTCTAGGAAGAGGGCCCTAGGCTAATAAAATCTAGTATCTAGTATTAGATAGAATCTATTAGGAATAAAGAGACCCTTTTAATTAAGAAGTTAAAGAAGATCTAATAAGAGTATAATATAGTAGGTCCCTACTTACTCCTAGCTTCAAACTAATTACGGCTAGTCTACGGGGTTAAAATACCCTAGTACTACTATATTAGGATACCTAGCTAGAGACTTTTATTCCTTACTAACCTTTTATAAAGGATTAGCCTAGAGTATTCTAGCCTAACTAGCGTTAATAAGAACCTAAGTTATAACGTCCTTTAATAGAGTAAAATAAGTTAGTATAATTACGCGCGAAGGTTACCTAATAGGAAGCTAAATTATATTATAATTAAAACTAGAACCTTAGTCTAGAACCTAGGTTTATACCCTAGGAAAACTATTATTTAGAGTTAATTTTAGGCTATTATAACTATAAACCCTAGGAATATAAATATTAGAACCCTCCTTATAACTTTTTATAAGAATTTTAACTAGATTAACTATATAAAGACTTTAATAAATATCTACCTTAATTAAGGGAGCATAAAGAGTAAAACCTTTAACCCTAAGAAATTATAATATTTAATCTTAAGAAATACTCTACTACCTTCTTTATTTAGCGCTTCTAATATATAGTAGAATTAGAAGGGAGTAGTCTAGTCCTTAGGGTACTCTTAATATACCTAGAAGGGGATACTCTAGAATAGTATAATAGTCTTTCTATAAGAGTCCGCTAGGAAATAAACTATAATCTAGCTATCTAGGAAGATAAACTCCTTTAATAATATTAACCTAATTAATTTAAATTAATAAAGGAGGCTAAGAAGATAAAGTTTTACTTTAACTAGCCCTTAACTACCCTTAGTTAATACCTAACTTAAAAGACTAACTACTTATATAACATAGGTATAATTAATAAGGATATAATTATTAGGTATTTATAGTAAGGCCTTAAGTTAAACCTAGCACTTATAACCCTAATACGGGAAGAGGGAGATATTATAGAAAATTTTAATAGATGGGTTCAGAATAATAAGGTAGTAGCGAAGCGTATTTTATAATATAAATAAGCCCCGCTAGAAACTAGTAGTAACTTAAGTATTTTAAATACTATCCCTAGCTAGAGTCTAGTAATTATTTAGTAATCTAGTAGCTAAGGGGATTATCTAGTCTGACCCTAAGCTAGTAGAAATAAAAAGGCGCCCCTTAGAAAAGATAAATACTAATAATTAATAACCTAAGAGGTCTCTACCTTATCCTTACCGGTATTATAATAGAAATTATTAGGATAGTAACTATAATAATAAAAAGAAAAGGGCCTTAAAGGTTAAACTAGAGGATAAAATAGATATTAACTTAGGGAATAATAATAATAATAATAATAATAATAATAATAATAATAATAATAATAATAATAATAATAGTCTTAATCTATATAATCTAGAGACCTATATAATATTAGAGATCCTTATAAAGGAGGATCTATAAGGGGAAGCCTCTTAGGGCTCCTAACTAGTAGTTAGGGCCTAGCTAAGGATAATAACTCTATTAATAGCTTAAATATTACTACTAGAATATCCTTAGACTTATCTTATATTAATAATAATATTACTAGCTTATCTTTAAAAGGAGCTAAATCTAATACTTTTAATTTTATAGACGTGTAGACGGGAGCTAGTATAGACTTTAAGAAATTCTCTAGTATAATATACTAATATATTAGTAAGGATAATAGAATCCTTAAGTTTTACTTTAATACTAAGTCTCTAGTATTACTTATTTCTAATAATTACCGTCTAGCCTTTTTTAACGCTTATAAGGTCTACCTTATAACTAGAGGAAGAAGACTTTAGTATAAGGGAGTTAATACTAGAGAGTTATTATTATAAGATTATATTAAAGTAGATATTATAATATATAGCTTAATAGAGGACCTAGTTAAGATATCTAAGGAGATTTATATAGTTTTAAAACTCTTATATAATATAATTATTAGAATAGATATTATAAAACTAAGTATAATTAATATTTAATAGGGTAAATACTAGGATCTCGCCGTAGTTAATAATACCCCTATTCTAATTAGAGTCACCTTAAAGGTAGATTATATCCTAAAAATCTAAGTGGATATTTAGGAACCCCCGGTAATACTAGTATTACTAATTAAACTAAGAATATTAAGGATACTAAAGTATAAAAGAGTAAATATTTATACTACCTTACCTACTATATTATATCTAGGAATAGGATAGAATATCCTAATTATATATTACCTGCTAGCGCTAAATTACTCCTATTTATTTAAACTATTATTAATAGTTAACCTATAATTAGGGATATTCGCTTCTAGAGTTTAAGTAGTAGTTAGTAATAATCTATAAGCTTATCTTATAGCTAACTTTAGTAATTATTCTGTTAAGATCTACTAGGGGTAATTACTAGGAAGACTAGCCGTTTTATAGGAGTTAGCTAAGCTAATTAAAGTAGACTTCTACTTTATAGACGTTTATACTAGTAAGTTTAAGGAGGAACCGGATATACCTTATATAGTAGATTTTCTAGAGGAAGTTATAGTTCCTAAAGTAAATATCTCTATATATTAGGGTCCTAAATATTAAGAATATATTAAAAAGGTACTTAAAAAATATAAGACCCTTTTTTAAAATAGCCTAGGAAAGTTTAATAATAGTATTAAAATATTAATACCCTTTAAAGATAAGCTAGATATAACGGGATTAAAGTAAAACCCGTATAATCTATCTTAGAGGGACTATAAGGTTATAGATTTAATCCTAGATCCCCTAATAAAGTAGGGATAGATTAAGAAGGTTCCTTTAGGTATACCCTCTACCGCGTTATTACTAGCTTTTATGGTTTAGAAAAATAGGAAGCTAAGGGTAGTAGTAGATTTATATAAGATTAATATTAAGCTTTACCTAGATATATATCTACTTCTAAAGTAAGATATAATCCTAGGAGCTCTAGGTAGATTAATAATATTTTTATTAGTTAACCTTACTAAAGGCTTTTTTTAATAGGGAACACGCCCTTCTAATTAGTAGAAGACTATATTTATTAGCCTATACTAAGGCTAGGAGTAGTTAAAGGTTTCTACTATAGGTTTAGTAAATACTCTAGGGTTTTTCTAATATTATATAAAGAGGCTACTATCCCCCTACTTATAATAATTCGTCTTTATATATATTAATAATATTATAATCTTCTCTACTACCCTAGAAGATTATATTAAATATCTTAATTAGGTTCTTAAACTCCTTAAGAATAGTAGAGTTATACTATTACTAGTAAAGTACTATTTTATATATCTAAGTATAATAGCTCTTAGATATTATATATCGCGGTTAGGGCTTAATATAATAGAGGAGAAGGTTAAAGCTATTAGGAAGATATTATTCCCTATAAATTTAAGGGGGTTAGAGACTAGCCTTAGTTTCTTTAGTTATTACTATAAATTCGTAGAGTATTATATAGTAATTACTAGACCCCTAATTAAGTTAAAAACGGAGGGCTTTAAGGGAAGCCTAAATAAGGGGAGGTTAAGAAGAAACTATACTAAGAAAAAATAATTCTTAGTAGATATATCCTATCTAAAACCTACTTAAGTCTCTATTATATATAAGATAGAAGGTTTATAAGCTAGTCCTTAATATTATAAGGCCTAGGAAATTCTTAAGGAAAAGTTATATAATACTCCTACTTTAGTATTTCCTAACTTTAGTAGACCGTTTATATTATATATAGATGGTAGTAAAGAGATAGGATATAGAGTAGCGTTATACTAAGTTAGAATAGATAGGGTAGAAAGGCTAATATTATTTCTCTCTAGAGATCTCTCTAACGTAGAAACCTAATATTAGGTTAATTTAATTAGAAGCGGAGGCCCTTATTTAGGCGCTTACTAAGCTCCCTTAATTCTTTAATAATAGTAACTTTACTATTATTACGGATTATACCGCTCTAAAATTAGCGCTTTAAAATAAAATAAATAGTTACTAATCTACCCGCTTAAATAAATAGGCCCTTTACCTATCTATATTTTAACTAAGGATAAAAATTATCTATTAGGCTAGAACTATATATAGGAACGCTAATAGACTATCTAGACTACTTATAATAGAAACTAAACTTATAAACGTCTTCCCTATAGTAGTAATTAAGGTAGAAAAGGAATTTTTAAATAAAATCTTAAATACGTTACCTAATGACCCCTATTTTAAAAGAATCTATAATTAAATCTAGAGATAATTAAAGGAATTATACGGCTAGGAGTCTAGGGTTAAAACGGTATATTAATTATATCGCTAGGACCTTAAGAATAAGCTACTATATATATAAAATCACCTAGGACTAGATTAACTTTATATTCTAGAAAAGCTTACCTATAAAATCCTAGAATATAGATATAACTATTATATATATAGTAGTATTTATTAGATATATAACTAATTATATAGTTTAATATACTTTCTAAGAATAAGAAAGGTTATATAAGGGTATATTAATAGGTACCTAGCTTATTAATTATTAAAACCTTTAAGATAGCTACTATACGGGGAATTATATCCCGTAGGGGATACTTAATACCCTCTAGAGGAACTAGTAATAGATTTTATAATTAGCCTACTACTAACTAGTTAAAAATATAACTCCCTACTTATAATTATAAATAAGTTCTTAAAATTTATCTAGCTAGTTCTAGGGAATAAAACTAATATAGTTAAAATCTAGGCTAGATGATATTTTAATAATATATACTAATTATAAGGTATTCTAAGCCGCCTTATCTCTAATAGAGATCCTAAGTTTACTAGCGAGTTCTAGAAAACTCTATTCTCTAAATATAGGGTATTATTAGGAATAATAATAGCTTACTATCTATTAGCAGATAGATAAGTAGAATAGATTAATTAGACTATAAAAATAGCCTTAAGATATCTACTTATAAGCTAATATAAAGAGAACTAGGATACTTTACTACCGGAGGTTAAATACGCCTTAAATACTACGGAAAATACGAGTATACTTATAACGCTATTTAAAGTACTCTATAACATGAAACCTAGGGGTTACCTTAACGCTATTATCCCTAGAAATAATAATATTACGGTAGAATTCCTCTATTATTAGGATATAGTACGTAATAATACTATAGACGCTATAAATTTAGCCTAGGTAAAGATAGTAGTAAGGTATAATTTAAAATATAGGGTTCTAGACCTAATAGGTAGTATATATCTTAAACTTACTAAAATAAGAGATATAGGATATTATATTCCTAAGTTATCCTCCCTATTAACGAAGAAGGTTAAGCTGTATAGGATCCTAGAGAAAGTTAGCTCCCTAGTATATAAGCTAGAACTACCCCCTAGTATATCTAGGATCTATCTAGTAATATTAGTAATCTACCTAGAGTAGGGGAAACCTAATCCTTTTAATTAAGAAGTTCCTCCCCTAGTACCCGTTATTATATAGGGTAGATAGGAATACGTGGTAGATAAAATATTATATAGGGAGAGGAGAGGTAGAAAGGATAGCTATTAAGTTAAGTAGAAAGGCTATAATAAAACTACCTAGGAACCGGCTACTAACCTTAAGGAAGACGTGCTAGATATAATAGCTAAGTTTAAGAAATCTTAAAAATAATAACTAATATCCCCTAAAGATAAAGGTATTAATATAATTATAATCCGAAAATATATAATACAGGTACTCCCGCTACTAGCGTAGCTTTAACTTAGAAGAAACTAAGTTTCACCTTACTTACCTTTATCCCTATTATTAATTATTAATACTAATATAGTATATATTATTACCTATTATATCTCTAGGGGTAATACTCCTTACTACCTTAAGTTCTTATATATACTACTATTACTAAAAAGGTCGCTTAGTTACTAACCTAGTTTAGAATATATATACTAATAAGGTATTAACCTAAAACTATATCTAATAAAGACGTTGATTTATACGTAGTAGACTAGTTAAGAATAACCGCTAATAAAGGCTATATTTAGTAGTTACCACGAACTTAATTCTATAAAAGTAGACTAATATTTAAGGAGATTTTAAACTACCTACTTAAGGTACTAATTCTATTAAGAGTTTTTTAAATTTATACCCCGTAATTTAAATTTAAGTGTAATCCCCTTTATAGAAATGACTTATACCGCTCTAAAACTACTAATAGAGCCTATATATTAAGGTACCTAAGAGAAAATAGATTTAAACCCCTCTCTACGGTATATAAGTAGCCTATCCTTATTCCTAATAACCTCTATATTATATATTAGATCTAGGATTAACTTAAATAGTAGGTATAATAAAACTTATTCCTAGACCTAGCTATACCCTTAGATATTACTAAGAAGTTAGGCGTATTAATTAATAATAGAGAAAATCTATATTAGGCTAAATAAGACGTTGTCTAATATATAATAGTACTACCTAAAGTTAGTATACTTAACTATAATAGTTAAGCCTAGGAAGTAGCGTTTAGCTTAAGCTAGGAAGAAATAAGGGCAGAGGTAAGAAAGTAGTTATAGGTTCTATAAGAGTTTAAAATTTATAAATTAAAGAAGGTAAATTTATAGAATAGTATAGGATTATAAGATAGTTATAAAGATTTTACCTTCTATAATCCTCTTAATTATCTTAAAATAAATTATAAGGTACCCCTACTTAGGGTGTTAAGGGAGGACTAGGACTTAAGCTATTCCTAAGAATATATTATATCTAATTTAGACTAATAGGTAGGTATAAATCACGCTAGCCTTTTAAGTCTTTTTAAGTTAATCTATAAAATAGTAGATAATATCTATTATAACTTTGAATATAGACCTAGGTAACTACTAGATATAGATTAGGATACTTATCTTAGGTAGAATTTATAACCTATATTACTAATAATATTAGAGGTATTATTACCTCCTCTATTAGACTAGGAGATCCTAGTAGTAGACCCTAATACTAGGATATCCTTACCTTACTTAATTAAATAAGCTTAGTTAGTAGCTCCTAAGGGAGCCCTTAAGCCTATTAATAAAGTTACCTCTAAGGATATTAATATAGCTACTAGATAGCTAGGCCCCTTTATATAGGGGAGAATAGGGGGGTAAAAATTTCGGGGAAACTAGGTAAAAGAGTTATTCCTTCTAAGTATCTAGACTAGCTAATAGTTAATAAATTCCCTATATTAGTTTTTTTAAATCTAGATTATATTATCTTAAAAGAGGAGTCTACTAATTATTATGAAAGCTTTACTATTCTACCTAATTATTAGATATTCTAGGTAATTTATTTTAACTTATCTAAGCAGGGGGATTTCTACTAATTAAGCCTTAATTCTAATAGATATCTACCCGCTAACTTTATTCCTATAAGGGTACTAGTAATAGCCCTAGATAATAAGGGGGTAAGGCGTTTCCGCGTATTTTAGGGGCGCTAATTATACGGTAATATAAGAGAGAGACTAGGCCTAACTAATAAATATTTACTACCTAACTAGACTTAGATAGTTAATAAATAATATTCTAATTACGTAGCTAGCGGTAATAAGATATTACTATAATACCTTAATAATAATTATCCAGAAATCATCTATCTACTAGAGGATTAGGATATCCTAGGGGAACTACTACCTAGCGATATAAAGGAGAAAAATTATCGGGTACTAAGATCCTCTAGGAAAAAGCCCGTAAGTACGACAACTATAAAGAAGTCTAAAAAGCCGGTGAAATCTAGGAAAGCTACCTTACTACTAACTAGTCTACCCCCGCCTTAAAATACTAGTCCCCCTACCCTACTACTAACTACTCTAACTTCTACCCTAACCCAGCTAGCTCCCCCGCCTTAAAACACCGGTCCCCCTACCCTGCTACTAACTACTCTGACTTCTACCCCGACCTAGCCAGCTCGGAAAGGTCTTAAAAACCTAAGGTTGGGATTACTCTTAATGATATTAATAACTAAGGTAGAAGAATTAAGGGAATCTAATAATAGATAATAATAATTAAATGCGCAGCTATTAATAAATAGAAACGCTATAATAGTAGAGCTAGTAAGGTATTTAAGCGTATATAATTAATCTATTATAAATATAGTAATAATAATTAATAGTACTAGGGATATTAGGTTAATAAAAAAGGTTAATAAGATACTTAATACCTCTAATAACGCGTTATAACGCCTTATATTATACTACCCGTATCTAGAGGATATTATTATAAAGTATAATAATAGTTAGTTAGTAAAGTAGTTAGCTAATCCTAAAAAAAATTATAGAGGCTAACTTAATTAAGTTAATAACTTAATATACTTAGAATATAGAGGCTAACTCTATTAATTTAATAACTTAATACGCTTAGGACGAGCTTATTTTCTATAAGGGGTAGATATTATAGTTATAGTATATTAGGGAAGTATAATCTACCTAGATAGTTATATTTAGCCTTAGGTCTAAGGATAGAGGAATTAAAAGCTTTTATAACCTACTTATTTATATAGGTTCTAGCTAGTAACTTAATATAAATAGTATCTTATTTAGATATATTTTATAATAGTATAATTAATTAGGTTAATAGCTAATTTTATAACTACCTAGTTATTAATACTTAGGAGTACTAGTACTACTCCCTTATTATACCCTAGCTCTTTAAGTATAAGGCCTAGATATAGAGCTTCTTTATATACCTCTATTATAATAATATATTTAGACTTAAATATAGATATTACTACTAGCTTTTATAATTTAGATTATTAGGTAATAGGGCTATTAAATAGTTTATAGATATATACTCTAGTAGAGCGAGATATCTTATAATTATTATAATAGGACGCGTTAGTAAAACCTACTAGGCTATTATTCTTACCTAGTTAGTAGATTAGGCCATTAATTAAATATCCTAGCTAAGTAATATAATACCCTTTTCACCGTATTTATATATTATAGAGAAGGGTTATAAAGAGAATAACTTAGGGTACTAATAGTATAAGTAATATTAGGCCTAATTATAATACTTAACTAATTAAGTACTCTTATAAGGGACTAATAAGCCTCCCTATTAGATAAGGGAGTTATATAACCGTTAGGGGTAATAGTAATATACGCCTATTTTATAAGCGACTTTACTAGTAAATAATTCTCTATACTAAGCTATTTTAATAATTATATAATATATTTTATCTAATTAACTTAAATAGACTATTTATCTAGATTCCTAATAATATTTATACCTAGATAGTCTTTTAAATCTCTTATATACTTAAAGTTAAACCTCTTATTAAGTTTATTTTTTATATAGGTAATTAGGTCCTGATTATATACTATAAATAGTAAGTTATTTATATACGCTATAATAATAACTTTTATTATAAGGTTAATAAATATATAATAATTATACTTAAAGTAATTAAATCCTAATAACTTAAGTACCTTATAAAGGGTCTTATACTATTTATAAGACGCTTACTTAAGGCTATATAAAGCCTTATTTAGTTAATAAGCGTATCCTTATTAGCTATTAGTAAAGTAATATAGTTACTCTACCTAGATTTCTTCTTAAATAAGTAATTCTAGGAACGCCGCGATAATATTTAAATACTTAATAACTAGCCTATACTTAATAATTAGGGTAAGAAGAAGATATTATAATAATACCTTTAGGGTTAATAAGAAGGTCTTATTAAAATTAATTCCCTTAATTTAGTAGAAGCTGTTAACTACCTACTAGGCCTTATATCTACTTATTTCACCTATTAACCTATATTTATAGGATAGGACTTATCTTCCTAATAAGATATATACCTGGAACTCGAGCGAAGCGATAGTAGCCGCTACAAGGAGAAGATTAAGGATGAGATACGCCGCTAGTCAACCGGGCAGCGGGTTAGAACATGGGACGACTATAGGGCGAGGTTTAATGAACATAACCCCCCTAGCGTCTCCCAGGTTAGAGGTCTATAGGATAACCGCCTCAGCCTCCATAGCAAGCTCCTGAAAGCTGAGAGCTTGGTGCTTACCTAAGCCCGTATAGCGAGAATTAGACTTATAGATTTCCTATATAAGGCTAGGGTCCCAGGCTTCTCGTCACCTAGCTGCGGATACGGGTATAGGAGATAGGATATAAAACATATCGTTATAAGTTACCTAGACTATACTAGTTAACGGTAACTCCTTATTAATAGGGCGGGTATAAGCGACCTCCGAGCCATATTAACGTCGGTCGGTAAGGGCCCTTAAGCCATATCACAATGGCTAATACGGATAGGCTTACTACCCCAGTTCTCGCTGGCGGTGGTATAGCTATATACCCCTCGGGTCTAGTATATCTCGCGCATCGAGCATGTTTAGCGCTCTTACCCCCCTCCTTCTTCCTCCCTCCCTTACTACTTAGCTATCGGGCTAGGTATTATAGTACGTCGCAGCTTCATATATACACGTTACTTTATTTATACTTATTACGGATATAGTACGCAGGTAAATAAAGACGAAGGATACTAAGTTAAAAAACTATAAGGGTTTTTATCCGGTATATACGGTTTCCCTTACGTAAAGTGTCGTCTATAGAAGCCCGTAATTACCTCTATAGTTTGGTAGATACGAGTATAAATTTAATCAATTAATTAATTAAAGATATATACCTTCTAGAGTAGCTTATATAATATTTTCTATATCTCTTACTTAGTATAGTTAGTTAATTCTTCTTCGGCGGTAGTAAGCTATTTCTTATTATTAGGCCCTTAGAGGGCCTTATTTATTAATATTAAATAGGGACGCTCTTTACTAATAGTAATGACGTAGGTAAGTATAGCCTTAAACCTATTAGGGTTATTAGAAGACTTTAGGCCTTACTTATTAATCTAGTTATAGTTAATTTATAATTTATTACGACTAGAATAATATAATAAATTAAGAATAATTTTTTAGGATTTACTATTCCTAGCTAATATCTTATTAATAATAGCTAATAGTATTCTAGTAGTAATTTAGCGTATCTAACTATTATAACTATTCTAATTTTAAATAGTTAATATTTCTAACTCTATTTAGCTAATTCTTATAATCTAATTATCTAACTTATATTAATTTAACTTAAGTAGATTATCCTAATTATATCTATTTAAACTAGTTAGCCTACTTATATTATTAATTAGGCCTAATACTAATTAGCTATTAGGAAGAGTTATTACTAATCTATTACTAGAGTTACTAGTATTATTAGTATTATTAGTATTTTTAGTACTATCTAATACTCCCTTAATACCCTATTAATTAGGAGGAGGTACTCCCTCTAAGACCTTACTATTATAATCTAATTAGTCTAACTAGAGGTAGCTTAGAAGGTCTATAACGTAGTTATTACTATCTTCTCTATCTACTAGAAGCTTATTATCTTTTATTAATAGTATAATAGCCTTTTTATTAAACATAATATATATTAACCTAATAAGATATTATCCCTTAATATCTTATACGCGGTAGATACTCTTACTATTATAACTAAAGAAGTAATATTTAATAACCTTATTATCTAGTTTCTTCTTATTTAGTAATATATTAAATAAATAGTATTAATATCTAAAAGGCTTTAGGTATATTAATAGGGGTTTAAAGCTATACTATTTCTTAAAGGGGGACTTCCCGTCTTTACTAGGTATAAAGTTCTTAATATAATTAATATAATAGATAGCCTTACCTTAAAACTCCTAAGGTAGTCTAGTATTAATAAGGACTATTCTAATTTTATTAAATAGCGTCTAGTTCTTTCTCTTAGTAATCCTATTTTAATATAAGTTATATAGTACTAACGTGGTTAATTATATCCTATTCTCTTTATAGATCTATTAATATTTATAACCCTAGGTAAGTTTATTATTACTCTAGATAAAGGCTAGTTAATACCCCTAATTCTTCTAGTATTTTATTCTAAAGGCGAGTTTTATTAGTAATTCTCCCCTACTAAATATATAGTTTATAAGAGAAAATCCTAATACCTTATATATAGATACTATTATATTAGTATATCCCTTAAAGGTAGTTATATAGCTAGCTAATACTAGGTTAATATACTAGTATTATCTAGGGATAGTAACTCTATATATAAGTATTTATAAGGGTATTTAAGTAATTTTCCCTAATATATAACTTTTATATAATTCTTATAACTTATATTTTTATAAGTAATTAGCGGCCTTATAGTTAATATTAGTAGTATATACTATTACTTTAGTAGCTTTTATACTAATATAACTATATTACTTATACTATTAAGTCTATAACGCGTTATTCTTAGCTAGTATAAATAATTTAGGGTAAAAGGCTCTTATTTATTATATCTATATTATTTCTAGCTAGTATATCCTATTATATAAGAAGGCCTATAATACCTCCTATCCTTATTTATTATAGAAAATCTCTTTTCTATTACTACTAACGTGCTTAAAGCCTTATAAGTCTAGCTAGGTAGTTAATAAGAGATTAAACTCTATATTAGGGACGTAGTAAATATTAGTTAATAAAAAATTATTAACTCTATTATTAATAACTACTAGGATTAATATTATCCTAATACCCTTAACTTTTATTAGTCTACCCCTAGTAGGTCCTAATATTATATAATTCTAGACTAGTAAATAGTTAGTAAACTTAGAGCGGTCCTAGAAGGTATACTCCTAGTCCCCTAAGTTAATAATAATCTTATAGGACTTATTTTATTATAGGTTATACTTAAAGTAAGTAGTATAAGATTTATCTTATTTTTATTTATTTAGAAGATTTTATTTACTCTATTAATAACTAGGACCTTTCCTATTTTATTAATAATTATTCCGTACTTCTAGCTCTTTCTTTATTTTAGAGGTAAATCCTACTAGTATAAGGTCTAGATAAGTATAAAAGTAGGTATATAAAAGGTATACTTCTTACTATTACTACCTTAATATCTATTACTTTAATATTAGCCTACTTTTAATTATTTATTAAAATTACTAGTAAAAGCCTTAGTATCCTTAGCCTTATTAGCTAAGTCTTTATTAGTAAGTAATATAATAATATATTTAAAGTTGATATCTTCCTTCCTAGAATAAGAGATCTTAGTAAGGGTATAAACTATCTATTTTATATACTTTAATAGACCTTTCTTAAAGATAGAGGCTAGAAAATCTTAGTATAAGGGAGTCCCTATTTACTCTAGCTAGTTCCTATATTTACTAAACTTAGTAAGGTAGGTATAAAGGTCTTTAAACTAATTAGATTAAAGGGCTATTAAGGTAAAGAAGACTACTCTTCTTATTATATAAGACTCTATCTTATATAATAACTTTAATTTTACTTATATATCCTTAGCTACTATAATCTTCTTAATTATAATATAGATAGCTAGTATATAAGTAATCTAAATAGTAGTAAGGGCTATCTTTTCCTTCTTAATATATTTATCTTATAACTTATTAATAAGTAGTACGCCTCCTTTAATAGGCTTAATCTAAATTAGAGGTAGGTATTTAGGGTTAATAATAAGATCTAGGTTATTAATAATAAGATAGTTTTAAATTATAACTTCCTATTACTTATAATTCTCCTTACCTTTAAGCTTCTAAATTTTATAATAGTTAGCTATTATACTATTAATAGTAAATAGTCTAGGGAATAATACTTCTAAGACTATCCTAAGACTTATTAAAAAGCTTATTATATAAATTATATAGTTCCTAGGTTATACTAAACCTAGGCTTATAACCTACTTAATAATATAATAATTAATAAGTTATCTATATATAATTTAGGTATAGTGTAATAGTATTATAATAACTAATAGATAGATATAGCTATATAGAATAGAATAACTATTACGAGAAATCTCTATTAGTCTACTAAGGCCCCCTAACTAGTCCTGATTAGTAACTACCGAGGTTAACCCGGCCTGAATTCCAACATTATATAGAATACCGGGAACTAGAACTATTTTAGAATAGATCTAGCTCTAAGCCCGAAAAGTATAGCGTGTCAAGCCCCTATATGAGCCGACAGATAGGAAGTTGACTAAAGACAAGTCCGACGTGCCATCAATCTATCAAGAGAACGCTATCACTGGGCAAAGGCGCGCAGCACAACGTGCTATACCGAAGTCCCGTTTCCGTACATTATGTGGCAAACGATCTTGCTGACAAGACGGAACCTGTTTATGGATTGAGGAATGTTGGATGGGTGTTGGCTGGACGAAGGCTATCCATCAGTCGTCAGCAGATGTATGGTCGGGGAGATGATAGTTCTTATGGCTATCTACAAGGGTCCACGCTCAAGTCCAAGGCCGCCGTGACCCAAGTCTGTAGCCTCTTTGGTACTCTTCTGGACTTGCTGGAGATCCTCCTTGCCTTGTGTGGATTCTCCATGCGTGCCGTCCAGAGCTTCCTGGCTGGATGTAGCCACGCATATATCTCCATGGTCGATCAAGGACAGGTTCGATCCAGAAGCAGCTGCAGTGTGCTGGTCTGCATCGGGATGGCACGCTCCGGCTCTGGACATATATGATCAGTCACATGAAATACCACCAGCCTACGCGACTGAGAGACACTCACCTTGTATCCACTGACTCATGAGAAGTACACGTCTTGCTCTGAGCCGAGGTGCCACTCCTCTCGACCTTGCTCTTGACAACCGATGGGAGTTTCTTGCTGGAGAGATGGTCCGAGTGACAGTCCATGTCCTTGAAAATATCGTGTAGGACTTCGAGCCGGTCATGTACGGCATGCAGAGTTCCAGTCTGTAATTCGTAATGAATATTATACAGTCGCAGTTCTGTTGAGATAATGCTGGCCCCAGGAGCCATCCTCCAGTGTGGGCAGTTAGCAAACGACCATTTCTGACCTGGAACCATCAATTACGTGAATTGCTGATGTCAAGTGGAGAAATGCATTACGGTGACTTGGGAAGACGGCATGCCATGTTAGAGTGACGGCTGATACTGTACGGGGTCTTCTGCTATGGGTCCTTGGCCATTGATAGCAAATCAAGACCCTGTCAGGCTTCTTTGACCAAGGTAACATGTCAAGATTCGCACACAGTAGCGAGATGGTGCGGATAGTATCGATTGCTTTCAGATAAACCCCCCAAAGAAGATCAATGGAGCAGTTGCAAAGATCGGCATGATCATATCACTGGAGGCTACTGCCAATATGTGACAACGTTCTACTTGAAGTATGGAGGAGAAGGTTACGAGCGTGACTTCCGTAAGGGTCAATTTGGCTCGCTGGACACCACGGCGGAAGACAAAGCCCAAGGTATCAGGAGAATAAGCCTTAGACTCGACTCAAGCGTTTGAAATAACTATACACGTCACATTAGAGCTGCGAGACTGCGACTAAGAGTATTGATCGCGCTCTTCTGCCATCCGAACACGGTCGGCATCTTCCTGGACGCGATCTCAATAACATGGAAATTGCCATTCGTATATCCAAGCGAAGTTTGTGGCGGCAATGTTAGGTTATTCCGGCTCGTCACTTGTGCTAACTCGATCGTGGAATCATGTTGCAAGGATCTCGCTCCAGTCACGTTACTCTGGTAGACTTTGCTCAAAGCGTCACCGCTTGGATGTGATGGTCCCTGTTCGGAAAACGCCAGATTCTCTATTCTCTTCTTATCATATCCTAGCACGAGAGTGTCGGCCACAAGTGACAGGTCAGGGCGCGAGACATCATTCTGGAAGGTTCTGTCCATGATTGGCGCCATCGTAGCCTTATGAGGGCAATCTACTAGAGAGTGAAGCGACTAAGATTGCACTTGCATCAATCAGCATGGAGCCTTTCTTTGGGTATAGTTCAAGATGCGAACGTTCGGGAATTCCTGCACCGAAGACCTCTACAAGGCTACGACTGGCAAGGCTATGTCTGAAACTCGGTCTACTTTTAGGCTGCCACACCACTTTCCTCAACTGCTGCATAAGGGAGGCTTATTTTCCCAGCATTCCAATCAGCATCGTGAGGTTGTTTCGACTGCCACTCTAAATAACACGGATTGAGAGGAGATCCAATGACTGTGCGTGGCTTCAAAGCGCCAAGTCGAAAGACCTACCCGGCGGAGGACTTCCCAGCAGCGGTATTGAACATCACAATATCGCACAACAGCCATTTCACTGCTATATTATTGATAGGGATGGAATCAGGCCATTGGATCTTCATTCAACATGGCCTTTCACACTGATTGGGTGCCTTCCAGGATGATCATGTTGTGTGATTATCGAAGGGCAATGCAGAAGCTCACGACCTCCACAAACATGATCGACTCCGTACCGTATATCTAGACATAATTGATCTATGCCGGTTTGAGGCCGTGTCCGGATCGGGAATGATGTAGAAAGCAATAATTACCGAAGGATCTTCTGTCGAGTGTTTCGGGGCCCTGCGGCCTGATATGCGGCCTGAGATGCGGCCTGAATGCAGTCCAGGGCGGCTGCCAAGTGGTGTTCATTCGATAGGCTGGTATGCACATTAAGCTTTCGTTTGTGCATCTGTGGTCAAAAGGAAAGGTGAGACTACTTTTCATACAAGCAGCTAGGAACGGCGGCTCTTCGCTATCAATCGATCAAACCATAGGTATCCAATGGTTTCCCCGTTTGAGGAAAGGCTACTGGCGCTCTGGCCTACCACCGCGTCCTCCGCGGTAGCCCCACACTAAGTATGCAGGCTCGTTTAACAGTGACCCTGCCGCAATAGTCCTGACATGAATAGCTGTCTGGCAGTGTGTACTCGAAGGTGCCACGTCAACCATTGGAAGCAATCATTTCCAGCAATTACTCTGTAGAATTCTGTGGAGGGTCGCGACCGTTCCCGATTGGTCAACATCCCGCTCGTGCAGCACGCTTGGCCTGCATCAACATGCAATGGCGCAGCATTGTAAAGAAAGACACATCCTCCACAATTGAGCGCCGCGCCAATAGAAGTCGAACCTAATTAGAAGTAAAATCCTTCGCAAACAGTTGTGGCTTTAGATTCGCTCTCAAGGCTGCACCTGCCACGCGAGGCTAACTATCATAGTGTTGAAGTCACGTTTCTTCTCGATATTTTATCCTCATGGAATCTACACCGCCTGACTCTTCCCAAATCGGACATGAAAATAGCAATCCTGACCTACAGCAACCTCAGTTTTGGCGGCATCCCTCATTCCGCCTTCCATCGTCACAATGCAAAGTCAGTGGGTCCGTCTAGAAAACATCCCTGCAGTCATTCGACGATCTGTGTTTTCCAACTACCTTTGCCAACTCTCCATGTCAAGTCCCAGGCCAATTCTCATCATGGTCGGTATCGTGTTGGGTCCGCCGATGTTCTTATATACCATCAAGCCCTTTCCCCCATGACCGAATTACTACCCACCTCTTACATACGCACTATAATACCATCCTAACAGCCAGCGACCCTTGAGGGACAACATCATGAAACGAGGACCAGATAAGTCCATATGCCATCCTGATCAGTTCAGAGGCCAGCTCTACCGTGCCGTGTATGTCGACGGCTTCACGCTTGTCCAATTCACGGACGCAATGGAGGGTGTGTTTGAGGCAATCCAGACCATCAGCTCTGTCAAGATCGATATCCAGTAAGGGGCCACTATGTTTCGTTACGTACAGGACTGACTCGACTTTACGCACAGGCTTGGTCAGTGGCAGTCACGCAAGAAAGACTGGGACAAGGAATGGGATATCAAAAACGGAGGGCCGTCCCCAGAAGTTCGCTACGAGCTTCTGAACCAACGCACCTGGTTATATAAGGGCCTTGATGGGAAACCTTTATACAAACCCTTCAACCTTGACAGCCTCGCGTTGTGGGTACTCGTGAGACCTCTTGAGATCTCCAAATTCTAACGCGGCTAGGTCAACGCTACCTGCAGGTCTGACCATCGCAACAGATATCAGCAATCCCGAGACTCAGTATGATACGGCGATAGCTGGACAAGATATGGATAAGGCTTTGCAGGTCGATCTTTGCAATGACCCATTTATGGGCAATGACTGGTTCGAGTAACTCCCTCTTCTATTCCCCTTGCTGCGCCTGGTTCACTGATAACCTTGTAGCCGTTCGAATCATAATCCTCCTGTCGCCCCAGAAGACTCCTATCATCCGGTTTGGCCTTCGCAGACATTCTATGACTCCAACAACCCCTCCAATACTCCTATCCATACCGAGACTTTAGCTTCTCTGATCGAGGACGATACTATCCACCCCAACACCTTATTCAGTCAACAACAGCAACATCCCACAATGCCGCAGCATGGGCTTCGCGACACATATTCCAGGACAACAACCCAGAATGATTCTTCATTCAATTATTCCAGTTCCTACGATAATTCCGATCGCCATTGCTACCCTAACACAATATCTCGTGATCAAGCCGGAATTGTGCCGATCCAGACCAAAGACGCGTTTCGCCTGGAAAGAAATCCCACAAATCAAATTGCTCATGCCAGGCGCGTTGCCGCACATGGGTGGTCTGCTCCTTTTCAACCCATTGAGCAGAGACCTAGGCCAGATCTGAAGTCCAACGGCCTAGACACACACCTATATACTGGGCAGCATTGAGGAAAGTTCGGGTTGACAAGGAGGGAGCGTGATCAATATGTCCTAGTCTTCCAGGAAGGAGCTCCTGTTGGCGAGCTGGCCATCAACAATCATGTGCGGTTTGGCCGGGCAGCAGCGAGGAAGCTTCAGGCTAACAAGGAGAGATTGTGAAATGACATTCTCTTCTCCTCCAGGACGGGGCTCCCGTGAGCGAGCTGGCCATCAAAGTTTATGTTACCTTCTACTTCATAGGTAGACTACATAGACCATAATCCAAGCTCATACACTTCCTTTACGACATCAAAGGCAACTGCGCCATCCGTACCACCTGCCATCGACCTCGGATTAGTACTATGTCGTCTCCAGTCCAAACACTTGGCAAAAGCAAATTCCAACCATGCTTGTTCGAAGATATACAATATATCATCGTATGACCGTGAGGCAGCGATGCCGATACAGAACCGGATGTGAGACCTTCCAGCCAGCAGCGCTGGCGCTCAGACGAACCCCCTACATTCAGGCGACGCAGCATGTACCGTGGTAAGTAAAGCCTGGCTATGTATGTGAGCAGACAACTATTGAGCCGTGGGAGGGTGGGAAAGGCTGGTATACGGGAATTTTCAGGTTATGAAAGGCTGAGAAAGAGAGGTATCTTTGATTGGAGACTGTCGTATGAATAGTAATTGAAGTCCCGTGGTTGATAGACTAGAGCTCCCCTCTCACTAATCACTAGTTGATAGCTTGACATGTTGATGGAAGAAGTGTAGGAGCAACGGGTACCTGACAGGCTATGAAAGAGAGACGTGAGTCCGAGGAACGGATCAGCCCGTGTCTAGAGCACGGCATACCCAGAACTTCATCACAAACCTCCTCCACTCCGCCACGAGACAGACTCTACAACTCACCTCCACTCACTAATCTTCTTAGACATAGGATCGTCCAAGACCTCAAAGGACGTATAAGACAGATTCCACGTCCTCCTCTCCCTTATTTATCCTTCCACTCACAGAAAATCTAACCCCTCCATGAATGAAGATCACAACATCCCCTTCCCTACTCCTACCCTACTCCTATCAACCCACAGAGCATCCTCTCCACCTCCATCTTAAACCCAACCCTCCCTCCCATAACACCCTCTCAAAAGCCAAGACTCGAAGTAACAGGGCGGAGATTACACGTGATGAGGAGGAAATCACTTGGCATCCCCGTCCTGGTTATGTAATAAGGCCTTGGCTAGTAGCATCGCCTGTCACACTCATTTAGATTATTCGTAGCTACATACATACATGGATTTGGTGCCTCATTGATGTCATTTATTGTTATTTCTAGGTGTACGAGTTTGCCTTCAGAACGGTGCATCCAGCATTAGTTGACTGATCCCCTTTTCTGCACGTATGTAGCTAGCGTGCGAAGTCTGTGGTCCGGCGCTAGGATGCCGCTATACCTATCGTGTTTGGTGGGGGGTAATGGAGTTGGCCGGTTTTACGGCAATGTGTCCGTACAATTGTGTTTTGGATCCGAGACATGGTAAATGTTACTTGGTTTTTGAATCTAGGCGTTTGTGGATAAGTGCAACAGGTTGTATCAATTACGTAGTTGGCGGGTGTAGAATTCAAGGACCGAGATATCACGCTTTTCGTCTCACTGGTGTATTTCTGCAATCTGATAGACGTCGCTCTTTCGTGTCAAGCGAAGGACGTGGGAGTAGCCTGATTTACTATTTTTCCAGAATCGACCTTATTAAATTCATTTTGATACTATCGACTCTGGAGATAATCCCTTGTGCGCTCGTTATCATTTGCGCTTCCCGGATTTCCGAATATGTGTAGGTATTGTAGGGTTTCTGTACAAATACAACATACTGTACGCATACCTTGCCGCATTGTCCGAAGGATCAAAAGCTGGCTACCTAGCGTCGTTCACCCGTCCAGCAGCAGCCGGAGCAGCCTCTTCCACGCCAATCACAAAGAGTACAGCCGCAAAGGCTGAATTACGTAATCGTATGTTTGTCGCTAATCCGAAGGGGGTTAGCGACGATCAACATCAGGTCTGTGGTATGGAGGCGATCGTGCGCAAGATCACAGTGGCGTAGACTTGATGAAGAGCTCAATACCAGTGGAGAGAGGAAGAGTCGCTGATACTCTTCGTGCCCTGGTCAGCAAAGCTATGGGTCATAGGGAGAAAGGCAGCTCTGGAGCGAATAATTCATGCCGCCGCCAATCCCTCAAGTCGTTCATCAACGTTTGCGAAAGTGATTCCAGATTGTCCAGCTCCTCTTGGTAGCGTCTGCTGTCCACGGGTTCCTTGTCAAGTCGTTGATACAGAATCACCACATGGTCGTGGCAGGCAAGCCTACGAGACGGTTCCAGATGCGGTAGTCTAGGGACTTGATCGGGTCTTATCAGTGCTTGATTCATCCGGTGTGGTGGTCCATCAGTATCGATGATGCTAGGAGGATTTGCAGGACCAGGTATGACGTTGTCGAAAGAGACATTAGGCATCAAACCTCCTTTTCTAGTGGAGGCTTTATCGAATTGGACAGGGTGTGGAGACTGCTCATCATCTCCATCTTCTTCGCTGCTAGAGCTTAGTAGGCCATTGTGACGCAATGCCAGTCTAGTTTCAACGGAAAGCTCGGGATGTCGCCGTACCATAGAAGGCAAAAGCTTAGGGCTATCTCCTTCTATGAGAATAGGTGCCAGCGAATGGAGCTTTCTTCCCGCCATCAGCCTTTTTGGAACTTGCCCACTGGCTGATGGGGGTACTGAATCAGACGACTGGAAGGTAGGGTTGGGCTCCTCTGCTTCCCGCATCCACCTATGCAATGTTTCCACAGGTGTTTCTGTATTGAAATGAGCTTGACGAAGATGTTGGCTTGCAGTGTTCTTCGATCTGTAGCGTTTGCTATTTCCAGCGAAGATACGTCTCTTTCGAGTCCGTCTAAGATCTCCACATGTTGTGTTGGCTTATCAATTGTTTCGTCCAAAGCCTTGTTCCTTCTACTTTCAGAAGCGTTGGAATTCAGATCGGCAAAATGAGAATATTCAGAAACCGCTTTCTCGAATTCTTCATCACAGAAAGATCCTATCTCTTCTTCCCCTATCCATGCTGCTGCTGACCCTGAGACCGTGGACAACAAGCGAAGATCATTCTTGAATTCTGCTAGGCTATCATATTGCTGAGCTCTAAGCTTTTCTCCTATGTTGTCCATATCAGCAACGTGACTTACCTCCGGGTCAGTTTGGCCACTGGGAGATGGTTGAGACTGGATTTTCGCCATAACCTGACCAAAGCCGCGCTGCAGAGCCTTACGACCTTGTTCATTCCAGCAGCTGGACATTCCTGGAACGTGGCAGTCAAGTGTCGTAGCGTTACCTCCCAGATGATTGATAACTGAATGTAGATCGGCTGGTATTTCGAAGTCGGCTGGACTCATGTGATACTTTTGGATATGTTTCTCCAGATCTTTGCGGGATCTGAACCCCCTGACAGCGAAGTCACAGTGAAGGCAGGGAAATGCAGGCATGTGGGACACTTCATGTGCATCTCGATCTTGCACGGAGCGACAGGTATACCTGCAATCGAGGAACCTACAGGGCAGATCGTAACGGCTATTGAAGTCTTTGAAGTCTTGCCTGTCAATGTGTGATGGTAAATCCCACTCTGTCATCGTCAAAAGACGTTCCGTAATCTTGGACAAGCTTGATGCTATGATGGTCAAGTATGTCACGTCCTTTTGAAGCTGCCATTCTTGCTGTGCATCCGGAGTATCTAGGGTCCGCTTTGCTTCATGCAGGCTCGACTTAAAAGAGAGCCAGCCGGAGATGAGATTGAAGAGTTTTGGGACTCGCTTGAGCTTGGCGAGACCAAGTGGAGTATCGCCCTGGTTGATACTGGAAGGGATTGAGACCACATGCCCTATGGGATGTTTGTTGACCGCAGAGAAGTCTACAAGATTTTTGATCAATGTCTCGCTTTCCCCATCAAGGTCCTTGACCCGTGCCAAGTAAGCCAGAACGTGCTCGGCCCAGAATTCATGCGCGTATGAATGGAGTCCATAGGCCCCCTGTACGACCCGAGTTTCGACGTCTATGTCAGTCAAGTCACTGCGGTACCCTGGTAAAACATCTAAGCAGCTCGTTAAGTTGATGATGCAGGAGAGGGAGATGCTCAAGTGGGCTTGTCCGAAGTCGATGAAGGGGCCACTTTGCTTGTCAACAAGATATTCCCTCGCGGAAAAATGGACCAGACTCAATATTCCACTGCAGGATGTCTCCAAAAGAGGGGCGCACAAGCCCACGACGTCTCTTGTCGGATTGTTGCTCCTAGTCCTTCTATTCAGGTTCGTTTGGTCAAAACGTAATGCAATGGCATCTACGACCTCATGGATCTTAACTGGGCGGTACGCCACACATACCCAGTATAGAATTTTGAAGACCCTTTCCCGAGAGATTGAACCTTCAGACTTAAGACGTGACAATATGAATCCGTAAGCTTCATCTAATCCATCTGGCAGCTGATCAAGGGCGCCTTCGACTTCTTCCTCTGACGTTTGCTGTATAAGCATTGCAACAACAAGTCGCACCCATAGAAACATCCCGTTCGCTTTGCTAGTCAGTCGCTCGTTCACAAGGGCTAAAAGTGAGACGTCCATCTGTGGGAAGTACGCTTGCACTTCGCTAACCTTGGCCTTGATGTAGATATCAAGGGCGTCAAATGTCTTTTGTCCCAGTCTCACATGCACATTCGGGAGCAATGATCGTTGGATCTGCGGCTCATCTCGACTGGAGACAAATAGCTTATAGTTGCAATTTGCAAGCTTTTGAATCTTACCAAAGCTCCTGAGTAGTTCCTTCTGCATTTCACTGTTGCATTCATCGATGCCATCTACGATGATGCTGGCAGCATTGACAGTAGGAAGGATTTCTTGCAGCACAGTCTCCAAGGCGGGACCGGAGCGATGCGACATCTTTTCGCAGTATGCTTGATGAACTAATGGAACCATCCCAGGATTCTGTTGCAGTAACTGAACCAAGAGTGTACGTAGGATGGTGGCACGAGTATCTCCGCCAGCCACGTGTTCCCCACAAAAGTAGTACAGAGTAGACTGATCCATTCGGGTCTGGAGATGCTGAATGATCAACGAGCATAGGAAGCTTTTACCGGATCCCGGTATTCCAGTCATCCAAAGAACAAGATCGCCGCCCTCATCTTCGATCCATGGCTGAACCTGAGGGTCTTCAAGAACCCAATTGCAGGTCTCTGGTTGACGACGGTCGGAAATACGATGAAGACACTCCTCCTACCACAAACGGATTAGCAATGTTTCCGTAGAACTATGGTAGAGCAAGATGTTATGGAGTATTGATCATGCGACAGCATAAGAAAGATTTTTTTTCCAAGAAACAGCATCGCCACTCCGGAGAGTCAACATCGGTAACCCAGCAGTTACCCAGGCATATATCAAATGTCGAGCTTCTCAGCTTACGTCTTCTTCATTACGCGGATTGCAATCTACCCGCTCTAAGACTATAATTTTAGGTGAAGAAGCCCGCTAGCGTCGAGATACGTTCAATCAGAGATAGAAACTTTTGGACATACCTGTTCATTCTCAGCAGCGGACAGCCATTGGAATACGCTTTCAGCCCTCTGAGTCTGTCTGTCTTGTTCGAGTTTCTCTTCTTGACGTTGATGCATATCTCTGAAATGTTTCATCTCCATAAAGTGGATGGTTGTAGCCTCTTTGTCCATAAGATCACAATGTGAAGATAATCGACGGAGGATCGCTTTGAACCGGCTCTCGAAGAGGCCCCAGTTGAAAGTAAACCAAAAGTGCCATCCTTTGCAGCGGAAAAACTTGTAAGCGCGCTGGAAGAACTCAAGGACGTCACTGTAGATCAAGGCAACAGCTTCGGTGAAATTTTCATGTTCACCAAATGTAGCTTTTAGTTTCTCCATTCTTGGTAGAACGGTGGCGATATCGCGGAAGGCTTGGAGAAGGTTCTCCATGACGTTTGTGTAATTCCTTGCCAGCTAATGCTATGCATCAGCTTCAACACATGGCAAGTTCGAGAGATTTACCAGTAACATTAACTTGATTGGGCCCTACAGGTCGCGTCAATTGTGTACGCATTCAAGTGCGTTCTCAGGATGAAAGATACCCAGACGAAGGCCATAGGCGAGTAGCCTTGGCAGAAAACCTCTATGACCGGGCCATAGCTTTCCAAAGAAAGCAGAATCGGCTCTATCCTCCGCATAAACCGTAGCTCCAAGCGAGCTCCTTGCTCCTTCTCGATCTCACAAGCTGCGCGGCGTATGTCGATCGATGTAGTCTCAACGAAGATACGAGCATCTTCAGGTGTAATGGTTGGCATAAATTGATCTAAGGCCCTTCTCACTATTGCTCTGCCTGTCGCCATGACACCTCATCCGAACGCCTAGCTTGAGAGTGGGCCAGGTCGAGGGATGCTCAGAAATAGGTACACTACCCTTTCGAGGAAGGCCACCGCCTCATTTGCTGTATTCTCATACAGGTGACCTTGTCAATAACCTCCCACATTCGCCTCACCGTCATAATCGCGTCACCTTATTGTCATCTCACGAAGACTGCGACAATGTGCATGACGACAGGTTGGGTGTCACAAGTGTTTATTGGGCTGGCGACGTTGAAAGGAAAAGAATCTCAAGACGAAAGAAATCATTGACCCAGGTGATATGCTCCAATGCACTGCAGCACCAGAGTAACGTTCGCTTTGAGCGCTCTTTTCAATGTGGTTGGCTGTGCATGCTGTGCTTCTGCAGCGCCTTGCTCGTGAGATAACGCCTGTTCGCCAGCTTGACTTCGCCTCTGTGATGTAGCTAGAAAGAAGGTCACCCAATAACGTTCGTCATAAGCAAACGATATATGGCCTGTTTTCTAGCTACCTGAGTCAGCTTAAAGTGTACAGCCTCACAGCGTAGTATCGTGGCACAGCAGCTGCGTACCTAGTCCGTATTTCTAACCCGAAGGGGCTTAGCCATCGGCTTCCCGGTCAACGAATAAAACGAAGCAGCCTGGTATGATGCTCGTCGAGATCGTTTGCATGCAGTCCCTCATCAAGCAATATCCTATTTGCATACTGTTACTCACGCATAACGACAGATCATGATGCTGTTCATCCTATCGGGTTCAAGTTGACTGCCAATATCGGTGACCGCACTGTTGTGGAAAGGTGGAGTGCAGACTTCTTCTACTCGTGCCTTTTCTTCCACGGATTCTCCGGCACGAAGAAGCGTAAAATGGACAATGATGGCAATGATTTTGCCTTCAAAGGATCGATTGGGCAAGTGACAATGGACCAACCCGATGTTTGCTGCTTTGGCATGGTAGGTTTCATGCCTCTATCTTCCTATCAGCCATCGTCATAGCTGTGCCCGTATGTATCCCATCAGACTCTAGGAAGCGGACCAACGTTCGTTCTATACAGACTGCGAGTTATGACACCATGATCTGCATTCACTTCCAACATCTTCGCGGCTCGTACAGCTCCGCTGATGGAATTGGGGATCCACGACTTTACAATGGATCGCTGGACCCCTGAGACCGTGTCAATCACGATGCTCGACCCTCTGAGGATAAAGCTGTGACATTTCCTTGACTCACCAAGAATCGTCATCATGTTGCAGCATGCCTCTCTTTCTACAAGCTCTGTGAATCGAAGACGCGTCGAGTCTACTAACCTCTATGATCAGATCCTTGGACTCTCATTCAAGACTGCAGAGAATTACCCGGTCCACCATTTGCCAATCGAATTAAATATCGCACCAGGGACGAACAAGCTTCTGGACAGTACCTCCAATTTATTCGGAATTATCAACGAGCGTGCCAGGAAGATAATGGATGTGCTCCATAAAGAGATCACAGTCCAAATATTCGCAGATCGTTTCTCCACAAACGTTAGTAAGAGATCGAAAAGCCATACAAGTATCCAGGAGCAGAATCAAAGATCTAAGCCACTGCAAACGTTAGAGCTTTGCGCAAACCTCTATGGACCAACCCCTCTTTGTGAGCCAGTGGGCATGTTCACCGCTAAATGCAAGTTGTACCTACAGCATCCAAGACACTGTGCTTGGAATGTTCCCTATCGAAATCCGCAAAGTCTTTCGCCAGAAGACGGCAGCACTATCCACACTTTTGATTTGGAAAACGTCATTACTAGAAGCAGCTCAAACCCGGAGGCTTCTACCAACCTCATAGACCTTTTCGCAGATGTCACAGTGCCAAATGCACTCGAAGACGCAGATACACCCCGCGCTTTGTCGACTGAACTGTACAAACATCAGAAGCAAGCGTTGACATTTATGGCACAACGGGAACGTGGCTGGGCAATGGATGGGCACCATAAGGATATCTGGAAAGAGGAAAGAGACGCTTTTGGCCGAGTGTCTTTCCAGAATATCATATCGGGATCGACGCAAACGACACCACCCCACCAGTTTCGAGGAGGCCTTCTCATTGATGCACCTGGCCTAGGAAAGTCGCTCAGCATCCTTGCACTCATTGCCTTTGGTAGCCAAAGCCAGGAATATTATTCCACCGATCATGGAGGCTCGTCTACCACACTGGTCATTGTCCCCAAGACGTGTAAGACGCGGGTCATAGCCTGTGAATCTGGTACTTGAGCTGATGTTGCCAGTGATTGAGATGTGGAAGGACGAGATTAGAAAGTATGTTGCGGCAACCTTGGCTTATGAGTAATGAGGAAGTTGAAATAAGGCCAGACATCTACGATCAGCGGATTCCTTGAGCTATTGCGTGTACTATGGGAAAGACAGGATCAAACATCTCAAGGAGCTTGAAAGGTATGCTTTGGTCATTACGACCTACTCTGTCGTGCGCCTAGATTGGAGGACCTGGCTTTCCGAGCCAAGAAATTCTTCTACCCTATTTGGTACTAAGTGGGGAAGGATCGTACTGGACGAAGGTTTGTACACCAAATCAACTGCAATCAATGGCCGACGCTGACACTTTAGCTCACATTATTCGCGAACCATCTAAGACCTTTGCAACATCTGTTTGTGCTCTCGAGGCGAGTAGCCGCTGGGCCGTAACAGGTATGTGCAATCTAGGCCACCAATACGCCACTAGGTAATGTAGAAATCGTTTGGAATATTCGGCACTGAGCACAACCACCGAGAACAGGTACGCCAATTCAAAATCGCCTTATGGATCTCTTCAGTCTTTTCAAATTCCTACGATGCTCCCCCTTCGACGATTTGCGAGTTTTCAACACGCAGGTCACCCAGAATTGGAAAGCGAGATCGGCTCCAGAATCGGCTCCCGAATCTGTCGCAAAGTTGAAGACCCTCGTGAGTTGTCTCTCACTTCGGCGACCGAAAACAACGATTGATCTACTTCCTCGAGTAGATGATATAGTAAAACTTGATTTCAGTGAACAAGAAAGGCAGGATTACAAAGCGGTCAAGGAGAAGACGTTGTACAACCTCGACAGGGCTGAGTCGAATGGCCATGGAACCCGAGGGTCGACGTTCCTAAATGCTCTAAAATGGGTCAATGAGCTTCGCCTGATATGTAATCACGGTAAGAGGAACCCAATCGAAATAGAAAGGTCGGTACAGACTTCAACAGCGTGGAACGCGCTGGAAGCTCAAGCTTGCTTCGATCATCTCGATGAAGTCGGTCTCGCCAAATGCTCGGATACGGCGTGTTGCCAAGACTTATCATCTGCATTACCCAATGAAGCAGATGCTGATCACGATGACGAACCTTGGATTAGTGAGTCACTAGAGATATGGTGTTCTTTGTGCTTCGAATCCAAATCCAAACGCGACGCCAACGTCTTTAGAATATGCAACCATGTTCCGCGGCGTCCTCAGAAACTAGCCAGACCCAATGATGAGTGCCAAAGATGGCCTCAGGCTCAATTGCCAGCTTCGTCGGGCCGTGTCACGTTGCATGAGCACGATCTTCTACCAACCAAAGTAAAGGCGCTCATGCAGGAATTGGCGGGTACACCGGATGACATTAAGAGGTCTGCCACACATGCCAACATCTTGCGTCTGGCACAGACTTGAGCTTACTATTACACTAGCGTGGTGTTCTCCTCCTGGACCAAGACGTTCGACATTATCCAGCCACAGCTTTGCGCCCGTTCGATCAGATGCGTCCGCCTCGATGGCTCACTGTCGGCCTCAAGCCGAGCCAATGTTCTCAGGGTATTCCGAATGAATCCTGGTATCAAGGTACTCCTTGCAACTATCTCTTGCGGCGGAGTCGGTCTCGACTTAACTGCGGCATCACGAGCCTACATTATGGAGCCACAATGGAACCCAATGAGCGAGTCACAAGCCTTGGACCGTATCTATAGACTGGGGCAGCTGAAAGATGTCAAAACAGTCAGGTTCATTATGAAAGGGTCGTGGGAGGAGCAAATCCTGATACTGCAGCGACGCAAACAGGACCTTGCGGACTTGACCTTGAACAATGGGGGTATTAGCAAAGCCGAATTGACATACGGTCGTCTACAGTATCTGAAAGAACTCGTTGGCTGAACAATAGACGGAACGACGAGGAAGCCGGATTCATTCTCTTGTCGCTCGATCTCGATATTGACGTCGAGCATTCCGTACAGATCCGCAACACGCAATTGGCAATACTTTTTGCACAAGTTGTTATCTGAATTTTCCTCCAACCCAACTTCGCATCCGGCCGTATTCATCGCGCGCGGCGATCTCGCCAAACCGTACTCTTAGCGAACGGTGTGGATGGCTCCATCGCAATGGCTCTCACCACTGCTCGTTTGAGGTAGCATGCTAGCTCACCAATAGCCGTGTAAGGTAGCAAAGCAGCATGTTGCCCATTGGAGCCGAAAATTACAGTGGCTATCATATTATTGACCCGCCATCTATAACCAGAAAGACTTCCTGAATGCTAAAAGGGAGATTTGGGGTCACATAAGCTATGCTATGGCCTCCACCGATTTAGATGTTCCGTCTTAGCAGACACCTGTTAGATTACGCTCGGTATTTCTGGGAGCTTCTTTACCTACATAGCCCACTCTTGTAACCTTCGCATACAGATCATCACAGTCTATATGAAATATATATTCAGCTAGAGTAGTGTAAATACAAAAGTTCAAGTTGAGCCTCCGGCGGTGTAGTACACCGCTTTGCCTCCTTCGACCGCGATTAGCCTTCAGAAATGGTGGGATTTATCTTGTCGTCGTCTGATATTGTCTTGCTACTATGGAGGTTGCTACGGAGTAGGAAGAATAGGGGCATTCGCCTCCCTAAATACATGCTTTCCAACGCTAGTCCAATTACCCCTCATTACCTTCCGATTGGCCATACGAACCGGGCCTTCGCAGCACTTCGGACGTGAAAGCACGCTAGTCCGCCAGCCCTTCACCGACATGATATTAATAGTATACAGCCCTATCCGCAGGTACCAGCTCCAATAAGTACTCGTGCCAGCCACGTATAACTCCCGAGGCTGATATTTAGGGTCTTGGCCTTTTGCCAAGAGGATTAGCTTAGATATAAGTACTTAGAAGGGTTCACTGGGTAACCGTCCATACTCGGTGACCGTCCAGCCTTATAGGGCTAGTCCCCTATAAGCCTACCCTATTATGGTCCAAAACGTCCATTTCTTGCTACAAATCTATAAAATAACTATTTAAAGCTATTCACATCATCCTTTACGAGGTTTTCTTGTCCGTATGCCTCGTCCTGATTAGCTGATTCCTCTAGTCACCTGTCCTTCCTGTCCTTCCTGGCCATTTTATCTTCGTAGCCCCGTTCTAACTTAGCCGTAGTCACCCTTATTAGTAATTTAACGAGTCTTTTTAGTCACTTAGTCGTTATCTAAATGACTGTATAGTCCACCTTCCTTAGTGTTATTTCCTGTATCGCGGTCGGGGGTACTCCTGTCCTATCTGGTATCGCTGTCGCGGACGTGGCTATAGGCGACCTGAAAGGGGTAACTATTGCTAGTCTAATGGTAGGAGGTAATGGCTTCTTCCTTAGAGTAGGCTTTTCCTTTAGATTGAAGATATCCGGACTGAGTCTATTTAGGGAGGTAATAACGGCTTTCCATGCTATTACCTGGTCCCCTAGCCTCGATCTAGGCCGTGTAGGCTAGTTCCATGCGATCTTCCCTGCCTAGTTCGGCCTCCTATAACAGAGGAAGGGACGGTAGGGGTACGTTCAACATGTTAAATAGATTAGTAGACATATTAAATAAGTTAGTAGACAGCGTTATTGCAAATTCTAGGTCATGAAGAGGTGCAAATCACAAAGTCTGATGCTCTAGGGTAGCCTTATAGGGTATCAGCCCTATAAGGCTGGACGGTCAGGTATGGACGGTTACCCAGTGAACCCTTCTAAGTGATTAGTGGCTTCTCCCGAAACTAAGGTACTACCTAAGCGGGCGGACTCACTTGTGGTTAACACGAGTAGGCCGCCTGTCAGAGCTCAACCTCCATGCTTACATGAGCTTAGTACTCTAACCACCTCGGGCTAACTCAGCCTTCCATTTCCCGCTACTGAGCATACTAGTAAGGTAGCTTTCGGACAGACAAGGCTACCCCTCGACGCGAGCAAGACTGGTGTCCAGATATCATACATCCATTGCGCGAGGAACGACATTACACAGAGCGATTCTATCATTATCAAGACCAGTCTGAAATCCCAGCTATGAAAACCACATATGCTGAAGCCTTGATGGACACAACTGATTGGCACGAAATCGAGTCCATACGTCGACTGGTACATAGAAGGGTTCACCTGGTAACCGTCCATACTCGGTGACCGTCCAGCCTTATAGGGCTGATACCCTATAAGGCTACCCTAGAGCATCAGACTTTGTAATTCTTCACTCTTCATGACCTGAATTTTATAACAACGCTGTCTACTAATCTATTTAACATGTCGAATGCACCCCTACCGTCCCTTCCTCCATCATGGGAGGCCGAGCTAGGCAGGGAAGATCGCATAGAATTAGCCTGCATGGCCTGGGGGACCAGGCAATTTACCGCGGAGTTGGAACGGGGCTACAAAGACAGAATGGCCAGGAAGGACAGGAAGGACAGGTGACTAGGGGAATCAGCCAATCAGGACGAGGCATGCGGACAAGTGAACAGGTTCAGAAATAGTCATTTCATGGATTTATAGCATATTGGCGATAAGGCTGGACGGTCACCGAGTATGGACGGTTACCAGGTGAACCCTTCTAGTACACGCCAAGCCTGGCTCATCACTTATGTAATCGCCCTTCTCCCTCTACAGACGATGATTGGCTCTGCGAGCTTGGCTTTCAAAGCTGCTTGGTCGTAGTAGCACGCTAGTTGGCCAGTGAGTGACAGAGACGTTGTGAGGCTCTTGTGCCTGAGTGTAGGCTAGCGCACGTTCTTGCACACCGCTAGGGCTGAAGTCGCCCGCTGACCTTGTGAGGCTCTTGTGCCTGAGTGTAGGCTAGCGCACAATTCTTGCACGCCGCTCGGTACGCGTATACCTCATCTAAGTCCGCGTATACCTCATCCTGGTGCGCGTACACCTCACCCCCTTTAGTATAGCGGGCTGCTGGCGGGTTATATCATGCTATTGCCGACATCTTTCCCGCTAACGGACGAATTCTATAGACTACTGGACGTCAGACTACGTATAACAATGCGTATAAAGTAAGCATGATCTATATATAATACGCTGAGTACTCGTTGCCGTCAGGACGGACACCTCGGCACCGCGGTTATCTTCTACGGGCTAGCCTGATATAGAATAGCAACATAAGTAATACAGCAGGCAGTTCCGGCAGCCAAAATGAAATTCTCGAACATAAGAGTACATACGTTCTTCAACAACAGAACGACATCATGTTACGAACTCAATGGAGAGCCCGAATGACTCTGGGGTAATATTGGCGAAGGTCTTTGGCCCCCTCCTGAGTCTAGTAATCACTACGCACAACTCTCCTTCGGCTCATGAGATTGACTGTCTTCGGTGACTCCCATAGCATTCGTGACAGCTGCGACTATCTGTTGGTGGTCATCCACTACTTCAATGGAATGACTACGAAACTTGCTTGAGATCGAGCCCATTTTATTGCAAACAAGAGGACTGTCAACGAGACAAAGTTCCGAATGCCTCGAGGTTCATGTTCGCTTTTGTTCGTACATACATCACAGCCTTACTTTGGCATACAGAAAATCTTCAGCTTTTCACCATTGATACTTTCATGTTAACAACGGCATTAAGGCTCAAGAAAGTACTGTACAAAGGCTCTTAATAATTCGCACCTTCCGAATCGGCTGTTTCTGGTCTCCCCTTACCAGATTTCAACTCTGACGTACACTATCGTCGTCGTCGCTGTCCGCATTGTCCTCGATATAACCACGACCAATCGAAGCTAAGGGCTGGCTGCTCAATACCACATTGAAATTCAGCACCTCAGGTCCCCAGTCAGACACGAACTTTTTCAAAGCTCCGAGCACCAGGTTCCACTGGCCCCAATTCATCGATCTTGAAGTCACCTTGACGTTTACGCGTTCAAGTTGCGGCTCCGTGTACCGTATTCGTCTTCGGGACATCTGTATACTCGGTGCTCTGTAAATACAATCGTTGAGCCCCGCTTGGATCGCCTGGTCCACGGCGGTTGATGGCAATAGAGTGCCATAGTTGGAGAAGATCACTAGAAGTTCCGAATTCGGTATTGCGCTTGGGAATGGATCGGGGGGGTTGGTGGAACTTTTCGGTGACAGAGTGTTAGTATATATCCCTCACGTACATTGAAGAGTTGACGTACTCCCATAGGGTACCATTGTGCGGTAGTGTCAGATTTAATGTATGGCTAGTTGTCAAAGACAAACTGCCAGGTAAGATGGAGGCTGTCAAAGTAACAGCAGTCAAGTGGAAGAGCACAAGCAACCTGGCGGCTACCTTGGAGATCATCTCAGGGAGACCGATAGGTAGAAGAAGTCTCCTAGAATCCGTGCACAAGTAGGCCCTTGTATATACGGGGGGCAATGCCACGTTTCTCCCCACCCAGGAAGCTTTTCGTGGGGGCTAACAGCGCTTGTTGTGGTAGCGATGCGCAGATGCGGGATATTGAGGCTCCTGAGGTGATTATACTGCGCTTATTTGGGGATCGCAACGCGCATTCACTAGGTACGTGGCCTCATTCTCAAGAGCGGTATGCGCTATGGTACCTTACCAGTGACTTTCAAGTACGACTCACCAACCTGCGGTCATTGACGGTTGGCTACCATTGGGAGATATAACCGACAGCGACTGCTCCGGAAGATTATAAAGATCAATGCCTCGGCGCAGCAAGTTTATTATTTTGAGCTGCAGGCAGATTAATCATCGATCCGCTCATTCATATATCCACGGAAGCGGCTGCTTCATTATTGACGTTCGAAGCGACCTTCACCATCCCGTCCATAAACATTGCCGCGCAACATCACACATACTTTATGCAGACTCACGCAGACGATGGCAGAGGACTAGTCCGACAGGCTATCACCCGACCCGTAAATGCCGTCCCTTTCGCCGCGTGACCAGTCTGGCTCTTGAAATCTACGCGACAACAAGCGCGGATATGTGGCCACCTCACACCTCAACTGCGGATGGAGATCCTGCACTCAGTATCTTCATGGTAGCCGAACGCCGTTTACGCGGACATGAGGTTACATGATCACAGGGTATGTCTGTCAGATATGGTGTTAGCCTTGGACTAAGGCGGTGCTCACGACCAGCCTACCAGCGGCGGCAAGAACTTGTCCCTAGCAGTTTACCCACATCAGAGATATCCGATCTAGCCGCTTAGCAACATCAGCTTGCAGCAACGTGTCTTCCTGGATCACCGATCCATTCCTCATGCATCCGGCATCATCCTAATTCTAAAACTCACAGGGTGCAAGACCGCTTCCCAAAAGATCACGTACAGAGGACGGAAACAACACACGCTCGACACGATGGCCATGGAATTCGTAAAAAACAGCATTCAATACCGACCCTCTCTGTCCTCGACCTATACTCCATCGCCACACTACCTACCTTTGCCCTACGTCCTGCTCCATTCTCCCTCAACCATTTCGGACTGATTCAGCTAGGACTTAGTGAGGGGGAGTCCAGTCTGTCTAGTCCGTCATTCAGGGAAATTCCAGGTACCATTAGTACTGCCGTCCCCCTTAGAAGATATTCCCCCTTCTCATCCTTTTGGAAACCCGAAAGATCGAGTACATATCTTAGCTTTTCCCGCCGTCCCACCGCTGGGCTTTTATTCACATACATACCTTAGCTAGGCTTGGTAACCCTGGTACTGCGTCGCTTAGATGTAGCGGATTTTTCTTAGCACTACAGCGCCTGCTCAAGATGCATTTACTTTGTTATTAAGGGTGGAAGGGTATTTCATGTGAGTCTTTTATGAATGGGGAATGATTTTGGGGAAGGTTACGGGAGAGGTGTTTGGGAGAGATTGTATACGTTTTACTTCTTGTCTTTAATTTGTTCGTGCTAATTTGATCCTCTATGGACCGCGATCGTTACAAGCCATACGTGGGTACGTGACACGCGGGCGAGAGATGGTGCGTGGCTAGCTTCGGTCATGTGACGCGAGCTTATTCCGTGACAACAACCTGCCCACGAATATGCGTGCAGTGATAGCGACACGACATTGTCTTTCTTTGACCATTCATAATCATCCTATGTGCTTGTAATACTCCTCAGGATTGCCATTGCGTTGTCGTTAACGTGGTAGCTTCAGGGCGATACCCGAGTAGGATGCGTAAGGTCTTGGCGAATCTCCGGAACAAATAGGCATTAGCAAATCTGCAAAGCTATGCTCGCTTAAATTTGATGCAAGGGATTGTTCGTCTGCAAAAAAGGCAGACTTTTCGACTATGCCACAGCGAGGCAAGCTAGAAGCCCATGATGTCAGGCCTAGGCCTGTTCTTGAGACCCCTTGTTCTCAAAAGTTGACACAGGGTGTAGGGTCGTCATCATCATAATAAAACACGTAGCCGTCAGGCGTCGGCTCCTCCGGAAATCCTTGTTGCCTGCCCTTGCCGATGGGGTTATTCGGGGCAAATCTGCCCTGGTTGTCCCTGCTGTCTCCGCAATCAGTTTTTTGCTGCTGACGATTGGAGGACGACTGCGGAGGGTGTTGCTGTGAATGATATTGTTGTGGAAGTCTGTCAGCCAATTCTCGCCAGATAGGTGTCTTGCTGTCGATGTCCTCATAAAACATTGCCAATGTTGTTGACGTTGACGGTTCGGGTATATCCCGTCTAAGATCAACATGAAGGCGGCTCCAGATGATCGTCAACTGGTTATAGGGGGAATCGAGATTCGCGGCCTTAGCACAGTGGCGCATCTCTGAGATCCATGCCCTAGGTGACAGGCGTCCGATGTCGTGAAGGCCAAATGATGAAGACGTGAGGGTTACTAGAGCAACAGATGTTGGCATCTTCCATCGCTTGATAAGTGCAGAATACCAAGTGGCTAAGTCTGATGTACGTAGACCTGCCTTTTCTGATTCTGACAGCTCTGCCAAGTGCCACATGAGGGCTGCGCCACGGAAACATTCCGGGATGATGGAAATGACAGTGTTCTCAGCGTGGGTATAGGCTAGATTTTTCAACATCTCGACGAAGATATAGACATCGCGATAGATGACATATTTGCCAGCGCTGGTCACGTGCCCGGTAGTTCCATCTTGATATTCGGGATCGAAGAAGCCGACATCTTTTGCCCTCAGTACAGTCTTGACAGGAACGTCTCTGTCATGTAATTGCTCCCACTGGTGTAGCATCTCTCGGTCTTCGGATCCAGTCAGTAGTGAATCTGGAGTTGAGGCTTTGTTCTCGAGCATCTCGAAAAGAGTATTAATTCTAGCGTTGATCCCTCCCACCAAGAAATTAATTGTGTCAGATTGCTCTGCGGAGAAGCCTGGTAGAGAATTAGGATCCATAGAGATCGTGTCTTCACTACTGCTTCTTTGCTCCTCTTCTTGTTCGCGTGCTATGAGCGCCATGGTAGTTACGACAGGCCTGGCGAATGAACTGTGACCGAGTGAAAAGTTGCTTAGTCAATTAGAGGCGTGGCATTCAGGCGAATACTCAAGACCCGACTCTTGCTATCCAACCCCGTATGCTCTATAACAGAATCCTGGCCGGCGCGTGCAGCGCTAGCGCTTAATCTCAACGTCAGTAGTCAACACCTGCCTTCTCCTTCTTCTCCCGTCCTTCTTCTTCTCCTTCTTCTTCTAATATGACCACTAACCCCTCCCTTTCACAAAGTATCAACATCTTGACCCGGCCTCTCCACACGCACCTCAATGCTCTAATTTTCTCCCTCCTTCCTCTTGCTCTTCCGCCGTGTACCCCCGATCCTGAACTCTATCTCAGGGGTATTGGACACATATTACCAATCTACGAGGCCTTTGAAGAGGAATATAGACTATTGCTTGCACAATTGGAGGAGGGGGAAGGTGGGCACAAAGATGGGAAGCAACAGGCAAAGTGCAGTGACAACGGAAAAAGTAGTCAAAGAGTTGTGAGAGCAGACGTGGCACAGGCTTTGAGCAGACTGTTCATGCCAGAACTAGAGCGTTCATCTCGGCTACATCAGGACATCTCGACCTTTTCACGGTATCCCGCCACCTTGAACCCCGATTCCATTGCCGATACTTCAGCTCTACCCAACCTCGCAGGATTCAGGACCCATATCCATACCACCCTCTCTCTCCACCCTCACCTCCTCCTTGCTTATACTTGGATCTTCTACATGGCTCTCTTCTCTGGCGGACGTTACATACGCGCGCAGCTGCGACAGGCTGGTCCCGAGTTCTGGGATCCAAGAATGAGAGGCGAAAAGTGTGGGAACATTGATAACCAACTTTCCTTCTGGACATTCGATGGTGACCTTGATGGGGAAGAGTTCAGAGCGAAGTATAAGAGGCATTTTTTGGAGGTAGAGCGATTCTTGACAGAGGGGGAGAAAGAGCAGGTCGTGCAGGAGACTGTATATATTATGGGCGCGTTAGTAGGCATTGTTGAGGAAATCTCCGGCCGTGTTGGCGAGAATAGATGTGCTAAGCAAGCTGAATCTGCGGCAGGGCATGAAGCAAATACTAAACGTGATGAATGGCTGGACGACGATAATATACAGTCACAGAAAATCGATGAACCGAGCATGCAGTGGCTGCTGCTCAAGCACATTCTACCGTTGGGCATGGTAGAGCTTATGAGCGAAGCAGCCAGCGTGCTCATGCTGGGTATCAGATCGTCCAGGGCTGCTGAGGATGGGGAGATATAAGTGGCTGGCATGGTATATCCTATGCATTAAACCGGCGTTTGATACCCCTGATATGATGATTTTGGAAAGGCTATACGTCTTAGATGACTTCGAACATCAGCAGGAATTCTATACTCTCAGTGACATTATATTGAGGCCAAGCTATCCACTGCGCATCCATGACGCAGCGAAGTTCGAAAATGTCGAGATTTGGGCGACAATTCCTGTCATGTGTCAAGATTTGGGACGATTTTCCCCTCCTAACGTGCCGACCGAACGTTATCCGCCACCTTAGACTTGCAAATGCAGCTCAAGTCAACACTTTAATACCTCCTGAACCGATGCAAATGTCGCCAGTCTCCATTACTAAAACACTGCCTTCCAGCCGCAGAATAATACTTGGCATTTTCGAAAAAACATAGGAAAGCTAGCCCTTCTGCAATCAAAACACCCCTCATATCCTCCATCGGTCCTGTCGGAAGTTCTAATCCTAACTCCATACACCTCATGACCTATTGGTACCACAGGACAAGCAGAACGTCAATGAGCACCAGGCCACAAATATTCCCGCACGCACTCCTGCGTGGCTTAATCAGTCTCAAACGGTCTTCCACTCCGCAGAAGAAATAGCGCGATAGCAGAACTGACGCTGATAGTGAACGGAGCTTGGGCAGCCTTTTCCGCAAAGTGTACAAGGACCATGCCAGACCTACTGTCTGCATAGCAAATATCCTAAAATATCCTAAGAACAATCGTCAGGAATTGCTGATACATTCGCTGTTAAGATATTCTCGCCATTGCAGCCAGTACAGGTCCCTTATCATAAGCGTGTTGAATTCCTGCGTCGGCAGCTCGAGAAGAGCGAAGACACTTGCTATTGGAGGACGAATGAGGGAGAGCACACTCTGCATCGATATATCCCGGTAGGTCTTAGCACGAGCTCTGTCTGTGGTTGAGTCCAGAGAGGTGTTGGACCAGAGCCATCTTGAGAAATATAAGTTTTCGATTGTTCAAAATTCGTGGAGCTTAGATTGAAGAAAAGCTTTGATGGCTAGAACAATCCATACCAAGGCGACGACTACTCAGTACCTTACCTTACCTTACTTATCCCATCATTTGATTCACTCTAAATTATCTGGTACCCTATGGAACCATACCAATATCTCACTTCCAGCCCTCCTCTCTCCGCCACTAAACGCCATTAAGGTATCGCACATTTTCTAGATGGCGCCTGGTGGGAGCCAAAAGGAAGATTGTATGGGGTAGGGAGCGAGTGATGCCATCGGTGATGATATAGAGAGCTGTGATAGCTTTATCGCGGTGATAGCGGATGCGAAAGACCACAACACGATCTAGAAGCTACACTGGTCAGCGAGATGATTGACGGAGCCAGGCCGTGACATATCAACAATCTAGCTGTTCTCTAGACTTAGTCCTTGCTCGTCAGAATAATGGTATAATACACAAGGACCAGTGATATATTCAAACACAAACCAAATTCGCGATGCCTTTGACCCTTCCCTCAAAGTACGCAATAGGGTATCAATATAAGCAAACGCAACCTCCCAGGTCTCACGCCTCGTGCTTCAGCAACGCCCTCACCCTCTCGATCCTCCCCAGCCTCCCCTCAAGCGCCTCCAACCTCCCCCTCTTCTCCTTATCCCGCCTCTCCAACACAGCCACCCTCTCCTCCAACTTCGCCCTCGCCTTCCGCTCCGTCGCTACCATCGCATTCGCCTCCGTAAACAGCTGCGTCGACAGCTCTTCGATCTCGTCGTTCGTCTGGTTGACGCGTGTTTCGGCGGCTTGCCGCAACCCTTGCTCGCGCGTGAGGGCTGTGAGGAGGTCTGCGGAGGTGGGGTTGTTGTGGGTGAGGTTTGGGTCTTTTAGGTCGTTTTGGGAGATGGCGCGGCGGGTGGAGGGGAGGAGGAGCGAGAAGCGGGATTGGATGGTGCTGGAGGCTAGGCCGGCTGAGGAGGAGGGGCGGGGGGGAGGGTTGGTGGTTATGGTGGGGGAAGCGGGTTGGGCGGACTTGAGCTGGCGGAGCTCATCTTCGTAGTCGGCGAGTTTGTCAACTAGATGGTGTTCAGTGAGCGGGTTTCGTTCTCTATTATCTGCAACCGAATCGTAGAGGGTGATGCATTCGGCCATGATTTGCGATTTGTGGAGCATAGATCAGAGGTCGGGATTCATGGATATTCCACATACCCGCAGCGGTCGCTTTCCCGGTCAAGATCCTGACCTGTGTCTCAAGCTCGGAGATGCGCCTTTGTGCGTCTTCTGCGATGGCAGGATGGAAGTGAGACAGATCGGCGCCACATTCGTGACATGTATGAGGCGGCGCGGTCGAGGGCTGTTGTGGGATCGTGGTGGTTACTGAGGACATTACATGGTAAGGTTCGTGGGGGAGAGTCACTGTCGACCAAGCTATGATCTGGTACTGGACGTCCTCTCACCAAGTGAAGAAGACGCTGGTACGCAGGGGTATCAATAAGCCATGTCTACTGTGCTGACCGACGACGTTCTGGTCGGGAGATCCTCACTAGCGATGAAGCGGCCGCTAGCCCCTAATCAATCAAAGCTGGATGACATTGTACCTCGGTAGCTGTGTTGTGCAGCATTGATAAAGCAGTCCTCTTTGACAGCGACGTTACAATCTCCGTTGAGGCTTTTGTGGAAAACTATTGAGTCCCACAGACTATGTGACATGACTTGTATAGCACATATCCGCTGTCTCAGACAGTTGATAATCTATATGAAAAAACCTATGCATGAGAAAGACCTGTTACAATCTAGTGTACACCGACCAACGATGGTCATATACCGCCTATCTATTGCGGTACATTTCTGACAGCCCTTCTCCGTCGAGAAGATAAAGAATACCGTCTGACGCCTGAGCAAACTTTTCCGCTCGTGCATGTATAGAAGCCCAGCAGCGAGAGCAGTAGAGTCACGGAGGTCAGCTGCTATCCAAAAGCCAAGCTCGTAGCTATGCCACAATATACCCGCTCAGGCTTTTGGGACTCGTAACGCCTGCGAATCGATGTTAGTGCAAGTGGAGATGGGAAGAGATGATGACGTCGAGCTCGAAAGTAAAGGCAATCTTCTCGTTGCTAATCAGTATCGAAGCCGTCATTGTCTAGGAAGCAATGGCACGAGCAGCTGGGTTGCCGTTCTTTCGCTTCTTTTCTGGTTTGGACACAGTACTCCAGCCGTCATCCTCCAGGGCTTCTGCGCTGGCCTCGGTCGAAGCCCCTGTAGTAGCACCATTCGTCTTCGTAGCTTCATCGTTCTTCGTTGAGATGTCTCTGACAATCTCCTTGGGCTTGATGGCTTTATCATCAGTGATGACTCCATCTGCCGCGACGGCCTCATCAGCCTCCTCGTCCGCAGCACTGCTATCCTCATTCGCTGTTCTTCGAAGTATTTCGTAGTTCTTGCTTGCCGGTGGAGCGGCCCCACCATTCTCCTTTTCTCTCGGTACCTGCCCGTTGGTCCTCTCTTTCGGAGCCGACGGGACATTCGACTTCTCCTTGCTCGCTGGTTCTTTGTCAGCTCGCGCCGCCATCTCAGCTTCTCTGACAGCCTTCTTTTCCTCCCGCGCCTTATCTTCTGCTGCTTTCTTCTCGGCGCGAGCTTTCTCATCGGCTTCCTTCTTTTCCCGTATAGCTGTTTGCCGTTTTTCCTCGACCTCCTTCTCGCGAGTAGCAGTGTCTATGGGCTTAGCAGCCCCGAAAGGACTAGCCTTCGAATCGGCTGCGGGAGTAGCAGAATTCGGTGCTGCGTCGGACGGTGCCTCGGAGACTGTCCGCTTCGCAAGATTCAATTTGGGGCGAGAAGCCGGTGCGGCTGGGGCTGGAGCGGGAGATGGTGGGGCGCTCAACTCACGATTCGAAAGTACTGGTGATCGTGCAGCTTGAGCTGGCTGGACAGGTGGCGGTGGCGGCGCATCAGGCTTCATCTTTGTTCTCCATTGGCTGTCCTGCTCGGCCGCTGTTGGTGCTCGATCAACGACAGGTCTCTCCACGAATTCACGCCTCGGAGGCCTCGAGCCGGCGTCAGACCCTACCGGCCTTCCCTCGCCCCATGACGGCGAGTTTCTTCGACCGGGTCCATCATTGCTGACTGGACGATCGGGACGCTCGAAGCTGCGAGCGGCCGGTCCGGTGGGTAGCGTAGGCGCGAGAGGTCCTTTACGATCCCAGTTACCAAAGTCACGCACCTTTCCATCACCTTCGAATGCTGGACGTCGGCTACTGTGCTCGCTACCAGCGTCAGAAGCGTTATCAAATCCTCCGCGTCCGGAGCCAAAACCGCCACGGTCTGATGCCTTGCGCTGCCCTCCAACATCTGCAAGCGGCCCTTTACGATCCCAATTCCCAAAATCGCGAGCGTCAGGTCTGTCCTTCTCTGGAGGTCGAACATTTGTGAGTATAAAGGCTAACATGAACGGAAACCAGGGTTCTGCTTACGTGGCTCTGCAACGCTAACCCGTATATTGCGACCTTGAAACTGTGTATTGTTGAAGTCGAGAGCTTTCTTCAGCCCATCAAGCGAGCCAAATTCTGCATAACCGAAGCCTTTCGGCTTTCTCTCAAGCTTGTCTTCAACAATGCGCACACTGGTCACCTCGCATCCCGAGAAGAAGTCCGAAATATCCCCCTCCGTAGCATCGAACGACATGTTGCCGAGATGTACTGTGTATGGAGGTTTCGTTGGCAAAGGAAGTTGTTCCCGCACAGAGTAGCCACCACCGTCTGTGTGGTCAGGTCAGGATAATTGCCCGAATTTGCAAGCATAAAGCATGCCTTTAAATCCACTACTCCCAAACCCACCGCCTGAGCCATACGAGCGATCTCCGCCATATCCACCACGACCACTCGGAGCCGAAGGCATCGGCATATCCTCCATCTCATCGGCCCATGACCCCAGGGCTACGTGCCAAATTAGCTTGCAAATTATCTCCGCCTGTGCGGCATCACCAATCGAACACGTACACGAGTCTTGCAGAAATGCCCCCAAGTCCATTTTGACGGCCTTCGCCTTTGGTGGACCTGGGCACACGCGCATTAGTATACTGCACTCGTAGAAGCTACATGGTGTTGACCGCTATTATGTCGGGCTTGCGTGGACGTACCCATGATTGCGGCTCAGTATCCCACGCTCTTGCGAGCGTCCACCGGCCTTAATCGAAGTCGTTGCTTGGAATGCAATCACCGAGACTTTCAAGATCTGGTAGCTGTTGTTTCCTGCGTATTGCTTTTGGGTAATGATACGGCACAAAATCTCTCGACTTTTTGAGATTTAGCACTGGGCCGATCGTCCTCTAGCGCCGCCGTTAGCGCCGACCTGCAATACCATCAGATCTTGTCGAACTGCCTTATGTCACTCTGCATATAGGGTGCCACTTAGCAGCTACCTAGATGTCCTGCACTCCGAGGCGGTCAATGTTGTGTTCCATGGTTGGAATCGGTCCTTGATGAGGCGGCTATGCCTGTCCAGTGGCCACCGAGCTCCCGTTTGGAACCATTGTACGACTTTCCAGCGACAGCAGTACTCGTCCCGGCGTTAAAGGTTGGGGCTTTCACTGGTAAGACTTCATATCAATATATATGCATAATAGCTTCACGTATCTCGTGGGCCTCTTGCTCACCAAATTCCTTCTTCCTTATCCTAATCCACCTACTCTCCGCTTTTCTACACAAATCATCCAATCCATAAACCTCAATTACTAACATGCCTTCAAGGCTCGACAGGCCTAATAACCGGCAGTGTCTCCGCCCTCCTTCGCTCCTCCACCACCCCCACCCTCTTTGCCCTGGCATCTAGTATCCAGTGGTTCCTTCTCGGCAGCACTTTCACCCTCACCCGCTCGACAATCATCCACCTCTGGACACCACCCCTTGAGGCTCCGCCAACCGCTTCAGAGCGCTTTCACCGCCTACCATATCCCACACCCACCGACAACTTACACGCTAGCACGCTAGCTGGAGGAATTACCGGAGGGGCAATAGGAGCATTAGTTAGAGGAAGAAGGAACGTTATACCTGGGACTGTTGTTTTTGCGATTCTCGGATACGTAGGACAGCGGGCATACACTTGGGCGGATGAGAGACATAGCGAGCGTGTTGCTATAGCTGCTGAAGGGAACGCATCTCAACCCCAGGCGAAGAAGGTGGGATTTTGGGAGAGAGTGGCGCAAATGAAATGGAGTCCAATGAAGACGCTGAGTGATGAAGATTATGCGAATATTTTGAGGGAGAAGATGTTAGCTATGGATGCACAGATTGCATTGGTGAACGAGGAGGTGGAGAGGCTTAGGCAGGAGGAGCGGACCATGACGAAGGTGGAGGAAGAGGGAATGGGAAAGAAGAACTGAAAAAGTAACAGGACCTGCCAGGAATTGTCAAGTCGTCATTACCGGGGCGCAGACAGGCAGCATCAGGGCAGGGAAATCCAAGCAAGAGGCGCCACAGATGGAGCATTAAGATCACCCAATCTCTTCAACTACGGATGCGATGTCTGACCAAGTCTCAAGATAGTATTGAACGGTTTTCAGGAGCATCGATCGACTTGTACACTTTGAAGGAAAAGCTTTAAGCAAGAGCTAAAGAATGTGCTGTGCAACATTAGTCAAAATCAAAATATCTTATGACTTGCGGGCATCAAGCAAGTGGGTCTTCAGTTGGAGCACCAGAGATGTTGCGGGCAGAGAAGAAATTTGGGTATCCCATCAGTGACCACTCCACAAGGTTGCAGGCATGGTTAAAGAGACTGATATTCACACCACCGGCGCAGGATTGCGCCCCTTCATGGACGGCGTGCACGCTATACACTACCCAAAAGATACAAAACTTCTTTGCACGAGTCGCTCGAAGCAGATCTCATCCATCGTCTTCATCCCACTCCTCATCGGCCTCCGCCCAACCACAGCCCCATCTCCTGCCCTCCTTCTCACCACCCATCCTCAGGTCTCTAGCTTTACCATCCGTACCTTCCCTCCAACAACGGACGGTATAGTCATCGCTAACGCTCACCAATTCACCGTTGGTTGTCCACGACATGCCCGTAACTTCCCGATCATGGCCCCGGATGAGGGCAGATCCATGCTGATATGTTGGAATGGAGTCCTCAAGACGAACGGTGAAATCGGCTCCTGTCCCTTTGTCTGCGCGTATTGTGGCGGGCCACTTCCACCCGAACGGATCTGAAGGACGCATTCGACAGTCTTTGGAGCGTTCGAGGTATCGTTCGTCAGTCGGGAACACCACTGCACATCCATCGCTACTTCCTACTGCTAGTAATTCGGTCTTGTCGTCTTTGGCCAGCCGTATGGTGGATTTGACGTAAAAGGTCGAAGCGTGGAACTTCGGGTGTTGGAAACCGTATATTGGTTGAAGACCTTCCTTCTCGGTTGCGCCTGACCTTCGTGGCTTGGAAGCCATCCCCGAGAGTTCTGGAGAATGACCGAGGACGAGATGGGAAGTTGAGTAAGCATATACGGTATTGTCTCTGCAGACAGTGTACAAGCGTGCGCTATCACCACTGAGCGATAGAGAAGTCACTCCGAAATGGCGGTGTTTTGTGTGCGCCCCAGTTGGACGAGTGCTCGACAGTGGGGTCGCCTTGCCTCGACGCTGGTTGTGCGTTGTGCGAAGGTCCCATAATTTGACGCTAGCGTCCGCTTCCGACGCAGTCAATAGTAGGTGCTCTCGTCCTGGATTGAGGAATTGCAGTGCCGTAATGGAGACAACGCCCCATCTATCGGGTCTCTCACCATTCTGGGGAGTGTCGTAGTGTGATGGGAGGGGGAGACCGGTAGCTGCAATATGCTCCTTCAATGGCCGCCGATGAGCCTCTGACATGGTGTTCACAGGGCGTGCCCAGTTCATCTTATTATTAGTTGAAGAATCATTAGGAGCGTTGGCCGAAGGTTCCAGAGGAACTTTGATTGCCCGGATAGGAGCATCGAAGCCCTTGCATCTCAGGTCCCATATCTGTACGGTACCATCTCTGCTCGAGGTTGCAAGCACATTGGAATTTCCGGGCTGGAAGCACACCTGTTTGACGGAAGATCCGTGACCGGCTAATGTGTAGGTAGCACGCTGCGTTGGCATGTCGATGACCAAAGAGATCTGATCTCCGGATGCCGTTGCCAACAGCAAATCATCTGCAGAGAACGCAAGGTCAAGTATTGCATTTGTGTGAGGGCGAAAGTTTACGTAGGCTTTGGAAAACGCAGGCTCTTCGTCTTTCGCACTTTCGAGCAGCCTGACACCACCATCTTCGTCTCCAATCGCGATAAGAGAATTTGCTACAGCACGATCAGCATCATGGATTGGACAGTTCTCTCGGCTTAAGATGCTCACTATTGCAGCTGGCGGTGCAGAAGGGTATCGAATGGTCCGAAGGCATTGCAACATTATGGCAGATATGAACATCTTCCGGTCCGGTGTGAAACTTCGCTGTCTCGTGCTGCCAACTTCTTGAAACTCCAATATCCTGAGTCAACGACCGAGATTTTGTGATCCTGCCATATGCACCGATTTCCCTCCGAAGATCCCGTCCCAGACCACTACGATATCCTGAGTCGAGGATTGGATCGACATTTCTCGATATCCTTCGTCGCGGTCGTTCATCACTTTGTAAAATCTTTTGGATCTCATCCCCGGAGTCCGGTTGATCTACATCAGAATCCTCATCGGACACTTCCAGAGACTGATTCCTTATCCTTTTGAGTGGGGACGATTGATCGAAAGTGTCATCAAAAGGCTTGATTATCTTCCTCTTCCGTGTGGTAGCACCGGCAGTCCCGTTCAGATTCTCGTCATATATCTGTATTGTGTCTTTCGTTGGTGTTCTCCGCCCTCTGCGATTCGGCGCCTGAGCTGTAATATCTCTCAACGCTTGCCTGGATGCACCGATTCGCCCGCCTCGTTCTAAGGAAGACTTCGGTGTAAAGAATCGCGTAAATGATCTAGGAGTTATAGTGGGTGGCTTGCGCTGCTTGCTGCCGTTGTGCTTTCTTGATAAGGGGGACATCGTCGACAAGGTTGGTTCTTCGCCATTGGTTGATACGGCAGTGCTCAACGGTAGACCTTGCGAACCTGGAGGAGTAAGATTCTCCATGATTCTAGATCGAGATATCAAAGTAATGAGACAATCAATCAAGCAAAGGTAGCGTAAGCAATCAATTGCAAGTATGAAGCGATGCAATACTTCTGATGAATCGCGATACACGTCTCGGCCACGTCGGAGAAAGCACGTTCTTGCCCGGACTTAACTAGGACACTAGCTCATGATCAGCCTCAGTCAGCCCCTCGCGAAAAATTTCCCTCCGAAGAATCGGGAATCTCTTTAGCACGCAAAAACCTATTGGGAGCCAACATGAGCTAAACAGGGTACATAAGATCTCCTCAATGGCTCCGATCAAGCGCAAGGGCGAGGCTGTGGTCGAGATTGCTAGACCTGAAAAGAAGCAGAAGCCCTCATCCATAGCGAAGACATCCATATTGAGAGCAGAGGAACCAGCGTTTCCTCGTGGTGGGGCGAGCATCTTGACGCCCTTGGAACACAAACAGATCCAGATCCAGGCCAAGCAAGACGTGCTATTCGAACAGAGCACAGGCAGAAAGGCTGCCAAGAATGATTATGAGGATGAAGATGACGAGGACATCCCCGAGCAGCCAAGTGGGCAAATTGCTAAAACCAAACGTGGGCAGAAACACAAAGGAAAGAAGGGAGTCAGCAGCGGAACAGTTGAGGAGGCGAGTGTAAGGATAGAAGGGTTGAGCTATAAGGTAGATGATCTATGAACTCAACCGCAAGTGTTGGCTAATCGTTTCACTAGCGGCTCGTACCTGGATCTATAGTTCTAGGCCAGATCCGCGAGATCAATCGCTACGATCTTGCCCTGAGCTTACCCAATAACCTCACCGGCTACGTTCCAATGACTTCCATATCGGACAAGGTGACCAAGAAGGTGGAAGCTTTGGCGGCCCACGAAGAGGAATCGGACGAGGAACGACAAGATGATAACAAGGACCTGGATCTCAAGACGTTATTCTCCTCCGAACAATACCTGCGCGCCTATGTGACCGCGACACAGCAGGAAGATTCCGCTAGCGCAAAAGGAAAAAGACACCTTGGGCTGTCAATCAATCCTCGAGAGGTCAACGCTGGTTTGACCAAAGCCGACCTTGTGACAAATAGCATGGTCCAAGCTTCTGTTCTCAGTGTGGAAGACCATGGGCTGGTCATGGATCTTGGGCTCGAAGATGCCGGCTTACGTGGATTTATGTCGTCAAAGGAGCTTGGCCCCAATGTCGATGTATCGAAAATTCAAGAGGGAGCCGTCTACCTCTGCCTTGTGACTGGTAAAAGCTCTAATGGTAATATCATAAAGCTATCTGTAGATCCACAAAAGATTGGCAACGTCAAAAAGGGCGGCTACCTTGCAGATGCGCCAACCATAAATTCATTCCTCCCGGGAACAGCTGTCGATGTCCTGATATCTGAAGTCACATCCACGGGCATTTCCGGGAAGGTCATGGGATTGCTCAATGTCACTGCGGACTTGATCCATTCAGGTGCAGCTTCTAGTGGGAAGGACCTTGAGAAGAAGTACTCCATTGGAAGCAAGATCAAAGGACGTATAATCTGTAACTTTCCTACATCAGAGGACAAGAAGCTTGGGATCTCGTTGCAAGATCACATTCTGTACTGGAGGACTAAGACTACTTCATCTCCGAGTGTCACTGATGGTGCTCGGCCTGTTGAACAGGTGCCAATTTCTACCATCATTAAGCATGCTACGGTGGTCAAGATTGAACCGGGTGTGGGAATATTCGTTGACATTGGTGTGAAAGGCGTCCGGGGTTTTGTCCACATCTCCAAAGTTTCAGATGGCAAGATTGAGACCTTGTCTGAATGTATAGGGCCTTATAAGCTTGGCTCGGTTCATGAGGCACGCGTCATTGGCTACAACTCTATGGATGGACTATTCATCATCTCAATGGAGCCTAAAGTCATCAAACAACCGTTCTTTCGTATCGAGGATGTCAAGGTCGGACAGGTGGTGAAAGGTACCATAGAGAAGTTGATGATAGATGCCACTGGCGTTAGTGGTCTTCTCGTCAACATAGCCGAGGGCATTACAGGCTTAGTCCCTGAGGTTCATCTTGCTGATGTACATCTACAGTATCCAGAGAAGAAGTTCAAAGAGGGCAGTACTGTAACCGCTAGAGTGCTCTCAACCATTCCCGAAAAGAGGCAGTTACGCTTCACACTCAAGAAAACGCTGGTCAACAGTGATGTGGAACCCTGGACTTCTTATACGGACCTACAGCCTGGCCTACAAGCACCTGGTACCCTAATCAAGATTTCACCCGCCGGTGCTGTGGTTCAATTCTACGGTCCGGTCCGCGCATTCATGCCTGTGTCAGAAATGAGCGAGACCTACATACAGGACCCGAAGCAGCATTTCCGAATTGGCCAAGTTGTCAATGTTCATATTGTCTCAGTTGATTCAAGCGAGGGACGTATGTTAGTCTCATGTAGAGACCCTACAGTGTTCGGCGCCGCCAAGCAAGAGGCACTCAAAAGCCTCAAATTGGCCGAGAGAGTTGCAGGCAAGGTGATGGAGAAAACCAATGACGAGATCATTCTGGATCTCGAACCATCTGGTCTGAAGGCCACGTTACCAATTGAGCACCTTACAGACAAATCCGTTCAAAAGTGCCAGTCTGCAGCTGGAAGGATCAGGATTGATCAGGTTTTGAAAGACCTTATCATCTTGAACAAACAAGAGGCAAAGCACTTGATCAAAGTAACGAGCAAGCCAAGTCTCCTTAAAGCTGCGATAGAAGGAAAGCTGCTAAAGGCGTTCGATGAAGTTGTCGAAGGGTGCGAAGTACAAGGCTTTGTAAAGAACATTACGCCTCTGGGGATTTTCGTGCAATTCGCTGGCGAGGTTACTGCACTTCTTTTGAAGCAAAACCTGACTGACGACGCAATGCAACTGGTAGACTATGGTATGCAACGCAACCAGTCAATCACTGCAAGGGTGCTATCAGTCGATTATAACAAGAAACGATTTCTACTGACCCTCAAACCTAGATCAGAGGCCGAAGTGGAACAGTCTAATCATGCTCAAGGGGCGCTATTGAATGCGGTCGACGAAACCTCGATGAACATTAATGACTTCACATTAGGAAAGCAGACCAAGGCAAAGATCATCTCCATCAAAGATACACAATTGAATGTGCAACTAGCGGACGCCGTTCAAGGACGCATCGATGTTTCTGAAGTGTTCGATGATATGGAAGAAATCAATGACCGAAAGCATCCACTCAAAAAGTTTCACAACAAGCAAGTCCTGCCTGTCCGTATTTTGGGTATGCACGATTCGAGGAATCACCGTTTTCTACCGATCACCCATCGAGGCAAAGCCCCTGTATTCGAGCTTACCGCGAAGCCAAGCAGCCAATCATCCGCAGATCTGGATATTTTGACCTTCAACAAAGTCAAAGTAGGCTCCGTTTGGTTAGCATACGTCAATAATGTCTCAGACGATTGTCTATGGGTCAATTTATCGCCGAATGTTCGTGGGCGCATTCGGGCCATGGATGTATCAGACGACGTGACTGCGCTGAAAGACTTACAAAAGAATTTTCCGGTGGGCTCTGTACTGAGAGCCACTGTATTGCAAGTTGATATCGAGAACAACCACCTAGATCTTTCTGCGAGATCAGGAGCTTCCTCAGGACCGAAGACATTCGACGATCTTTCCCAAGGCATGGTGCTGCCAGGTAGAGTTACCAAGGTTACGGAACGTCAAGTGATTGTACAGCTGAGCGAGTCCCTTTCAGCGCCCATCCACTTGGTAGATCTGGCGGATGACTATTCCAAAGCCGATCCAATAATTTATACAAAGAATCAAATTCTCCGAGTCTGCATCAAGGATACCGACAAACCAAACAAGAGAATCACTCTTTCGGCAAGGCCTTCAAAAGTGCTGAGTTCCATGCTTCCGGTGAGGGACCCAGATATCGCGTCTGTCTCTCAGCTTAAGGTCAACGATGTTATGAGAGGCTTCGTCAAGAATGTCGCAGACAATGGGGTTTTCGTATCGCTGGCCAGTAATGTCACAGCCTTCATTAGAGTATCGGACTTATCGGACGCATATCTCAAGGATTGGAAGGCAGGTTTCGAGATTGACCAGCTAGTTGAAGGCAAGATCATCGCTGTGGATCCAACGCTTGGGCATGTACAAATGAGCCTAAAACATTCGCACTTAGGTGGCATATATAAGCCGCTCCTAACGTTTCCAGACATGAGGACCGGCCAGGTTGTGACTGGCAAGGTGCGAAAAGTGGAAGACTTTGGCGTCTTTGTTGTCGTGGATGATTCTGCCAACGTCAGCGGTCTTTGCCATCGTACTAAGATGTCAGATCAGCCCAGTGCAAACCCGAAAAAGCTGTACGAAGAAGGCGACGCGGTTCAGGCAAAAGTACTGAGTATCAACAAGGAGAAGAAGCAGATTTCTCTTGGCCTGAAGGCATCCTATTTTGACAACCCCGATGGCAGACATGGAGATGATCTGATGGATATACGAGGTATTGAACATGAGGATATCCCTGACAGCGACGAGGCAGTAGAGGGGATGAACGGGGTAAAGGTTAATGGGATCAATAAAGCCAGTGATGACGAAGCCTCGGACGGCGATATTGACCTTGAGAACGTCGTGTCTATCGACAGTGATGTGGAGATGAAGGACAATACACTTCGCGGTATTACAATCTCCCAACATAACGATCCAATACCCTTGGCCACGAGTGGGCTCCAGGGCCTTAGCACCGGCGGTTTCGACTGGACAGGTGGCTTGTCTGCCCCAGACGATCTTGCAGCACAATCTGAGACTGACGCCGAGTCCATCGCTCCTAAGAAGAAGAAACGAAAGAGAGCAGAGATCAAGATTGACCGGACTGGGGACCTCGACGCCAACGGTCCCCAATCCACCGCCGACTTTGAGCGCCTACTGATGGGCCGTCCTAATTCCTCCATTCTTTGGCTCGAATACATGGCCTTTGAACTAAAACTCAGCGAAGTCTCCAGAGCACGCGAGATTGCCGAGCGCGCCCTCAAAACCATCAATATCACTGAAGAAGGCGAAAAGTTGAACGTATGGATCGCAATGCTCAATCTGGAAAACGCCTATGGCACTGACGAAAGCCTCGACGCAATCTTCAAGCGCGCATGCCAATACAACGACGATCTTGAGATCCATCAGCGTCTGGCCAGTATATATATCCAATCGCAAGCCTACACCAAAGCCGACGATCTCTTCCAGACAGCTCTGAAAAAGCATAGCCAAAGCCCAGATCTATATATCAACTACGCCACCTTCCTAATGACCGAGTCCTCCGCCCCTGACCGCGCTCGCGCCCTCTTACCACGAGCGATGCAAGCACTGCGCCCGCACACCCATCTCGACCTCACCTCCAAATTCGCCCAGCTCGAGTTCACGACTCCGCACGGCGATCCCGAGCGCGGACGGACTGTCTTCGAGACGCTGCTCTCGCAATGGCCGAAGCGTTTGGACTTGTGGAACGTGCTGCTGGATCTGGAGATCAAACAGGGTGATCGGGAGGTTGTGAGGAGGCTGTTTGCGAGGGTCACAGGGAAGGGAACGAATCTGAAGCCGAGGAAGGCGAAGTTTTTGTTCAAGAAGTGGCTCGATTGGGAGGTTAAGGGTGGCGATGCGAAGAGTCAGGAGAGGGTGAAAGCGTTGGCGGCGGAGTATGTGAGGGGGCAGGGGAAGGAGGTGGATATTTAGGGGATGAGATGGTTGTACGTAGCGTAGTATCAGTAATGGTGAACGTATCATCGTAAGCTATGCTATTGAGATGTACTGCCAAACCCCTTCGTCCCCTCTCTATGTCTACCTCCACTTTGTCTCCGAAAAGTCTCCACGGTGCAACACTCCCCCACATGGCTAAAATGGAAGGGTATATATTCATATAGGCACCCAATCATTTCAAGCCAACCAACCTAGCCCGTGCGTTTTCCACTCCATCTCCGGATGTATATCTGAGACTGACGGCGTACAATCAGGCATGGCACAGTGGTAATGCGTCTCACTCGTATGAAATTGCGATGGGAATGAGAAGATCCCTCGTTCGATTCGGGGTGTGGGCACCACACTTTTTTTCCATTTTTGGAGAGGGACCGGGATGAGTGTAACTTTCTGCATTATTGATAGAGAAGGGTCTTGGGCTATGTATGCTATGGACGGCGTGTGACATACCAGCGTCTTAAGCATAAGATGGGCATCTATCTATCTATCTACTCGTGGCACGCGAAGTCTCTCAGAGCAAACCCCGTCAGCGCTGGAGTACGGAGACTAGCTTTTTGAAAATGCCCTGACGAGATCGGAAACATGTATTTAATCGTTACAGGCAACAGCAGTCGTGGAAAGTTGTCGTGGTCGCGGTCAAATTCTGAGCACTACCTTACTCTCAGTCATCCTGCTTTGGTAGGCATGAAGATTGTCGGCAACCCAGTTGCAGTGGGAAGGGGAGAGGAGTGTTATGAGTGTGCAGCTCTTTTAATACCTAGATTCCCAGGGGGGTACTGTGAATGGAATTCACACTGTCGTTTGTTATGCAAGAGAAAACGATGAATTTGCTTTTTTTATGTTTGGGTTGGTTGGTTTCCTCTCCGTCTTTGAAGAATGGCATTCTTCTACGGAATAGGATTTTGGGATTGGGATAGAGGATTTGGGAGGGAGGGAGGATGGGTTTGGTTCTATTCTGTACAGTATATTAGGTTAGGCTTTGTGTTCTCTATTTCTATACAAAGGACCTACGCCTTGGTATTCAACCGTTGATAGATACTCATATACTTTCATCTTTCTTGATATAGCTATTATTAGACCATGGGAACGTGATCGTCTGGACTGTCGGTGGTGTGGAGAAGTGGGATGGGATTGGATGACGGATGAGTGGTACTACTACATGCTGTGCGAAGGGAAGGGAAAGGGATGGGATGGGATGGGATGGGATGATCTAGGGCGTTAGGTGGTTGTGTTGTGGTTGTGGGTATTAATTGGTGAGGTGGGGTGTGGATAGGATGGGATATGGAGGATGGAGGATGAGGGAAGGGGGCAAAGGATAGGGGCGATATGGGGGATGGGGGATGGGGGATGGGGGGGATAGGGGGATAGGATACTCCATAGGGAGATAGGGGGATTGGGGGGGATAGGAGAAAGGAAGGGTTATGTTGTGTTGTACCAGGCGGGATAGGTGATGGGTTGTAGATTGTAGATGATAGATTGTAGATTATAGATTGTAGTATAGATATAGGGGATGTGTGCTGTATAGACCTGGATGGTTTGGTTGGTTTGGTTAGGGTTGGATAAGGTTGGATAAGGTTGGATAGGGTTGAGTTGAGTTGAGGGGGAGGGTGGGGATGGGGATATGTGTGCGGTATAAGGTAGGTAATATTAGAAAGTTTGATGGCCGGGAGGTTTGATGGGATATTTGATGCCATGGGACTGTCTGCGGGCAAGATGCTTTTGGTCGGAATCACGGTTTTCATGGAGACGGCGCCGACGAGAACCTGACCGATTTGAACGAATCTTTGAGAGCTAGCACCTCTGTTGCTTTCGTGCGGCCAGACTCTCTAGCTCTTATCGTACACATTCACCATCAACCGCCTCATAGCTACTGCTTTTTAGTCGTCCTCGGCCCAAAGCGTAATGCTCCATGATGGCCAAGATCAACATATATGAAATCCAAGAACACGCTCGCTTGCAATACGATAACCACCAAGAGGGATCAAGTCACCCATCCACTGGCACTATAAACAGACAAACGTGGTATCTCTGAAAAACACAAAGCGCAAGATTAGATACTGGTAGTGGAGTATGGCATAGCAGAGCAGGACCGGCCTGCTTGTGGAGTTGCAGAGTGGCTTTGCCGGATATATGATGGGTGCTTGACTGTGCAGGCCGGAACGGATGTAGGAAAGACGATCCAGGTGGCAAACCTTCGCTCGTTGCTGTCTTGGAAAAACATTGCGGTAGATCTGTTGGCTCACGCGATAGACATAGGTATAATGCGGCGCTGGGAGAGGAAGGTGGTATGATATTAAGCCTGAATGCCCTGGAATGAGGCGTCCATGTCGAGGTCCAAGCCCTGTCCCGCCATGGTAGGGGTGCTCACGCTTGAGCCGGAGGCGATGGCATCTTCGTAGCCTGAGAGTGCCTGCGAGTGTAGTTTGAAGGAGTCTCCCATGAGCTTGGTGATGCTAAGACTCGATTAGCACGTATACACAATCTGGGGTCGGATATAATGTACCCCCAAACCACAACATCGTCCAGCATGCTACCCCATAATCGAGCGACGGTCGAACTCAACTTCGAGCCATACAAATCACCCGAGTCGTCATCGAGCAGATTTCGGACTCTGTTGTACATGGCAAGCTCCGCCTCGGTGGCTACCTCCTCGTCGTGCTCCAGGCGGTATAGCCATAGACTGAGGATCACAATGAGGTCGAGACCACAGAGCGGATGCTCCACGCTCCAGTTGGTGGCACATGTCCGTCCAACCCATTTAATGCCTTGCAAAGCGACGATCTCGAGGCAGTTGTAGCACTCTTCGATAACATTTAGCATTTCGTCAGATCTCTTGACTTTTTCTCTTGCATTCGTCATGGCGGCAGCAACCTCGTAGGAGTCGTGATACCGTAGGACCTCTTGCAGGGATCTTAGATCAACTTCCAGGCGTGCTCGGGTGTTCCGGAAGACAGCCATCGCGTTGAAGATAAGTGGGTGGCCTTTATGCGGAGCGCTCAGCTGCACGACAATGGTCTCCGGCTCACATTGCTGCAAGGATCTCTCCCATGTATCAAGAGCCAGACGAAGCTTATACTCAGTGACAACATCCTGCAGAGCTTCAAAGTTGCGCTTTTGGGTCCACACTTCCAAGAAGAGAGCGTTGATCATTACTCGGGTAGCAAATGCGCTGTACCGTACGTCCTCGCCTTGAAACAGACTGTCATATGCTTTGCGAACCGTGATGATGGTGGAAGACCTTAGAGACTCTCGCCACGATTCCTCATCGACGACCTCAAGGTTCCATAACGATTCAGACGAGGGAAGCTCGAGGTCCTCAAATTCCTTGAAGCTTATAGCGGTAGTATGATCATACGTCAGCGTTAGTAAACCAAAGAAGATGTATACAGCATAGTACGTCCGTCTGCATCCTTCATCTTCGACCCATTCAACGTGCGTTGGTTGGACACCTTCTCTGGCCTCGGATCGAAGTTTCAATTCGTACCGGTTACCCGCAACCATCTATGGATTCGTCAGGACGATTTCGCTATCTCACTCTTGGCGAAGACTTACGTTGGCGACAAGACTCTTGATGGAACCCGCCCATTCCAGGCCTTTCGGGTCACCGCTCCAGCTGGCAAAGATCATGTTGAGTAGCGTTCCCTGCATCGTCCATAGTGGACACTTGCGCGAGCTGAAGCTTTCTTTGTTCTGGAGAAATTGAGTGACGAGCATCTTCGAACCTATGTGAAACATGAATGCTTTTTCCTGATCAAATGAATACAGGGCACCAATGGAGAGGACGGAGAGCAGCAGTGCGGGTGAGACAGTGCTGGCATCGAAAGATTCAAGATGTAGGAAAGGAAGGTGGTGGTGAAAGAGTTTGAAGTATGACTCGAGACAGGCATTGACCTCCCCTCGGGATTGGTGCTGGAAATTGGGTTGAGTCGTCCTTTCGTTATCGCAACGTTTCATATTCTCTTGCATTGCGTTATAGTCATCGTCGGATTGGAGCTGAGGCACGCGAGGCGTCGTTATAGGTTGACTAGGACCAGGTGAGCGACGATAGTCTACAGGGGAGACTGGTCCGGTCATGAAAGGGAAGGGCGAGAGTCCGTTGGGGGTCGCAGGTCCCGAGATGGGCATCGAGGCGGTGAGCGACTGGAGACCGGGAGCGAAGACGTCGCCTCCGGATGGGTATCGCTCCATCATTGGCGGTAATTGATTCGGGTGAGGGTGTACGGTACTGGCGCTATTGAAGGAAAGCTGTGACAGTTGAGAATCTTGCGAGCCAGAAAGGCTCGAGGAAGAGACTGAATGGGCTTTGGGTTCAATTACCGAATTTGACATGAATGGATCCCACGGCTGAGACAGCGGCAGCGCCCCACCGGGCATGTATGGAACCCCGGTATCAAACATGGTGGTGTGGTCCGGGGAGTAGGGCGTCGTGGTCTCGTCAAGCTGATCGTCTTGATTTGCCATGGCGGCGGTTGCTTTGTGGTGAAGGTCGGTCATCAACATTGCGGCAGTTTCAAGGTCAACCATACCCTCACTGCTCTGTTCTATTTGTTCCAGCGTCGCTGTATCCAAGGCGATTGCCGGCTTCGATGGGGTTGTCTTCGAGGTAGCTTTTGCGCCCGGCCGTCTCTTGACTTCGCTGACGAGCGGGATGCCTCCATCTTTGGCGTGCACGGTGCGATCGTGTCGTAGCAGGAGGTCTCGTCGAACAAAGGTGCTTCGGCACTTCTGACATTTGAAGGGTCGCTCTTTGGTGTCTGTGTAATGTGGAGATGGATTAGCAAGAGCGGGCAAAGGAGCTTTTCAACAACCCCACCATGGGAACAACCCCTCCATCGACTAACACAGTGCAAGGTACGGAGACACTTACGCGATCTTTCATGTCTACTTCTATGCTCGCTTCGACTGAACGCCCTGGCGCAAAATGTGCACTTGTATTTGCGATCTGGCGTCGGTTTCTGCGCAGGGCTCTTCGATGACGCTGGCACTTGTGCGGTGGCAGGAGCAGGCATGGCTGGAAAGATAACACTCGATTGGCGTTGATCAGAGAGCTCGTGTGCAAGGAGGGCGAGCAGCTGATAGCAGGACGAGGCTGACGATGAATTGGATGTATATGGATGGAATCCCGTCAATCATGCCTCTTGGTGTTTTGAGAGCGAGACTGGGAAAGTCGGTGGGACTGAGGCACTTCGGCCTTGGCTGCTAGTTCGGATTGGTCGCTGCAAGTTTATATACCGCTGACTGATAGGCTGTCTCGTTTGTATGGTGAGGGTTTCTTTCGATTCGGAAGTCTGGATGCTTTCTGAAGTGGGCTGTTTCAATGAAGGCATTCAAGATTAGACAGCTGGGTGATTGATTATCTTGGAGGGGCAATTAATCTGGTCACAAAATGGACTACATCACAAAAGGGGCTGCACAATTTTGGAGGGGCCAAGGTGTCGAGGGTGTGAGTCCCCTACCACTCTAAACTGGCTGGACGCTACGGATTTGGTACCACGCTTACCATACCTCTGAAGCCGCATTTCTTTCCCCACATCTTTATCTTACATCTCTCACGGGTTTGTTTACCAAATATATATCCTTAGAAACCTACATAGGCACTGTGCAGTGCAACACGGAATGCATGAGCAAGAGGTCAAATGATTGTGCTAAAGATATTGACACCCAACTATCCTAATCCATCCAGTCAAGGAGTGCCACACTATCCAAGCTAGGACGCCTCGAAGACTTTGACAGCGCAGCATCATACCGCCACTGCATCGAGCTCGCCAATACCAACACCTTTATGGAGTATGACCTCAGCAGATCCATTTGCCTGCCTGGGTGTCGCAACTGATCAACTAGAACTATCCAGAGGACTCGTAATCCACCGCTGCCTGCCCGTACAGGTCTCCGCAGCTCGGCTTTTCAAGCTCAGTCGCCAGTGGACATCGCTCCCCTAGTGAATACTATCACTTCGGAGGGATCTCTTGTTCGCCTCAACGTCTAAGATACTGATATCGAGAAGGAGCAGCGACACCCGCACACGAAATTTCACGACTCGCTCCTAAGAGTCTTATCCGTCCAGTTCTTATTCAAGAACTGCTAGCGCTCCATGACCTGGTACAGAATAATTTCGTCCCAGCCCCTCATGGGCCGGCGGATCGTTCCCGATCGAGGTTCCCATCCGGAAATACCTTCGACACCATGTTCAAGTGATGGTGTGGTTTGATTGGTTGGCGAATGCTGTGCTTCACAAAGGCATCGCATCAATCTTAGTCGCTGAGGTCATTGGAAGATGGATGTGAGTGATCTTGTTGGGAAAAGGGTCAAAAGAGCAGAAAGACCAAGCAAGGATCCCACTTCCCCGGACCCAAACATCAAGCTAGCTTCATCAGCCACTCCGACTTCCCTGTTGCCTCGTGGTGATGCGACCTTGATCTGCACTTGACAGCAAGCCAACTGACGACTGACTATGGAGGCTTCCTTCCCCACGAAAGCAGAGCATTCGCACGGCTATATGTTGGGCTGACTTCCTTGCGCTTCTGCAGCATGTCAGGGACATCAGGTACTTCCCGCAGCTTGTTTCGCAGCGAGCAAGGAAGAAACACACTAAAACCGGCTGTTCAAACCGCCCGAGCCTTTGGGCTAAGGCCTCCTTTGGGGCGTTCCGTTTCCATGCTTCCACAGACTCCACCCTCACCAATTGGATGCCACTTCCAAAACCCCGTTGAATCCTACATAGATCTAGTCTTACGGAGTATGAAGATTCTATCAAAGATTCAAGACTATGAGCTCACTGAGAACGTGATAGATGCCGGCCAAGGTAGGACCGAGAGATGGCGATGCAGATACATCTCGGCCATGAACACTGAATTAAAGACGTTGGTGAAGTACCGTCCTTTCTATCTGCCCCGCTGTCGGCCAGACCGTTTGTGGTTGACATTTGACCGCGATCTGCAAGTAGAACTAATTCTAGAGGGCCGAAAAGAAGATGTAAGATATCGGCTGCTTAGATATCGAGCGGCGGCTCAGCTACTGAATAGATTCGTGACCATCAAAACGTTTACTTGCACGCACGATAGCAAGATACACAGGATGCGACGTTGTCCTCACTGCATACGATCTTTGCATGAGTGTGACAGATCCTGATCCAATCGCATTGCTGCAGAAATTTCCGCATTTCCATGACATGCACGTAGCCTTACAGACCGATGCATTATAATGCAGCCAGACAATGATACCTTCCAATAGGCTTCAAGTAACGATCATAAGGATTCGAACTGCATGACGGATGAACCTGCGAGGGGCTAAGGGGTAAGACCTTTTTGTTGACATCGTTTACCATGCTGCCTGTGGAACTATCTAAGCCTTACAGTGAGAAGTAGAGATGGGGGAATACGATAGGTTTGGTATCGCATAGCCAGAATGTAATGGACCGTCATCAGTATCGACCAACGTAACGTGATGAGAAGTAATTGTTGTAGCTCTCTCCTCTATGATACATCTACTGTTGTACCTTAGCATCTATCGTGCCTCTACTCTGCCGCTGCCCGCACCCAGCCTGATATCCAATCTGATCTCGCCTCAAACAAAAACAAAAATCCCATAAAACAAAACAACATCAGGGAAAATCGACATTCAGCTCACGTCTTAGATAGATGTTACTACCGCTCATTATTTCCTGTATCTCGAGTGGGGGATAAGGCGTAGGGGTTTTGAACGGTGCCGTCCTCTCGAAAGCTCGCAAGCATTGGTGGGCCGACCTCAGGCTACACCTGGTACTTCACCAACGGCCAATCACCGTGCGATATCATTACCACTGAACCACCGGCGCTTGCGTTGGACGATTCCGCGAAGCCTCCATCTCATTCTTGCCATCACAATTGGCCGGCCATCGTTCAAGTCGACGACAGGAGACTGTTCTTGAGGTTGCGCTGGACGGACCACCTTGCGGCGTCAGCTTTACTCCATCCCCCTACACCGCGCCTCTCCACAGAGAGAGCTGAACATTACTCTCCATCAGCATCGCCATACCACGTAATCAGCTGCGGATCGCCATGTTCACCAAAACCGACGCCGTGACGCCGCTTACCATAAACACCAGAACCAACGCAAATGGTAAAGGACCGGTCTTCAGTGCCGCAACCTTTCACTACACCGAAGAGCCATCGCGAATGACATCAGTCGCTCACAAGCGTACTCAGCAACAGCAAACGGGTACGAGAGCAGCGTCAAGAAGCCGTGCAACCTCCGTTGGAATGAGCGTCCATTCCCCAACTTCCGCGCCTCCTGCAGCCTTGTATGTTCGAGCCTTATACGATTATGAAGCCGACGATAGGACTAGTCTCAGCTTTCGTCAGGGAGATACCATACAGGTCATCACCCAGCTGGCAAGTGGTTGGTGGGACGGAATAATCAACGGTGTTCGAGGATGGTTCCCAAGCAATTACTGCATCGTCGTCACCGGTCCCGAAGAGGTGATCGCGAGAGACACACAACAACCGCCGTCTAATGGAGCCGATCTCTCTGGAGAGTCCGGCACCGAGGACGAATATGATGAATATGATGAGGCGCAGGCTGTGGCTGGCATGCAAGCTCCTCGAAATGACGAATCCCATCTGTCAGTCGATAGTACCGAAGACAGAGAACAAGAGGAGGCAGCCTACTGGATACCACAAGCTACGCCAGATGGTAGGCTCTTCTACTTCAACACACAGACTGGTGTGTCGTCAATGGAGCTACCTCTAGAGACTCCTACCTCGGCCAATGAGACTGGACCCAGGGACCGCATGAACATCAACGTGCCTGACCAGACCAGACCGCCTCCGGAGATGATGGCGCGGGGGTTGGAACGCGACGAAGATGGATATGAAACTGGCGACTCGACCTCGGAGCTCGAGGAGTCTGCTATACTAGCGAGACCTAGGAGACGGCAGTCATACATTTCCGATGGTATATCGCCTGCGGTCTCTACAGAGTCATTCAATACGTCACCCGTCATGAACAGTCGTGGGTTCGACAAAGACAACGTCTCCATGAGCGCAGTTCAGCACGCTTCAGCGATGTCAGGTCTTGGACCGAACACCACGTCTTTCGCCAGCACTCCGTTGGGCCAAGTCTCTGGCACTACTGTACCTCGTTCATTCTTTGATGATGGAATCAGCGCTCCGTTGACCTGGAATCAGCTTGTTGAGAATATACGGAAATCTATCGAATCATATCGCCAAGCAATCAATAACGCTGATCGATCGGAATACGTTCGGAAAGCCGAAGACATATCGGATCACCTCCGTATGCTGCTTGCTGCCGCCTCCGGCACAACTGATAACCATTCGGGGAATCCTTCCATCATCTCCACAAACAAAGCCCTATATCCACATTTCCGCGACATGATGTCTCGGTTCTCGAAGCTTGTTCTGTCTTCGCATATTGCATCTGCGGACTGGCCGGCACCTGACGCATACACCAAGTGTCTCCAAGAAGCAGAGGGGGTCCTACATGGCGTTTACAGTTATGTAGAGGTTGCCCGCTCACAGCGTGGTGAAGAGATTCCTCGTTTGGTGCCAGGTTTCGTCGTGGGTAGCACCAACGGCGGTAGTTGGCAAAACAACGGCGTGGGCGTCAAGGATCCTATGCTAGCTTCGTCATTTGTGGATCAGGATGAGTACGATCCTTACGTGGAGCCCGTCGTGACACTGGATAGCACCCTGTTGGAGAGGATGGACGAATTGAAAAGGATGATTGTAGCCAACATTCGCCGGCTGGAAGAACATCTACTAGTACGTGAGAAGCTGATTACACCATTCAGGCATAAGCAAGTTGGATGCGCCGTTTGCCATGCGGCCGGCAAGGTTGTAGAATGCTTTCGACCATGGATGTCTACAGTAGAGTCGATCAACCTTGCACCCTTGGGTTCGGCGTTCCAAAACCCTGCGCTCGTGGACTTCACCACGCAGAAGCAAAAACTCTATGATCTGATTATGCAGCTGATACTGGCCTGCCAAGCAGTGGCGGCGCCACTGGGTGATGAGTGGGCAGCATCCCGGGGAGATCCGCTGGAGGATCGCCTCAATGAAGTTGGGACCATAGTCAGACAACTCGAGACAAGTACGTCACAAGCAGGCTTCAACCTGCAGCTTCTGCTTGACAACATGCCCCAAGAATCGAACACGCTGCAGGAGCTTAGAGATACTCAAATAGCACGTGGCCATCGAACGACAGATCCAGGGGCACCCTATAACACCTACGCCGGTACCTCGAAGCATACACGGCCTAATCTGGCAGAGATGAACTTCGCTGCCTCCTATACCGATGGAATTGATCCAGCCCAAGATAATTATCGCAAGCAAGGTAACGACTCCAAACTGATAAAGTTCTTTGGCGAAGTGCCACGAGATATCGTAGATGAGCCCTCTTATCTGAGGCTAGATCACGAAGGGGAACTTTCATACGATACCAAGACCGACCCTCCCCAGTTGCGTGGCGGTACTCTGGTCGCATTGGTGGAGCAATTGACTAGGCACGACCGATTGGACGCGCACTTCAACGGTACCTTCCTCCTTACCTACCGATCCTTCACTACTGCCTCGGAGCTTTTTGAGATGTTGGTCAAGCGTTTCAGCATACAACCGCCGCGGGGGATTGGGCAAGACCACTACAACAATTGGGTGGACAAAAAGCAAAACCTCATCAGGTTGCGAATCGTCAACATATTGAAAAGCTGGCTTGATAATTATTGGATGGAGAACGCCGATGAAGCCACTAACGAGCTCCTTCGAAGGGTCCATTCCTTCGCGAAAGATTCAATAGCGACAAGCGGCGCACCAGGATCTGCCCAACTGATGGCTTCTGTGGAGCGACGTATGAGGGGACAAGACAGCAATGCAAAAGGGCTCGTGCCTACCCCAAGAGACTCGATCCCTACGCCGATCATGCCAAAGAACATGAAGAAGCTCAAATTCTTGGACATCGACCCAACTGAGTTCGCGAGGCAATTGACGATAATTGAATCGAGATTGTACGGGAAAATCAAGGCCACGGAATGCTTGAATAAGACATGGCAGAGGAAGTTGGGACCAGACGATCCCGAACCAGCGGCCAACGTCAAGGCTCTCATTTTGCATTCAAATCAGCTCACGTATTGGGTTGCAGAAATGATCTTGAATCAATCAGACGTCAAGAAGCGCGTCGTAGTCATCAAGCACTTCGTCACCGTTGCCGATGTAAGTGAGGGAAGTTGAGTTTTCCTTGACGTCGTACTGACCGGTGCAGAAATGCCGAGCGATGAACAACTTCTCCACATTGACTTCCATCATCTCCGCTCTGAGTACAGCACCTATTGGCCGACTGAGCCGGACTTGGGCACAAGTCAATGCTCGAACACTCACTATGCTGGAACAGATGAGGAAGTTGATGCACAATAATAAGAATTTTGGAGAGTACAGAGAAGCACTCCATCAGGCCAATCCTCCCTGCATTCCATTCTTTGGTACGCACCCGAGTCGTCGTTCTCTCCACCAGTAGCGCTAATTGAAACGATCAGGTGTCTACTTGACGGATTTGACCTTCATTGAGGATGGCATACCCTCGGTAATAAAACGTACCAACCTGATCAACTTTGCCAAACGAGCAAAGACTGCAGATGTCATACGCGAAATCCAGCAGTACCAAAACGTACCCTATCCCCTAAAGTCCGTCGGAGATCTGCAAGATTACATATTGAGTAACATGCAAGCTGCTGGAGACGTACACGAGATGTATGACAAGAGTTTGCAGGTCGAGCCGAGAGAACGGGAGGACGAGAAAATCACAAGGTTGGTAGATTTAGGTCTCGTTGATTCGACTAGACGCTAGCCGTGGCATCTCTGACGATTTCCGTTGCCTTCGGATACCTACATCGGCCTCCCGCCGAGAGCCAGGCAATAGTCTTTGGGGCTTCGTCCCCAAAGCAGCATAGTCATGTACCAGCCCGCGATATGCATTGCCCCTTCGTTGGTTGCGGCTAATACTTGCCCCAATCCAGGCTCCTGTCGGAATCCGGCTTCCTATGATGCTTTTCTGCCGCATTGATATCGAAAATCACTGTTTCTCAGTATCATATCTGAAGACATCACATATTCACAACATCAAGGCACACGCCACATCTGGCCTGTCGGGTGAACTGCACTAGCCGCGGCTTCCGCTCCCACATACAGCTTCAGGTAGCACAGCAGAAGCATGTGCGATGCACCTACAGAGCTCCAACATACATCGTCAACGAACATTACGGCCATTCTCGATACGCTGGATTCAACCCCTCCATCACACTGAACGGATATCAAAACGATGGGCGAATGGTGGGACCTCGATGGTCTCATGTGTTATATGACAACCGGGGAAAGGCTCCCTCAGCGTTTCGCACCTGCCATGATGTGGGCACTGGGACTGTTCATGAATGAATGATTGCATCTTCGACGACGAACGTTGACGCTAGCGGTGACGATGGACCTTTTGTTCCTTATCTATGTTTCAAGTATATATGTTGTAGAAAGGATATAGAACTTTTCCCTCTGGCTCCCTTGTGGCGCTCAATCCCATCATTCGCTATGTCAATTGTTTCTAGGTAGATGGACCATCAGCAGCTGAGCTGTAAAGTGCGCAGTAACCGACCTCAGTCGTATTGATAGATGGCGTAGGTATGAACGTCGTAGGCTTTTCAAGAACGTAGAGAGGATTATTTGCAACGAAGCGAGACCCCTATCCTGCTTCAATACTTCTCTTTTTCTAGACCCTGCAGCACAGTCCGCAGCCACATTTTCCGCATACCCAGCCTTTGCCAATTCCCAAAATATATACTTTAGGAACGCTGAAAACCTGCACATATGCCAAACTCTAGGTACGCTTGACATATTTCCGTGTACCTTCTTATCCTCCAAGGAAACATGTGTTGAAAGGTAGGTAGACCACCCTCACTTCCCCCCACCCCCTCTCCCCACAGTACTAACCCACAAAAATCCTGCGTCCCTTTCACCATCACAAAGGAGAGCCTACGTATAAGTTTCAATAATAGTCACGAGCTTCATTGTATCAACAATGGCTTTTACGGCGTACATGATTTTTTCTCTTGTGTCTATTATAGGTGTTCTGGCGAGTGCATCGATATCACACGACTGTGTAGAATAAGGTACTTGGGGAGGGTAGCATTCTGGGAATGTGGAGGAGGGTGGTAGATGCTGTTGGTATTATAAGGTGACTATGATGGGGGGAGAAGGAGTGGGATATCTGGGTATAGAGTGGTGATGGGGGAAGTGGAGCTTGATGGCTGTGCGTGGTGCGGTGTGGGGGGTTTTGGCATTCGCCTATAGCAGTAGTGATTCAACTTGATGGGCTTGCATGCAAGAGGTGTTTCTCAGTTGCAGGGCTCGATGATGGAAAGGGAGACGTGTTTCGCGTTGAGGATTGGGGATGTTGTTTTGAGAGAAATGGGATGCGGAAGGGAAAAAGGGCACGCGGTGAGCAAAATAATTCGGACACCTTGGCACGGATCTCAGCTAGAAGTGTCCGAATTATTTTGCTACCCGCGTGAAGGGATAGTATCATCTCGAAATTTCTCAGGGTGGTCCAACGTTTCTGTATTATAAGGATATCCTGATTTCCTTAGCTTCTACAGCTCGGACAGGATGCCCAGTGCAGCATAACCTTGCTACTTTAATATTAACAGCTCCACGTATTACAAGGTCCTTCGATTCAGGGGTATGGAAGGACGATTACAGGTATTTTCGTAGTGAGGCGGAACGCCGTATCAGAGAGCTTCTCCGGGGCTGATCAGCCCTCTAGAGAATGACGATTCGCTCATTCGGCGATGCGGTCGTTGACAAGGGAATGATCAACAGAGGCGCAAGGTGTATCGTCACGTCAGGTCGTTAATGGTATAGTTGACCTTGCCGCAGTAGCAGTCTCCGCTGTACATCGACATGGCGAGTACCATATCTAAATCAATGCTCTCAAAGGATCTAGTGATGCAGCTTGTATGCGTCTCAGAGCGCTGGCCTCATGTGATACGACACATTATGGGTCTCAACTCCAACATTAGTAGCTCATCGTCGCCGCGGCTACGGCGCTTGGAGCGATTATCAATAGATCAAGTCTTCGAGGGTTTCCTGGGATTATCAACTCATCTTGTCTGCGTTGCGAGTACACCTCATGCTACAGAGCATGTCCAGCTACTCATCTTGATATCGTTCATGATTAGTAGTTCAGAAGATTGTCATCTCAATCCCTGGTCTCGAAGCCGGCTATGCAACGCTTCCAGTGCCATATAATCGATAGACATGTATAACAGTGGCGACAATATGATTGTTGTATGTTTCATGTCTACGATGAGACACGACGATATGAGGATTCGAAGAATTGACGAGCTAGGCGACTCACGTAGGTCTGGACTGACACGCTGTGGAGGATAGGATCATAGCCAAACTTTGGCCTCGTCACTCGATGCATAACATACACGGAAATCAATCAGATTGTTTCACAGTCTATCGGTTCGGACTGCGAACAAGGGCATGAAGCTTCTGCCATAATGCAGGCGTCTACAGCTGTGTAAGCTTCCGATGTCAGGGCAAACATTTGACAGATTTTGTCTCATATTGATAATGATGATTGTATTGAAGAGACGCAAGGTGAATACGTCCACAAGGACCTTTGTCATACGCCAGGATCTCCGAGATCTTTTGAATGGCTGCGATTATGTTCGACCGGCTTCCCAGGTTTCGAGGGAACTGTGAAGCAGGCTGCGGCAGGTGACTTGTTTGCATGGACTTTGCCTCGAGATAAATGATAGCTCACTGGCAAACGGGCTATGTCCATTCGGCGAAATTTGATCCTTCACCAGAGATCCTGGAAGCGATATGCCCTGCAGCCGGCAACCACAGCGGCTTCCTGCAGCGGGAGTGGGGCCGACACGCATTGAGATGTCGAGTCCTGCAAGGCGACCTGTTATATGCAGGGTGAATGAAATTTGATGTCATTGCGTTGCCCTTACCTGCCCTATTCTCCATCTCAAACTGCATTCTTCACAAGAGAAGGAATAAGCTACGAGGCTCTCTCTCGGAGGGTCCCAGATATGACCAAGCGGCTCGACGCGAAGTTTGCTGTCCAACGCTGACTATCTCCTTCCTTCCGAATGTCTCGTTTGCGCACTCACCCCAGCCATGCGAGTACTTTCCTCGCTGCTCTATACTGTCGAAAAAGATTCTGTGATATGGATGTAAGGACAAATGGCTCGAAACCCTTACATCGGCGTTTGAAGGCTAAGAACGCTACGACAGATCGGGCGAAAGCGGCTAAGGTACACGATGGCTATCCTAGATCAACTTCGTCATCCTAGATTCTTCCTTCACTACTTATCCATAACTCTGAGACTCACGGTCTGGGCCTCATCCGATCTTTCAAAGGCATGCGACCAAAACCATCTCATTGGAATTTCTTCCATCTCAACTGTTGACCTTGGAAGCTCACTTCAACACAATCACCTCAACTATTCCGCAGCACACCCGAGAGTCCACCGCCTTCGAGTCTCGAGCCAACGAACAACAACATGCCTGCCATCGAGAGCCGAGCCACGGAGCTCTATGGTCGGGGTACCAGCCTCTTTATCATCTCGATCCTGTTTTCCTTCGCCGCCTTTGTGCTTGTCATATCGCGCTTGATGTCGAGGTTGACTACCACCCGTAGGCTGGGCACGGATGACTATGTGATTGTGCTCTCCATGGTAAGTATGATCGACCATATCGATCCTATGACCCAGCGACGATATAAACCGACCGTGTTGATCTCGACTCTAGGTCTTCTCGATCGGGCTCACCATCTGCAGTTGCATCAGTACGTTTGGGCTGAGTCAACGAGATTATCCTCAGTCCTCCTCCCTCATAGTCGCCGCGCTGACATCGATGTAGGCGTGGAGCATGGCGCTGGCAAAGCGATGAACACTCTGGACCCTGGGGATATTCGTATGGCTTTGCAAGTGAGTTCAACCTCCTCTCGGGAGCAAAACACGACTGACATAAGCTGTAGGCATTCTGGGCTGCCCAAGTGACATACAAGTTTACCATCAACCTCACCAAGACGTCCATCTGCCTTCTCTACCTACGCATTTTTGCGCACGTTGGCTGGTTCCGTAAAACCGTCTACGTCGCCATGGGTTACGTGCTTTTGTATGCAGCGGGGAGTATTGCTGCGACCATCTTCGAATGCACTCCTATCGAGCGAGTATGGGACCACGCGATCGACGGCACTTGCGTTAATCTCACTGCATTCTGGTACACCAATGCTGTGGCAAACATTCTTGGGGACTTTGGGATACTGCTCCTTCCGATGCCGGTCGTGAAAAGCTTGCAGCTTCCGAGTCGTCAGAAATGGGGTCTCACGATGGTCTTCGGGCTTGGAGTCTTGTACGTACCTCCATTCATTGCTTCTGTGATTCAAGCTCACCATCTCCAGCGTCTGTATCACATCGGTCTTGCGGATGACAACGCTCAATACTAGTTCCAAATCCACAGATCTGACATACGGTGCTCTCAATTCCACCATCTGGACAATCGTGGAGACCAACACCAGTATCATATGCGCCTGCCTACCAATGCTCAAGGCCCCTCTTACAGCGCTCTTCCCAAATCTGTTCCCTCGTGGAAGTTATCAGTGTGAGTACTCTGATGGCTCAACTATACCTCGTTGTCCGGGCGGACCCTCGTCGGATCGCAATTCTCCAGCCGCAGCCTACGATAATTGGGGTCGGCTAGTGGTGACAAAGCCCACCGCACCACACGGCATTCTCGCTAAGACACCATCAAGCTGGGAAGGCAAAGCTTCGACCTCGACCGAGACTGTAAGTGCTTACTGCATGGTACGTCACGCTTCCTCGTTCATCTCCTCTCTACCTCGATTATCATGCTAGCCGTGACAGAGACATCAACAGTTTCTGCTTTCACGGCGGTCCATGAGTCACTTTCATACTTTTGACAAGCAAAAGCTGACCCAAATCATGCAGGACGGCAAGGATATCCCATTGGGCTCCATTGCTAAGACGACCCATGTCAAGGTCCAGTATGCTGATGATCGGTGCATTCCCCTGCACCCCAACGACAACTCTCGTACAAGAAGCGTTTCTAACCTGGTAGGCGGGCAGTACGGTCACCCGTATGAGTCCGTTGCTTGAACGTCTGCGAGGAGGCTTAGCTGGGCGGTATATATTGAAGTCGATGTTTTCGTTGAGTTTGCTAGTTACGAGAGTGCGATGTGCTCTCGACTGTGGATACCTTTCCATGTTATGTGGACGACAGCGTCGTTTTTCAATAGGCAAGTTGGTTTAAGCGGAATTGGTGGGCTGGAAGGGATTTCGCATGGGTATGATCGAGTAACAGCCTCGGAACGGAGAAGGGCTGTCATACTCGCAGGATTTTCCGCAGCATGCATCTTTAAAGCGGACGACTGCAGACTCATCTGGTAACGTCGTTAGCTACGAAGGTAGATGAAGTCTGAAGAAATTCGTTGATGCAACCGATGACTATGTGTGCAGTAAGATGAGATGCTCGAACGTCAGTCAGAAGCCACTCGTAGAATTGGTGGTCGATCAGATAGATTGTATCAGTCCTGGCTCATCACAACATCTATGCAGATACACATAAAGAAGCCGACTACAACGACTAGGCAGACTTCTTTCCGTTGAACGAGGGTCGGGGATGTGAGGTCCAGGAGCCAGAGCTGAACCCCTTGGCGTCTTGGCGGATAGATAAGATAAGATAAGATAAGCCCTCGCAACTTCTGTTGACTTGCTTTCACGCACCCAAACCCTCAGCAACGATGGTCAAAATCTCCCTTCTTTAGAGTATGCATTATCAAGATATAGGCTCCCTCAAGACTCCTTTTCTCAAATATAACTGATACGTCGGATCGCCATACACCTTTCAATCCGGCTGCTTCATAATCTCCAGATCAGACACATGTTGACTTCTTGCAAAGACAGCGTTGACGATAGAAGTCAAGCCTTGAGACGATGATATCTTCTGCAACTGTAAGAGATGTGGTTAAGAGCCACATGAACCTTCAAACGCAGTGATGGCAGCATGTTCGCATATTTGGATACCGTATACGACGCCATCGAAAGCAGAGGAAGCAATGGATCTGATCGTACTATCCTACGACCATCTCATGTTCGACCTTCGAGATGGTGACAATTTCCCCTTCTACACAAGGCCCTTCAAATGAGATTGCACGAATGCACGTTCCACATTAAAATCAAAGAAAGTCTCAAACCCCCCACTCCCTCCTTTACACCGCTCGCCTTTGCTCCACCCAGCTCCTCCTCCCACTCCATCCCTCCCCCAAAGCCACCACCACCAATGCTAACCCCCCTCTCGCGAACGAACTAGCCCTGAAGCATAACTACAACACCGGCAACTGCGCCAAACACGCCGGGAGCGTATAGAAATACACAAGCGATAAGCTTTGCGGGTGGGAGATTTGGAAGCACATTCGGCACAGTTCTGATGAGGCATGAGGAAAGACGGAATAGAGTATGACGTTTGACGGGATGGATGCGTGGGCTGAGCGCGATGATATTGCTATCGGAGAATGTAGGATAGATCTTGGAATTAGCTTTGGTGGAGTCATCTGTTGCATTATGGATGTTCTGTGATTAAAGAGGAAAGGAGGATTGCTCATAACCGAACGTCGTGTGACGAAGACTCGCAGGCATGAAGTGCAGAGGTAGGATTCTAGACGATGGTGATGGGATACGGATACGGATATAGGTAGGATAGGATAGCGGCATTGCATCGGCGAGGGATAACGTCACTCACGTCAGTCTCTTTTTGGAATTCCCTCAACTATACGCTTGATACTGAATGAAGTGTTGCCCGACGCTCACGTCAGTCATAGATGTAGATACAGATAGCATAGAAATACACAATGGAAAGAGTCTGGTATAGTCCACGTAACATATGTATTTCAAGCCATGCCCACTCATATCTAAGCTCCATGGCGGGCAGTGCGCTCTGCATGCCAGCCAGGGAGCAGTTGCCAATCCACTCACATTAATTATATACCATCACCAAAATTCCCACCATGAACACCAAGCTATGCAACGCAATATAATGCAACAAGTACTCTCCCCCCCTCCTCTCCACTCATCAACCCACATCCTCATATCCTCGCAATCCCCAAAACCCCACCCCCCAATGCAGCAACCCCAGCCACCAAAACCACCCCCAAATGCCCCCACGCAACATCCCTCCCAACAGCCACAGCCCCACTCTTCGCATCATGCGTCTTCACCACCCCAACCTTCCCCGTCAACGTCCCCAGTCCGATCTCCCCACTCTGCACCGGCGGCGCACTGGCTCCGGCTCCGAAAGTCTGCGTGTAGACTTTCGGCACCTGTGTCGTGACGCCCTTTATCACCGTATCCACCATCATTGTTGTGACGGGGTTGGCCTGCGCGCCGGGCGTGGGCTGCTGGGCTGCCGGTATTGCGCCGGCGCCGCCTACGCCAGCGGCGGGGGCTACGGGTGCGGCGGCTGGAGCGACGACGGGGGCGACGGGGACTGGAGCGTTGACTGGGGCGACTGGTGCTGCTACAGGGGCGTTGACTGGAGCGTTGACTGGGGCGTTGACCGGAGCGTTGACTGGAGCGACTGGGGCGTTGACTGGGGCGTTGTCTGGAGCCACAACTGGAGCGACCTGCCGAAGGTCAAGATGTCTAAGGAAGGGTGTTGGTTCCGGTGCCTGCCGAAGGTCGAGATGTTTGAGGAAGGGCGTTGGTGCCGGTGTTGGTGAAAGTGAGGGTATTGTTGATGTCTGGCGTGACGGCGCTGATTCTATCATGAGGATGGCGTCCAGGTCGCGCGGCATTCCTTTTGGTACTGGGAAGCGGGGACTTTGGGCGAGGACTTGTATGCTGGCGAGTAAGGGGAGGAGGGTAGCTATGGCGGATAAACGCATGGTGGAGGATGGGTTTGTTGATCGTCGCCGTTGTTGTATGACCAGGCCTGATATCCTTCTTTTCCAAAAATTGGACGGTAGTTGTAAAGTGACAGCAGTACGTGTCCGGATGTCGTATATTAACGGTAAACTAAAGTTACTATGCTTTTTGTGATGCCTCCTCAACGCTGTGGAAGCCAGTTCTACTCGGTTACCCGAGACCGACCACTTCCCTTCAGCAGGTAGAGACTGTCAACGCGTCAATTCCCTGCCTGGCTCTTTGGATCTAGCGGAGAATCCAGTGCCGTAGTAGTGTTGTATGTTCTCCTGAATTTTCTAACGATCGTGCTGGGTTTTCGGACTGCAGTCGCCGAAGAAGACTCAATGTTGTGGCAGGGGTATGGGCTTGAATATCCGAAGCCGAACGCTGACAGCGAAGATTTCGGTGCGCAGAAGAATCGGAGACACTAATCAAGGAAACGCTCCGCTGTAACGACAGTCTATATTCACTGAGAGAAATCGTTGATGGTGGTATGAAGGTGTTCATCAATCTTGAAATTGGTGTTAGGGGCTAAAGTGCCAAGGTGCCAAGACTCAAGATTCATGGAAGCTAATTTCTAGTGCAAGAGTATAAAAAGGGATGGAAATAGAAAGATTTACTGAGTGGCAACGACAGCTCAAACTTGCTTTGTGCAGATGCACTTGTCTTTGGCAGAATACTCTGTCCTTATAGTCAATAATCATGTTGATATGCTATCCATCATTTGCCAATCAATGCATCGCATCCCCTAATGACCTATCCTACATACAGCGGTCAAGACAAACCGTTCATCATAATCCCCGAAATACCCACAATATGACCAGCAGCGACACGAATGTCCCCAATAGACCCTGCTTCCATGATGATAGTCCTAGGCTAGTCCCCTCACTTTTCTTCTTGGTCCCGAAGACCGTCTGATTCACCGTACTGTTGAATTGCGTACTGAAAAAGAATGTGTCCGCACTCATATTCCCATTTGGCGCTTCCATTACTTCAGGTATAGCACACGTTGCATTTAATGCCGAAGGATCCTTGCAGCGCTCCTGCCAATCTTTCTGCCTTGATGGGTCGGAGCTGTTGAAGTATCCCTTCACGTACTCGACCGTCATGATCGCATCAGTGGTAGGTGGCCCGGCGCTCCAGTCCGGGTTACCGTTACTCCAATGCGACAGAGTGATGTGGCCTGCTGAGGTAGGTATAGCTTTATTCATCGTATCTAGAAGGACGCCGTCGGCGTAGAAAGATACGAGGTCTGGCGACCAGTCGAAGCGGTATTCATGGAAGGCACTAGAGGGGTCGTATGGAAGCTCGTGGGCCTGAAAGGTACCAGTATTGGCGGCATCGAAGCCCGCTTGCTCTGACGCCGGCGACTGGAGCACGAGATTGACAGGGTGGGAAGTGATGTTGAGATCTTGGGAGAGAAACTCCATGTCGATCTCCTGCGTATCGTTGTAGTACTGTCCCATTATTCATCAGTAATAATTGCGAAAGAGGAGGATCAGAGTGGTAAGTATACCCAAAAGAAAGCCCCACAAGTTCCACTTGTCCCCGTAACCTTCATGCCTACTCTGAATGTCCCGAAAAGCAAGTCGCCCCTCGCCGTGGTAACTTCCGCCATTGGCACCAGGCCATCAGTCGGCAAGCCACCCCTCACAATCATCTGCAGCCCTGCATCACCGCCATTCACGCCATCTCCAGCCCAGTCATACTTACTCTTCAACGGATTTGCAAGGACGTTTGTTAGCGATGCATTCTTGCCGTATGGGCCTCGAGCATCTGCCGGTGTGACGGTGTAGTTCTGTGGCTGCCAGTCCGTGTCCTTGGTGATGCTTACGAGGTGAAGGAAGTCGGTTTCGAGGATGTCAGTGTAGAGGGTTGTGTTGAGTGTGTAGCCACATTCGCAACTCGCTTGAACGAGAGGAGTAAGGATGTTGCAGATAATGGCAAGAATGGCGAGCACGAGGGGCATCACGAAGAAGAGCTGATAATGCTGTGGAATTTCATAAGTTCACGAGCTGCTAGACAGGGATTGCGAAGAGCGAAGATGAGTGGAGGTGGTTGTTTGCTTGGTGAAGGAAGGTCCGATGTGATGGGACTCTTCCCTTTCTATCCAAAACTACATCGACCGGTCAACACAGAGCCCAGAGCTCGGTATAAATACTGTACTCAATTGACCATGTATTCCTTGATACACGAGCAAAGCCGGTGATCTGCAAAACAAGGTCTCGGGTTTTTTGGGCTAATACGGCAATGTAGTCGTACGAATGAGTGTAGATGCCCTTGCATATGCAGGGTAATTGCATATTAATCATAATACCATTGTTAAGTCTTGGGAGCAAAGTCTCACCGTCCTGACCGCGTAGCTGGTGCCTACCTCATTCCGATCAGTAGCAATGGAAATCAGTGATCTAAGAAGCTGACTGCGCTGGTGCATCTAATCGCCCGAGTAAGACAAGACGATATAATCAAGGATCCTCTGAACGTCAAACATCCATCAGCACCAACGTAGGATCGATGACATCCTTACCTGCCGGCAGGACGGCTCTCCTCTACAAGAAAGGAGCCCATCAGCTGGGCATCTTCAATCGTAGCACCCATCATCAGACGTGTCCTGTCACGAATGTTTTACAGTACTGCAAACCGTGGCAGCTATCCTATAGGAACCTCCACACCCCCTGACTTCAATGGTACTGCCAAGGACCTAAAATCTCCTCAGAGCAAAATACTTGACAACCAAACAATTCCAAAGCCTGTCAAGTTTGGCAGCAGATACGATACTGAAACCCTTCGAAGCAATAGGTATTGCAGGGGCTGCGAAAAAGCAAGAACAAGCGGGTAACGCAGAGGGCGGTTTCAAGGGCATCCACAGCAGCGTAACGGACGAGTCCACAAGAGGCGTACACGCTCAGGCTGAATTTCATCTGACTTTGGAAGGCGGAGTTCAGGACCACTGCCCACCAAGGGTATGAATTGATGGCCTCACGTATAAGGATTTCGATCTGGTCATGACACGGAGCCCCTTGAGCCATAAAGCATGTCCATGTATGTGATGACATGAGTGCCTAGTGAATGCTCCGCCAGAGAAGGCCAAGGAACTGGTGACGGCGCGGGCTATCATCTGATACCCTAGCCGATTAACCAAAGAAATGCGGTGCACGGACAGGCGGGTATGTCACTGGCCCTTTAGACTAACAGTGGAAGGGGAGCGAGCTCGTACGTCAGCTGCCGGTGCGCAAGAGATGAGCCCTCTGGTACGAAGCGCAAACGGTACTCAGTAAAACGATCCCCGGCCGAGATATGGTACTAGGAAGAGGCAGCTTCGCCCAAGGCGACATCCGTACTTGAGATGATGTCTCGTTGTGGCATGGATTTTGCTGTACGCGATTCCCACCAATGATTGCAACTGTTTTCTTCAACTTGTGCATAGCAGAGGTGAAAATCCCTTCGTCCATTGTAGACTTCCCGTGATAATCACTAGAAAACTCAATGCTATACTTACACTCATCATTCCATAGAAGTATGCATGCTTGGTTCGCAATGCGGTCAACTCGGCCACCCATGTGGAAACGGTTGTGAGGCATCCGCAGAAACCATCTGACATTCCCTGCAAAACCTGACACCCTATCATGCCACCAACGGGCACCCGCTGAAGATCAAGGAACACAGCTTCCGTGATTGTGCCGAAGATGTTGACGGCAAAGGTACCAAGAGGGAAAGCTTTGATTTTGCCGTTCAGATGCAAGGATATGTAGAAGCGAAGGAGGCATCCCGGCGGTGCAAATACCAGCGCGAACAACGCTTGGCTACGCCAAGTCTCTTCCATCCAAAAACCGTTGCCCACTGGCCCTCCAGGTCTGTCAGGAGGCCAGATCGCCATCAAAATGGCAGCAAGCCAGCAACCGAAAGCCAAAAACACAATGAAGCGATGAACGATGTTGCGGGCGAAGAGGTACGGGATGGCGGGTGTCAATGGTTCCAGAATCAATGCAAGGTGTGCACCAAACATTAGAGCCATCAGGCTAAGACCAATCGTCATTATAAGCACGGCAAGTACTGCGAAGAAGCTGTAGCCTGGATTGCGTGGCAAATTCACTGTCGAATACATGGAAGCAGAAGAAAGGTGATTTCTGGGTACAGGCAAGGCGTTCGAAAGGGCGAAGAAGGCGTCACGCATGAAGGATGAGAACGAGGTGAAGGAGCCGCAGAAGCCTGTCGCAAGACCAATGTAAAGGGGTAGAGTTTTCTTAACAGCAGCGTGGCGGTCGTCCGCGGACGTACTGACAGGGTGACTTATACCATCTTCATCGTCGTCTCCCTTAATCTTTTCCTCGATTCCTATCCCCGATACGCCACGGAAGAGCTTCCTGTCTTCAGACAAAAACCCCATGACCAAGCTGCCACCAACGTTGCACCACAGTAAGCCAGTCTGAACAGGAGCTCCAGGGTAGAAGGTCAGCGCTTGCAGGCCAAGGCGTGCGAGCGTACCAAGTATGGAGAAGAGAATGAGATACGACACCGTATAAAGTTCGTTCGCGAGCTTCGAGACTCTTGGGCGCCTTGTAGCTGAATCCTTTCCATGGGACTTGCTGCCCTTTGCCAACCCACCCGGGTTGCGGTTTTCCAGATCTCCATTGGTATCGTCTCTCTTGATGTCTCCAACAGGGAATGAGCCTGCCTCGTTGGGATTCTTGACGTCGCCAAGTACGACATCTTCGTATCTTGATGGCTTATTATTGCAGTCCTCCAGAAGATCTTGTTCTCGAGCTTCTCCAGGAACCCCGAATGGGGGGGGGGCCACTATCTCAACGAGGTTTTCGTAATTGGCAGGAAGATTATAGACCTGCGAATCATTGTACAGTCTGTTTGACCTGCTCGGCCGCAGGGAAGGCTCCTCCACGTTATCCCCCAAATGATTGGTGACGGGGGCTTTCGATTTCAAAGTAGGCTTCTTTTGAACCTGTGACTGAGCCGTTTCGATATCTGGATTGTCCCGAAGGGTGTCTTGATGATCATTATGAGTAACACCCAGTGCAGCAGTCGCATGTGGGGTCAGCCCTTCGTTTTCAGTTTGTGATAAACTTCTCGTTACATTCTGAGGGTTGCGGAGATTGTCTGCGGAGTAACCAAGCCATAGGCGGGATTGTCGACGCTCCTCGAGTGCTTCGTCTCGATCCCCTCCAGCGTGGATGTTTCCTTCGTCTGGGGCCATCACTCGGTATCTGCATCATACGTATACACTCACTAGATACAGAATGTTCAGAGACATCGAAATGTGCAACGATGGACATGATAAAAGTTATTTTTCACCAGTAGCCGCCCAATGATTACATGTTCATCTCAGTTCATGAGATCGACCCCTCGCCAAGCATTTTGACAGCACGCTAAATACAACCAGCGTGTAATATTACAGTCAGTACCTATTTTTGAAACCTCATCTACCCACCCGACCACCTGGCACAGATCTATTATTTTGGCTCACATGTTATTACCCTCTACTGTAAAATACATATGATTAGAGTAGTATGTATCCAAAGCAAATATTTGACTACCTGGTAGAACTAGTATTCTAGAAGCGAAATCGACCTGACTTCGTTCCACAAATACCAACCCTACAATATTTAAGTCACTTGGAATTTGTAGGGCAACCACACACCTATGAGATGATAGCCATTAGTGGGCCCAGTGCAGACGCTCTTTCACTATGACATCGAATGGCTGCCAATCAGAATATCAATACGAAGACCGCACCCTAGCAATGTATCGAGCGGCTAATATCTCTCCATATTCCATACCTTATAGGAACCATAACTAGTGGCAGATATTCATCCTCTCCCTGAGCATATTGTCCTCCTACCCTCATTAATGACCTGCTGCAGTACTAATCCGATCTCGAGATGTATCTTTGGCCATACTCTTCGTATGCCGCGGACTCCTTCTCTATTCCCGCCTCTTGATACCACTTATCTTTCTGCGAAACTCACCTTAAGGCAGGGACGCTGTAGTCCAGGTCGGCATTGAGATTGACCTCAGGTTCACGATGAGCAAGTTGTGATGTCACATTTGGACGTCGATGGAGGGAGGTCCTAAGCCTTCCAACGTTGCACTGACGGACTGTGCTATGGCGGTGTTCCAATATCGACGTAGCTACGTTTTTGATAGCCAAGGGTAAGGTAGGCTTAGATACGTACTGTAGTACATAGGTAGTACATAGTAGCTTACTTCCTTATCCAATGTGAAGATCATGCCAAGGTACGCTATTTCTGTCGTGCAGAGCGCTAGGTCAAGTGCGCTAAACCCCGTCCAGGATTCTCTTTTATCAGCTATCTGATCCGTTTATTACTTCCATTTCTACGTCAAGAGGCAGTCACACCTCACTTTCGCTCCTTTTCTTCGAACCATAATGTATGGGCACTGAAACGACTATGTCGACCATTCATCAACCGCTGGCCTCCGTGCCGTAGCAAGTCTAGTACCTTCTTGGAGCAGCCTCCGAGGACGCTGGCAAGCTCCAATGTCCATGGCTTCTCAAAGAACATGGGCATCTTCACTCCGACCTTCCTCCTTGGACTGGTCCTCCTACTCTACTTAATAACCTTTGTTCTATTTGCCCTATTACGCATAGCGACGGGAATTTCGATCCAACGGATTGGCTACTTATCTCTCAGGCGCATAACATATACCTTAAGAGATGGCATACGGATAGACATACGCGGTTTGGGCTTGCATCTGCACCGTCCAACATTTGCACAGCCAACATGGATCAGTTTACGGCTGACAGAGCTGAAATTGACGGTAGATGTTGCGGCCTTGGGCACCGCAATCCAGAGCGAAGGCACATTGCACGCAAGCGACTCCGCAGCAACTGGTACCATATCATCTTCGCCTCCTCCGAAGCCTTTCCTTCAAAATGTGGCGGCAGTATCTTCTCGGAGTAGATTATGGAAAAGACTAACCCACCTGAAGGAGAGGATCAAGAAACTGCACGAGAAAATACATTGGCTGCAGATGGTCGATGTCACTGCGATTAATTCGGCTCTGGTGATTGTAAACATTGGTTCCTTTGAAGTCGGGACCTTCAGCGTGCTAGTTGATACACGGCGGAAGACTGTGGATCGCGGCCGGCTTTTTCAACATAAGAAAATACCTGCAGGAAATCAAAGACCGGCAGAATGGATGTTCACTATCAAGGGTGTTCTTTTTACTCCAGAGGGAAAAGATTCCCTCGAGGTGATTGACATATGCAATATTAATATCCATGGCCTTCTCTACAAACATCGCGCAGGTCTTCGGGACACATCTATAGCTCTAAAATTAGGTCGAGTCCACATACCATACGACGATTTCCTTGCATGCTTCCACCGTATCCAAAAAGGATTTGAGTCCTCCAAGGTCGACATGGAACGGACGGCACCCGAGCATGGCGATCTCTCTTTCTTTGAAGTTATGGGTGAGCTAGACAGACCCGGCAGTCGAGAGGCGAAGATTGTTCAGACCGTATCCGATTCCCGGGAGTTTGTCAGTTCTATCCTACGGGGTATCCTGGAGGTTCAGATCGCAGTCAGCTTTGTTGGTATGACGAAGGAATATCCCTCAGTCCGACCATCAGGCACTCCGTTATACCTGAACGCTGCCATGAACGAATTCGGTGTTGATTTGCATCGGCTGGATCCAAAGAGCCCTGCCCACCGAATGTATTTCTCTTCGAAAGACATCGCTCATCAGGCCTTGCTCGCAGCAATCTCTATCGCAGTGAGTCTTGATGATGGCAACAGAGAAGCAGAGAGAATACTCTATGTTCCCATGGCCACCACAACCGTCAAGACCACTCTACCTTCCAAGACCGTGGCACCTGCTGAGGGCGGAAATGCCGCCGAACGTAATGCCAATATCCTCTTCGCGAATCTTGTGATGACATCTCCATCCATTGATGTCAATCCAAAGCATATGCCACTGGTGCTGACGCTGATCTACAACTATTTATCCCTTGGACGGCAACCTCAAGGCCGCCACCATCTCATGTCAAGACTTTTACCTAAGGCACATATCAAGCTATCTGTGCATGAGCCCGTGATGAGATTTATGCTCCCACCCACTGACCCAAAACTGGAGATAACTGATGACTACGATTTGCTAATCCTGTCAATCTCCTCTATCTCATTGGATGTAGAGTCCTCGCACTCCACTGCAGGAGAGCTACATTATGCTCTTACTTCTAATTTACGGATCACTGCGAATGAGCTCTACTATCATACTGCCTTCGGAGAACGTCATGATCTCTTGACTACCGATTTTCTCGAGCTCAAAGTGCAGTTGAACGCTTCACCAGAAGTGTCTGTAGTCGCATCCGGTACCATTCAGACCTTTTCAGTCCATATGGTTCGACCCGAGATCAGCTCTGGCGTTCGTCAAATCGTTCGTCAATTGAGTAAAGGCCGTGAATCGAAAACAACAACCAGTTATGCCTCAGCGTGGAACGTCGATTTTCTGCGTCCAATACCACCCTGGCTCGTCCAATTTTCACTTCAAGGGTCCAATTTCAGTTTCGAGGTAGCTGGTGTAGATGCCGAAGTATCTGATGACACGCGCGGCGTTGCCCTCCAGCTTGAAAGCTGGACTGCTGAATATAAGATGCAGAGAGCGTCTCCTGACGAACGGCCACCCTCTAGGCGTCGTGAAGGTATCAGGTCACCTACGAGAGATAGAGAGGAACCGATGATCAAAGTCACGCCTCCTCCTGAGACAGAAACTAAGAGTCCAGAATTTACAGACGGTAGACGGCTTGCAGTACATGTCCGAGGTTTTGAGGGTTTTGTGGTAGAGGGAGCGGATGCCGTTGAGCCAGATTCTTTTCTACATCTACCTCGATTCGAGGTTGCATGTTCCACATCAAGCGACAGTCAAGGGCCAATTTTCCACATCAATTCGTACACCAAAGCGCTATACTTACAGTACTCGTTGTACCGCTACTATTCTATTGGCGTAGCCACAGCGGTGCTTCGATATGCCTTTGCAGCCGATAAAAGAGCGCCAAAGACACCAACTGAATGGTCAACTCGGATCCCCACTTACGACGAAATGACACCACCCAGCACTCCTTCAAATCGGAAGGTCTCGCAGCAACTTATTACTATTGATGTTAGAGCAGACATGCTTCAAGTCAAGGCACGGATGCCTTCAGACCCCCCAATAATGCTACAAGTTTACTGGTTGGAGGCTGGACGGCACAGATGGGCCATGCCCTTTATGAAGTCACAGATGGTACGCCTCTATGCCGAGGCTCCCCAAGTTTCGGTTGCTTGGGCTAGGATTCTGAGTATCAAAACTCTGCGGGTTGACCTGAGAGAAAACCGTAGGAAACGAGGAGGCGTGGTTGTCCAGGAGAGGTCAATCGACGTAGTGACGGACTTCATTCGACTTGCTGTACCCCATCAGCTGATACTGCACAAGATATTCGATAATTTTGTGAATGCCATGAAAGCTTCTGAGCAATTACATTATCGATTTGCCACTGGGAATACCAACGATGTTCCAAAGAAATTGTTCGCGGAACCCAAGAAGATACCCAGAGTATCAATTCGAAGCAAAGCATTTCTATTTGACGTCGAAGATAGTCCTTTTGAATGGAAGTTGGGAACAATATACCGCGTTGGACTGATTGAGCAGAAGCAGCGAGTCGCATGCGAAGAAGCGTTTCTGGCGAAAAAGCAGGCGCTAGATAGTTATCGTCAAACTCGGGCCTCCTCTCGATACCGCTCACAGCCTCCTCCATCGACCCAACGAGGCAGAAGCAACCCATCACCGCCTCAAGAGACTCGAGGCCGGAGCATTAGTTCTGGAGCTCACCACCGATCAGGCTCATCCAGATCTCCCGGTTCTTGTGGCATACGCTACGACCCTGATGGCAAATGCAAGCTCTCACAGGAGGCCAAGATATCGAGCGACGAAGCTTGGCAGATGCTATTGAAGCATAATGCTCAAAGTTGGAAGAAGCGAATTGATAGTGCGTATCGCATTCAGAACTTTGGTATGCGAAAGATTCGAGCTATCTTCTGGGGCAACGAAGAGGTGCTCATGAACGACGATGAGCCGGAACCTATCCTCGCCATGCCCGAGCGACCAGGCTTGATGTCTACTCTAATCAGTGATCTACACGTCGTCATCGATAGGCCATCATTCCCAGTCAAAGACTACCCTATTTTCCTCCATCGGATGGGGAAGGGTATGCCACTTGACATGCGATACTCCCTCCTCATTCCACTTAGCGTTCAGATTGATATGGGAGAGGCCCGCATCACCCTGCGAGATTATCCACTACCGTTACTCCATGTGCCCGCAATAAGGCCTGGTCAGTCGCCACGTTTACCCAGCTGGTCGCTAAAGACCGACTTTGTCATTGCCGAGGAATATAGGGGCGATATATCGACGAAACACGTTATGGTCGAGGTGGTTCCTTCGGAGAAATTCACAGGCCCAGTGAACGCCCAAGGATTTAGTCTTGACGTCTGCCGAACGGTGTCTCCAATCAAGACCTACTCCGACGTTGACATTGCAATCAATACTAGTGCTCCCACAAGCATAACTTGGGGAAGCTCATATCAGCCGGCAATACAAGATATGATGATGATCATAGAAAACTTCTCTAAACCACAAGTGGATCCGTCCGACCGGACAGGCTTCTGGGACAAAATCCGTCTTAGTGCCCATTCGCGCGTCAACGTTGCCTGGAAAGGCGACGGAGATGTCCGACTGCAGCTCAAAGGTATGACGAGACCATAATACATAGTACCTCCTATTTTGCTAAAGACTTTGAAAGGTGCTCGGGACCCATATAATGTGACTGGCAATGGCGCAGGTTTCGTCATGTGTTGGCGCAACAACGTGCGCTGGGCTATCCACCCAGATGACGACCCCAGAAAGTTTATGACCGTTGACAGCGATGAATATGTTTTGGCTATACCAGACTATACTTATCAAGCTCGCGAGATAAACTTTGCACTTGGCCGCGAAGGAGAAACCTCAAGCGCAAGCAGCAAAAGGAATACTACAATGTTCAAGAAGGTAATCATGAAGCTCTCTGGTAACGTACGTTGGCTGGCTGGCCTCATGTTTGAAAGAGACCTGAAGCAAGGCGGTCGATCTTTTCAATTCTCTCCTCACTATCAAGTTACATTAAAGACTCCAGAGCATGCCAAAGCTCCTTCGGGACAGGTAGTTCGATTCTGATCTAAACAATTAATACTCGCTAATCAGGGTACAGGAGTACGATGCTTATAGAGGGTTCCGCAGTAATCACATCCATTTGTCAGTGGCCGTTACCGCTCCACTGGATCGAGATTGGACTACCAACAACATCAAGCCATCGAAGAGCTATAACGCGGTTCATATGACCCCCAGATTCTTCACGCATTTCTTTGATTGGTGGTCTCTGTTCTCTGGGGTCATGTCCCTGCCGATCCGGCAAGGCAAACTTTTCCCAGGGATTGAGAAATCGAGCAAGAAATTCGGTCGCCATCTTGCTACCATCAAATACAACCTCCTCCTGTCACCGCTCTTCATTGCACATATTTACAAACACAAAGACGTCGAGGACTACTCAGAAGACACAGTATCTGCTACTGGACTGAAGCTCAGACTTGATAGCTTTATGCTAGATCTACATCAGCGGCGCGAGGAATTCTCAACCCAAGGAAAAGGGCGAGCCAAACAAATGAAAACCAGTGGCATGAGGATCAATCAAGTGCAGCTTGACTTCATCTCGGCTGATATAAGAGCCGTGTCTGCCAGTATTGCAGGAACGGGTGCCGACGACGTCAAACGCGCGACGGCAGAAGATCTTGCAACTTACCAACAATCCGTCGCCACTGCCGACATATCTCGTTTTACGATACCGGACAATGACTTCACTTGGATCGATATGGACGATTTTGTCGAAATCGACTGGGTTCTCCCTGCCGAGACGAATCCTGAAACAAAGATTCTGCCCTTGGCCTTCGCTCCACACTTTACTTATTTTCGACAGACTGATCACCCTGTGGCATCATCAGCAGAGCAAGACAAGAGTAGCCCATTCGGTGACGAGCCAACGCATTTCTGTGTCATGTCTCAAGATAATGACCCTCGGAAGGTTCAGTGTAAGCTTATCGAAGAACGCCTTACGAAATTAGACGAGCAAATGGAAGTGCATCAAAGGATTCTAGGTGAGCAAGAGCTTCGGGTTGTTCGAGATTCGACCCGGGACTCGAGCTTGAAAGAGCAGTATAAGTTACTTAGCGAGCAGGGCGAGAGGCTCCAGGGCAAAAAAAGATTCCTCACAAGAATTCTTGCGCGCTTGACTCGCGTCATCAATGAGGGCAAACCCTGGACCTCAGCAGCCGTGGACACTGCGCCGATTGATATGACCGACGACTCGTCCGAGGAGGAATCAGAACTGGATTCAACACCCCTTGAAGGGTCCTCAAGCCCCTTCAGCAATCGATTCATCGTACACAATGCTCAACTAAAGTGGAACAACTCATTGCGGAACATCATTCTTCGCTATGTTCATCAAGTTAGCCAGCGACGCGGCTTCATCTACTACATGTCACAGAAGGCAGTCAAATTCATTGATGATATTGTCAATGAGCAGCACAGGCGCCATAGAAAGAATGAAGTTCAAGCGGACTCATCGACACTGACGTTTGAGTCTCCTACCACTTCCTCACTAGAGGAGGAGGAAGCCAATGATGACGACTTGAGCCTTGAGGACCGTATCAACGAGCTGCTCAATGATGAAACGAAGACCGTTGACGCTGATGATCCGAAAGTTGGTACAAAAGCACCAATGTCGGAGAAAGGAGATCTTGGGAAAGACATCTCGAAAGAGTTCACACCACAGAATACGTACCACGCTCGCTTGATCGCGCCACAAATACAGCTGCAAAGCGAGAAAAATTCTAGATATGTACTATTGGTAACCGCCAAGACCATAGGACTCAAAGTTGTGCAAGTGATGGACAACGATCGCCTTGCGGACGATATCAGTGGACTGGTACAGCGTCGGTTTTCCGTAGACATGGACAGCGTACAATTCTTTATGACGAGCCAGAAAACTCTGATGCAATTCATACACATTTACTCCGGAAATCGATATGGCGTCCCAAAGGGTTCAGCCTGGCCGCCGTGGGTAGCTTTCGAGGTCAACTTTGATTTCGACCATGATCCCTTTGGCTGGTCACGCGTAGTGTCAAAGACTTCCGCAAGCCTTCGCTATGACAAGTATAATACCTTGCGGCTGAAGTTCAATGATGAAGTTAGCGCTGGCAAGGTCGGTCGCAAGCACAGCCCAGAGGATATTGAAAGTCGCATTGACCACCTATGGGTCGATTTCCCCCAAGTCCGAGCTATCTGCGACTCAAGCGAATACTACGCCATATACCAGATAGTATTCGATTTGCTTCTCTACAATGAACCATTGGAGAAGGTCCGCAGTGAAAGGCTAGAAAAGATTATGCTGGCTTCCGACTTCAGCGACCTTAGTGGCGCCGCTCCAATGGTAACAAGTCTCCAAGCTCGAATCCGGCAGCTGGAAGAACTCAAACTCCATTTTCAAATATACGCCAAATATCTCGACAAGCAAGGATGGGGTGATCGTTTGGCTATCGAGCATGACCTTGCGAATTGTGAAGATGAACTTTTCTTCATGATGAAGGCAATTACTACTTCGCAACGCAAGAACGAGGATCGCGCCCAGACTTCTCAGACTACCGGACTATTACGGTGGTACCTCTCGGCATCCGAAGTTGTGTGGCATTTGATGAAAGAAAAAGATGATCCGCTCATGGAGATACAGCTCGGTAATGCCATGTTTGACCGGACCGATAACAGCGATGGCTCTAATCACAATACGATGGAAATTGAACGGGTACGTGGACTCAATCTTTTACCTGATGCCCTGTACCCGGAAATGCTGGGCCCTTATCTGGAGAGTGGGAGGAACTCTGCCGATGACCAGAATCTCAAGATGCTCAGGGTCAATTGGCACAGTCTTGAAGCGATAGCTGGTATCCCGGTTTTGGATCAGTTCGAAGTAGATCTATTCCCGCTAAAAGTCCAGCTCGAGAGAGAGATAGGTCGAAAGCTCTTCGAGTACATTTTTCCCGAAAACTCCGATAAAGGTAGTGGTGATAAGTCGCCGTTTCTACTCAAACACGCATTGCCCAGCGGAAATGTTGATGACGCATCGGACACAGAGACTCTTGCCAGCATCTCTGATACAATGCAACAGGCTACCAATGGAACAAGTGATGATCGACACTCGACAAGGCCGGCGTCGTTAGACATGAGGCTTCGAGCTACGATGGCCTTTTCCGAAAAAGATAGCCACCCCCGTTCAGCCCACAATTTCAAGCATGTAGCTCACGGCGGAGAGTCGCATCCACGCTTTGGCTTGTTCCAACACTCAAACCATTCGGTTCGATCTCAAACTACCGACCGACCCTCCTTGGCGGGTTCGAGCCCCAACCTGAGTAAGCGCTCGCATGAAAGTCTGGCAATCTCACGACAGTCTAGAGACGGCTCGTCCACGAATCTATCTGCCATGAACGGAAAGTCAGAAAAGCACAAGAGATTCCCCCTCAATCGGACCAACAGCCAGGCGACGACAACAGACAAATACAGGGACAAGCCTTCCGATGATCTCACCCAGATGCTGTCCCGAGCTTCCAATTACATGACTCTAGCCTACGTGAAGATTCCAAGCGTGGTATTATGTCTCAGCTACAAGGGCAAGGGCGAACGTAATATTGAAGATGTTCACAACTTCGTCTTCCGCATGCCAGTGCTCGAATACCGGAACAAAACATGGTCCAATCTTGATCTTGCCCTTCGACTCAAAAAGGATGTCATAAGAGCGCTGATTTCACACACTGGCGCTATCATTGGCAACAAGTTCTCCCACCACCGTCCGAGTAAGCAACAACAAAGCCGGCAGAGGGATCTTCCAGGTTCTTCAACCCGCGTGCCGAATACTAAAAGTCTTGAACATGGCCAGAGCAGTGATACGAGCAGTACACGAGATGGAGGTGACTCTGAGAGCTCTAATCGAGCGTCATTCACGTCACTTCCTAGTAATCAAGTGGCGAGGATAGATTCCTTCGCCAGCAACCTGAGGCATTCTGTGCGGAAGAACGGATTGCACAGTGAGCCACCTTCGATCCCAGAGTCCGAGGCTGAAGGGGATGACAATACGCTCAAAACCATGCGCCAGAGCTTAATCAGGCGATTCACCGGTGAGACGCAACGGCTCAAGCGGAGGGACACTGATAGTGGGGATCAGGACGACGGGTAAGACCTTCATATTGTCCCACCACAGTTCATCTGGCTGACGTAAAGGATAGCAAAACTACAAACAGCGTTCAGCTTTTCGGCAAGAAAATCCTAGACTCCATGGGCCAATAGATCCGGCTGTGTCCCTGTCGACCTTGTTCAATGCCCTGTGTCACCACTCACACTATTCTCATGACGATGTAGACACCACACACATCACCAATATCACCTACATCTCCTTCTCTCGCCATTGTTCAACAAGGATTCACACGGTATAGACGGGGCTTTGGAGCACAGGCTTGACGGAAGGAGGAACAAGGTGGCAAGGGCTGGGAGCCTGGGCGTTATGTACGGCAGCCCTGGTACTCTACGAGCTAAGGGTGGGAAAGGGGGCAAGATCATTCCATTCATGTTGTATATATTCCCCCATCCATTGTTTGTACATATCTTCTGGAAAGCTAGCTAGGGGAGGAAAGAGGAAAGGGATTAGATAAAGTAGCTGTTGATTAATTATGTTTCATCAAGTCTACCACACACTTTCTTTTGGCCGACTATCTTGAGGTTGGTCGGTTTTTCTTGAGAGGATAGATATATAGAGTACGCTTCATCTTCTTCTCGCTCCTTCCCTGATTCTACTCGTATATTCGTGCATAGGCGGCTTTTCGGAAGAAGTGATACGAGAGCTCTGCTTTAAGAAGGGCAGTGAGATGTATGGCATTGCGATTCTTGCCGAGTCGAAGAGTCGATAAGATGAGATGAGTTATGGCTTTTACAAAGCGGTTTTCTTTTTGAAAAGGGAAATCCAGTCGCTAATCATGTCCAATCCATGATACCTACCCATCTGCTAGCAGCGATGACGGGATACTTGATAGCATGGTGCACTTGGAAGTGCACCACTTGGTAAACCTACTGTCACAGATCGTCGACAATGTGTGCTTCAATAAGAAGACAATACCCCGAATGAAGTTCGATTGTTTTCAATTGATAGCTTCAGCCCACTTATGACCTAAAGATGCTATTGGGGGCTCTCCCATCTATCTATCTACAAGTAACCATTCCCACCGTCTAACATGTTTCAATCGCTAGTAGAAAGCCTGCCTGCCTGCCTGCCTGATGTCGCCCCATCCTGGAGACCAGCAGAAGAAAAGACGTCCGTGGACGTGTGGCACGCTCGAAAAGGATAAAGCGTGCGCCATGGCACCGCCGTTCGCTGGATAAAAAAAATTATGCTGTGTGTCGTGGAGCGCGTGACGGTCGTGTGGATTCGTGAAAATACCGTGCTATGCTGGTGTTGGATGGAGAGATGATGATGTGCGGATGTCTTACCAATATAGAGGTTTGGGATTACCAAGTCGTTGTTTGTGTCAAGTTTACCGCCGATTGCCCTTCTGACATCGGAGGAAGCAATATGGTCGTGCGCAGCTTGTGCCACTCAAGCAATGGCCCAAGATCCTCGCAAATCAGTAGTTGAAGATTGCCAGATTACTTCTGGCCCCAAGCATGCCGGTCCTCGTAGAGAGCGGCATAAGAGGTCGGAGCAAGAGTGTTGGAATCCGATACCTGAAAGCCTCGCTTCATTTCTGTCTCCGCGAAATGTGAAGCACGCTTATAGCGCTTGTCTGTGTACTTGTCATAGACAGCGCAGTGATGCTTCCGTGCATCCTCGCAGCATTCAACGATGAGGAGGACAAGACTGCAGAGTTGCACGTAGGTATAGTTGGAATAGTAGACGTGAGCGATTGACTAGGAGAATGATTAGCTTCCTACCATTTGACGATCATGAGACAGACACATACCCAAGGACCCTTCTTGAGCATCATCCTGGCCAGACAATGCGCACCAGCTGCGACGAAGCTTGGTGGGCTGCCCACAAATCGCTCATCCATGATCGTTATTTCAAGGAAATACTTCGCCAAGGTTCTTGTCTCCAAATCGTAGTCGTCGGCTTTGCTAATCCTCCTTAAAAAGCTCATTGGCCCAGGCCAGCCGAGTTCGAATTGTAGCATGCTAAGCATGAAACGCTCAGCTTTGAGGATCTCGTCGACTGTGTAACCGCCATCCACCATGTACACAATTTCTTGCACTGATGGACAATCAATCTCTTCGTACTTCGCAGCGATGAAGATAGCAGTGGCGCCGACTAATTGAAGCTTTCCTAGGGAGACGACCTTACAAGATAGAAAGCGATCAATGTAATTGACACAGAGAAACAAGGTCTCCGGAAGGAGGTTGAAGCGATGATGGACTTGGACGATCCAGTCCATCAAAACTGCACGCATTGACCACTGGATCTCGGCTTGGTTGTCCATGTAATGGGCATTGGGGAGCATCTTGATCTAGAAGCGAGTTAGGCATGGAGATCATGATCAGGCCAAGGGAGCATACCTCAAGGTCTTTCATATACTGGAAGATCTCTTCGCCATATTCCGCCACCATGGTCGTGTCCCAAGCTTCGTCTTCTAGCTCTTCTGCTGTTTTTGAACCCTCTATAAGATGCTTGGCCGCAGCAATCTCTTGCTTAGCCTTCTGATTAACTTTGGGGAAAAGAACCGTAGTAGCACCTCCAGTCGTATTATCTCCTCTAGACTTAAAAGACCGAGCCGTAACGTATCCTTCCTCGTCATAGTTTTCTTCTCCATCGTCATCCCAGTACTCTTCTGGCTCCGATACTGGTGCCAGCATTGGCTTCTGGGAAGCCTCTGACTTTTGCTTGACAAGATGATTGTCCGAAATCCGTTCCAAACATGGTCTGCTGGTTGGCTTTGGTACCTCTCCGTCCGACTTCATGCTCCTCTCGGCATGGCTGATAGCTGCAAGCTCGACAGGATCAATGTAGTCATAAGACTGTACTTGCCCTTGTTCGTCAATATAGATACCGTCCGACCTCGACGCTGCAGGCTCTTCCGATAGAGTCTGCGTAGCGGAGGTAACCGTCGGTCTTTCTTGTGGCTCTTGTTGTGACAAGCGCTTACTTTGTTTCCCTGCCTGTGTGGGCTGCAAATTCTGGTATGCATCGGCCTCTCTGGGTTGCTGGCGAGCTGGAAGCTCGCGATGCACTGGGACAACGGGAGTGAGGGAAGTGTGAACTCTCTGGAGATCTGACGTCGGTAGCTCAGATTGCGTAGGGGCAGGATCCTTGAGTATGGCTGACCCTTTCTTGGTAACGCCTTTACGCGTGTTTGCCGTCTGAACTAGTGCCTGTAATGGTTGTTGAACCTCGGGTAGTGGCTGGTTGACAGACCGTTGACTTGAGACGTTCAGGAGACTCTTTGATCCACAGAGCGAAAGGGGACGTTGTGCAGGTCTCAGCAGTGCTGTCGTTCTCTTGTCTTGTTGTGCTGGTATAGTCTTTTCCAACGCGTTATAGTCCCCTTTGGCACCAATTACCGAGTCGTCTTTACTCGGTCGCGAAATATTGGCGGTATTGCTGACGTCTCCGAACGCTGTACGCTTCGCAGCCATCTTCAGGCCTCCTGCGTTCAACATTGTTGATAAGGATGGGCTCGACTTGTTGCGTTGATGTAGAGCTTTCTGCACGCCAGCTGTCGGCATCGTGTTCTCGTCCCCGAAGACACGGAGAGTACGTGTCGGTCTCTGAGGCTACGTATAAGCATGTCAGTCATTCATGCTTTGAAATTGATTTCCTCGGCTATCTTGCAGGTGATAGTGATGGGAAAATGACTAAAGCTTGCTCTGACTGGGATCGGAGAAGCTTGGTCCTGGGGACGACGAGGCTTGGCGGAAGTCATTGTTGCTTTGCTGCCTCTGAGAAAGATGGTGGATTTACAGAGCCGGAAGCTTACCTTGGCATCCATGCTCCTTTAACGCGTTCAACGTATCTTATGCGAATGATTGTTTGTCCAGAGGAGCTCCCGTATCCTAGCTCGCCTTTGCCAGTCTGACCCCTTTTGCCGTCAGCAATTGATGCTTTCGGGAATGCTATCTACATACCGTAGATCTGTTGATACTCGGCGAGTAATCGGTGGATAAAGCTTGTTCCTGGGTGCTGCTTAGAAGATGCCGTTAAGATGTAGTCTTCAAGTTTACGTGGTACCAGAAACCGGTAAAGACTATTGTTGATCCTTGATCGCGGCTTCCGTGGCGGTCGTCCTGGGCAACCGGGAGGCGCGCTAGCGAAAGTGTCCATATTTGCTTGGCTGAAATCGCGTCATTCTACAACACGACTCACCAAGCCCATACTATCGCCAATGGCCTACACAATGCCACATGTACGCAAGATTAGTCCAACTTATATCCATACCTTAGGCGACCATGAGTGAAGATTCTTAGATGCATACATGCCATATGGGGAGCAGAATCTTCCATGAGAAGGCGGTGGTGATGGAAACACGCTAAGTCACCAGATCACCTGACCGGAAACTGACAAATTCAACGATCCCAACCTCCGTCCTCCTGCAACATCTCGATATCTGTGAATATCTGCCATTGGTGTACACCAAGCCTCTGCGATTGCCGTGGGATGATTGCTTCAGACAGACAATTCGTGATGGTTTAGCCGCCCCTTCCGGTCTGCGACCCGAATGCGGAGAACCTATGAAGTTGCAATGCCCACTCCATGCTCAAAACCTTATTGGCCTCGGATATACTTAGTGACCTTGCGATTCGACCGATCAAGGGTACACATTTCTGTACCATCCACTGTCAGGACAAACACTGTTAGGATTGTGCTGGAGGGTTTGGTATAAGCGATGCGCAGGACGTTTAGGGACCCAGCCTCTCTATGTACCAATAGCTTACAGCAGAGGCTCCAAAGAAGACGTCGTAAGAACATGGTGACAAGACGAGTGATGGCCGTTATCGCCCCCCATGGTTTGAGCGGAAGTGGGGAGAAGATCTAGGCGTGCAGTAGAATGCCCGTCGATAGCAGCGGAGTATAGGCCCTTAGCGCGCCGAGGGATGTGGGCGGTGTTTGGCATGCTTCAAAGCGTAGATCCCCTCAATGCTTTCACAAGCCTATCGCTGCACCGTTTCAAACTAGAAAGTTTGCTCCATCTTGGACGAATGAAAGTTGGTGTCCTTCGCGACTGTCTTGAGCCAACTATCACCGGACTTTCTTGGGGTCTCGGCCGCCCGCCTAGAGCAAGGACAACAACCACCTCTTGCGGCGTAGGGGCCAGTGAGGAGCTGGTCATCCCGATGGCCTCTAAACAGTACTCTGGAAACGCTTTGGCGAAGCTGCATATGGGCCTTATCAGTGCTGACAGGAGCCGTTGCTTGAGGGGCCAAATCAAGCGCTTGTCCCTACTATTGTTGCAAGACATGTCTGCTGGACATTCTATGGATAGTAGAACCGGCGCACAGGGTTTGTTCGTATGGGTTACAATCCTCGTTTTTTTTAGCGGCTTCTAATCTACCATAATATGCAAGCCTCTCAGCCTAAGGTTGGTTCGATTGCACGCTTCTCGAATTCACCGTCATCCGGCTCTCCTGAGACTTGAGGGCTCTCATCAACCTCTTACCGTCAGGTCTTACCCAGTTCGACCACTTGCAGTGAAGGGATTTCCACCTATCATTCAGGCTCTCCAAACGCGTAGGGCCCTGTAAATTGAGAAAACGGCTCATCTACAAAAGCTCATAGTCTACTATATGCTGATGCGATGTCGCTCGCGCAGACTTCGCTACATATCCAGAGGAAGGCATTTGTTCCCCAACATATCAGAACAATTGTAGAGACCGTAGTAGACTCGAGTATTCGTTGCAGACTCCATTCCTCAATGCTGTTATCCCCAAGTTGTGCCGAATGCATAAGTCAATCGGTGATGTGCAGGGTTTCGTGACTTCTCTCGTTTCCTCCTCTCCCACCAACATCACGCCAGAACATCAACTTCCTCCTCCCACCATTTCGAGCCATGCAATGTCATCGTTATCTTCTTCGATAGGTCGTCGGGAAAGCTAAATTCTCAAATAGCCCTCTCCTTGAATGACCGACTTCTTACTGCCGTTGACACTGCCGTATCGCTGGAGCGGAGGTCAACAACGCTGCGTCCGACCAGATTGTGTCGATAGCCACGTAAGTCTCCTCCAGGACCTCCACTTCAATATAGACCGTTCCTGTATGGATATGCGATCCATGTTTAAACTTCTTGTTACTGAACCCCTCTCCTGCACCTCATCCCTTGACCAGCGAAATTGAGAGCCTGTCTTGGGTCAGAGGAACTCGCAGGCAGCGTTTACGCAATGCTCTACATATATATGCTTTCTATGCACCTGAAGGGCTTATTACTGACCGTACTCGCCTCCCAGGACCATTGCTAGGTGCTGTCTTCTCTGAAGCCATTACCGCAATCTCAAGCCCTTCCTTCCAACATTGGCCATCCTCCCAGCCAAACCATCACACATCCGCACCTCTTCATCTTGGGTATCGGATACCTTCTACACTAGAGCAATACGGCCGCGCCATGGACGTAGCGAATCTGTTATCGTATGATCCACCACGCTCGGCTCGCCCTCAACAGGGTCCAGAGACCACACAACCTGAGCCTTTCAGAGCTCATCAATACCCAACCCGTCACTCAGTCATGTCAAATACCTTCTCTCTAAACAGCCAAAACTTTCCTTCGCCTCAAGCCGCTCAGCCCGCCAGCACACACAACACTTCCCCTAGCTACAGCCTGTCGCTAGTAACGCCCACTCCGAAAAATGTCGCATTCGAGCTTCTATTCGACGGTGGCTCCAATAGTCGAGCGCGACTACCAATGAGGGTACAGATATTCCCGCATGATACGACAGACTCAATCGTGACTACTGTCAAGAACTTCTATGGCCTCTATGAAGGAGCTGCTAAAGGTATCAGCTTTGAGGACGACCGTGGTAACATCCTTATCGCGAGGTATGAGAACTTTCTCAACAACATGACTGTTTATGTTCGGGTCATTCCAGACTACTCTCAAGCATGGCAGCTACATGGCCAGATCCTGAATCGCTCCGCATCACCCATCAGCGCACAGAGGGTTCATCCTCTTGAGGAGCCATTGCACATGCATCCTCCTCAGCCTTCTCAGGCACTCAGCTACGGCCAGGGTACCTCTCGACCGGCTTCTCGCGTCGCTCGGAAGCAGAGCGCATCCCCTCGTCTTGGCAGACGTCGTCGCAGCGCTTCTGCTCAAAAAATCCGCTCTCGCTCAGACGCCATGAGCCGCGAGGACAGCTTCCAAAGCCATCTTAATAACCTCAATAGCGACAATGCGAAGGGCTACACCAGTAGCGACGGCGAAGGGGCCTCCGTGACCAGCTCTCGCAAAGCTCGAAGCGAGCAGCTTGCGAGTGCTGAGATCAGCCTTGACAATATCCTTGAAGGGAATAGGAGGAAGAGAGCCAAGTTCGAGAGTTCTGTAAGTCTTTGCGAGAGCTACGAGTATGCTTGCTGTCCTTGCCTAACGATACTGTCCATTCTAGGAGTTACCGCTGTTTGTTCCCCCTCAAGTGCCCGCACCAAACTCGATCTCCTCTATCTCTCCTCAGAGGCGGTCAAACGGTCAAGACCATGCCTCTCCCTTTGCGAGACCTACACAAAGAGCATTGGCCTATAACCAACCCCTTCAATCTCCTCAAACTCATGCCTTTGTTGAGCATACATATGGCATCATTCCACAAAACAATACACCTCTTGCCGCCCCGCCTACAGTTCAGCATGGTCGTCGTCTTCGGGACCGTGCTAATATACCGGCCTTACCCGCTCGTCCGTCTACTATAATGGTGCCTCGAGTACAAGGTTTTGGGATCCTTCCTACGCCCGATCCAACGATCGCTAGTTGCATCTCTGACGAAGACGTGGCTTTGCAGCTCATGCGGCTTGGCGATGCCTCCAATTTCTCCCACGGGCGTACTTCAGCCTCCACACTCGATGAGACTCTCAGTGGGCGGGCCGATGTCGCTTCATCTGCCACTAGTGATAGCGATGAAGGAAGTGACCAGACTGAGCAGCCGTCATTACCAATGCCTCAAGGTCACAACCAAGATGGTCCAGCAAGCCAGGCAAGTGGATTTAAGAAACCACGCAAGCTTGTCAATGATGGCCTCCCTAGTGTTGACAGCATTGAACCAAGCGGCGATGAAGTAGATGGAGACTACATGTACGATGATCAGAAAGATGGGGTATTCAAGAGTGATCCAGATGACATGATCAATGAATTTGGCCAAGTCATCAGATCAAGATCATTTGGCCCCAAACAGCGCAACAGCTCAAAAGCCAGTAGCATCAACTCCTCAAAGATCACCTCTAAGGTAACCAAGCCGCGGACAACGGGCATGGCGAAAAAAGGAAAGCCGCCAATGATCCCTGCCACAAACAAAGTACCCCAATCGCCAACGTCCTTGCCCTCACAATCGCGCAAGGCGTCTTCCGCCTCGATCGTCAACTTCCAACATCAAGGTGAGGAAGACCTTTCGACCAAGCCTCGCTGCCAACGCTGCCGCAAGAGCAAGAAGGGATGCGATCGTCAGCGTCCATGCCAACGCTGTAGTGACGCTGGCCTCGGAGCAGATCAATGCATTAGCGAAGATGAGGGCAATGGCCGCAAGGGTCGCTTTGGACGACACATGGGCGTTGCTGTCAAGCAAGATGCCCTGGATCCCACAAAAGATCATGTCTTTGAGGAGGCCGATGCTATTCTAGGTGTTATGGGACCAACTCAAGAAAAGAGTAAGAAGAGAAAGCGTTAGATTAAGGATATGGCCGAAAATCTCGTTGTCCCCTCACTCGCATTCCCATTTTGGGGACTTGCAGAATGGGAGGATAGCCCCAAATGGCGCTTCAGCTCGTTGAGAGGCACGGGACAGCCGGTCCTGAGTTGCTCGATATGGACGTCTTCGGCAACTATGTGGCAAGGTATTCCCATTGACTCGCATCTCTCACAACTTTCCGCACGGCAACCATTCGCCGTCCGTCCAACTGGGCACCTTTACCTGCCATTCCACCTTACTCTCGGTTCCTCTGATCGCTTGTTGGATAAGCATCACCCGTTTCGAACAGTTTCGGGTATTAACCTAGGCGGCGATCCATATTTCATAACTTGCTTTATGTCGCTATCAAAAGCTGTCTGATCTATTGTTTATCCTTTCCAGTGCTAATGCCAGAATTATGTTGATGAAAGCGAAGGTCATTCCAAAGGGGAGGGCGGAGTAAAGGACAGGGCTAAAATGGAGTTGGGCGAGTGCATTACAAGGACTTCTACAGGCAATTCCATTGAATGTATACAAATCTCAGTAGTAATCATACACTGAGAACAGTAGCCAAACAAGTGCGCCAACGACTTTCGGACCCAATAGCAAGCGTCCGTTGTGCCAAGAACTCTTTGTCACCATATCTATGTCGTTAAAATAAGCTCAAACTTTAGCTCACGGCAGAGCGGCAGGATCTGGTCGTTCGGCAGTGACGTCCACAAAGGGCAATGATCATCATCACTCGCTTCGTCAGACATCTGTATGTCAATACACCAATCACATCTCTCACCATCATCTACTCTGGGTGTTAACACGAGTTCCCATTTGAGACGCCTTACCTTTGGCATGCCTCCGAAAGCGCAGCCTCGGCCTAAGCCACCACCCCAGCGCAGTCAAGGTGCCAGTCAAGCAAATGACAAAGGGCAAGCTCCAAGCGCACCCTCACCAAAAGCGCAGATCGAAGATGTCGATGAAATGCGAGATGATTCCCTATCCACAGAACCTGCCAGGGGTCCAGACCCTCAGCTATCAAGACCGGAACCTACGAATGCTACACAATCAACAACCACAACAACCGCCAGCTCTCCTCCACCTCCGCGACGACCGAGACAACGCTTAGCGTCAGCGCTTCCACGCAACTCCTCGAGTACGGCCTCTCTAGCGAATCCAGATGGCGAGACACGCCCAGCCGCCCTCAAATACAAGCCCAAATCTGCCATGCGCAAGAGCAAAGAGGAGCGTGAGATTGCTGCAAAGGCTGAAATTGAGCGTCAGGCAGCGAGACAAGCTTCGGAAGCAAAGGCGAACGGTAGTGAGAGAGGTGGATATTATGCGTGGGGGCGGGGAAGGGGCGGCTTTGGCGACATGGGTCGCGGCAAGGACCAGAGGTTTAACATGAGTCACGGTGCTACTGGGCATCTGGGTGGGAGCACGTTGGGGGAGGCAACAAGAGGTAGGAGGGGGAGGGGTGGATATGGAGGTGGAAGCGGCGGTGGCGGCGGGGGTGGAGGCCGAGGCGGAGGCGGAGGTGGGGGCGAAGGAGGAGAAGGAGGAGGAGTAGAAGAAGAAGCTGGTCGTGGTCCTGGTGGTGATGGTGGTGGGGGCCATACAAGGGCTTCTGATTCTACGTCTACCCGTGTTAAGAAGGAACCTACTGTCAAAGGAGAGAAAGAGAAAGATGGAGATGTGGTTATGGGTTCCTCTATGGCAAAGTCAAAACCCAAGCGAACGAAGATTAAGAGAGAGGATCAAGCGCCTACTTACGTCTCTTCGGACGAAGAGTTCGACTCTGACGGGAAGGAGAGGATGGACATCGAAAGAATCAATCTCGTGACTGATGATGAAGGTTCAAATGATCAATCTAATCCAGTGTCCGAGATTGCGAAAGGCAAAAAGCGCGAGCGACTATCACAGCCGCGGCTTGATCTATTGAGGCCTGTCAGAATCCAGCGACAAGAGCACGTCGAGCGAGCTGTAGGCGTTGATACCAATGCCAGCTCTCTGACCTCTGCTGAGCTTCGACGCAGAGCGAAAGAGCGTAACGAAGGAGGAGGTAGTTTGTTCCTTCCAGAAGAAGAAGACGCTGAGATACTATATTCTCAGAAAGTGAAAGGTAGGAGGAAGACAAAGGACGTGGAATTTTTGAAGGATGAGCGGAAATGGAAGGGTGTGTATCAAGATGAGGACGACAAGGACAGCATTGTCAAGATCAAAGATGAGCCTCAGGATGAGGGCGATGTCATGCTAGTTGATAAGCCCCTACAAACCGAAGGACCCGAACGTATGGCTGTCGACGAGGGGGAAACCCTTCATCTCAGTGGCGCGATACAGAATACTCTGCCAGATATCAGTGGATCCGTACCTCAGCATACGCAGGATATTGATGAAACGGCCAGAGAAATCGCAGACATCGAGAATACGCATCCAAACATGCAAGATGAAAATCACCAGCAGCCGGACGTCGAACGGCCACAAGCTGGGCTCTACCATAAAGCATACCGACCTCCAACCCGCGAGGAAATAGAAATAGCGAAAGCAGAGCTCTCCGCCGAAACGGACGAGATCGATGCGATCCTAGCCGAGATCGAATCCCAAACATCCACTTCCGAATCCTTACCTACAGCCAAAAGCGACAACACCAACGACCCCGTAGACCTATCCCACGAAGCCAACGCAATCCTCCCCATCATCGAAGGCGCAAACTACATCTTCCAACTCCCCCCCCTCCTCCCCTCCCTCCGCGACGCCTCCAAAAAACCGCCCCCACCCGAAAAAGTCCCAAACCCAAAACCCAAACCCACCTTATTACCAACCCCCGACCCCCCCAAACCCTCAACAAAAACAACAACAACGACCAACCCCTTCGCCTCAACCACCATCAAAGAAGAACAAGACAAAGACATCAAACCCGACCCCGACGCCCTAGGCCCCGCGCCCAGCATCCCGCACACCTACATCTCCGGCGGCATCTACCACCCCATCGGCCACGTGGGCAGCTTCCGCGTCCACAGGGGGGGGAAACTGAGCGCGAGCTGGGGCGGGATGGGTATGGAGGTGGGGAGGGGCGGGGGGGGGAAGGTGGATACGCTGCAGGAGCTTGTGGTGACGGAGTTTGGGAGCGAGGTTGTGAAGAGGGAGGATGCGGAGGGGATTGGGGGGGTGTGGGAGGAGAAGGTGAGGGTTGGGGAGAGGGTGTGGGCGTTGGGGATGACGAGGCCGGGGTTTGTGGCTGTGCCGGGGTTGGGGGGGGTGTTGTCTTGATGTTGGATGGTAGTGTGGAGGGGGAGGGAGGTTTGCGTGCGTGGATTGTTTTAAGACGAGGTCAGACCGATAGATTTTCAGAAAGGGCCACCTCACGTTCATACCATCATCCTGCCGATAATCCTAGATGCTTTATCAACGCTATATATCTATTCAAAAATCCATCCAACCGTGCTCCTCCAAACATCCAACCGACATACTCCCGCAAACCACGCTACTCCACACAAAACTTACACAGACCAAACACCCCCTCCGTCCCCAATCCCTCACAAGTCAATCCTCGAACAAACGACACCCAACGACATCGGCCCCGTCACAAACAACCACCCCTGCTTCCTCCCCCCATTCCCTTCGGGATCAATAGCAACAATCACAGCCGTGCTCGCCGTACTGATCGCCCTCCCATCATCCTGGAAGATCTTCTTCTTCTCAAAGCCTCCATCCGCACTCCGCCTTACCATCCACACCACGACGGGATCCTGCGCGGATGGAAAGGAGCTGGCTCGGGGTAAGCCGGCTAGTACGTATCCGCTGGCATCTCGGTTCGTGGCTTTGGCGTAGGGGTCGTGGAAGTAGGTGGGGTTGTCGATGGTGCTGAGGACTTGGATGGAGTGTGTGATTTCGAGGTGAGAATTATCGTTGGGGGCGGTTGGGTGTGCGATTTCCAGCACGCCGGCTGCGGCGCGGTTGATGAGGATTTCGTTGGCGTCTTTGCCGTGGCCGAGGCCGTTGGGGTTTTGGATGGCGGGGAGGGCTATGGTTGCGTGCACGCCTGAGGAAGAAGAGGTGGTGGTGTGGGAGGCGAGGGTTAGGTGGATTATATTGGCCCAGGGGGTTAGGTTGAAGCCGAGGTCTTCGAGGGTGCGGAGTTTGCCGTCGCGGTGGTGGTGGTCGTTTGTGATGTAGAGGGAGTGGGCGGAGGTGGCGTAGATGTCGTTGGGGGTGCGGATTAGGGGATGCCTGTGTATCTTTTCTGTTAGTTTTCTGTGATGGATCTTCTGGGCGGGTTTCGAGATGTTTTTTGGATGTACGAGTAGGAAGTGCATGGGCGTGGATAGGACATAGTTGAAGATAGTCATACGGCCAAAGCAGAGAGGACGTTGAGTCGAACCAATGACTTACCAAATCGATCTCAAGTGGTTGGCTTCAGAGCTGCCGATGCTATGGTGGAACAATTCGATCTGGGAGCGAGCTTGGGGAAGGATGGTGCCGTTGGAAACGACGTATGCGGGATTGGGGAGGTGATTGACGACGAAGACGTAGACGGAGTTTGGGTCGTCTTTCGGGGACCAAATGTCGATTCCATGAGTGATCAATGGTCCGTCGAAATTGGTGAGAACGAGTCTTTTCGCGGCTTTCGTCTGGTCTCTATCAGACTATGTTTTGATCATACAGCGATTTCGTTATCGAACCTCTGGATCTATGACAATAATGGTACCACAGTCTAGCGAATGCGATATGTCGAATTTCCCAATACTGAGTATCAAGAAGGTAAGCCTTCGTTGAGATATTCCCAAGGGCCGGCAAATGCCAGAAGACTTGGAGAGAAGTAAACCTACGGTGGAAACCAATGCCAGCGAGTGTCAGCCTTCTCCTCGGAAGCACCGAACAAGAGACCGGATGGTTCATGATAATGCAAGTCCTCAGTATACAGCGAGTCAGGGATGACGCGAAAGTCTTCGCCATGGACATTCTGGATCTTATTCAGGGGTCTGTTAATTCCAAGCACCTCCACACGAAGGGTCAATGGTTTATAGAGCACAGCCAGCAATGATCCGAGTACAGCGATTACGATCGAGACACTTTTGATGACTGTCATGTTGAAAGCTAAGAAGATCCCTCTCGGCAGTTGACTGAGACTGCGCAGTCGCTACGAGGTTGTCTAGGACAAGACTGATGGCATTAATGACTGAAAAAAACAGTCTTCATCTGTGCTCCTCGCGAGGACGTAGTTATTGCAGGACTGCGATTCAGCCCCAGCTCAGCCGCAGCCTATGATTCTAGGACTGCAGTCATTTCAACATACCATCATCGATCTGGAATACACGAAAGCCCATACATCAGGATCACAACACAGCACCTGGAGAATACACCGTATTCGTTGGAATCCTGACCTGGCCCTTTTGGCGAGTTCAATTTGTACCGAAATGCTTCAATGCTTGGCGAGCACGCGAGGACTCTACGTCCGTATTCTACGGGGTAATTACCCTTTACATGGACGACGGGTAGCACGCCATAGGAATAACACAGTTTCTTGTGAGTCCCCTCCATCTACCATGCATTTTTCCGAAAAGTCTGCAAGAGGAACCCACCACACATTCGCCACTCCAGTACGCTCGAGACAGGAACCACTGTTTGAAGACTAGAATTAGAGGCAGCTTTCCGAGATAGGTGCGTTCAGCGAATCAGTACTTATCATACTCCGTACAGTAGTGGACTTGAAACTAAGGAATCGCCTGAATCCAGATCACCGTCCTCGCTATGACGAGCTATACTACTACAAACGAGACTGCCATGCGCCTAGCGGCTGAAGCACTGGAGAAAAGCTACGATGCCATAGTAATCGATCCTGCCATGCGCGTCGTACTAGCTAGAGTGTGTGCCGACATCGAACTTTATGCATAAATCCTCTGGGCGTTCGAAGGTCTCCAACGGGAAGTGTTTGCGGACATATGCGCCGAGATACTTGGACCAGGCTTCGCTCCGTCAAGAATAGAACTAGCGGCAGCCTTTCAAAGGTCAACCAGTAGACAATCAGGCTCACATCTTGTCAATAGGATTAGAATGGGGAGGTTGATGATAGCTTTCGTCGTCTGCATATTCATTGGTATATGCCTAAGCAGGCTTTACCACCTCGTTCGAAATCTTCCTAAGAGAGGTAGAATATTCTCAATAATAAACTCGAGCTGATGGCTTACGGATGCGTAGATCTTAAGGATAAGCAGCCGGGCCATAAGGATCATACTCAAGTACAGGAGTAACACTACCACTCGATAACATCTTCCCGCATGATTTCTGATGGGCAAGTGTGAGGTTGAACGACAATAGTACTTTGTCCATGGCTTTTAAGGAAATTAAAGGGATAGGATGCGGGAGTTTCTATACTAGCGCCGTTCCTAAAATTTATTACGTAGGGCCGTGCGTGAAACTAAGCCTAATCTAAGCTATATTTATTAGTAAGCCTTATAATAAATAAACGCGTACCTACTTAACTTTATATAATATTCTATATACCTTACTATTATTATTTCCTATTATTACTATTACCTAAGAATATTACCTTATTATTATTATTATTCTCTACTACCCTCTATATAGCTATAATATATATATATAAAGATATTATTCCTACCTTATTATTATCTCTCCTAAATATAGGTTAAATAGCCTATATACTATTAGATTATAAAGGATATAAAGGACTCCTTTTTTAACTTAACTAACTTATATTAATAATAATTAATAGAGTAAGTAGACTTAATATAAGATAATAATTAACTAAGTCTACCTATTATTAAGGGTATACTATCGCTAGTACCTAGTAGCTAAGATAAATAGAGTTAGCTTATATAACTTAACTCCCCTCTACCTCCTACCTTACCCCTTAAATAAAAGGCCTTTATATTAGACTCCTTTATATAGAATATACCTCCTAAGCGTTTTAAGCCTTTATCTACCCTCCTTTATCTTTTAATAGATATCTAAGTAACGCGTTAGACTATATTTATATTAGAAGAAAAGCTAATATAAATACTTAAGGAGCTAGAGTTATACTAGTTATATATAGATAATTTCTAGTATTATAAGAAGATAAGAGGAGTAATTAAGTTAATAAGAAAGAAGCCTTCTATATAAGTCTCCTACTATTAGGATTACTTATATAATAGTAACTCTATTAATAAAGGCTATAATATTTATAATAAAAAACTCTATAAATATAAGGCTTATAATATAAAATTAAAACTATTAAAGACTTTTAATATCTTAAATCTAGAGATTCTAATATAAGTTAATATTAATTTATATTAAGATAAGGGTAAGTTATATACCTTCTATTATTATAACTCTAATTATATTAATAAGATTAAGATTAATAGTAAGGTATATATTATAATTATAATTAAGGTAGTAAAGAGCTATTATAAAGTTAATATTAATTAGAACTTAAATAGTATTAAGTATATACTAAACCTTACTACTCTAATAAATACTAGTAGTTATTATTTAACTCTTAAATATATTTATAATACTAGTTATAAGTAGATAGCTAGAAATCTAGATATTAGGGTAAAGGGGTTAAAGGAGGCGTAGGAGTTATAATAAGAGGCTTATATAAAGTTATTTAAAGGTAATAAAAAGATAAGGTATTAAAAGATTACTATTATAAAGTTATTAGATAAGGAGATAGTATATATAATATATTTTATAAAGTAAAGTATATAATATTTATTTTTTAAAAAAATTTATTATTATAATAATAAGCTTTATAAAAATTATATCTAACTAAGTATTATTTCTATAAAGCTATATAAATCTTTACTTAAAAGGATATAAATCTAATTAACTTTATATATTAAGCTATTTAAAAATACTAGTACATAGGAGTTATCTTATACTTATAAATTTAACTTATTTTATAAATATACTAAAATAGAAGCTCTTTACCCTTATAATATAAGATAAATATTACTACTAGATCCCTTATACCTATATACTCTTAGAGTATAAAGATAGTAATATTATAAAAGCTTTTCTATAAAAAGTAAAATAATAGTATAAAGGGAGGGGCGGTTAGAATCTTTATTATATAGTAATAGATAACTCTATTATAGAATAATAAGGTATATATAAAGCCTTCTAGGGTTTATATAAAGATAAGACTAAAGTTAATTACTAGTTATACTAGAAGTATAATAAGAGATTATTAAAAAGAGCTCTTAAGGCGGATAATTATAAGTAGTCTTTTAAGTACCTTTATAAGGCTTTATATTTCTATTAGGGACTTAATATAAACCTGAATAGTATTAATATCGAGTTTGTATAAGAATATTAACTATGCTATTCTATATATTATATTATATACGAACATGGCATTTATATCTTAGCGTATACACTAAGCCTAATTAGGAGTACGTATTAATTTACACTATGAAATTATAATATTACCCCCCCCTTTTAATTCAGAGCTCTAGCGAACGTCTAAATTATTTAAAAACGTATTCTTTTTATTTAATAATAAATATCACCTAACTCTGTATTATCCGCCGCTAGCTTATTATAGTTAGCCCTTCGCCTACTAGTATTAGTAGTATCTACATTTATATTAGGCTAATACTTCCTTAGTTATTATAACTTAATATATTGATAATAAGTCTTATCTTATAGTATAATAGCGTTAGGCTTATATATAAGTAGAGCTAATAGCGGTTCCTATTCCTCTAGTATCCTAAATAACCTATATAATCCGTCCTTTATAGTATACTTATAATAAAAGTTAGCTACTAAATTAGGATACCCTACTATATTAGTAAATAGTTATTATTCTAGAATATTATCCTTATAGCCCGTATACTTAATTTTATATATTAGGTATCCTTTCTTACCCGTTATAAGGTCTTTCCTTCTTCTATTAATAGTTAAGTCTAGTATTTCTTTAGCTTTATAATCTACTCCTTTATTATTAATATTTATTAGTAGAGGCGGTAGTACTACCTATCTAGGGAGCGGGTCGCTTTTATTAAGGTATAGTAATAATAGGTGAAATACTAGGAATATACCTCTTATTAACACTAGTAAATCTAGCTCGTAGGCTCCGTTATTAATAACCCTAATTATCTTATAAGGACCTAGGTTTTTATAGTCTAATAACTTATTTAGACGAGTCGTCCTAATATTCTTTACATTTAATATTAAAAAATCTCTAATCCTAAATTCTAGTATAAGGTAATAATATCTATTAGCTTATTCTATTTATAGGGCCTATACCTATTTTAATTAGTCTTATAAGTATTCCTATAAATTCTTTATATCTTAAATAAATACGTCTATAGACCTTATCTCCCTCTTAGATCTTTATATTATATCTTAATCCTATAGTATTTTAGGCTTATATCCTAATCTAGGTATATATCCTTTAGTTACTATAAACGGAGTAATACCTAATAATATATTAATATCTAAGTTAGCTTTAAACTCTATAATTAGTAGGAAGTCAACCTAATTATCTTAATTATAGCTAATATATATATAGAGGTACTACTTTAAAGTAGTATTCGCGCTCTTAGTCTAACTATCTATTTCTAGATAAAATACTATTAATAGCTTTAGTTTAGTCCTAATTCATTAATATAGTTATTACTAGAAGTAGGAAGTAAACTATATCCCCCTATCTAAGACTATAATAGAGGGGTATCCTTCCTCCCTCTATATCTATTCTATAAAAGCTTATATAATAGCTTTAACCTCTATTAAGTCTAATACTATAAATTTCTTCTTTTTAAATAATTAGTCTACTACTACTATTACGTATTAAAACCTTCTTTTATATTATTTATATATTAGAAGTAGCGTAATAAAATTAACTAAGATATCTTACTAGTAGCGATCTAGAATTAATAATAGTCTAAGTAACTTATACTTACCCTTATAAATAGTCTTAGACCTCTTATAAGTATAATAACTCTTTATATAACGAGAAACTATATCTATTATTTAAGGCTAGAAATAGTAAGCGCTAACCTATTTATAGGTAGACGCCTATCTAGCGTATCCTCCTAGGGGCGTTTTATAAATATCCTTAATTATCTTTATCCTAAGTATTACTACGTCTAGTACGTAGAGTTAATAGCTTATATAGAGTAGATTATCTATAATTATATAGTCTCCTAGTTCTAGATATAATCCCAATTTAACTAGGTCTTAAGGGATTTTCCTTTAGTTGGATACTTTAGCGTTAATAATCTATTATACTAATATATTATCCTTATAATAATCCTTAATAAGCTTTATAATTTCTAATTTAATAACGAAGTCCTTTATTAAATCTTTAATAGAAGTATTATTATTAGGAACTTCTAAGACTTCTAACGGCGAATACTCTATTAACTTATCGCTGCTAGTACTATCTTATTTACTTAAATTATATATTATAGCTACTACGTTAAGGATTAACTCCTTAGTTTTATTAATTAATATAGGTATAAGGGTAATAGCCTTCTTTACCCCTTAGTTAAGGTGGCGGTCCTTTAATAAGATTTATTACTAATATTTTAACTAATTATTATCTTCTAATTTAAGTAGATCTCCTACCCTTCTAGTAAGGCTATCAGGCTTTATTCCTTATTTACTAGGCCGATATTTTATCTTAAAGTTAAATTTAAAAAGAAACTCTACCTATTAGACTTATCTTCTATTTAACTATTTAGTTATTATAAAGTATTCTAAATTCTTATAATCTATAAGAACTTAAATTAGTTCTTTAATAGGTATTCCTATAAGTTTAAGGTACTATTCTTTAAATACTTAAATAATAGCTAATAGTTCCTTATTATATATCTTATAATTATATTCTTATAATAATATCTTTTTTAATATAAAGGTTATAGGTTATAGTATTCCTTTACTATCCTTTTAAGATAATACTATAGCTACTATAAAATCTAATATATTAGATTCTAACTAGGTTTCTAAGTCGGGGTTAAAGTATACTAGAATAGGTATATTAATAAACACTTACTTTAGCGAGTTAAATACTCTCTATTCTTTACTATCTATTACTTATAGAAATATAAATTCTTATTAATTTATAATCCGCGTTAGATTAGATAGCGGTACTACTATTAATAAGTATTAGTCTATAAATCTTTAATAGAAGTTAGTAAACCTAAGGAATACTTAGACGTCTTTAATATATCTAAGCGCCTTCTAGTTAAGAATAGTCTTAATCTTTTTTAGATTTATCTTTAGTCCTTTAGTTATAATAATAAGACCTAGGTATTTAATTTCTATTATATAGAATTTATATTTATTAATATCTAAGTATAAGCCTAATTACTATAACTTCTCTAGTATAACGCTAATATATTTAATATATTCATCTATATTATTACTATAAATAAGGATATTATCTAAGTAAGTAGAGTAGAATATATCTAAATATTCCTATAGGATATTATTAATAAATACTTAAAACGTTCCTAGAGTATTATATAACCTAAAGGGTATAATAATATATTTAAAAAGTCTATATTATATAAGGAATATAATCTTTTCCTTATTACCTTCTTTAATTCTAATACTATTAAACGCTATAATAATATTAAATTTACTATATACTTATATAGCATATAATTTTACTAAGGTCTCTCTTATTAATAGTAGTATATTCCTATTATAGATAGTTAATATATTTAATATCTTATAGTTAATATAAATTTATAACCTGCTATCTAGCTTCTTAATAATTAGAATAGGAGTAGTATAAGGTAATATACTTAGTTAAATAAATTTCTTATTAAGTATTTTATCTATATATTCCTTTATAACTATTACTTATTCTCTTAATATCCTATACGCTTATTTAGTAGGGGTAGTTAATCTAGGTTAGAGGTTAATAGTATAGTTAATAGAATAATAAGGGAGAAGCTTATTAGCTTTTATAGGGTTCTAAATATTAATCTACTAATAATACTCTTTAGGGACTTTCTTTTTTAACCTATCTATTATAATTAGATCCCTCCTTATCTTCTTAAAAAACTTCTTATAGTCTTCTATAATAATTACTATAATATCTATTATAAACCCTAGTCTATATATCTCTTTAACTAGTTATTTTACTAATTATTTAAAGTCTTCTAGCTAAAGGGATATAGTCTAATTCTTATCCCTCTCAGCTATCTTTATAAATATATAGGCGGATACTTTAGATATATCTCTATACCTTTATATTAGCCTAGATTCCTTCTCTTTCTTTAGGGAGCTAAAGACTTAACTTAGTTTACTATAAGTAAGATAATACGTTATATAATAGTTAGAGTTAAAGGTAATAGACTACTCCTTAAAGGGAATATAAGGATTATATTACTCTAGCTAGGGTATACTTAATATTATATTAAATTTCCCTAAAGAGGTTATTAGATACTAATATTCTTTAATATAGTCCCTAATTATAAATCTAACTTAAATAGCCTAAGTAATATTTACTACGAGGTTATTATCTACTAGCCTTAATTAGTAAGGCTTAGTTAATATTATAAGGGGTAATTAATAATATTTAATAAATTTCTCGTTTATAAAATACTTTACTAAGGTACCTATATTAGTTAATAGTCTTATTTTTATAGTTCCTTCCTTTAAGAAGATAGTTCCTAGAAAATCTAACTATCTTCCGTATTATAGCTCCGTATATAATACTAAGGAGAGGTAGATAGTAGTAAGGTCTATATTTCCTATCTCTTCTAGCTATTTAATATATTTACGCGTATAAGCTAATTTATCCCTAGTAGTAACTTTACTAGGGATTACTCTTTTTCCTATTTAGAGCTATTAGAAGGAATATTACCTTTAAGTTTTATACCTATAAAGGCTAGTCTAGCGTCTACTTATTCCTTTATTAGGTTTAATATATTCTTATAAGGGGCGTTTAAATCTCTTAAGATATAACCTGGCTTAAGGTATTTCTAGTAGAGGCTATCCTTATAAATTCGGGCCTAGACGTATACTAGAAATTTATACCGTTTTATTAATAACGGGGTCTTATTCGCCCTAGTATCCTTACTACTTAAAGGCTTAGTACTATTAGTAGTATTAGCTCCTTAAGTACTTATAGTCTTCGTATTATTATCCCCCTTCTATAAGTTTAACTAATTATCTACTTATTAGAAATTAAAATCTATCTATTAAAGATAATCTATATAAGCTTAGAAAGTAAGAAATATTATACCTAATACCCTATGTCTTAATTAACTAGAAATAAGTTATTTTAAGTTATAGGTTTTAAGAATATTATTTAACTAGAGTAGGGTAATAGCTAATAAGAAGCGTATATAGAATACTTTAAAGGTTTCCTTCTTATCCTAAATACTTATTCTAAAGCTAGGATTATAAATATTACTATCCGCCTTAGCTATCTTATTAAATTTACTAAATATAGTATATAAATCCTTAATTATCTCTTCTACTAACTTATATAAGTCTATAATTATTAGATTAGTATAAGTATTAATTATATTAAATATATCTAACTTATAATAGTTACGTACGTAGTCTATCTTATCCTATTCTACTAGGAATAGGATAGTACTCTATTAGAACTTAGAGTATAAATATATCTTCTAAGACTCCTATGTATCTTAATTAATAGTCCTATTAAAGTTAAGTATATTAGGATACCTCTTATTAATACCTACTCTAGTAGATATATTATATAAGTTAACTGTATTTAGTATTTAATATTAACTATAATAAGTATCTTAGCTTCCTAATTATACTTCCTCTTCCTTATCTAAGTTAATAAAAGGGAGAAGTTTATTTAATAATAGCTTAGCTTTTGAGATTTTTAACTCCTTTACTAGTAACTTAGATTTCTAATAGTAGATATCTCTTAAGCCTCTTAACTATATAGTTTCTTTCTTCTTATTAGATATCTATTTCTAATATTCCTTAAGCTAACTAATATATATATTAGCCTTAGACCTTAATTCTACTATATCCTTACTTATTATCTTAGTATCTTTACGTAGTATAATTATAATAAATACTAAGTTTTAAATACTATTCCGCTATACTACTAGAATTTTATTATAACTTATAAGGAACTCTTTATCTATCTATACTTTTATTAAAATACCTTTAACCTCGCTTTATAAGCTAATATCTTTAAGGATTAACTCGTCTTTAAATTCTCCTAGCTTAATAGTCATCCTTCTTTCTTAGGAAGCTCTCTTACGTCGTTATTAATTAAGAAGATTAGTAGCTTTAAGCTACTTTCTATAATAATAAGAAGTTCTAGGGTAGTCTTCCTAGTCTAAGTCTAAGGGCGTACCCTTATTATCTATCTTATTACTAGGATCCTACTCTTCTAGGTTACTAAGGATAGTCTAACTCTAAGTAAACTCTAGAGGGAATCTTATTAATTATATTATCTTTAGAACTATACCACGTAGCTCTTTAACGGGTACTTATTATTATAAGCCACCTAGGCCGTAAAGTATAAAAGGTCCTAGCTACTAGGGTTCTATTATAGTAGCTTTATTAAGTTTTACTATAATTACTATAATACTTACCTAGTATAAGGGAGGTATTCCTTTCTAGCAAATAGGAATCTCCTACTTACTAGTAGTATAGCTTTAATTTAAAGTTATCACTTAAAAATTTCTTTATAAGGGTATTAATATAGTACTAGCTCTTTTTAATTACTACTACCCTCTATACTTTAGAAGTAGAATACTATAAGTAAGAAGGATAGTTAATATTATATTAGGGACTTAATATAAATCTAAATAGTATTAATATTAAGTTTATATAAGAATATTAACTATACTATTCTATATATTATATTAGGGACTTAATATAAATCTAAATAGTATTAATATTAAGTTTATATAAGAATATTAACTATACTATTCTATATATTATATTATATACGAATATAGCATTTATATCTTAGCGCACGCACTAAGCCTAATTAGGAGTACGTATTAGTTTATACTATAAAACTATAATATTTCTACTATTCCTTAATAGGATATAAGTAGGAGATTTAGGCTATAATTAGAGCTATACTATTATAAGAAAAGAAGGATTATATTAAATAGGAATAGTAATTAATATATTAATAGTAGGTATATTATACTTAATAGTATTTATATCTTCTCCTTTAATATATAATAATAAATATAATTAAGTCTTAATATAAGTCTCTAAAAATCTATATTAAAGGTAAGGTAATAATACTTATATAAAGCCTTATAAGGATATTAGAGTATATCTTAAAGATAGGTAACTAATAGGAGCTATATATTAAGTAGTCTACTTTAGAGTTTTAAACTACTTAAATACCTAAAGCTATTAAGATACTAGCCCTTATTAAATTTTTAGGACTAGTATAAAAAATACTTATTAAGTAAATAAATAAGGGATTAATAGTTATAAATAATAATATATCTAGATATCATAATATTTATTCTATATTAATACTATTAATTAATAGGTAAAATTCTTTAACATAAGCTTAATAATAACCTTATATATAACTATAAATTTTATTACTCCTATTAACTCCCCTACTTCTACCTCTAGTAATAGTAAATAATATAGAACTACTTTATAGATTACTACTAGGTAATATAATAATTTATATTTAAAGATTATAACTTTAAGATATATAAGGGTACTACTTAAATATTTATTATTAATAAGATTTATAACTAAATTAATAGGCCTAATAGATATATATTAAAGGTATAAGAGGTATTTAATAATATTAAGTTAAGGTTTTATATAATTAAAGAGGTAGTATAAGATTAAGATATAAAATATTAATAATATATTAATAATATATAAGTTAATATACTTAGGTAAATAACTAGGCTACTCTATTAATAGAGTATAAAGTAAGCTTTAAAGGAACTTAAAGATAATAATTATAATATAATAACCTTTTAAGTACCTAAATAGTAGGCTTTATATAATATTAATAATAGATATTATAATAAGGATAAGGGGTAGTAGCTAGATATTCTACTCTTATAATAAGAAATATAATAGAGTTTCTATCCCCCTAATAATAGTAATATAAGAGGTAATAATAAGGGCTTCCTAGCTCTTTACCCCTTATATAATAATCTTAGTAAGCCTTACTAGGAATAGTAAGGTACCCCTTATAAAGTATATTCCTATCCCTAGTAATAGTAATAAGAGAGGTAATAGGGAGGGGCTTTCTACTCTCTACTCCTTATATAATAATCTTAGTAAGTACTACTAAGAAGGATAAGGTATTATAAGATATCTCTACTCTATTCTCCCTAGGTCTTTAAGATAATAGTAATATTAATAGTAATATTATTAATAAGGTAGTATAATAACTATATATCCCCCTCCCTTTACTATTAAAAATAGGTGTGGCTTAGAGGATAACTTATATTTACCCTATAGGTAATAAATTTTAGGAACGGCGCAGGTATAGAAACTCCCATGGGATGCTAGGGTGACGGCGCCAAGCGTTCCGTCTCCGAATAAACCTAAGTAGCTTAATTTAAACAGCTACCATCGTGCCATCCAACAATCCCTCCGCACAAGCCTTCGTTCATGATGGAGTCGTGTCCAAAGCGCTCCATGCCTCCATAGACCATCGCGCTGGGAGCAATGGCCTCCCCTTTCCCCGCCACGACGTCCATCCCCGGCCACGGCACCATTCACCTCACGCTTCTCCCTCCCTCCACGCCCACCTTCTCAGTCCTCTCCTACACGTACCCACTCAAACTCCTTCCCTCAAGTCCACACATCCTCCCACCACCTCCGCACAAACTAAAGCCTCTCAATGATAAAGCCAACATCCTTCAACCCTCCTCCGCCTCCCTCCTCTTCCTCCTGACCTACGGCGGTGGTCTCGTCTCCGGCGACCACATTGCCCTCACCATCCGCCTTGACCCCATCACGCGCTTGACACTTACCACTCAAGGCAGCACCAAGATCTTCAGACCACCCTCTCCATCCCCATCATCAAGCATGACTCGGCCGCCAACAACTACCCGTCAAGACCTCACGGTGCATGTAAAGCCACACGCTGCGCTCTGGCTCGCGCCGGATCCTGTACAGCCATTCGCAGGGAGTTTGTACGCGCAGACGCAGATCTTTAAAGTCGAGCGCGGTGGTAGCGTGGGGTTTGTGGATTGGGTTGTTGAGGGAAGGAGGGCGAGAGGGGAGAGCTGGATTCTTGAGGCGTGGAGGGGGAAAAATGAAGTGTGGGACATCTATGGAGAAGGGAAGACCAGATTGTTGATTAGAGATGCGGTTGTGCTTGAAGGGCGGGATATCCGGGGCCGGATGGACGGAATGGGTGTTTTTGGGACCATGATCCTGCGCGGGCCACTGTTCGAAGAGCTTGGGAATTTTCTGGTAGGGGAGTTTAAGGCGCTGCCGCGGATTGGGGGCAGGAACTGGGCCGGTGCTGGAGATGAGGTCCGAGAGCTTACGGCTAGAGAGAGGTGGAGGGGTGAGCGGGTGAAGAGGGAGAAGGTGGATGGGGTGCTGTGGACGGCCTGTCACGTCAGGGGATGTACCGTTGTCAAGTTCTCGGCGAAAGAGGTGGAGGGTGCGAGGGAATGGTTGGGTGGGATGCTGAGGGAGGAAGGGAGTGTGGGGAGGGAATTCGGCCCTGGGGGTCTGATGTTCGTGCGGTGAGGAATTTTCATGGCGATCCCAGACCCATATTCTTGTGCGCAACATTGCATGGCAGACGTTGATACGAGGAGAAAAATTCGGTGAGTCAATTTTTATACCATCAAACTCCTACCTTTCGAATAGACGATCAACGTCTAGCTAATCATCCACAACAGAACAAGACTGCGAATCTCTACCGTGACGCTTCCACAACATCCCGGAGCGCCCTCCTTATACGCAGCCCCCGTCTTGAGATAGTCAAGAAGTCCTCTAGGCTGTCTGACCAGTCATAGATAGGCCCACATCGCGCCCACTTCCATCACCACATCGCCAAGACCGAACATTACCCATACGCCAGCGCCCTCCATATTGCCGACGATATCACGCTGGTGCTGTCAAAGCTCTTCGATGCAAATCTGCCAGGGCCGCTGTCTATCGGTGGCACTACCGCTACAGTAATAAACGCCACTCCACTAGAAGCACCGCCCGTGGAAGCACTTTTAGGAATTGAGGCGCTGGCATCACCGAATGATGAAGAGGGTTGCGCAGCGGTGTTGGATTCTCTAATATTCGAATCGCTAGATCCGGGACGAGCTGAGTTGGAGCACCCGGGGATTGTCGTTCACGACCCTAATTACAATAGCAGAAATGAGAGCAGGTCTCTGATCCTTGGCGTCTATCATGACACCTCTCGAGCATCCTGAAGAGTCACTCTGACCAACCCTACCGCTATACTCCAGACTCGAACCAGCCCCATTAATGACATCACATCCATCATCCATAATCCCCGTGCCCCCAACCCGCCAGTATACCCCAAACCTGCACCTGCCCTTACGCCTGCCCCCAATCCCAAACCCGCACCCTGCACCCTCCCACCCATCCCCCCTCGCCCCATACCCATCCCCCCTCGCCCCATACCCACCCCCACGCCAACCTTACCCCCTTACCCCCCACCAAGACTCACTCACTCACTCACTCACTCCCTCTCACTTCCCCTGATACAAACTCCTACTACAAACAGGCGTAGGAGTGGCGGTGAAAGGGAGTGAGAGTTGTGTTGGATATTTAATGGGAGGTCTTTTGGGGAAGGGATTTTGAAGGAGGAAAGAGGAAGATGGGGTGGAGATGGAGTGGAGGGGTTACGGGGATGGGGAGGATTGGAGGGGGAGGATTGGGGATATGGGATATGGGATATGGGGGGGAGAGATTGGTTGGGGGAGGGTTGTGAAGGGAGAGGGATTGGCGAGAATGGGGGTGTAGAAACTCATTTCGTATATCTAAACCTTGATGAGATATAAACAAGCTCCGTTCCCAAACCCAGAGTCTTCGAATCCAGTCCTGCGGAATTGCGGATTTGTTGGGATTCCTTATGGAGGGTTGTAAGGATATGATATGATATGTGCAAGGGTAAAGGTAGGATGTAACTGATGGGCGCGTAGAGGGGGATGTACAACATATACGTTGATATGCTCGATGACCTGTTCCTGCCTAGGATCTCTGAATGGAACAGCCAAAGCTGGATGGATTACACTGGTGGAGAGAGCTAAGAGGCTTCCCGATGTTGGGGCGTCTAGATTCTGAGTTTATTCCAGATGACAGTGATATGGAGGATTTGATATGTTGTACAAAGTAAGGTAAGGTAGCAAAGATGCAGCCAGCCAGCGCCATATATACCATTTCAAGTCCGGTCAAAGGATTACCCAGATCGAGAGACAAATCCGACGTCCCACACCCCGTAGCGGCTGAAAAATGCATACACATACCACCATAACACCATCAGGGTATTCTTTTCGTACCAAACCCGCACGAATCAATCACCCATCGGATCATCATCACCATCATCATCCACCACCTCATCAGCCCCCGGCCTCGCATCTTCGCCCGCAACACTATCCATGTCCGGATCCACGATGCGATCTTCCACCAATTCCCGCTCTCTCAGATCCTGCTCGCCACCTTCCTCATACCGCGGCCCATCCTCTCCGCTCTCGTCGTCTTCAATCACCTCTACGGATTTCGACGCCTTCTTCCCTCCTTTTTTCGTAGCCGGCGCTCTTCTCTTGCCCTTCTTCACTTTGGGGCCGTCCAGGTATGCAATGACCTCTTTGAAGTTGCCGCCCAGTTTGGCTTTGTTACGCTGTATCCGTTCCTTAATCTTGCCTTTATTCGGCCCATCGTGATCGAGCACGCGGCCTGTTATTGCGAGGACGATCTTGCTGGTTAGCTCGCACAGTTGCTTCTCTGCCATCAGCGATTCCTGCTGCGCATGCGAGTCGTCCTCGTCGTCTTCATTGATCGATGAATCTTCGGGATCGGAAGCCAGATCCTCATCAGGAGCTGCTTCGAGTGTTTTGCGTGACTTTTTGGCATAGGATTTCTCGAGCGTTGTATATGTTGATAGAATGAGAGCTTGTGCGGGAGCGGTGATATGTTGCACGACCGTGTCGAGGGTTTGACCAGAAGTTGCCTGAACTGGTGCGTGACGAAAAGTGGCGAAAAGCGTATGCAGATCGAGAAGTGTGCCAGTAGCTACAAGACGAGCCACGGATAGGTACTCATGGCTTTCAATGACCGATATGAGAGCTTCGGCAAAGGTAGAGTAATCAGGAGGGGTTCCGATCGGCTCACCAGAGGTGATGGAGTTTTGGAGATTGCGGGCTGCCCACATGTAGTAAAAGAGAAGGGACCGAATAGCCGAGACCAGGAGCTCGTCGACTTCCTCACGACCTGAACCCAACGGCGGTTCATTAATGATGTCTATAAGCAGACTTCGCGGACTCGCTATTTCGGCAGGATTTACCTTCTTCTTGGAAGTCGACCTGCTTTCGCGATCGAAAATATCTACACAATCAGTTATGCTGGAAAGATTTTCTATCCGTCGGACAGTATGGGAAAGATCAGAGATGTCTTGAATAGCTCCGATTGCCACCAGTCTCCGTAGCGAGTCGACAGTATTGTCCCAAAGATCTCCTAATTTATCACCAGTGATCTCTTCCAGGTCCTCGAAGCCACGAGCGTGCAGAAGGGCAGTGCTAGCCTCGGCCAGAACACCTTGATCAGCATGGGTGAGGAATTGCTTGTTGATGTCGTCAAGCAATGAGGCGTACGTCGTCGAATCCTGTCGGAGCTCCTGGAAGACTTTGAGGTTCAGAACGTGCTCCAATTTCAATACTGCTGTGGCTGTGGTAGGGTTAGAGCCAAATTTCTTCAGTAGTCGAGGAATGACTTTTGCTAGATGGAGTGCTGCTGTTTCTTGGACTACTTTTGACATCCCTTTGGTTTTTTTGCTTTTCTTATCATTTTCCGCCTCTGCAGCCTCCGATAGCCGTCCCTTGACTGCGACACCAAGGATTTCAAGCAGGAGTATTTCTTCTTGTTCGTTGGGCTTACAGCGTGTCTTGAAGGCCGCATCCGCTTCCTCCTTTGCCTGATCCGTTATCGAGAAATCACAAAGAAGATAGCCAGCTAGAACTTCCCACTCTCTGGTCTCTGGAATGCCATCAAATATAGTCTGGGCCGCTAGAGCGTACCTTGGGTCTGTGCTCCCTGCTATGAGTTTACTACCACTTTCGTGTTGTGTGTTTTCCTCTTCGGCCTCGGCATCATACGACTGCAAAGCTTCTGCTACACATTTCAACTTCAGCCAACTTAATTTCGGCGCATCGTAGTCCTCGTCATCTTCTTCGCCCAAAACCTCAGCAAGACTCTCTTCGCCACCAAAGTCCTCAAGTGTGGTCTCAAATAGATCAGTGATGTTTTCGGCGAAGAAGCCTGCGACTGCTTTACGCACTCGAGGCTCTGTGTCGAATATCAGTCGCCCAACATTATCAATGTCATCAGGCTCAAGCAGCCCAGTCTTCCTGATCGTATCTAATAGCTCTATAGTCGCGGCGCGCACACCAACTTCCGAATCTCTGACAGACATTTCGACCAGCCGTGCGCGAAATCTTTCAGTAAATGTGCGCAACCTAGCAACATTGTCTTTATTCCTGAATAGCTTCGCAAGCTGCTTGATCACTTCCATGCGGGTAGGCGCAAATGTGTCTGATAAGACCCAGCCTAGATACCGCAGGTATATGCCTTCGAAAAAATGATCGGGGAGAGTGTTGATCCAGGTACCCAATGCTGTGACGCAGTCGACCCGGATCCTGGGATCAACGTCTCGATATCTATGGATATAGACTTGGTCGAAAAGCTGTTGGACATTGTCTATCGCCAAAGTGCGCTTAGTTCCAGCCTCCGTAATCTTCGTTTCCAACGCCTTGACACGGTCCTTGTTTACGTTTTTCTTCTTTTGCTCGCCCTCCTTCTGTCTCGTCGTCTTGGCCGCATGCTCGGCAAGATCGTTGGCGACAGAACATAATGCGCTGCCCATAGACAAAGAGATGACAGTTGCGGTATGCCTAAATGGTCGAATGGCAGAGGATGACATGGTAGAAACCCACAGGTCGAGATTCTCGTAGAGAGCGGCATCGCTGTAGAGAAGGCCTGACGCGTGGCAAGTATTGATTAACGTCTCAAAGAAGCCAATCATAGTCGTACGAAAGCTGGCATTGCCCTTGGCCTTAGATATTAACGGGTACTCTGTGATTTTTTGCGCCTGGAATTCATCCTGGATTTCCGTGAGCTTGCTGACAACGTTGTCTGGGTCTTCGATGTCCTGTGGTTCAACTTCAATACTGCATCCTGTGCATCTGATGACGAGATTGACCAGGTCGCGCATGGCTTCCGAATTGTTCTGCTCCCATCGTGCAATCCAGTCTGCCGCGACAGCGTCCAAGGTGTGGCCATGAGAGAATATTTCGCCTGTGGAGAGTCAGCACTATGATACTTACCCATCATGGGCAAACAAACCGTAGAGTCCAGTCTCGGCATTTGTAGCTTTCATGATAGGGCGAGCTCGGGGCTGTTTGGGCTTCGCGGCCTTCTTGGCCCCATTCACAGCAGGTCGGACAGCAAGATTTGTGGTTAATGTAGGGCCCGTCTTATGCTTCTTCGCAGTTGGCTTGGTAGAATTCCTCTTCTTCGATCGCGATTCCCTTCTCCTCTGCTCCTTGAGCTCTTCCTCGTCTGGATCGCTTTCGTTATGACTGCTCTCTTCCTCGTCCAAGTCATTAGGGTCCTCAACCTCATCAACGCGCGTGTTTGCGCGCTTTCTCTTCCCACTACTGCCAATGCTGACCTGTGCAATATTGGGGTCTTTGTTGAGTAGCACGGGTTTCTGCCTTGCACGCCCGGACTTTCTGCGATCCGCTGCAGTATTCATGTCGACGCTTGTATCAGGCGTTGCGGGGTCAGAAGACTCCATACTGGATGATCTGACGGGCATCTAGGGCATTCAGGGCATCGAACGGTTCGAGATAAGGTCTGAAGTGCAGTCAGGAAGGGAAAACATACAATCGATCGCGTATGGGCGAATGGCGTGTCAAAGATTACAATTCGACGCGACTTTTGGACAATAATCCACACTAGAATTTATCGTCACTAGCAAGGCATCATCACGTGATCAAGTCTGGGTGTACGATGCTGTGAACCTAAGGATGCATCCTCTTGATCTGCTTGTACTACATATTGGACCTGGCTCGCTACATGTTACATGGTCAGGCAACCACAAGCCCAAGCTTTCGCGAATTGTCATCTTTTCCCTCTCATTGGAACCCGTTAGGATGTATTCTGTGAGGGATCATGAGTTAGTATTGCCCTTCGAAATATGTGGGAGAATCCTCTCGAGTGATAGAACTTCCCCGAGGGTCTGGAATGCGATTGTAGAATCTTATCTGGAAGGAACAACCTTGGGGACACATACAAGACTTTCGTATATCCCTCTATCCTCTGATCGAACTTCTTGTACGCTTGCGGAGCCTCATCAATCCCAATCTCATGTGAAACGACGAAACTTGGATCTGCCCGGCCAGAGATGATCATGTCTCGTAAGTATCGATTGTATTTTTTAACGTTGCATTGCCCGGTGCCAATCGTCAAGCCCTGTGAATATCAGTATGCCACTATATTATAGGAGTAAGGTCTTGCCTTTTCGAACAACTTTCCGAAACTCATCATCATCATACCTCTCGCACTCTTCTCATCAGGCGCTCCTGGATCGCTAGGAACGTAAAGCCCGGGTACACCAATTCCTCCAGTCGGCCTCGTGACCTTGATACACTGCTCTAGCACAACATTTGGCACTTCTCCTTCACCCTCTCCCGACCCCACGGCCTGATAACCGACGGCATCTACGGATCTGTCAACCTCCTTGTCCCCGTTCTCTTTGATGATCATTTTCACCGCATCGCCCGCGCTGAAGTCGATCGGTATTGCCCCTGGTATCTTTTTAGAAGCAGTGAGACGCTCGGGAACTTTGTCGACAACGTAGATTCGAGAGGCACCGCGCAGATAGGCGCTGTAGGCGGCCATTAGTCCGACCGGTCCGGCACCGAATACTGCGACGGACTCGCCAGGAGAGAATTTTGAGAGCGTAAGGCCGTGCCAGCCGGTCGGGAAGATATCCGCAAGGAGGGCAAATGAGGCTTCATGTTCGGTGCCAGGAGGAAGTTTGAGACCATTGAAATCAGCGAAAGGTACCCGGACGTATTGTGCCTGCAACTCGGAGCGGTTCTTGTCAGAGATGGAAAACTTATTCTGTATGATGGAGAAGGAGACATTCAGATGCTCTGTGCAGACTTACTTGGCCACCAGCGTATGGACCCTGAACGACATAGCGGAATTAGCACTCCTCATCCTAGGTCCGCATTGCATTAGGCGAAAGCCTTGGAGTCGTAAAAAGATGTGGGCTGGAGTCCAGAAACATCGAGGAAGTGAAAAAACTGCCCGCGTTGAGAGTATGACTCCGGAAAGACATACCATAGCCACGTAGCCATAGGCGCCACCAGCAAAACCCGGGTTGACACCAGTACAGTAGGCTGTATTGCCTTCTTCACAGTTCAAGCAACGACCATCGGCAACATTGAACGGCATGACCACCCTATCGCCTTTCTTCAACAGAGTGACTCCGCTTCCCACTTGGTCCACAATGCCCATGTTCTCATGACCTCAAACTCATTCCTCGTTAGTCGCTCGAGTGCTCGAAAAAGACTCAGCATCTCAATCGATGTTGATCTTACCAAATATAAGACCTGCCTCTGCAGCTGTCCGCCCTTGGTACCTAAATTAAGTCTTAGTAATTTAATACTAAAATCTAGTACTAAGTATTTAAGTTATCGTACATATGCAAGTCGGAGCCGCAAATGGCTGGCCCAGTTCGTCAGCGATTTCACTCTTTGAGAGCTAAGACATGCACCTGTCGTACCGGCTGTGGTGACCTTGATAATAGCATCGTCTGGATGTTCGATCTTTGGTAAAGATACTTCTTTGACGCTGACCTCGAATGGCTTTTCGTAATGAACCGCTTTCATAGTGATAGTTGTGGAAGACATCGTGGTCTCTGGCACTACTGTTAATTAATTGAACGATGTGTGTTCAATGTGGCCGTAATTACTTTGCTATTTACCATCAATGAATGCGGGGATAGGTCGCGGGGTAAGATGATTCGTGTGACGTATGATCCTCAGCTCCGACACTGGCCAGAAGCCCTTTTGTAGGCCATTGGAAGATCAATAGTCGATATGAGATCCATACAGCTGGCGTTGACTGCGAGCATGCTAATGAAGGTATGCAAGCATGTTGCTGTTGTCTGGCCTTGGCGAGGATGCCCAATACTTCGGCAATGCACACCACAATATCAGTCAGACTGCGAGAGCACTCTTCTTATTAGCACTCCTCATTTAGATAGTATCAATAGTGATGGATAAATCACAAGCAGTGTTTTGGAGCGCCGCTACACGATGGGAGAGACCGTGACGCTAGTGAAGGAGACAACCGATGCCATGACCGCAACATTGGGATCAGAAAGCAAGGGGTGGGTTAATTTTGATGCATTTATAGCTGATCGAGATACGTGGGGTACCGCTGCTACCTACAAGCTCTTCCTATCAACATCGCCTCATCTTCGAAGATGACAGCCAGGGCCGGTAACTGAAGACGCCAAGGTCAACAATGCTGCAGTGATCCGTGTGCTCGGGGTTACATGATGGTGAATCTTTCAGTCGTATAAGGGGTCGTTGCAACAATAGGAATCGTAGAATGGTGTAGATGAAGTCGGATGGGTATCGAACGGAAATCGAAGGTTTACCGATGTGGAGCCGATGTGAGGAGGTCTGTGGTCTCTGGAGGGTCGCGTAAGGTATTATGGCAAGTTAAACTCGTCATATTGAACTTTAGCCGGACGACATCAGTTGTTTGTATCGGTCGAATGGTGGTGGGCTATCAAGACGTGCCATGACCATAGGCAAATCGCAATGAAACCTTGCGATGGACAGCCTTCCAATCAATCAATCTGTGATAGGGAGAGCGCCGTATCAACAATATCACACTTTTACATATCCATTGAATCACCTCCGTTCGCAAAGTTGAAGCCCCCTCCTTGCTGAGTTTGTTGTTGCGGTTGTTGCTGGCCGAAACCAAAGCCGCCCTGCCCTGGCGGTGCGTTCTCTAGCATATCGGCACCGGCTTCGTCCTCGTCAGAAAAGTATTTGCCAATGATATTGAAGGCTTTCATATAAATCTCTTCATTGATATTGTTCTGGCAGTCATGGATCTTTTCCATACCTCCTGCCTCCTCGATATGAAGCGCAAAGTGGTTTACGCTCTGCTCCGCCGGGTCTTCGGAGGCTTCCCTATCCATATCCCCAACCTTCAGAATGTTTTCCAATCCATCTAGAGCGACTTGAATAATCTTATTATCAGGACAGGCGAGCAGATCGCACAAAGGCTTAATACAACCACACTGGACCAGGTAACGAATTTGTTCTGGCTTCTGGAGTCCACCAGAGGTCGCATTTGATATAGCCCAGCACGCTTCCTTACGGGTTTTGAAGTCGCCATTGGAGAGCAGGTGAATCAAAGGAGGGATTATGTTGGCGTCAATGACTGCTTGAATTTGAGTGGAATTTCCAGCTGTGACGTTGGAAATCGTCCAGCATGCTTCCTTGCGGATGCCATCCTTCTGGGAGCTGAGCAAAGACAAAAGAGCAGGAAGTGATCCACAGTTGATGATTATTTGTGTTTGGACATCATCACCAGTCACAATGTTGCCAACGGAGCGAAGGGCAGGCGTTTGCACGGATGTTGAATTATGTGTTAGGAGTTCCACCAAACGACGCGGAATGCCCGCTTCAATTACAGCCTGGATCTTGTCGTTGGCTCCATCGGACAGATACGAGATGGCCCAGCATGCGTCAATCAGAACCTCGTCATCAAGGGAGTAAACCAGCTTGGCCAGGACCGGAAGAGCTGGCAGAATCTGCGACTGATCAGCATATTAGACATACATACAGTGATATAGGAAACAGAGCACTTACTGTCTGCCAGTCAGGCTGTGGGGTCTTCCCACGACAGAAGTTGCTCAGAGTCCATGTAGCATTCCTCAACATACTAAGCTTGCGGCTGTCGCCCAAAAGCGCAAGCAGGGGACGTAAAGCTCCGGCTGATAGGACAAAGTCCCTGCAATGCGGGCTGTCACCTGCAATGTTACCCAAAGCCCAGACGGCTTGCTCTCGAACATCCGGCTCATGGCTGCTAAGAAGCTCAACGAAGATAGGCACAGCGCCTGCATTAATCACGACTTGCGTCTGTGCAGCGGAGCCAGACGCAATGTTGGTCAACGCCCAGGCAGCCTCAAATTGGACCAATGTATGGGGAGAGCGAAGGAACTCCACGAATCGGCCAACAACACCAGTCTCTATGACCTTCTCAATAGGGGGATTGCGCTCTTTGGAAAGAAGCTTGCGGAACTTCGTGGTAGCTTGGATCTGTGAATCTATCTCATTTGAAAATACTCCAAGTACCATCTGAGGAAGTTCGGTCGTAAGCTACATACGAGGCTATGGTCAGCACACGCAACAGATACAATGGGGTAATTCAGAGACTGTGACCATCACGCTTGACGCCAATGACCATAAGCCGAAAGCACTCGGGGCAACTTGATGAGACAATGCGTGGACTAGGTAAGGTTTCAAACAAAGATTGAACGAGAGCTGGTATGTCGCGAAAGGAGAAGCGTAACACACTTGGCTTTCGATTGTTCCACCCTCATCATCGCTGTCGATTGATGCACCTAAGGAAGCACCAGGTGCAGACATTTGAGTGCCATCACGCCCAGTAATGCCTCTTCTCTTTGCTAGATTCTCTTCACGCTTTGCCTTCCGAATCTCAACTTGCTGTTCCTCACGACGGCGACGGAGTTCATCTGGCTTGAAGGTGTTTTTAGCCTTGAACTGTGTCCGCCTATGCTCTGGGATGAACCGCTCCGACATTGTGGCTGCTAATACCGAAGTGGGTTGTCAGATTCAAATATTGAAGCGCTGCACCCTTAGATATCTTGTGGCTGTTAGCCAAGTGCAGTGTGGTACGAAAGCGCTGTGTTTGTCGAGTGTGTGCTGTGGAGCATGCAAGTTGCTCACAAGTCCGGGCCGAGTGGCTTGGCGGACTTCTTGGCATTATCACATTTGCGTGACGCGTGGGTCGCGAGGTCGTCAACTGGACACAACAATACTTTATACTTATACTTCGTCAACTCGTGAAATTAGTGGACATCGACCATGTATACGCAGATTCTATCAGAGAAGCTATGATGAGAACAAGGACTGACCTATCTTTCCCAAGGAACGTTGCATGATGGTTTTCCAACCTGCATTTTCTATCGTGAGAGGCGTCAATTATTCAATTACCTAACGAATGAGCTGGAAGACCCTATCAAGGGTCCGAGTAGCGAAGAAGACTGTCAAGGATTTTCAAGTCGTCAGCCATGTCTTCAGTACTTCCTCCAAATTTTATGGATCTCAACACCGCCTGTAGTCGCCTTAATTCGGAGGTGAATGTCATGGGGGTTGTCACGGATTTCTTACCTCCCGGTCGCTCACATGGAACTGACTGGATGTGCACCTTTTCTATCAAAGATCCTTCTTACCCTGGTGATAATGATCAGGGCGTCAAGGTTCGATTCTTCAAACCTATGGAAAGTGAGATGCCAGCGATTCAAGGGATAGGAGACGTCGTATTGATCAAGTTCCTCAAAATCAAAGAATGGCATGGGATGACCATGGGCCTCGCCAGTTGCAAAACCTCCTGGGTTGTCTTTCCAGCCGCCTCAATCCCAGCGAATCCTTCGTCAACTTCATTACAGCTCCAACATGCTAAACAGCCTTCTACACCGACTCCTACAGCCTCGGAAATGCGTTACGCCATCACTCTTCACGATTCTTGTGATTGTAATTCTTTCACCGAACCTATATCTGCGCCTATTAGTGACTCCATAACTCCCTTGCCCAACGGAGCCGTTTCTGCAAGTCGTGGTTGGAGAGACAAATTTTCTCTGGTCAAGGATGTGGTCTGTGAGACATACTACGATCTTGTTGGCCAGGTCGTGAAACTGTATCCTCACAGTGACCGCGTTGAGCTTTATCTTACGGACTATACTTCAAATAACCTCCTGTGGAACTATGAGTGGGGACAAGACGATAAGGACGGCTCTGGGCGTGAAGGGGATGTGTACAATTACATCGCTCGCAACTCTCCAAACCAAAAATGGCCAGGACCATTTGGTAAAATGACTCTGACCGTCACTTTATGGCCTCCTCATGGCCGCCAAAATGTCAAAGAAACTGATTGGGTATTCCTTCGGAATGTTCACATCAAATGGAGCAAGGACGCAAAGCTGGAAGGCGTTCTACATTCGGACAAGCGTAATCCTGGCAGGATTGATGTAAACGTCCTGAAGAACATCGAAAACGATGACCGCGTCAAAGATGTCCTTCGCCGCAAGCGTGACTACCAGAAAATTTTTCAGATATCTAGCGAAGATTTCGTGGCGGAAGCACGGGGGATCAAAAGAAAGGTAATGGATTCGGCAAAACCACTATCAAAGACTGCTCAAAAAAAGGCACGAAAAAAGGATAGAGCACTGCTCGCCAAATCAAAGGATCAAGACGAGTTACGATTTGACGGAAAGGAAAATAGCGCGACGCCTGGAATTACGGATTACTCTCCTGATCTTGTAACCAAGGCTCTCAAGCAGGGTCTCAACAGAAATGGTAAGTTGCAAGCTGCTGTTCCGTGCATTACTGTGTGGCAAAGAGACTGCTATGATAACAATCCTCATATTGACGCATCCACCACATACGGCCACAGACTGAAGAATACTCGGCATCCCGTCCGCTCTGCCATTGACAAGCTTCAGATCGAACAATTAGTAGTTGGGTCGGTGACGACCAGCGAATCCTGTTTGCTGTATGTTTTTTTTCCCGGCAACGCTGGAAACTGTTGCTGCTAGTTGATCTTCTTGGGTTTTCGCGATTGAGAATGCAGCGTTCATTCTTGCGCGCTATTGCGATGTTATTGCAGCAGTATCACTTGATTTGATTGCGCAGTCTCTACGATTTGCACACCTCCTACTGAGGCTTTTGGTTTCTCACTAATCCTTCTTCCCTAATTTACGTACTTTACATGAGACTAATATGCTCACCTCGCAGTCAATTGTTCAAACCATCTGGTAGCACCGCGATCTCTGTCCTCTATAGTATCCTTCGCCACATACGCGAACACTACACCGAATGGAACATCATATACTCTTCCTTTCCAGAATATCAACTCACGAGCTATCGTCCGAATAGTCGACTTCTTCCCTTCACAGCTTGCAGATTTTGCTATGCCCTGCTCTCCGCCGTCCGAATATGCCTGTCTCTCCGACGCAGGTGATAGCCTATGCGAGAGCGACAGCGAGAGAGAAAGCCAAATCAGCGATGCGGAGAGTCAGTCACAACGAGACGGGAGACAGTGGGAGTGGAGGTTTGGCTTAGTGCTTGAAGACGCTGTTGGTTCAAACAGCGAAGAGAGAGAAAGTATGAAAGTCTACGTAGCAGGAGCAGATGCGGAATGCTTGCTCAAATTGGATGCTGTAAAGTGAGTATCATTGTTTAGATGAGTACTACGCGCAGCTGATAGCAATGATATCGTCCAGCCTTCGGAAATCACCAAAGGCGCTCGCAGAGCTTCGTGAAAAGCTATTTCTCATGTGGGGTGATCTAGAGGAACAGAAAGGACGAAGGTCTACAACACTCCAACCAATTGGTGGAAATGCTAGACATCTTGAGAAGGAGGAAGTACCGAAGAGCAAGGCTTTCCATTGCTGTCTCAAAGAGTACGGCGTCAAGAAAAAGATACACGGCAGCGTCGAACGAGAAGACATCGGGAACGAGAGCAGTCAAGCAGAGGAGGACAACGGTTGGGGGTGGGAAAGGCGATGGAGAATGTTCGGTACAACAATTGTCTGAAGATGTCATGACATAAGGTGTCTGGAGACGTATCGACAGAACACAGGTAAAATGATACCCAATTTTGCTATCATGGGCCCACTACCTTTCCAGCGAAAGACATAAAGAGATTTCGGCGGTCAGTAGCTTCAGTACCATACTGGTTCTCCCACGCTCTTGACACGAACGTCTATGGCTATCAGCTGAAAGAAAGCAGAGCCGTCTTACTGTAGGTGCGTGGATAAGTTCTACATTTTAGTGGGCTCAAAACTCTTGGAACTTCTTGGCATTTAACACGGGAAACATATGTTAACAAACTACCTGCCACTTTAGTCATATCGGATTAAGCTGTTATGGACTTACATCACTAGAACAGCCGACTGCTGCGTGAATGTTCATGCAGATGGGGAAGATGTACGTCATTGAGCATCAAAAGTCTTGCATTCCCTTGATGCTAGAGTGATCTGAGACTAACAAACACTCTCTCTTCTCAGAGCACATGCGTCATCCTCTCATTTGGAATATCCAATGCTACCGGCGCTGGTCCCTTTCAGTTGAACTCAAAGCTTCAATACATAGACGAATGGCGACCCACCCAGCCAGAAAGAGGGGTGTATCACCAGGCGAAGAAATCGCCAGCACCACCATCTCCCCCACCTCAGTTGGCACACCTTCCAAACGCAACGCATGTACTCCCTCCCCTTTTGTCCTTGTCTCGATCCGATCACTAACTCCTACCCAGTCACAGATCTCATGTCTCCAAAGAAGAAAGTCTCAAAGCTCACGAAAGTGCCCCATTCAGATACACCCACCTCAGACCCTGCGCGCACCACCACTTATCTCGGCCGCGATGGCCTGGGTGCCTACATTGTATCACCAGATGCTTTTCCTGCCTCTCGGGTGATCTACCATGACGAGAAGTGGGTCGTCATCAATGATCTCTTTCCCAAATCCTCGGTCCACGTACTGCTCCTACCGAGAAATCCTGCCAAACAGTTGCTACATCCCTTCGATGCTTTCGACGATCAGGACTTTCTGAAAGAAGTGCAGGAGCAGGTGAGAAAATGGCGATTACTGGTAGCCAAAGAGTTACAGCGCCGTTATGGGAAATATTCCGCCTTGGATCAGGAACGTCGGAAAGCTATCGACGCTTTGGACGGCGATCCTAGTGACATCGAGTCCGCTCAATTGCCACCCGGTCGCGATTGGTCTCAATCCGTCATCTCAGGCATTCATGCGGGCCCTTCCATGAATCATCTGCACGTGCACATCCTTTCAATTGATAGACACAGCGAATGTATGAAACATAAGAAACATTACAACAGCTTCTCAACCCCTTTTCTGATCGATGTGGATGATTTTCCGCTGGGAAAGGACGACGTAAAGAGGCAGGCGGCGAGAGAAGGGTACTTGAAATGGGACATGAAGTGTTGGAAGTGTGAAAGGAATTTTGGGAATAAATTTGCCAAACTAAAAGAGCATTTGAGTGAGGAATTTGAGGAATGGAAAAAGCAGTAGCAGTGCAGAGGCTGCTTGGACTTGTGCGAATCGGTGTTCGAGGGAATTGTGCTCGGATGGCGACATTGCAGACGAGGTCATAACACGGCATCGTGTCCGTCCCATGGTTACGAGACCGCATGCCGGATCAGAAGGGTCATAATCATATTATTTATAGACAAGATCGGAAGATCTCAGATAACTACTACTATATATGGTTTTTCTATGTCATGACTTGTAGAGGTAATATTCTCGACTTAGCGCAACCCTTGGATATTCTACTCTTTTGACGGGATTTGAGCGCCACCTACTCAGGCTGTTTACCTCTGCTCTTTGGTCTTGCGCTGCTCTTGATCTTCTGAGCTTGTGGCCTGTTGATATGATGCGCAGGGATCCAGCTCTCGTCGTATGCCGTTGTCTTAGAAGTCACGGCTGGTCCGTCGGCTCCGACAACGGAGACTTGATCAGCCGGATCAACCTTCTTCGACTGACCGGACGATTTCTTGGCGCGTTCGCCGCCTTTGCCTCCACGGCGCTTCTGGGGGAAGAGGGTACTGATCCAGATGCTGTAAATGAAATAGCATGTGCCTCCGAAGATAGCGGCGAGGAAGAGGTAAAGGAAGACGCTATTGTTGGGATTAGCGAACCATGTTCCGAATAGACAGGCCTCTATTTCAGTGCTTACATTTGTGGATCAAAGATACTAGTATCAGCCTCAACAACACTGACAGTCTCGTTGAAGGCCTGGAGAGTATACTGAGTCCCTTCGTTATCCGTAATAACAGCGGCCAAATTGAGCTTCAGATCCTGGGGATGAAGATCTGTCGCAAAGCTATAGCTAACGCTCTCGCTCTGACCAGCTGGAATCTCAACAGTGTATCTTGTGGTTGTCAGATTGCGTAACGCCTGTGGCCGCTGTCCAGCTGGAGGTATGGTCCAGAGGTTACCGCCAATGAAGTTCACACCAACTGCTTCGGGCTCTTCGTTGGTGAAGGAGAGGAGCGCTTGGGTTGCGTGGCCATTGACCAGTTTGATGCCGAAGATCTCGGAGGAGGGAAATTGTACTGAGACTTTTACATTGATCGTAGGCGAGGTAGATGGGTTGTCAGCTTCTTCGTCTGCCTGTGGTCATTGTGAGTTATCTTGAAGAGACGTGGCCACAATTCCAATAGCATACATCGTGTGTTAAATCCCCCAAAACACCAAGTGATAGCAAGGCCACCGTAGCAAGAGGAAAAACCACCATATTTGTTCTATGTTATGGCTAAAGGGTGGAGCTGTAAGTGAAGATGCGAGACGAATTGCTATGCGGAGAGGCTGAAGCCAATTCATTTTGCCCGCAAGTGACCAATACTCACTGGGACTAGCGCTGTATGCCACGTCGAGAGACCGCAACGAGGTACGCGTTTGAGGGATTGAGCAAACACTACCATCCTTAGATCAATCATCCCAGAATATAGATCCAGATATCGCGTGCAAACGAGCACCATATCTTAAGAAAATATTAGCAATGTCTGTAGAGGACAATCGAGCTCTACGTCAGCGGTTTGAGCTATTAAAGGGAGCTGAAAACCATAAAAATGCCTTAATTGAGGTGTGCACTGTGGGCCCAACATCACCATGGAGGTGCATCTGACATCTAGTAGGAGCTCTTACGTCGCATGGACCAGCTCACCGACGACTATCATCAAGAGAGACTAGATCACGCCCGAGAATCTCACTTTAATCGAGATGTTCAACAACGAGAGATCGTGTTGCAAGACGAGCTGAGGAAGTACAAAAGCCTTGTGGTGCGCCAATCCTTCTGACCAGATGCCAGTGGACCGGCGCTAATTGACAGCAGGACCGGGACGCTTTTGTGCTCGTGCTGATTGATGGCGACGGCATGATATTTGACAATAATCTCATTGCTAAAGGCGAAGCCGGGGGGAAAGAGGCAGCCGGCTTGCTCTGGAATTCAGTTACTGAATATGTTCATCAGCATATTCCCACCCTTCCTTCAGACTATAAGATCGTTACCAGAGTCTATGCCAATCTCAAAGGCTTGGGAGATATATGTCAAAGATCTGGAATCGTTGAGAGGGCCGACGTGATCGCAGATTTTGCCCGTGGATTGACTGGCAGCAAACAATTATTTGATTTTGTCGATGTGGGCATGGGAAAAGATCGTGCGGATGACAAAATATCTGGTAATATCCGCCTCGCAACATGGGAAATCTAGCTGATCATGGGCAGAAATATTCAAACTACATCTCTACGACTGTCACTGTCGCCATATCCTGTTTGGTTGCTCTCACGATAATGGATATGCCCGGCTGCTCGAAGACATCGCGGATTCCTCTATACAGAACAGTATCACTCTTTTAGAAGGTGTACCTTTCGAACGGGAGTTGGCTCAGCTCAAGTCAAGATATCAAACAACCAGGTTTGAAGGTCTCTTCCGCACTTCCAAGATCAACATTTATTCACAGTCTTTAAATCAAAAACACATGTATGACCCGCCGCCACCACCTCCGGCAAATTATCTTTCACAGCAGGCCAATAACAATACTTCGTCTGCTCCGCCAATGCAGTACCAATCGCCGTATCAATCGACCATCTTAACTCGTACCAGTTCAACCTCTCCCACCAATGGGAATGTGTTGAATCCTACAGCACCTACGTGGGCTTCCGCTGCAATGGCAGCACCATCATATATAGCATCACCACCTCCAACTCCCCAGCCTACCGTGCAGGCCGCTACGCAAGTTTCACGTAATCGCTACGGCCAGCGTATCGACCCAGTCACGATATGCGATCCGAACGAAGTCAAACGCATCAAAAAGCTCAAAATGTGCAACGTTCACTTCCTTCGCGACGACTGTCCCTACGATCCTTGCACGCACGACCACTTCTACAAGCCGTCCAAGAATGAATTGACGACGTTGCGATACGTGAGCCGGCTGACGCCGTGCAAATTCGGTAGCGAGTGCGATGACTTGAAGTGCATATACGGACATGTGTGCCCGAATAGCACTGACGGGAAAAAGGATTGTCGTTGGGGAGAGAATTGCCGGTTCGAGCGCGAGCAGCATGGGATTGAGAGGACTGCCGTCAGGGTGACGAAGGTTGGAGCGAAGTAAGAGAACTAGCGCAAAGGCCACAATAATTGGCCTTGCGCTGTGCATTGCACATGGAGGTTGGACTACATAGTGACACCGATACAATGCGGGCAGTTCACGACTCCCTTGGCTGGTTTCTCTCAGGAAGGATTACTCATGCAAGTAGTCCTCTCCTTCACTTACTCTATATACCCAGCACAACACTAGCATATGTATTTGCGTTCAAGCTTCAACCATTTATAATCATCGTCCATGTGCACACCTCTTGAGATCTAAAATTGACAATGTTGTCTTTCTAAAGTAGCGCTAACAATATATTTCTGGACCGTACAAGATTCTGCCTCTCTGTCTCGGCAATCCGCTTCCTCCACCCTCACTCTACCCAAGGGTAGTTCCGGTGCTCTTGAGTCAGCACAATCAGCTCTGGTGGTTACATTGCGAATGCCCTTTCTGAATTTTCGCGTCCGGTCGCGTACTCAATGGCTGAGAAGGAGTATGATTTGATGTGTATACAAGGTCATAACAGGCTCGTAGTCCATTATATGTCTGCTGTCCATTCATAGGGATATACATTTATATGCGATGTTTGAAAGACCATTCACAAGAGTGCTTCAAAAATACACCCGGGTCGTTCACCGAGACTCCCGCCAACACCGAGTCAATTGCCAGCGGCACGATCGCTGCACCATCTCATGTGGCAGTTGGCGTCGAAGATGGTGCCACAGCTGGATGATACCCCATCCAGCAGTGGTTTTTCACCCTCTGCCTGATATCGCATTGATAATCAGTAGAACCCCCATCAATACCATCACTCTCCAGCCAGCTAGCGCACGTCTGATAGCATTTGTATGTACCGATGTGGCTGTCCTCGGGACCTTTGAACCAGCCGAAGCCGCCGCAGTAGTTGCCGTCCCAGCTGTCGTAGAATTTACCGGAGCCGAACTCGACCAGACAAGCTTTCATCACGTCTTTTGATTGGGTGAGACCGGAGTGCTTGTTGTTGCTAACTACGCCTTGTGTGTCTGGTAGGCCGATCCTTGGATCTTCGTACGGTATTGGGCCGGGCGAGGGTACGTTGGCGCGTGCCACGAGGTTCTCTGTCGGTGTCGGTGTGGAAGCTGCGAGGAGGGCAAAGAGAATGATGATGAAGGGCTGCATGGCTGGGATTCGGATACGTGATTTCGTGGCTCGTAACGTCCCTTGGGCACCTTCCAAAACTATCCTTGATTGTGTGAGTATGCTTCCTATGAGCTTTTCCCAAAATTTTGAATCGGTGTTTAATCTTTTTCTGCGATGTTCGGACGGCACGAGATTCTTCTCTCGGAAGGGCTATGAAGACAAGCGGACAGGTACAAAGATATACTAATCTACATATCAGCCTTTATAGATCTTTCTATACTTACTCGAATACCAAATGAGATGACTCCACCATAGAATCTTACACTTTTGCAACTGATCAACTGGCTGGATGATGTATGAGTTGGAATTAATTCTCATCTCTATACCCAGGCAAGCGCCTATCGCCGTTTAGTTGAAGGAGCGGAGAGCGTAGCGCGAGTGGGCAGCTTAGGAGTGCTCTAAGACCTCCGCGGTCAATTCACCAAAGACTGCCTCGCATTGGCTTCTGGCTGTGTAAAATGTGGGGTTGCAATTATAAATCGGGGTTCTTCATGGTATAGTAGATCCGCATACGCGGCACTGACGCCTCCATGTTTTGCGGGTAATGAGCCTCATAAGGAGAGAAAACATCATGAAAAAGGCTAGGGTTCTGGCCTTCCCATCTCAGGACCCTCGTGGTGTCCTCCATGTCGCAGACCTCACGGGAGGGCAGGTAAATGGTGGGATATGGAAACAAAGACGGAGCTTTTTAACCTCTTTCTACCCATGTGGACCCGATCTCGAGATGAGGAAGAAGTGTCTCGGGATCAGGGTCGCGTAGAAAGCAGTATCTCTCGATTGCACTGACATCCAACCTTCGTAGACTTTGGTATGAAAATACGAAACCGCTCCGTGGCTCGCTTTCGGAGACTATAGATGTGCGACATGCGCAAGGTACGAACCTAGTCTATGCGGCCCTTCGCATGTTTAAGACTTGTGCTAGATTGAGTATATAATGGATTTAATGAAGCATACCCTAGAAAATATCTAGGAGTAGGAGAAACCGCGATGAAGATGGAGGCCAATTCCGCCAAGCCATAGAATCTACACTAGCGCCAAATGGTTCTAGAAGAATTGATAGATCTCCATGCTACACAATTGCGTGTCAATTTGTTGTGCTTCCATAATAATTGATGTCCATAGCGAAATTATCAAAACCTGCCCAGATACCATTCGGTAGGAACCTAGTAATTGGGAGACCCATCATCCCTTTGAAGGTCTCTTCATCTGCTCTAGATTCATATCCTTCTACATCTATCAAGCATTTGAATCGAACTAATGGAGTCGAAAGTGAGATTGATTGCTACAAGTGCCGTTGATTTAGAAGATGCCCAAGGGAGGAGCCCGCGGCAGCAACTCCAAGAAACCCGCTGTTCCTGCATGCTCGAACGAAGAGGACAGCAATGTAGTCTTTGGGGATGCCAAATCGTTGGCGAAGAAGGCGAAGAATAGTGATGCAGCAGAGGGAGATTCATCTACAAGGGGCGCCAGCAATACTCGAACATCCGGTTCAGATGCACCGAAGAAGCCAGACGCGAGAACATTGATTGGAGGTGCATCATGGACTGGGAAGTTGCCTGTCAATATGCTATCAGAACATTGTCAGAAGCAAAGATGGGCCAAGCCGGAATACACTATGAGTAAGGGACCCGAAGGCTTCTCGTCGATGGTCATACTCAAGGCTACGAACGCAAAGACCAAAGAGACCGTCGCGCTTCCACCCTTCAAGCTTCCACCGTCCCACAAACACCTTGCTGTTCAAGATACTGCTGTCGAGGCCCGTCACTTCGCTGCTACATACGCTCTATTCCGGGTCTGCAGTATGCGAAATATACACATGATGATGCCGCCCGTCCATAGGGACCTTTGGAAGAATGAGTTTCAGGTTTGGAAATCGGAGGATGCCAAAGATGGAAGGAGCTGGATGTATGAAGCAGACCCATTTGCTGCTAAACAAGAACGTGAAGAGGCCCAGGCGTTGATGGCAAAGAAGAGGGACGAGCGAGAGAAGCAGAAGGCCAAACAAGCAGCACAGCCTGCAAATATACTGGCTGCAGCTGGCACGAATGGGGCTGAGCCTTCCCGAAATATCATGAGAGGATGGACAAGGGTACCTAAGATTGACATGGGTAGGCGTACTCGAGCCCAAGTGGAGGAAATTGTGCGCCGAGAAGCTGTTTGGAACAGCAATAGTATCCGCATCTCTCAAAATCAAGCGTGTAACATAGTCAATGAGTTCACGGAACTTGGGTTCAGAGGGAGCCACATAGAAGAGGCTATTGACGAATGCAAAGATCGTGAAGAAACGCTTGAATGGCTCTTGATCCATGTCCCAGAAGGTGATCTGCCCAGCTGGAGTCTCCCTGAAGGCTACACAGCTGGGGTGAGTATGGCCAGTGGCAATATGAAAAGGGAGGCATCCATCAAAAGGCTTACTGAAGCAGGCTACTCGAACGAGCTTTGCGCTCAATTTCTGGATAATTGTGTTGGGAATGAAAACGAGGCGGCCGAAGCTCTGCAGAATGCGCTCGTCAATACACAGCATGTTCAGAACGACACCAATTCCAATCTGACGTCGCTGAGCTTGGGACCGAATGGGGAAGACGATCATTCGTGGGCTGAGGAGCGGGAGACATTGAGCTCCATATTCGGTGATCGCTTGAGCCAAGTCGCCCCTGACTTGTACAATATACGGTTACAAGTCCCGCAATGGACAGCGACGATCACTCTAGCGATCAGGAAGTCTAAGCTGTACCCACAACGACCTCCGGTAATATCAATAATCTCACCCGGACTTCCTGCCTACATTCGCTTGAGCATCGTTAGGAGATCAGTTCAGTACGTCATTCTGGGCCTCTTAGAACAGCCCATGATCTTCAACTTGGTGGACTGGCTCGAGACCGAAATTCCCAGCATTGTGAAAAACCCTGGCAGATTGCGCGATGTCTCCACAGCAACGTCTGGCCATCATGAGGTACAGAGGAAGACCCTGATAAGCAAATCACAAGCTCGAAGGAGACCTATAAGAGTCGTTGTGGCACCAGGAAACCCGCAGAACGTTGACATGCTCAAGCGCTGGCAATCCAAACAAGGGACGCCACAGCAAATGAAGATGCTAGCCGCTAGGAGATCTCTTCCTGCCTGGAAATTGCAAGACGACATTGTCAATGCAGTCAATGAGCATCAAGTTACCATCATCTCAGGTGAAACGGGATCGGGAAAGTCGACACAGTCTGTCCAATTTGTCTTGGATGACATGATCAAGCGACAAATTGGAGCTTCTGCTAACATCATTTGCACGCAACCACGAAGAATATCAGCCCTAGGTCTCGCTGATCGAGTCAGTGACGAGCGTTGCTCTACCGTTGGCGATGAGGTAGGTTATGCTATACGAGGTGAATCGAAACAGAAAGCCGGCACCACCAAGATCACCTTCGTAACAACGGGTGTACTTCTTCGACGATTGCAGACATCAGGTGGTAGCGAAGAAGACGTCGTGGCCGCGTTGGCGGACGTGAGCCACGTTGTCGTTGATGAAGTGCATGAACGCAGTCTTGACACCGACTTCTTACTCGTCTTGCTGAGGAATGTGTTGGCTCAACGCAGAGACCTCAAAGTCATATTGATGAGCGCTACCCTCGATGCTGGTGTATTCGAGAAGTACTTCGAAACGGTCTGTGCGGTAGCGAAGATCGAGATTCAAGGCCGTACATTTCCCGTGGAAGATTATTACCTTGATGATGTGATCCGTTTGACAGGCTTCAGTCCGGCTTCCCGTAGTGGTAATGTCGATGACGGCGAAGCAGAAGGTGAGGCTTCGTCCATTGCAGGTGCCATTCAAGGGATTGGAATGCGCATCAATTACGATATTATTGCCGCAACTGTGCGAGCTATCGACTCACAGTTGGGTCCTCAAGAGGGTGGCATTCTCATCTTTCTACCCGGGGCACTGGAGATTAGTCGTACCATTGACGTTGTTCGAAGGATTCCAAACATTCATCCTTTACCGCTGCATGCTTCCTTGATGCCCCTAGAGCAACGGCGTGTGTTTCCACCGGCTCCTACCGGAAAACGGAAAGTAATCGCTGCTACCAATGTTGCAGAAACCTCTATCACCATCGAGGACATTGTCGCGGTCATAGACTGTGGGAAAGTCAAAGAGACTAGCTTTGATCCACAGAATAACATGGTCAAGCTCGAGGAAGTTTGGGCATCACGAGCGGCTTGTAAGCAACGCAGAGGTCGTGCAGGGCGAGTGCAAGCTGGGATATGCTACAAAATGTACACACGTAACGCTGAAGCCAAGATGGCAGAAAGACCGGAGCCTGAGATCAGGCGGGTCCCACTCGAACAACTTTGTCTCTCAGTCCGGGCCATGGGCGTTACTGACATCGCGGCCTTCCTTGCGAGTGCTCTGACTCCTCCAGAGACTCTGGCCGTCCGTGGAGCTGTAGACCTCCTAAACCGAATGGGCGCTCTTGATGGGGATGAGTTAACGGCCCTTGGAAGGCATTTGTCAATGATCCCAGCTGATCTACGCTGCGGTAAGCTCATGGTCTATGGAGCAACTTTCGGTTGCCTCCAAGCATGTCTCACAATCGCTGCTATCCTCACCGTCAAAAGTCCGTTCATATCTCCCCAAGCCAAAAGGGAGGAGTCCAAAGCCGTTAGATCATCATTCGGGGCCGGTCAAGGTGATCTCATCTGTGACCTGCGTGCTTACGAGGACTGGTCGGAGAGGAAGGCCACCTCAGGCTACCGCGAGACAAAAGCGTGGTGTGATGAACACTACCTATCCAATCAAACATTGAACGATATCTCCTCGAACCGCTCCCAGTATCTGGCCTCTCTCAAGGAGGCCGGCTTTCTTCCATCTGGGTATAAGGAGAATATGCGGAACTCACTCAATGCTCACAACACGAATTATGCTCTTCTTCGCGCTCTCATGGCCGGGGCATTCAATCCCCAGCTTGCCCGTATCGATTTACCAGATAGGAAATTCGCGCCTTCCATGTCAGGAGCTGTGGAACTTGACCCCGAGGCTCGCACCATCAAATTCTACAATCAGGACAACGGACGTGTGTTTGTCCATCCCAGCTCAACGTTATTCGACGCCCAAGGCTTTCCCAGTGGATCTGTCTACCTGAGTTATTTCAACCAAATGGCAACAAGCAAGGTGTTTGTCAGGGAGTTGACGCCGTTCAACGCTTACAGTCTTTTACTGTTCTCTGGTCCGATCATACTTGATACCCTCGGTCGCGGCTTGGTTGTGGATGGTTGGTTACGATTACGGGGCTGGGCGAGAATAGGTGTCCTTGTTAGCCGGCTGAGAATGATGCTTGATGAAGTTCTGGCGAAGAAGATAGATGACCCATCAATGGATTTGGGTGAAGATGAGGTTGTTGGCGTCGTGCGGAAGTTGGTGGAGCTCGACGGGATGGATCGATGAAAGCGATACTTCATGATCCCTTGCGGGAGATTCCCTCGACTGCGGAATATGTACGCTCGACTATAAAATAGACCAACTGCATTAACAAAAAGATATCGACCATAATTTAACAGTCCCCCACTTTCCCCGAATCTTGTCTGATAATGCCTGTCTCTCCACGCCATCAAATTCAATGTTTTCATGTTCAGTTCCTATTTCAGAGATTTGACAGTATGACTCTTAGACCAACACGAATACATACCCATCGTACCCTGCAAAATACCCATCGAGCGCAACCCCTTTGGCATTATACTAAGACGCTCTTCGTGGCAGCTGCTCTACAACATAGATGGCTTGACCCTCACTGCTCACCATAAACCCAAAAGCTATTTTCTTGATTTCAAAGTTGTATATGCTAACGTCGAAGCTTTCCTGAAACTCTGTTCCCAGCATTACGGATTCAGACAATTGCACGTGGGTATATGGGAAAGATGTTTACGAGGTGTGGGAGCAGGGATTCTTGGAAACGCATATGGCATGGTTTGATTTCAGCTTGAATTCATTCGAAGTAGAGATGTATAGACTTAAGTGACTGTCAGCCAAGTCGCTCTGACCCTTCGATACATGGTACCGGTATTCGTCATTGCATAACAGGTTTCGCTCGGATCACATCGTGCCATGGAAGTACGGTTTTCCTTTCTGGACTGTAGTGCCACAAGCCTTGATCAGATTTCATCAAGGGTCAATGTCACAACGTAGATACGGTACGGGCTAGTAGAGACATCAGCTTTCCATACAGGATGCTATAGTCGCAGAGATTTGGTTAGCAGCGGCGAACTGAAGCTCCATGACCCTAAGTTCGGCCCCACTCAGGTATTTCTCGATGGGCTAACATCGCGCCCATGGCCGAGCGACCCATCAGCAATGACGCAGCGTTCGAGTAGTCCAGCAGCTGCATTGCTTCGGCTCCCATTCACTCTAATACGGTGCTATAGCACTAGTTCTTCGGAACCAAAGTCATAAGCGTGCGATACCGTGACAATATTGAGAACCAGCTTATAAATTGGCTCTCTCCCTCTTGAGAATTTTTCTCAGACCATGCCGGATATCATCGGGCATGCCACTGGCAGCTGGTCTGCCTTTCTCTCTTCGAACGAAAACGTGTGTAAACCCTCCAACCGCTCGTACATCATCGTGCCCATGTTCGAAGACACCAACCTCGTAGGTAACGCTTGACTTGCCCAGGCTGTTGACACGCAAGCCGAGATCGACGACTGCTGGGAAGGCAACGGGTTTAAAGAAAGAACACTGAGATTGGACTACGAGGCCAATCTGAGAAGAGACTGGAGGACGAAGGCCGCAATGTTCGATCAAATATCCATTTATGATAGAGTCAAACCTGGGAAAAAGGTCAGAGCGAAACTTTGAAGAGGGTGGAAATGTGGAGATGTACAGGAAGGAGTAGACACTGTTATTCATATGGTCTAATGACCGAAATGAGCTGCTGGCCCTTCTTCAACAATTTCCGATGTCTCTTACTGTACATATCATTGTCTGACCTGCCAAAGATTAGAAGACTGTAGAAGCGTTGCAGCCTCAGCAGTGCATACCATCTGCTCCTATGCTCCTGGAAGAATTCATAATCATTCCTCTGCCGTTGCCTCAACTTGGCCGAGGACATGGTCTATCTCACAGTGAATTGTTGGACATTGGCAACATGACTCCAGATTCAGACTTAGCGTGTGCAAGACCGTTGTATTTTACGGCAATTTATCCGTCGAATACAACTGCGACTAAGATTAATTTCCCAAATCGCCATTCGTAACAGCTGTAAATTAGTATTCTAAGGAGTATTATTTAGTAGGATCACCCTCGCGTGGCGGTCACCCTCCACTCAATGGTGTGTGTGTGTGGACTCCTTGTTTATACTAGGGTACGCCGGGACGTATACTCTTTCCATATAAAGTAGTCATCACAGAGATACGTTACCGTGCGCACTTTCAAGTAGAGAAAGGGGGAAATTTTGCGTTTTTACTGCCAAGCTTTCTCAACGGTCATGCACACGCTAGAATAAACGTAGACCTTGGCTCTAAAGCCGAACCTTATCTCCACCAGACATGTGGGTGAACGTTTTCAACGTTCACAACATATCGTCTGGGTAGACTGAAGCTCAGCTGGCGCCATCTCCTCGAATCACCGCGTTCCTCGCGCGGAAGCATCTTTTGACTCCAAGGAGCATGGCACTGACCCTTACGGAACCGCTACAAGCACTTGGAGACCAAAGAAACAAACGAGTAAAAGACTCAGAAGCACTCAGACCTCCGCCAAACGTTGTCACGACTCCCTGTGACCCTTGGCCTCGGCCGTATTACCTGGAAGACAACCTGCGAAAGGTTCACCCGTACCACTTCACGTACAATACATACTGTAAAGAGCGATGGCGTGGGAGAGAGTTGCTTGATATTTTTGCTACCGAGTTTCGCGATAGACCGCAGGCTTACTACGTACGCATTAACTCTCAATTCGTTGCAATAAGGGAAACTGATACGATCCAGAAAGATGCCATAGAGCGAGGCAGTGTTGTCGTCAATGCAAAGCGAGTGCCAACTGTCAAGCACATCGTACAGAACGGCGATGTGATATCTCATACCCTACATCGTCATGAGCCCCCCGTGACCGCAACACCTATTGGAATAGTCCACGAAGATAATGATATGATCGTCATCAACAAGCCTGCAGGTGTACCAGTACATCCTGCTGGTCGCTACAATTTCAATTCTCTCATCGAAATCATGCGTGCAGAACGTGGTCATGCATGGAATCCGCTACCATGTAATAGATTGGATAGACTCACAAGTGGCGTCATGTTCATTGGCAAGCATGCAAAAGCGGCTGAGCGAATTAGCGTGCAGATCCAAGAAAGGAGTGTGAAAAAGGAGTATGTAGCAAGAGTCATTGGCGAATTCCCTGAAGGCGATGTTGTTTGCGAGCAACCTGTCATGCAGATAAGTCCAAAGCTTGGTCTGAATAGAGCAAGAGCTAGTGGGAAACCAGCAAGGACAGTCTTCAAGCGCCTGGCTTACTATCCCCCAGTGCGAGGGACAAGTGGCAAGAGTGAGGCGATTGAGGACACTAGAAGCGAGAGGGAGAAAGTCCGAGATTCAAAAATGGAGTGGAAAGCCAAGGAAGGTCACTCGATTGTTCGATGTCTTCCAGTCACTGGCCGCACGCATCAGCTTCGAGTGCACCTGCAATTTCTAGGGCACCCTATCGCCAACGACCCGATTTACTGCAATCAGAGAGTCTTTGGCCCAGATCTTGCGGCTGGCGATGCTTTGTCGGACCATGACGAGGATATAATATCACGGCTTTCTAAGATGGGTAAGTCAGAAGCCGCGGAAGCCATGGCGTACCACGATGAGATGATGGAAGAGTACAACAAACAAAAGGCAGAAAAAATGACAGGCGGGCTTTGCGAGGTTTGTGATACCCCCTTGTATAGCGATCCTGGCGTCCATGAGCTGGGAATATATCTGCATGCCAAGAGATATGCCTGTGATCAAGGACGGTGGACATATGAAACTCCTTTACCAGACTGGGCTCTTCCGCCCCTAGGAACAGCAGGGCCAGCAGAGGTCACAACAGAAACAGAGCCAACCGACCCTTGCGGAGAACTTGAGAAAAGTGGAATTGACTGTTAGCGAAGGAGAAGGCCACTGTTGTGGACGGCAACGGTTCACAGGGCCGTCGAAGTCTTGTGAAATGTACCCAGATAGTTGAGATTAACAGTTTGTCCTAAGGCTTCCAGCTATGAACCACCTTGAAAGAGCGGATCAGTAGTACAGCGTATCCAATACTATGCTATGAAACTAGTACATAACCCTAAGGTATTCGTAATGTAAGCCGGTCTACTATCTGCGGAAGATGCGATAACCCAATCCTTCCATATCCTACAAATTCTGGAGCTTATAATTCTCGAAACTTCATTTGCATCAGCTTACTGTCGCTCTTCTGTTCGTCCAACCGATTCTTATCAGCTGCAGAAATGGAAAGACTCGTCGAAGTGATCCAGACCTGCCCTATTATCGACCACCATGCTCACAATCTCCTAATCCCATCCGAAATTGGAGCTCACGATCTGTTGTCGATCACTAGCGAAGCGAATGGGCCAGCCTTGAAGCAAGGAGCCCCGTCTACTTTGGCACATCTACGTGCAGTCCATCAATTAGCCAAGGTCCTCGGATGTGAACCGACCTGGAGCGCTGTCCAGGCCGCAATTCAGCGAAAAGGAAATGAGCCCGACGATGCATGGGCCCGACAATGCTTCCATGGCCTCGAGACAGTCCTTATCGATGATGGTTTGGACCCCGCAAATGTTCATCCGTATGAATGGCATGACCGTCTAACACGCTCGAAATGCAAAAGAATCGTGAGGATCGAGAGGGTGGCAGAGAAACTTATGACTGACGCCTACGAGGAGCTTGGCCAAATGACGGCTGAGCAGCGAAAGTCTCACAGCCATGGAGTGATTGCCAAATTCATTGAGTATATCCAGGAGGCCTTGTCTGATCCCAATGTCGCCGGTTTCAAATCTGTCATATGTTACAGAGTAGGGCTAGCGATCCCCGAATTTGATCCTCGTGGATCAGAGCCGATTGATGTAATGCTGAAGGAAGGAGACCTGAAAGGTCTCTCGCGTCTTGAGCATGACCGCTTAAGCCCATACTTTGTTCATCTGACCGCGAGACTGATAGAACGTAGCCAATCGAGAAAACCCATCCAATTTCATACAGGGTTGGGAGACAATGACATCGACCTTCGACTATCGAACCCGTCTCATCTACAAAACTTCATAAAACAATATCCCGAGGTACCGATTGTACTTCTCCACGCAAGTTATCCTTTTACTACCGAAGCGGGCTATCTCGCCAGCGTTTATAGCAATTGCTGGTTCGACATCGGTGAAGTCTTCCCATTCTTGAGTCAAGATGGACAAGAAAGGGTCATCCGGGAAGCGTTGGATTTGTGTCCTTCCAAGAAGTTGACATGGAGTACAGGTAGGGTCGCTGTATCCTTTTCCCCAATAGATGTCTAACCAATAGCATACAGACGGGCATTGGTTTCCTGAAACCTACCTCCTGGCTATTCAGCAAGTTCGAGAGGCGATGCAGCAAGTCCTGTGCGAGTACGTGGAGCGTAAGGCTTTGACTGTTACGGAAGCAATCTCAGTCGTCCAGGATATTCTTTTCAACACATCCAACACACTATACAATCTAGGATTGCACTTGGATCCAATCGGCATGGCTAGCTCACGGAATATGTTACCCATAGCGTCCGATAAAGATTGGGCTGCCAATCTAACCCTGCTCAAGAACTTTCTGAACAAACAGCCATCGACCCGCTACCTACGTCTTCAATGGCTAGACTATACAGCAACCTTGCGAGTACGAGTCTTGCCTACTAAACAAGCGCTAAAGCTGTTCGATAATGGCGCATATGTTACCGTTATAAACGTCGTTCTCGGACTTTTACAGGACGACTATCTCTGCCCTGGGTTGGCACAAAACACCGTCTACGATCTCTACCCTCGCTTTGAAAGTCTTCGGCTTGGGAGTCGCGCGGGGTACGCGACTTTACAGTGTGAATTCCGGGAGAAGGATGGCACTGATGTACCCACATGTCCTCGTATATGCCTGCGAAAACAGGTCGAAAAAGCTGGTGTTCATGGTATGGGCTTCCTGGTAGGATTTGAGATAGAGGTTGTCTTTATGAGCAAAGAGGTTGTAGACGGCGAAATCCACTATGGCGGCACACCGATCAATGATGGCGGTCATGCCTGGTCAACCGCACGAGCGCTTCAACCCGACGGTGTCGTGGATCTCTTAGAGGTCATCCATTTTAGTCTAGAGAGAGCGGGTATCGAGCTCCAACAGTTCCATCCTGAGAGCAGCCCGGGGCAATATGAGTTCATTCTCGACCCGCTACCACCGCTCGCAGCTGTGGACACCCTTTTGGCAGCTCGCGAAATCATCTCGAGTGTGGCTGCGAATGCGGATCTGCGTGCCACTCTTTACCCGAAGCCGTTCCCAGCCCACGGTGGCACAGGCGCCCACGTCCATATGTCCTTCACTCCAGCCGATGCATGGCAGGAATTCTACGCCGGTGTCCTGAAACACCTTCAGGCTATCGCGGCCTTCACATACTCCAACGATGCGAGCTATGAGAGGGTGGTTGACAGCGGGTGGGCTGGAAGCACGTGGATTGCATGGGGAACTCAGAACCGTGAAACTCCAGTCCGGAGGATTGAGGGGTCGCACTTCGAGATGAAATGTATGGATGGCCTCAGCAACCCCTATCTGGCTCTGGCCGCCATCATCGGGGCTGGAGTGCAGGGTGTGCTGGGCAAGGAGCCCCTGACGATGGAAGATTGTGCGGTCGACCCGGCAAAGTTGTCAGAGACGGAGAAAAGGAGTCTTGGCATCACGAAGCAATTTCCGAAAAGCATAGACGAGGCCCTGTCTCGGTTGGAAGAGGACGAGGGAATGTGCGAAATCTTGGGAAAACCGGTCGTTGATCAATATAGACTGGTCAAGCGAACAGAGAATGAGAAGCTGAAACAGATGACGCCTAAGAAGAGAAGGACTTGGCTAATGGAAAGGTATTGATGTTGTTGGCTTGGCCCATGTGCGCAACCTTCATCACCATCCGTTATATATATCCGCAATCGCACATTATCCTTCCATACCTTGTTCGCTCCATGTCTCACTCCACGTTGTCAATCTCACCATTCGATCATGTCCAAGATACAGGCCACCCGCGACTGTGAGAAAAAGTAGGTGCTTGCCGTGGTCCTGTATCGAAAATCCATGACGTTCCCTGCGCCTAGTGTCCCCAAAGAAAGCGTCCGTACCCATCCATTCCTACCTCTATCTCTATCTAGACCTGTACCATATCTCCCGATACTGTATAACCTAAATTCAACAAATATCAGACTTTTAAAAAGGCGAGAGGAGAAGCTGAGCTGAGCTGAGAAAATAGTAGCATATACAACACAGATAAGGCCAATCTCCGAAGCATCGTTCCTGGTCTGGTACAGTCATCAGATATCCCTCGTAAGCATGGTATTCTATTGATGATTCTTTGCTGCCGGATGTATATCGTGACTCTGTACAGCATATCGGCACTTGAGCAGGAAGTACAACATATTGAATAATTCGGCCTGGTCATATCGTCGATATGCTGGGAGAGTACAGTCCGTACTATTTGCATAACCTAGCGGCTAGGTAGGACAAAGACCCGCCGCTCAATCCAAAGACAATGAAATAGTTGAACAACCAATCATTCACCGTGAGCGCCACCCCATCCGAATTCCATCGCGCCCATAGGGTCCAAGACATGTGAGGAATCCTACTGACTGAATGGTAGGTAAGATAGGATATTCAGAGCGTGGTGATGAAAGCCCTTGTGATTAGTCTATGCGCTTTACCCGTGTATCTACAATACACCGTGAGTATGTTGTACCGTTCGGTCCACACTGCTTTCAAAGAGAGGCGCATGCCGAAAATCTTAGGAAGACACACGTTTGATCTGGAGTCTGGGATAGCGGGGAGCTGGTGGATTGGGAGGTCCGCTTAGAGATTAGGTGGGTAGTTTGTTCGTACATATTTCTGCGGTATGTATGAGAATTGCAGATGTATGCAATATACTCTATTAAAGAAGAAAATCGAACGTGCAAGTCGAGCAGATGGGATTCTTGACTGTTGTATACCTCGTCAACCACATTCTCTCTATAGGGGTATCAAATATGAATACAACCTCCCCCAAAATCATAAGTCATCCCAGGCAAGGAACCATCTCGCACATATCGCCGTCGCTATGCATGTATATCCCATCAACATCAACAGAACTCTGAACACCCTGTCTTACAGGCTACGATCCGTCAAGACTCTGTCTTGCGGTCTTGATGACCCACCAGCTTATTTACCTTTCCCATTTCATTCGTCCAACGTTTGCCCGTTACTTGGTGCATCAACTTCTGCCGACTGTCGGTGGGCAGTCAAAGGATCGATCCCTGCCTCGTCACCAGTGGGCAGAGCCAGCCACCACCACTGATCCAGTACGTACCCACTTCCCACTCTTGTCCCCGCCTTCGCTTCCACTAGCCAGCCCAAAACAATGTCGATTTCCCAAGCGTCCATCGCCGGCTTCGTCACCTTCTCAATCTCCTCGGCATCTACGCCTGGCCTCATGGCCAGAACAGTCATAACAGCTGCGAGCGCCATAGCCCACATTCTCAACGCAAGTTCGCCGTTGATGCCGTACCACAGCGGAATTTTCGCCATTGGATCTTGCAGATGCTGACTAGGTGGTGGCGGAATCGGCTCTAGCGGGTTCCCTCCAACGTAAGATGGGAGGGGGTGCATGTCGATCTGGAAGTTTAGGCGGTTCTTGTCCATGAGTCTGGTCTCGTAGCCGCCATCCACCTGACCCCACTTGTTGAGCGGTAGATTTCTCGGCACCAATTTGATACACTTGTGGGCGAGGAGGTTCGTCACCGCTAGAACATCGCCATCGTCTGCTGTGTAGGGGAACAGCACCGACCCTTTCGCCGCGAAGCCTTCGTCAACACTATGTTTGAACTCTACCGCACGGTGAAAGTGTGCGGGCAGCAAATTCCTGCTTAGGCGCGAAATGAAGTGATCGCTAATATGGTAATTGCGACCTGGAATGAGGCGGCCTTTATTCTCTTGTGATAAGACCCGGTCCGAGAGGAGCTGTCGGAGAGCGTTATCTATGATCTCTTCCGGAAAGGTGCCAAGTTTGACCCTGGCGTCGTCTGGCTTGTAGAGGCTTGCGGGAGTAACGAAGTTGGCACGGACCCAGGATATGGCAATCGCAAGCTGATGTTTGTCTTGAGATACTTTCTCTGCGCCCTCAGTCTCCATCGGGTATACATAAGAACTGCTGGTTATAACGCTTTCTCGCTTCGCTGCGGTATGCTTTGCTGCACCATTGATCTCGTAGTAGTCGTTGATATCAATCTCAGAAGTGTCTTTCAACGTGTATAGGTCATTGAATTCGGCACGTTCTGCTGGGAGATCCGGCTGTAAGTGGCCCCATGTGCCTAAATGTTCCAGTGTCCACTCTGCGAGCCACTTCCAGTCATAGTCTTCGAGATTGTCGAAGTCAAGTGCTGGTATAGAGCCTTCTTCGTAAGCTTTGGCAAACATCTCTTGGAAGTCAACTTCCATCTGTGGCAACACTAGCTTGAACTTGTTTCGTATGTATGGCCAGCGTGCGACAACGAATTTCTGCTCGTAGGTATTATCGAATACTCTGGCTATTAATGCCCAATCGATTAGCTGGTCGAGCCCCCCTGCTAATGTCCGGACAATCATGACGGCAATTAGTAGGCGTCTCTCGTCATCTCCGTGCAAGAGTCTAATTTCGCGAGGGCCGCGGATTCTACGAAGCTTGGATCTTCTGCTATGTCCATCCAATTCCGCGATCGTTGAAGACTCCCCTTGGGGCATGCCTTCCACTAACGTTGTTAGACGACGACGCTTCAAAATTGCCCGCGATTCGGTTCCTTTCCTGGCCTCAGGTGCTGTCGTAGAAGTATCGCTGGTCACACACTTGGGTACGCTGTCACCTGGTCTTGGTCTGATTGTATTGACATTTGCTAGCCTCCTGCTGATGACCCGTTTACCGTCAGAGGATAGAATGAATCCTTTCAATTGATCCATGTTGGCATCTACAGCCTCAACGGTGATGTGGACATGAGAGAAAACATGGTTGATAAATGTTGGTTGCCCGAATCTAGCGTGCTCTAAGCCTTTTGTTTCAAGCTCCCATCTTAATTGGCTGTCAACTTCCTTTTCGAACTCGGTGTCTTCAGCCTCTAAGGATCGCTTCGGCAAGAAGCTGCGAGGACCTCTGTGGGGAGGAAAATTACGATGGATGGTGCGCGAACCATACGAGTAAGGCTTTGAACATGTACCGACATCTTTACTGATTGGTCTTGGAGCCGCAAAGCCCAAGAACCCTACCGAGAAGGTACCGGAACTCTGATGGAAGTAGTGGAGGGCATCCATGAAATTGACAATCAGTTCCTTCGGACGTGGCCGGAAATTATGCGTTTGCTCAACGGGTAGCCAGGTGAGTACCGACCGGATTGCAGGTGGGTCTCGAGATGAAGGCTGTGATTTACCTGCATAGCCTAGATTGCCTGCACTGGAAGTATCTAGTGCTGGAAGAACAGGGCCACATTCCGAAGCAGGCTGATTGTTTCCTATTTTCGCCACGGATAGTGCTAAGTTTTGTTCGCTGTCGCCTGCGGTATGCGGTGAATTACACGAAGAGTATCCAAGGTGACTTGCCGCCGGTCTTACATATGGGGTTTGTGATTGTAAAGCACTCGATGGAGTAGCGTAACGAGCTGATCCGTATGGTGAACTGTAGAAAGAGTGGCCAAGCTGACTTGCTGCGGGCCTAGAATATGGGCTCTGTGATTGCAAAGCGTTTAACGGAGAAGTAGATTGCGTTAAGGCGAGCTGAGATGATGGATAGCCGGAGCGAAAATCGCTGTAGGGAAGCGAAGGTCTCTTACCGTTGGCCATGGCTTGATCTTGCTCTATTGAGGCCACAGATAGTGCCGACCCGTTATTGGCTGATATCCTGAGAGCCTTTCGTCTTATTCTTTTAGGCGGATCCAATTGCATTCCATATCGGGTATGACGACGATGGCGATAGTCTCTGATTGTGGGCTCTAGCACGGTCGGTCTCTCTTCCTCGTAATTGAATTCCGAGAACGCATATTGCTCCGGCAGCCATAGCAAATCATTGAAAATGTTCGCTGAGGTGCTTACAGGTCGTGGGAGCGGTGACTGGACTAATGCCGCGAGCGGAGATGTCCCCACAGTCGAAGAATTTCTCAAGGCAGCAATTCTCACTACTCTGCGCGCTCTTCCACTTCCTCTGAGTCTTAATCCATCTGGGCGTATCGCACGGCTCTGGGATATCTGGGAGATATGTGGTACTTCCAAGATTTGTTCAGAATCCACGCAAGCAGTATGAGTTGAAGATTCTTCTATTGTTCCATTCCGGCTGCGGCGCTCAAGTTCTGCGAGCTGTTCCTTCGCTTTCAAGGCCATGTATCTCGCGTCTTGGACCCTCCCCTTTCCGTCCATCATCCTTTGGGTTTTGGCAGAATATTCGTCTGGAGGAACCACAGCACTTGGCCAGAAGTAGCGCGGATGATGAGCTATCACGCGCCTTTGAACATCTTTCACTCTGGGATCCATAACGTCAAAGCTAGGATACACAAGCATATCCTTCGTCACCTTCATACCTTTCTGGTCTTTGAAGCAGAATTTGATCTGTTGAAGCTTGCCCTCGTTGCATAGCGCATTGACCGTAGTCTGCATCGTTTTGTCTTCAGGTGTTCCCCCGTCCAAGCCCCTTTTTTCCCATTCAATTACGAAAGCCTTGATCAATTCTTTATGGCCCGGATACACCCCTCCACACTTATCAATAATATCCATGACTACCACCTTGCGCAACATGGCGACTGAACCTCCTTGTCGATTCATTTTGCCAAAGAACTTTCGACCCGTCATTGGCTTTGGCTTTGTAACAGGAGATTCACGATCTACCGGATTTTGAAGTGAATTAAGCCCGGTACCTGAATGCTGTGTTTCGACTACACTCGGGGGTATTGAGGTCACGGCGGTTGCATGTGACCCTGGAGATTTGTTGAGGCTGTTCCCGCCACCAGTGTTCTGCTCTATGATCTTGGTAGAGGTATCTGAAATCGGCGCACTATTAATCGGTCTAGGAGCTTGAGCGAGGATCGGTCCATCATCGTGTTGGTTGAAGTCGTCGGTCTTAGGATCCTGAACCGAACGGGCCATGTTCTTGCCTACGATCTCGTCTTTGTCTAAAAGAGGAGGAGTCGTGGCTCTGACGACAGAGGGTTCAGTAGCTTCTGACCGACCTAGTATTATCCTTGTCCTGTCAAGCCAAGCGGTCCTTGGTTCCTCTATCCCATCGATGATCGATGGTGCCCCTAACATTGTCTCTTCAATGGTGGCAAAGAACTCTTCGGCATCAGGACGGGTTTGCCTATCTAGAACATCAGTCTCTTTGATGAGAGGAACTATCTCCTTCTCCATTCTTTTTGATGTGATCGTGTTGATGTTAGGATGATCACTTGCTCTTTGAACGATGGGATCTTCAGCGATAGGAGAGGACGCGACTTCGACCGGAAAATATCCTCGTTCAAAACCAGAAGGAATATTTTCAGCTTCATGGCTGGTGTTCATAGTATCAAGACACGAAGTGTCAGCGATTGACGCGTTTGCGTTCTCCATGTTAGGTGGATTATTTTTGGGGGAAGGAGAATCTTCCTGGATAACACGAGTCGCTTTATTTTCCGGTAATTGCGTGGTATGCGTTGGATATCCATAGTCTCTATACGATTTCATGGAAAAACGGCGCGACGGAGGTCGATCTCGATGGGGCTGGTAGGACTCCTCACGTTTCCTCTTTATCCCGCTCTGCTCGTTATACGGAGCAGAGGATACTGATGGGGGCTGGCCGTCCACTTGTTTGACAGGTGATGGACGTGAGTATGGAGTATGAGATGCGCTAGAACCATTGCCAGACTTCCAACAAGGTGACGTTTTCCAAAGGTGAGAGGATGCATCATAGGCTGGCAATAACGAGCTTTGGTCGCGTAGAATGCGTGGACTAGACATCAGCATCTGAGAGGAGGGTATTACCGCTGGCGGTCCATCGCTTTGCTCTGAGCTGGGTCGTAGAAAAGGTTGCTTTTGAGGATCAATGAAGCCTTGCCCATTGGTGAGACCAGAAGACGCTCGCGGCGACGCATCTACATTCTCGATGAACCAAGCCATTCCGAGCAGCCGTGCAGATTTGAAGACCATGAGCTTATAAAACTGCGGCCGGAAGCCTACAGGCTCCGTTTTCCTCTTCCTTCGACGAGTTGTTTTTCCAAGATAGATACCATCTCTTTGTCTTGCTAATTTTTCCAGATCCCGCTCGTAGTATCTGGACATGTACTTGACCCAGTCAGGATAGGAATCTTCCGGGTTAGAACCAACATGAAGACCCATGGGGATCTGTGATACCTCCCGCACTGGGGATGTGAGCGGTCCTTGTGTAGCCGTAGTCTGGCTTGCCGGTGTTGCTGGCAATTCGTCGTGTTGCGGAGCCTCTCGCTGTGCATGCTTCGATATTGTGGCCTGGATGGAGGGCTGTACGGACGTTGGCAGGCACGACGGCGATTGGATTGCCATGGATGGAAGATAGTTAGTATGTGTCCTATACGAAGGACTAGCTGGGTTCATGTTTGGTGAGACATGGTGCGCATGCGCTTTGGATAATCCGCTTCTCTTTGGAGATTGGGCTATCGGGGGAGATTTTGCCGAGAGTAAAGAGCCTGAATGAGCAAACATAGAGGGAAGATAACAGATATGAAGATCAATGGACTTGTTCCCTTTTGGCCGAGGACCCATAGGTTTCATTACCTTTCGGGGCCGGCCTCGCTTACCTTTCACAATTTCATGTGAGGCTCCCTCGCTCAACGAACGCAGCAGGATATGGGACCCTGTGTGCGCAGCGATAGACGGCCGATAAGTCACTACAGCAGTACTTTCGATAACGGCTTCGTGTAAACTTTTCTTTCTGGCTGGGAGGGTGTCTGCTTCAATCTCTTGCTCCGGAAGACGGGTAGGAGGACACTGTATTTCTTTGAGAGAACTGTCTACTCTTCTCCCTAGCTTCCGAGAGTCACTAGAGCCCGGTAGGAGTATCCTCCCAGGATCCGGGACAAAAATAGTGTGTGCAGCCATTGAAGGCCGGTACGGAGCTTCTCTAGGTCGTCTGTGCTGAGACCGTTTATGTTTGAGCGGAGGTGGCTCTGGTCCCCCAGCGAATTTGTGAAGTATCATAACTGTGGTATAATCAGAGAGCGGCTCCTGTCCCACCCCTTTGCGATAGAACTCCGTCTCCTCTAATACGCCGTTGGTAACCAGCACTGCATTCCCTCCCTCCGCAATACGACAAGTAATTTCTTTCTCTATCTTCTTTCTTGCATACTGTTCAGCTAATTCCTGTGAGCGATTAAATTTCTTGATGGTATGAATGTCCATCTTGTCGACGTTAATGGAAGTGTCAGCCGTGGGATATTTTGGTGGCCTGCCTCTCCGTTTGACACCGACCCCTAGATGTTGAGACAGGCCAGATTTTTGCGGCTTCCCAACCGGGAAGATCCTATTGAGCGCAGGAACCTTCGGCTTCCTCGATGCTGCATTAGGGTGAACACTTTGCTTACCTTGAACCCAGTCAGCACATGAAGCAAGACCACCAGCTTGAGAATATTACCATTTGTGCCATCAGAGTGTCTCTGGAGGACTGGACTGTTGCTTTGAATATGAAAGACATCTGCGTTGAGTACCGAAGCGCACTCTTCGGGATTTGCATTGTTATCAGGCCCAAGGAAGAGGTCGGGGTCAATCATAGGAAAGCCAAAATCATCCAATTCTGGCACCTCATCCAAAGACGCTGCGAAAGTCCGTCCAGTTGTCTGATCGTCCGGGACGGTCACCACAGCCTCCCAAAACCCAACGCCTCTCTCAACAAGCTTCTTGAAGCTCTCATACGAGTAGTAGTTAAAGATGCTACCCTTGCCTTTCAAGATCGTGTCTCGTATGATTGAAAGATGACGTAGGTGCAAGGGTTGTGACATTTGCCAACACTCAGTGAGTCGTGTGACATATTCTGCGGCAGGCCTACGAACAAATTCACCAAACAGATTGTCCCGTATGTCCTGGGAACAGGATCAGCCGCCCATCGTCCATAGATTGAAATACAGATACTGTACTCACGTTCATGCTCATACCTTGTGTGCCAGACTGATCAACTAGGTAGAAGATCTGGTTGCTAAGAGACGTGTCTGGGATCCATTGAGGAACAGGCCGTTCGAACTTACTGACTCCGCTGCGCTGGAGGGTTGCCTGTCGCGATAGCTCAACTTTTGGATTTTCATCAAGATCCTGACTCTCTCCGGTCTCTTCCTCTACGAAAGCGCCAGGTGTATTGAAATTTTCTTGATGCACACTTTGGTTCGTAATCTCTTTAGCGAAGCGTTTCAATATTAAGTGACTTGTATGCAGCAGTCTTTTAGCATTTCGGAGCTGGACACACACACGCTCCTTCTGAATATACCCATCTTCAAACAAGCGCTCTGTCCGCGTAGGAAGAGACCTCTTGTCTTGTCCACTTTTCCTAACGAGGTCGTTTTGGTAAATACCTTTAGAACCGGAAGCTCCTATCAATGAAAGACAAGCAAAATCTAGCAGCCTGATTTTGTTTAAATCTGGTCCATGCCCTGTGAGGGCTTGCCACATGCGGTTTTCACTTGCATAAAGTCGAATTCTAGGATCGTGGGTTGTAATGTCCTTGGCTACGGTGGGCTCCTCAGAAGGAGTATGTCGCGCATTAGCCGCATCCTTTTGTGAGTTCTGATTAGATTGAGACTCTGCCGGAGCGGTTATGGAGTCTTGGGCAGTCTCGAAGGCTGTTTCGACTCTTGCTGCTGTGTCAGCCACCTCGAAATGTTCTAAATGTCGAGACGTAAGTCCATGGTGGATAGATGCCACAGAGGTGGACCCTTGAAAAGCTACATCAATGCCGCCAGGGTGGGAAAGCTGGGGAATCAGCTCAGAACTTCTTTGTGATTGTTCAATAGCAGCATTGTGTGCTTCTACATCGGACAATGTCAGTCTCTTATGATCAGTACGATGTCCCAATGTGATTTCAGGATGTCCGATGAGCCATTTCCACACCTGCTGTAGGAATGGTCTATCAATATTAGGAACTTTGCCTGAGGTGGCGACCTTGTCCCCGAATCCGACAACAGCCTCTTCAGTAAGATCATAATAGATCTTGACATAAGCAATGTAATCGGATGGTGATGCTCCTATGAAAGAGACATTAGCCAACCGACCCTGTCTGTTGACATAAACGATTCCCCCAAAGCTCGCACAGTTCGGTATAGAAATTGCATTAGATTGCGAACAGCAGTATCTGAAATGGAAAGTGCTGATGTTGTCCAGCTTTTCGACTCAGAGAATGATTGGGGTGAATGAGATACGGAATGATGTTCCTCCATGCAGTTAGGCGAGATAGGCCAAACTGAACATGGCATTAAATAGCACAAAGAGCTTCGAGACGTGGCTCCTCGCATGACATACCAAGCTCTCCGCAAAGGGCGATGCGGTCCAAAAGGTGTTGGATCAGTCCATCCAAACTTTTTGCCATATCAATTGTGACATTGTGACCCCTGCAAGCAGGGTCGTTGGAGTGGTAGATTTCAGGCCATGGTTAGCAAGGAAATTTTCCTGCGGCAGGACTCGAACGGTGATCTCTGAATTTCAAGCATCGATGGTTGGATGGTAAGATGGTTGACTGCTTCACCTACCTTATTTTGTGCGGACTCACTTGCTCCGTATTAGTGCGGGGTCCAATACCATAATACCGTATCGAATAAGGTAAGCTCGTAAGGTACCATAAGGCTGGATTAGTGGCTCGGTAAGGTAAATGATACCGAGCCTAAGGAGAATGGCACTCTAAAGATCGTTATGCAGGCCCAATTACACTCCTGAATTGAAGCACATCAGTGTAATGTATGACTTCCGTAAACGAGGAGTGGCGCATTAGCATTCTATCCAATTTGGGACAATTTTATTGACAACCAATAGTATGTCCCTTTGAAAGCTTTCTCTATGTAGCAAAGACATTGTGTACCTCAACCCGAGTCCAATTATCGTAATAGATACAGAAACATATGCAGGTTACCACAACGCACGTTCCCATGCTTCTTGTGGACTTCAGGGAGTCCCATTAACATGGCTTCCAACAGACTCAGCGACAATATCATCCCCGCTGTATGAGCTTTCTTCCATTCAGTCCTACCGTTGATAATTCTTGCTCCAATCACTTCTAATTGCTCCTTTGAGATCATCAACATTCAGTAAGTCCACGCCTTCCTTCACCAGGATATCCCAAACATGATTCCTCAGGCTGATCGGCCAGGAAGGCAGGTCCCAGTATCTGGCCTTCAGGCCCCTCCTATGTGCTCCTCGGATCTGTTTTCGAAGCACGTCCATCTGATGAATGGAGAATTGTCCGTCCGATAATTTTCCAATGGCTTCGCCGAAACTCACGCTGGCGTAGAACGAATTGCTTGGATTGAAATTGTATGGGTCAGTTCCATCGGTACCGGACTTTCCTTGGCCCTCTACATCTGATCGCTTCTTAGAACCATCGATTGTCGCTTTTTCCGTCATAGTACTGTTTTCTTCCGAGGCTGGCTGGAGCTGCTGCTTCATCTCAAGCGGCAATGTAGTAGATTTCGAGGCAGCCGGAGTGGTTTCGCCATCAAAACTTTGAGGCAACATGGTAAGCGGCGCGTCGAAAAAGATATCATGGTGTGGATTGGATTTGTTCGACCCGACAAGATCAAACGGTGTATTGCCCGTGCCTACGACGGTGATTGGACCAGGAACGATATCGGTGCCGTTGGAGCGAGTCAGATAATTTCGGATTCTCAAAGGCTCAAGGGCAGACTGAACATATGGCCAGAGAGCATCGCCCGCGGTCTTGAAGTCAATGAGCAGAATGAGTGACTGTTCGGGGGTGGTATCGAATACACCGTTCAATCGTGGTGTTCGTTGCTGAAGGAGTGTACGCTTGGGATTTTGCTTCGACAATATATCGAGGAGAGGGTTGATATAGAGGCTTTCTATTGTCCGGTTGGGCGTTAGACTCTCAACGGAGTGTCCGACACGTAGTTGCTCGTCAGATAACCAGATATCAGCTTCGACTCCTATACATCCGACTTCAATGGCCGAATATAAAGGCACGGTCCGCCAGTAGTCGTTGTGCGAATGACATGGTACCGGAAGGATATCACGAGAGAAATCCGTAGGCCATGACGATAGCCAGGCTCCAAGATGTCCAGGACGGCCCCAAGACTTTACAATACGGTGAACATCATTGGGTAGAACAAAGATAATCAAGCTACCAATAAGACTAAACAGCTGTATCACTCCACTATCGAATGAAATCAGCGTCTGTGGAATTCGAATAGACGCGAGTTCACGAACAGCAGTAACAAAAAAGCGCCCCCCAGCTTCAAACAGAGTCGAGAACGTTTCCGCCTTCCTGGCAGCATCTTTTTACCAGTGTCACTGTTAGCCCCTGAACTTCTGCGGCCCAGTCCGGTTAAGGACTCTGACGAGGATTTCGCCTCCCACTTGAACTTCCCGGGATTAATGGAATTTGACAAGTCTTCGTCAAGGAGAGGCACGGAGGAAGAGATGTGAGAGGCGCCATGAGAGGTGAATACATCCGCGTAGGGAGGCCTAGCAGCAAGTCCAATGGATTGTCCGTCGGGCGTAATCATGATGCTTCGACAAGCAGAGAGTCCCTAGAAGTGTTCCTTCGCGCAGTCGTCACTGTTCAACAGTCACTAAGATATTACCACAGTAAAGCCACTTGTAGTCATAGAGAACATTGAAGAGGAGTGAGCGGCGTGACAACAATGTGATTAGGTTGCGCCTGGAGCCATGGCTGTGCGTATCATTTCTTGGTGGAATACCAAAGAACAATCACTCATCATGATACCTGTCTTATCAATTCCTTGACAGAGAGTACACCCCGTCTCATCCAGCATCAAGTCTACATAGTAGGGTCGTCGTCGGAGCTCGTTCTAATGCCTTTCTGGGTTAGGGTCTGAGCCCTAGGTAGTTCTAGATTAGTTCGCAGTCTTGGGCGAGATCTCATATGCTAAGATGGGGGATCCTCTTAAGAGAAGAATAACTCGAAAACTATTAGCGAATCTCGTTATCCTGCCTGGAAGTTCGGTGATACGAGAGTAGATATTTGAAAAGCGAATTGCTTGATCGAAGGCCTAAAGATATCCTACCTTGATCGAAGCAATTTCTGGACTCGACGATATTCTATGCCTCACAAACACAAAGCCAAGGTTGATGCTTCCTATTACAATCTCCCGCCTCCGAAAGCCGCCCAGTCCCTCTCCGTGAAGGAAAATGCTACACCAAAGACCACCAAGCCGCAGACTAAATCACTCAAGCGAAAGCATGCGCGCCTCGACGATGACACACCTCGAGCCTTCACACGCCTCCAATCCGTCTATCGACCCCCTCGCTCGGGTTTGGACGATGGCACGCGGCCATCAAAACAGCACAAAAGCTCCAAAGCCACTGTCGCACCTCTCCCTCTCCCTACGCCCAAGATTCAACCACATGAACCACTGTCATCGTTCAACGCACGCGTAGACGCTGCGCTACCATTTTCGGGCTTATCGAAGAGGAGTCACGGTGGGAAAGAGGCCGAGAAGGGCCGACAGACGAAGACCGAGAGGAAGATGCAGAAGATGCAGAAAGAATGGCGAGAGGAAGAGCAGAGAAGAAGAGAGAGACTCTGGGAGAAAGAAGACGAGACGGGGATAGTCGGAGGAGAGATGAGTGACCTATTGAAAGTTGCAAAGAAAGGCAAGCTGAAGGGCGGGAAGACAAAGAATACTGGTACCGAGAACAGTGCACATAGGGATGACGACGACGACGATCTTTGGGCACATATAAAGGCGGTTCGCATACAGGGCGATAACGAAAAGGCTACGAATAGATCAAGAGGTGGTCTTGTTGGGCTACACGACGTGGTTCTTGCTCTCCCTAAATGGTCAAATGTGACCAAGGGGAAAAAGAATTTCAATAATGGCAAGGACAACGGCGGTATGAAGAGGCAGGTGGATTTGGCAGAGGAAAGAAAGAACATTGTTGAAGGTTACCGGCAGATGATGAGAGACAAGCGTGGGGATGACGGATAAGGATGTGAACAGATTTCGAATGTGATACGTTCCTAATCCCAAAACACCATTCCGATCGCCACAAGTATGCCAGGCTCGACCAGATCAAAGTCCACGGAGAACGTTAGGGTGCAGCGTTCTCTCTGCTACCAAGCCCCGATGCCCTCATTCCTCTCCAGGCTTACAATCCAATGATAGTTCTAGCTCGAAGGAAAACGAAGCTTTCTCACTGGGCATGAGATTCCCAGCCAAGCGCAACTTGGAGGAAGGTCCAAATTCTGATCATCCCACAAGCGAATAGATACTAGGAGTCTCACATGAGGATAGGCTCCAATACACACTATTCAACCATGAACCGGCGGAATTCTTGATGGACGTTTGCTATGTTTGGTGGCCTATGAGAAGTGGTTCATAGCGCGGCAACCTGTGCACTCGTCTCTGCAAGGCTTATGTAGATACCCTGGGACAAGTGCCATGCTAGGACATTGGATGGGTTAGTTCATCCGCATTCGCACGTATCGCTCAAGTCTTATGTGTGACTCAACCAGGATGTTGCAATTGTTAGTGGAGATCCGATGATCATTGTCTAGTCTGAGATGAGCACTCAGAGTACTAAAGTAATTTATATGCAGGTACCATTCTGAGGTAGATGAGTTCCGAGCTGTTGATGCAATATATGTTTTTACGCCCCTTGCCAATCTCCGTTCTCGTGCAAGCTACTCGCCACAAACCATCGGGCTTCTACGTAACTCGCCACAACCTGATCTATTCCTTTCGTCATAATCCATCGTTCCCCTTACAGCAGTCACTGCGCAAGGGAAGTCATTGAAAGCCATCAGCGTTGTTGAGCTGTCCATGCTGGTCACTGTAAACAATCTTTGTCCCCAGACATTCCTCGATTATGCGCCTTTCTCGGTGGAAAAATTACAATACTGTTGTATATCCACCCGAGACATCACCCTGATATCGCTTATACATCATCGATAGTGTCTCGGTAGAAACAAAATCGAGCACAACGTTCGCATACTGCTGGACCAAGATTGTTGTTGCCTTTCCAAAGTCAGACAAGGACATCTCGGGGTTCTTCTTACCCTTCTTTTCATTCCCCTAATCCTAACAACCAAATCCCATACCACTCAACTCGTCTTCCAGCACAGCACCTCCAAAAAGCCTTTGCCCCCAACTGTCCTCAACGACCACCACGTCTTGCCCCTATCCCATCTCCAAGGCCTAGATACACGTAGCGCAGATCATGCCAATCCCGCCGAGCAATGGGTGCCAGGAAGTTGTTTCTCGGTGTTGGTACAACATAAAAACTAGGCGACGCCCTGGACAGAAGCACTCATGATGAACCACAATTCAGGTGATGTAGGCATGATAGGAAATCTTGAGTGGATCAGGGGTGTGCATAACATATCAAACACTGGCATTGCGGAGCCTGATGGAATATCTTCGTTTAATTGTCAATACCATCTTAGCACCAATCCAAGTAGTAAGTTATAGCACAATTATCCAATCATTTACCATTCGACGCCTTTCATCTATGCGCACAAACCTAAATGCAACAAGCGGGTATCAGACTTTGTAGACCCAAACAAGACATGTCAAAGTACAATCTTCTTGACCACCATTACAGCCAATGCTGCCACAAGTCCGGTGATAGCTTTGTCAACCCACGGAGGAACGCCGTTCGATGGTGTAGCTGCTGGTATTGAGTGTGATACACGTGGCGGACCTATCGTTGGCTGGGGGGGCACCGGATTGATGTACGGCGATTGTAAGGGAGTCTCGGCAGGGTTAATGGGAGCTTCTGATGCTACGGTACCACTCGATGATGCTGCCTGCCCGGCAGCTGGTGTATCCACAGGCTGTGACGGCTCTCGCTCCGTATTGGCAGTCTTTCCATGCTCGGAACTGCCCATGAGATCGCGAAACCCGAATTTCAGATCCTCAGGCACGGGGGGCTCAATCGATTTATCCTCCCCAGCTTCACCGCCCTCTTCCGTCAGTATGTCTTCATTACTCCTTCCTCCACACCCCTGGCATTTCCATGCACGACTTTCACTAGCCAACCGTTCCCTCTCCTTCTGATCCATCTCCATCCCACCCACCTGCCCCTTAGCATCACCCTCCATGAACGCCCGCAAAGCCCACAGTGCCGTCCTTATGCCCCACGCAGGTTGCCATGTTTCTTCATGGTGACCACTTATGCTGAGGCAGATCTCGCGATTAACCTCGAATCTTCCCGAAGGTGTGAGAAAACGAAATGATGGTGGACGTAATGGGTAAGTGGGAGGGAGGACGATACGGCCATGGTATGCACCTTTACTATAGGGAGTAGCTGGAGGGCCAGCTATTGTGAAGTGCCATTCGAAAAGGTTCGATTCGAGAGGGGCGGCGTGCAAGGTTGGGTCAGGATGGGTAGAAAGCTCGGTGGCTTCTTTGAGGATGCGCTTAATGGTGGGGGACTTGGTATTGAAAGTGGGGAGGGCCATCGAGGGCGATGTTACGATAGAGGGCACCTAGTCTCTCTCAAGTCGACTACACCCGTGGAGTTGTAGGTGGTGAAGACAGCCGGTCGATCAAGAGGATGCATACATAGATCGACTGTGTCCCAATGCATAAGTAACGTGGCACCAACTACCTTACATACCAACAATCAATCAGGGCTATTTGATACAGGCCCTAATCCAATCCACCAACATGACACTAGAATAAGCACTAAGGTGTGTGAGTGTGAGATGTAGAAGGCCGTCCAGTGTAAGGTACCTGGATGTCGAAGTTGACATTCATCTTTCAGGCGGAGTCTGAGGGGTATTAGCAAAAGGTAAGGCTATCATATTGTTGATATTCTGTTCGTCCATACCAACTCATAGCTCAGAACTCCGTAGAATTAGTCCCCAGTCTTGAAGATCCTGCCGGATTTGTCCCGCTCCAACATCCTACTGTGCCTATTCTACATTACGTACTAGCTGAATGCTCCATAAACTTCAACATCACTTAGGTACTGGTATTCCCGGTCTTCCATCTGAAAGAAGATTCTCCATCTGTGATGTAAGCCATCGGGAAGCCGGCGCAGATTTGATTCGCCTGGTCGTGTGCCCCTTATCTCCCCAGTTTGAGCTGAGGTTACCTTATCTTTCCCTCCTTCCCACCGCTACGTAACCACTACAGAGGATGGACCACTCCGTTACTAGAACTGTGGGCACGGGCCAGTACTGCTGACATCACACATCCACATCCACGTCGACATCTACCTTCGCCCTCTTCTCTTTTCTTTTCTTTTCTTTCCTTTCTCAACAGGCACAACAAGCAGCTAGCATATACAGTATAGTACCCCTTCGAATCCGCATCATCCGCCACGGAAATAACAATCATCTTGTGCTCAGATGCATTCCATGCAGTCTCCTCTCCTCTTCAGGAGCACTCGGTGACAATACTGGCTCCACATCCTGCAGAATGCTCTAAAGTCGTCTCAAAGTCGGCAGTGCTCCTTCGCTTTCCCTCAAGGTCGATCGCGGCGGGCTATACAGGCTAGTCGTCAGCGAAGTAAGGACTGCTACTATCATGATGGTTCCTCGATCATACACATATTCCTCTACCCAACCCGCTCAATCTACGAGAACCGACAGGAAAGATCTGGTCACGGTCCCGGTGGATGGGTGCAAAGCAGAAAAGAACGCAAGTGGGAAAGGAAAGGCCAGAACAACCATAACGCCTCCATTGCTGTTAGCAGCATCGCCTGCAAGTCCCTCAAAGCCGGTAGTAATTCCTACAAGGACTCAAAATGGCACTGGTGGCGGGCGAAGGAAGAGCAGAGATTCAGCATTCAAAGATCGCAGGCGTATCGCAGGGGGAGTCCATGACACATTTTCGACACCCTCGTCAGTGACAACGCTACCGGCGATGACTTCATCGTTCAGTACGGGATCTAGCCCTCAAGCAGAGGCTCGAGGAGAATCATTGTCGTCAGCTCATCTGAAAATGCAAGAATCTAAATACAGGAGAACATCACGGCGTTCAATCTCCTCTTGCAGCCCTCAATCCTGGGGCGTTCTCCTCAGTCCACCGGAAGAGTCTGACCCTGAAGTTGGTAGCTTTGATAGCGACACCACCCTGGGTCCGTTATCGTCTGTTCGGTCTCTGTCCATCGAGTCAATGCCGTCACTGGAAACCGATACTGAGTCCGTGAGCTCGACTAGTAACCCGGCGACTCCGGGGTTATCAAACAACAGCCGCAAGAACAGTGATAGGAGGCAGAAAAGTCTGTCCACATCCATTGGGGAGGACTGCATCACGGATCATCCTCTGCTGCTGTCAATATCGCAAGCGCCTGAACTCGAGGACGATCCGCCTGACGACGGACCTAGCCTGCTACCTCCAACGCCTTCGCCCTTGGCTAGATCAAGGTCGTATTTCAAGTCCAACCTCACCGCATCTTTCCGCAAAATCCGCTTCGCAGCCCAATCGTTCTCCGCGTTCACTGCACCTCCGGCCCAGCGGGATGATTACCTCGCCCGGACTTTGCTCTCACCAGAGGCCCAATTTACAGATGAAAGAAGGCCACTGCCATCCATCGAGCCTCCAGACCCGGCATTACGCAGATATTTGAACCCTGTCACTTTCTCTCCCTCGGAGTTTCATTTCCATTCCGAGGAGAGTCCGCAAGTCACGCTTTCAAGTTGCACTGCGTCGATACAATTACAGACCTATCAGCGCAGGACGTGCGGATCGGACAAGGCTTCAACGCCACCTATCTTCACCTCCGCGCAGCAGAAAACGCTGGATGCTATGGACGGCCTATCAAGCGGATCTGTGCCCCGCCAACGAGAACCGCGCGAGAACTGCGATTTCTTGCGCGTTGTCGTCCTAGAGATGGATATGCGACAGAAAGGCAAGCTAAGCGATAACAGCCCGGGGAGAGCAAGACTCTGGTTGCCGGCCAGGCAGGCTGCGAGACCGATCGAGGAGGGTACGCAGGGGATGGAAGTTGAGGATGGACAGCGGCCGAAGATACCAGCTCGATGGGTGGGAGTTACAGCATGACACGGCTGCCATGTTTGCAATATTGCCTTTTGCTATAATAGCGTTTCAGCGAGCATATATACCCAACGGAGGCAGTGCGGATAGAGGATAGAGAATAGACGATTGAACGATTATAGTCATATCTGGTGGATGATAGGTTCTTCTTGACAACCTTCTATTCGTTTCCGGTACTGTTCATAGTCCGTTCCAGGCCCAACCATGCAAGGTTGTGCAAGGCACCAGAATAAGAAACGGCAGTGCACCCAGTTACCCAATGCCCGGGAGATGAGGCAAGGTAGCTAACCGGGTTTCGCAGTGACGGCCTTCCACATCGGGATAACCTCCAGATCGCGCTTATTCATCGATCGACCATGCTAGAGCAATATTCTTTCCCCTGCTGCTTCGATTCCTCCTGTAAGGTAGCTTCCAACTGACACTTGAGAGTGTAAGCCTGATGGATACCTTCTAGTTTGAGCATTGGTGGCCGTCAACGAAGAGGCTCAGAGCACACCGCATTGACGGACATGGACATCGATGTGCGAAGTCGCATGATATGTTTCGTGCAATCGTAGCTCGTGACATTCATACCTCGTCAACTCATTGCTCCCCCAGCTACCTACGGAAACCTTCACCCCTCATCACACCGGCACGAACCTCTCCTCATCCAGCAACGTTCCCCCCTCCCAACTCCGCTCTACCCACTCCATCGTGACAAGCCGCGGCAAGCGCTGAAATTCCGATACCTTCTTCCTCAAAACCTTGCTTCGGCTTCTATAATCCTCTCCTCCTCCAAGAACAACGTGCGTGACACCCTGCTCGAGTTCATTTGCCATACGTGCTCCGGCGAATCTGGCCGTGGTGCATGCTTGTGTCATCCTGAAGTCTGGGGACTCGTGCATCGGGAGGGGCGGTTCTGTATCGTGATCCGGAACGTCCGCGTACATTAGTACGCCCTCGAAGATCCAAGCAGGCAGCTGTCCGAGTCCGTGGTCGTGTGCGCTGAGCTCGTTCCTAAATTCAGAGGCGTCGAAAGCGTGCTCGGATTTGATGGGCATTGATTCGAAGATGGTGTTTAGTTCGTCGACAGTAACATCCCTGGCAAAGCTGTCTCCATATTCATCCGTAGCAGACTCGATCCGCGACTCCGTTTCCGGTTTCGTGAAGAACATGTGTTTCCGTTCTAATGGCAAGATGAGTGATGGTCTGTCGGCGTCCGCTTGACTTTGCGTAATGTTATCAAAAATCCATGAAGGTCGGATGATATCGATGTTCGCCCTCTTGATGGACGCGGCTACATGTACCGTTCTCTGATCCCCGATGCAAATACTCTCGAGCTTAGTATCATTCTGAACAATCTTTCCGCCGTAGGACTTGACCAATGCTTCCAACTCTGCTTTGGACTTCTTGGTAGGCTTCTGTGATCCGGTCATGATATAGAAGCTTAGACCGTTGAATATCTTGGTAGTCATGATATCGTTAGGTGAATGCTGCACCACTTCGCTACCGGCTACCGTGATGGGCTTCTTGCGTCCAACACGGGCTCTCTTCCTCCGATTATCATCAACTTTGAATTGCTTCTCCTTTCCTTCTTTCTCGACGTTATTCTTCAGCGTCATGAAGCCTAATACCGAAAGCGCGCTTTGCCAATCACGATCGGTACGAATCCTTTTGAACCTCGGAAAGCGAAGGGTAAACCCCATCTTGAACTGGTCAGTCGCTGATATGGAAGCAGCCTTAATCTCGACCACAAGAGAGTCACTTGGCAGGATCCATTCATCTGGTCTCTCATATTGCAATGCTCCGCCGGCAAGCTCGACATATTGGGTAGGCGGATCATTGGGATCCCATATCTTCCATTTGCCATCCGTCTTATGCCTTATTGCTGCGTAATCCGCTGAAGTAAAGCCACCACCAACCTTGAAAAACGAGAAGAACTTCATAGGATCTGCTCCCTGCCGCACCTGATTTTCATCGACTCTCAGCCCGCACAGGAAGCTTGACAGTTTGCCGCCTCGATGGCCGGATCCATAATAACCACCAATGATAACGCAGTCGAGATTCTCTCCAAACTCGGTCATGTATTCCGGTTTCACTTTGATCCAGTCATCGTTACGTTCGTTGAGCCGGTATGAAGAGCGAGGATTCTTCAGTACTAAACCTTCGGACGCCTCTGCGACCACTTTGCGCAGACAGGGCTCGATTTCCGCTGCACTTGTAGCCTCTCTATATTCATGGATTTCCAGCCTACGAGGAACGTTCTTGACAGCCTGTGACAACGCCTGTCGGCGGTCGCGAAGCGTATAATTCGTGAGCGCGCGGCCATTTAGATAGAGACAGTCAAACACTTTGTAGAGCGGCCGCATGCCTTTGGAAAACTCATTCTTCTGCTGTTCAAGGGCAGCAGTCTTGAGAGTTCCGAAGGGTACCATTGCGTCTTGCTCCAGATCCCAAGTAATCATCTCCCCGTCGAGAATAATGTTGTCCACACCCTCGTCAAAGGCCTCCTTGAGGTGACGGGTCAGTGCTGAATTCCGATCCAGGAAACCGTTCCCATAGAGATATGTGTAGTCCTTGGCCTTTCGCGACCAAAAGCCAAATTGCTTCCCACCAGGCACATCATCATTGCTGACCATGTGAAGCTGCATTCTCTCTCCATCGAGCTTTTCTTCAATGAAAAAAAGGGGATCGGTTTCAATGGGTCTCAGCTTTTGAATCAACTTTTCAAACGAATGCATCTGGAATTGCGCCAGTTGAGGTTGGAAACACTGCATTAAATTGATACCTCGATCATCACCCTCCAAGCGAACGCTAGAATCGTACAGCTCCCAACAGACACGCCGGAGGTTTGATGACACATTGAACAAGCTATCTGCATCCGGGTGCCAAATATTGAAGAATGTCTTCTCTGTTGCGCCTACCTTCATCTGGCGAAGTATGATTCGAATCAGCCACATCAGCTCATCTGCATTCATTCTCGTGTAGAACTCGGTGAAAATGGGCGTCTGCTGATCCTCCTTTGGCGCAGCAGAGAGCTTATCAAGGAGATCGTTGACCTCGCCGATGGTCATGTCACCAACTTTGGTCCTGATAGGTCTTTTGGAGATCACCTCATAGCACCGTCCAGCGAAGTCTCCTGCCATCCTGCTCACCGTACTTTGTCCGGGTTGCTTCCAATTGAGAAGGTTGAAGCCGTCTTCCGAATCCTTGTTGATTTTCATTACCCTGATCAGTAGCTTCCCAATGGTCTTCTCCTTGAGGCCATACATGCCCCGTTCCCTGTCCTTTTCCGGTATGATAAGGCGGAAGGCTGGATGAATGTCGTCCCCAACTTCTTTCCTCCATCTCGCAATGAAGCGTTCAATGATGTTTTGTCGAACCTCATGCGGATTTCGGCTCGGTCCTCCATGGGGACCTAATTTCCTTCTAGCTGCAACGGGACCCGTCGGTTTCTTCTTGTTATCGTTTAAAGGGTCAAAGAGAGTGAGGTATAGATCATGGAAAGGGAGTGTGGGTGAATGATTTCGGGGCCGATTCGGATACCTAGACCTTTCGTCAGCGCTGTAGTGATCAACAGGCGATATCAATGGCGCTCTACTTTTCGTCAAGTTCTTCGTCTCTCAACGATCGCGCTTGGCTATGACCACTTCCGACACCATTGGTAGCAACTGGTTGAGAGTCCATCCCAGCAGATTGCTGAGGTGGGAATTCGTCGATACAACCTTCTGAAGCCCATCTACAATGGTTTGCCGCCACACAAGATGCTGTTACCCCTGTCGAAGATAAGGTGGGGAAGCAAATCAAATCCCGGTAACCAAGTCCATAAGGTAGGGTCTCAAAGCAGGCACGGTAGGCTGCAGCCCCGTCGAGATAGAGCTAGAGTAGTACCTTAGAACTAGGTACCTTACTTTAGGTACTTAAGGTAAAGTAACCTTACCTTACCTTAGACCTTAGACGCGTCGAGGGCAAACCCCCCTTCCCTTATCCCTTATCTGGCACGATATCTCCACAGTATTATCTAGCGGACGGTCTTCCGTATCCCGTGCATTCCGTCACACTTGGTGCGAAATCTACCTTACACAGTAAATACTTATTACACATTAGATTTGCCACTGCTTCCCGTCAAAAGTGCCCGTCAACCATGGTAACAGGTAAGGTAGGTAATGTTGCAGTGCCCAGGCCACAGTATCTATGTTGTAATGAAGTGGAATATTTGCTTATCGTCGTCCCTTCCTCGCAAAGTGTTTCATATCTTGTCCTATTCTACTCCGTACTGCTTTCCGAACCCGCATTCCCTCTTCCCTCTTCCCTCTGCGATAAGTAAAAGTAGATAAAACACAGCCTCACCTCACCGCCTGCTTTGCTCTCTACAAACTCCCTGCACTCCTGACTTAGCTTATTCTCTCATCCTCAAATCGCGCATCTTTTGTTGTCCTCTTCCAAGAACAGCTGTCCTTTTCCCCCCACACAACTACCGACTGTGATACTTTGTCTGAAAGTCCCCGTCAGAGCACCTCGCGTTTGGCTATCCTCATACTGAAAAAATCCTCCCATCGTCACCCATCTGACTCACCAAAGAGCTAGTAGACCGCCAAATTTATGCCCCGGATCAGCCTCTTCGTGGGGCTGGTGTACGTTTCTTGTGTTGCACTCGCTGCTGGTCTGCGCACCGCAGGCGACCATCTTACTTACCAATCTTCAGGGAATCCGCTTCACTCTGGCCTACCCAGCCTAGATGAAGCCGGCATTGACGAACTCAACGCCCTCCAAAGCAGCGGCTCTGTGACCTGTGTGGACCTTGTGCATGCATGCTCCTTCCTTCCCATTCCCTAGGGGCTTCCGTACTGATGTTCCAAGGCGTATATCAAGAGAATCAACGAAATCAACCCGCTCCTTCGCGCCGTTGGTGAAATCAACCCAGATGCCTTATCCATTGCGACATCTTTGGATGCGGAGCGCGCTGCTGGTCACGTACGGGGGTAGGCGAAACCTCACTGCATCATGGTGAATTGTGTTGATAGATCTATAGGCCACTACATGGAATCCCGATCTTGATCAAGGTACAAACTCTGCCTCTAGGTCTCCGAAGATGGGTGCTGATTGAAAGCAGGACAACATCGCCACAAAGGATCGAATGAACAACACAGGTGACGCAAAGCCTACTTTGTATCAACAGCAATTGGCTAACGTGAATAGCCGGCTCCTTTGCACTCGTTGGCGCTACAGTCTCCCGTGAATCAACTGTCGTTGCACAGCTACGAGATGCGGGAGCAGTCATTTTGGGCAAAGCTACGATGGGTGAATGGGCCCAGATGAGATCACGCAGATCAAGCTCGTCCGCTGGTTGGAGTGCCTATGGCGGTCAAGTGCTCGGAGCCTATTACCCCCGGCAAGATCCGGGTGGAAGCTCCAGTGGTAGTGCTGTGGCACCTTCTGTGGGAATGGCGCTTGGAGCACTTGGGACCGAGACAAGTGGTAGTATCGTCCTCCCAGCTGAGAAGAGCAACATCGTGGGCATCAAGCCGACCGTTGGCCTGACGTCCCGAAGCATGGTCATTCCGATTAGCTTACGTCAAGATACTGTAGGACCCATGGCGCGGACTGTGAAAGATGCAGCCTACATGCTCGCTGCGATCTCTGGAAAAGACAGGTACGATAATTGGACCTCTGCTCAGCCGTTCGATCAGGTGCCAGATTACGTCAAAGCTTGCAACTACTCCGCCTTCAAAGGAACCCATTTAGGTGTTCCGCGCAACGGTATCAACCCCTTTCTCGGCAGCTCCACTGAGCCAGTCATGGCTGCTTTCGAAGAGGCTCTTAGATTGATCACCGGCGCAGGAGCCAAGGTGGTCGATGATGCAGATTTTGAGTCCTTTGACCCTCCTGCGTTTCACCGTAACAGCAGCATTGTGCTCGACACCGACTTCGTTGCTGGCGTCTCTGATTATCTTGCCCTACTCGACGAGAACCCTAATAAGGTCCACAATTTACGTGACCTTGCTCAGTTCACTAGGAACGACCCTCGAGAGGAATATCCTGATCGTGATGTAAGTACTACCCTCCAAATCCGAGAGGGCTAGATGTCTAGATATATGGTACTTCTTGTCAAGATCTCGTCGGTACTGAATATCACCGCTGCCCAACGACATTTCCTAATGTAGGAAACCTCTTGAGTGGCTTGTATGCGACTCCCGGGGAAGCCGAGCTTTCATAGCGTCCAAACTGCCACTTCTTTCAATAGTCAGAATACTGTTTTGTAGTCAGCTCTGAAGCTAACTTTGGCCAGACCTACGTTTGGGAGCGAGAGTTACATCTCAACATCACGAACGAGTCTCCAGAATCCTACAATGCCTATCGGGCCAACCTTCGCATGGCCGAAGAGCATGGCGTCGTGGGTGCACTTGACAGATACAGACTTGACGCACTGGTGATGCCGACATTCGCGTCCTTCCAGCTCCCTGCTATCGCAGGACTGCCGATTGTCACCGTGCCATTAGGATTCTACCCTGCTGATACGCCCCTGGTTATGAACCCCAAGGGTACCACAGTCAGCGTAGCGCCTAACATGCCTTTTGGAATTGCATTCATTGGCCGTAGATGGAGTGAGGAATTGTTGATTTCGTTAGCGTATGCATTTGAGCAACGAACCATGACACGCCAGAAGATGAGCCCATACATCAGTCCTACTTTCGAGCTTGGCGACCAAAGGTCGGATGTCTTTGAGGCTCAATCCTTGAATTCTGACTCCGCTTGGATTTCACTCAAGACTATGCGAGCTATCGTCAAACGCACCATGGCTGGCTTGTTATCTAGGCAAGAATGGGTATGGGCAGTGCTTGGAATATTTGAGACCCTGGAGTAGACTGGTTGACTCATTGTTAATGGTTAGCGGGATTGGCTGTCAACACGGTGCTATGGCGTCGTCGCTCTCACATGGCCGCATCCTCTTCAAGCGAAGCGAATATCGATACCCACTGCACACTAGAATATGAATTACATCATGCATTTCCACATTTATCATGAGGGGACAAGCTCTATTGATACGCCTTTTGGTTTGTGTATATCTACGGTAGAATATTCCATGCGCAGAATTGTATCAGTGCTCCGCCTTGCTTCTTGGCGTGGCCCCCAGCACGCCTTCCAGCCTCACAATCCGTCAGTCATAAGCCGCCTTTCGCCGATTAATGACCGGCTCATGAAGAGGATGGACCGGTCAATTCGCTTTCCACAGCTCATAGCTCCATGACCTCGAACGCTCTGGGGGAACACTCGCCATACAGCTACTCAACCCCCATCGATGTGAAGCACCGAGCAACGGCGTTCCGAGGGGCTTCCCATGCATTCTCAAAAGCACCCATACCGACAGAAGCCTTGCCCAATACTTACAGTGGCACTGATGGAGCTCGTGCTGCAGCCTCGAGCGCTGAAACTCGAAGACGGAGGGAGACAAGGTCACCCGATGAGGCTTCTTTGGATAGGCCACAGGCGGACAGGCCATTGACTCAGATGGGCAAGACCACCAGAACCGCGGATACACAGGTCTCTGTCCGTCAAACCTCTCAGTCCAGAGAACAATCACCCTCTCATGTTGCTGCTCTACTCGCTACTTCAAGGGCTACTCCAACCCTTTACCGGTCAACCTCGTCCAAACCCATTCCACAACGGCCATCCCCACTTCAAAGCATGGAAGACTTGATGGGCTCTAGTCCCACTAACCCAGCAGGTTCTACAGATACAAGCACTTTGGTAAAGCTTTTTGAATCCAAGCAGCACCAGGGGGCACCCATCACGCATTCCGTTCGGTATGTCAACAAGGCGCCCCCAATCGCACCTCCTACGCCCATCAGACCTCCGAAGAGATCAACAAGCTCCAATGCAGCTTTACTGCGTACATTTCCAGCTGCACAACGGCGAGAAGAGGGTAATATGACCTCTGGCGCCCCATCCCATACTGGAGCTGCCGCTGCAGCAGCGGGATTATCAGGTCCATCGGCTCCTATTGGAACATCAACAAAGACACGGGTGCCAGTGGAAATGATACCACGCTCTAGACCCGAACCCCCAGCCCCTCGACTCATTGGAAAAGGGCCATCGCTGGAAGGTTCACCTAACAATGCTGAAGCCTCAACTAAAAATCCGAAGGAGGCATCCTTGGATAAGGTTGCTATAGACCTGCGTTCAAGATCGGGGAGATCCCCAGGTCGCCCTGCTTTACCAACACGACGCTCGCAACCTGTGGCAGTGCCTCTAATTCTATCGTCCACCTCCGTACGGCCATCGCCGCCATTGCCCCCAACGCTCGACAAGGAGATGTCAGACCCTGTGCCCTTAGGTAGACAAATCACTCGATCATCAGATAGCTATGTACCTCAACTCACTGTCGATTCCCTCGCCAACGCCATGGTGGCCTCTTCGCTGGCTTCGTCCCGAGCTCCCTCGCCAACAAAACCCCCACCGCTACCTCCACCACGCAACCATCATAAGCACTCCCTGTTCCACCACCGCAGCCAGGAAGGATCGCGAGCACCGAGTCCCGCGAAAGGAATGCGGCAAACCATGCGCGAACCACTGAAATCAGATGATGAAGACGACATCAGGAAGTACCGCAATCATCGTGTTAGAAAGCACCCTAACAAACATCACGAAGGGGACCGCAAACGTTATAGGAACGAAGTTACCGAGAGGGAGCGAAAGCGCTATGAGGGTGTATGGGCGGCGAACAAAGGTCTCTTGTGCGCCGACTCACCGAATGCAGTCATCAACATCGTTGTCCGCGACATCTGGAAGCGGAGTCATTTGTCAGACGATGTGCTCGAAGAGGTGTGGGATCTGGTCGACACACAGCGCCTCGGTAAGCTCGAAAGGGAGGAATTTGTCGTGGGCTTGTTCTTGATCGACCAAAGGTTGAAGGGCAATAAATTACCGTTCAAGGTCTCCGGTAGCATTTGGTCTAGCGTGAGGCGTTTGAGTGGTATCAACGGTCCGAGGGATAGGCGCTGACGGATGGATGGATGGTGATTTGAGCGGCATTTCAGGGTCTTGCATGGTTGGAATTTCTCGGAGATACCCCTATAGACGCAGTCCATAGTGTCTGTGATGGCCCATTGCGTTCCCTTCTTCGTTAAAGTAAGTATTATTGCAGCGCCGAGGAGAAACCTGATTTGACTTGAAGTGCTTCGTATTGGGCTAGTTTACAACTCTCTACCTGTCTTTCGTTGCATGTACATCCATCTTCTTGTTCGCCGGGCTGAAATGCATGGACATGGATGCGAAAGGCATATAGAGCCACTGGACTCTGCTAACGCAAGCAGTCGATCTTTGACGTCACAATAAACATGACACGAAGCAAAGGACAAGGTACAAGAAAACAATGCTTCGAAGGAATGACCACCCATCTGAAGGATGGCCGTACCGGTCATCGTCTCCACAAATCCGAAATATTCGCACGAAAAGAAATTCATGTCCATAAGTCAAAGAAGAACCGCATTCATGAGATCGTGACCTTCAAGTCAGAAGGCATCTTCATCGGTCCAAGCTGATTCACTGCCAGTGACAAGCCGTCTTCCGCCGTCCGCCTCGACGACCGTCTGCTGATGATGACCACCAGCACCATATATGCCCTTGAACTTTTTACCCGGGCCGCCACGAGGAGGAGTGTATCCGCCCTCGGGCTTGAAACGCTTGCCGGTGTTCGCTGCTCGTAGTTTGGCATAGTATGCGTCGCTAGCATCAACCTCAGGCTCTGATGCATCATCAAAGGTCTCCCAATTCTCCGAGCCCGAGACGGCCGTGTTCGAGGTTGATGTTGTTGATATTTGACGGCTGTCCGCTGTGGGAATGTATTGGCCTTGCTGCTGGTACCATTTGTCGTACCGCATCGAGGCCTGTGCATCACGGTAGTTCTGTGGGGTGTTGCGCTCAGAGCTCGTTATGGAGCTCGGTACGTAAGACGGGCGCTCTCGGTCATCATACACATCTTCTGGAGTTATCCTCCGGACGCTGCCAGAAGCGCTTGAGGATGCCGCACTCTCGCAACGCAAGTTCTCGGATTTATATGTACCAACAGGTGTCGTGCTCGGCTGCTCAAAGATCTCTCTCATCTTCGGAGGTGGTGCTCGAGCGGGTGGGTCCATTTTCCGCATGGTGTTGGTATCATATGAATGTTCTGGCCGAGCACTGCGGCGCTCTGGTGAGTTGCCGCCGTGTTGCATGTTGCCCAGAGGTACGCGAGCTGGGATTCTCGATGGTGTTCTAGCTCCTGTAGTGGACACTGATTCCCCCATTGGATTACGTCGAATCGTACCAGTACCAGCAGGTGTTGCAGCACCAGCCCGCGAGGGCGCACTGCCTCGTATTACGCTGCCAGCACGTGAAGATGAAGGTGCAGGAGCAGATTTGAGCGGCACCTTTTGTGTTGGTGGTGCTGGGCCAGACGGTGTCTTTGACCTTGGAGGTAGGCTCTTTGCAGCAGCTGTTGCGAGCTCATCAAGGTATCGCACTCCATGAATAAGGAAAGGCCGACCATAGTCATCTTCCCACCGCTCTAACGTCTTCCTAAGCTCCACTTCGATTCGTGGAAGATCCTTTGCAATTCTCTTCCTCATCTTTTCTTCTCTCAGCAGTCGAGTTGGGTCACGCTTTTCTCCTTTAGTGTTCTTCGCTAACAAACGAGAAGCATCCTGACTCGCAGCTGTCAAATCTTCGCGGTCCTTGATCAACGATCTATGCTTGTCGATCAAATCTAAGGCAGGTGCGCGTTGTTCTTTCAGGGTCTCCAGCCTCGAGATTTCTGCTTCATGTGCGGATAAGAGAGCATCACTGTAGACATCGGAGAAAGCTGGGGCGAATTGGAGCATATCCTCCTCAGAGTAGTACAGACCATCCCATAACTCTTGGAGCTTGTATCTCGCGTCTTCGACAAAGAGATGAAGATTCTGTCTCTTCAGTTCGATCAGTCTATCCAACTCGGCTTCAAATTCATTGATGGCCCTGAGCCCACATCCTCTGTTGCCTGCGAGGAATCTCTTACGATCAGCCTCGTCCACACTGAGCCGGTCCCACAGGCTTTCAACAGTGGCCTTCAGCTCTTTCAGCTTCCGCTCTCGGCCCCGCTTTTCCTCGATCAGCCTATCTCGCTTCGCTTGCAAGCGGTTTATGTCATCGGAATGGAGTCCCAGCTGTTCCGGAGCATTTTGATAGTACTTCACTATCGAGCTCTCTGTTTGCGCTTGTGGTGTGCCTAGCTCTGCCCATAGATTCACTGTGTCCTCTGCCAATGCTCTGACAGAGGCCACACGTTTAGTGAACTCTTCGTAGACTCGAGAGAATTCATCGTCGAGGGACGTGACAAATGATGGTGAAAGGTCGAAGGTTGGAGGCAAAGAAGCGTTGTTGGACGTGGGTGGTAATTGAATTTTGACGAAGGATGGCTCGAGGTGGGAAGAGTATGACTCAAGGGCTTGAACAAGTTCTACATCTCCTTAGCGCTGATGTCTTCACTGTGAAAGGCAAGTCTGACTCTTGACCTGCTCGAACCTCTCGCGATGGATTTTAGCGACCGTGTTGTGCCTTTCTTTCAGATTTTGTAAACAGTTTGTGAGAGGAGCTGCTATCTTAAACTCTGGTTTATCGGGCTGGTAGTCGGTGTCCGACGAGGGATCTTCAAGGGATGCTTCCATTTGCTTGATGGTTTTGATGATCCGATTCGCTTCCTCTATAAGTTCACTCTTCTCACTGTATTAGGGTCAGCGCGAGGCAGCCATTGTTAAGAAATGTGGTGGCATACGCGGTCACTAGGCGTAGTTGGTTATGAAGTGTCTCTGAAAGGGCAGTAAAGAGCTACAACTTGTGTCAGCCATTGTACACCGCCGCAAATCTTGGAAGATGTACCTCTGACTCCCTAGATTCTCTCTCATTTTTAGATACCCCAATATCATCGAAAAGACTATGAAGCTGGCCGATGATGGTAGACACTTGGGTGGTGAGGTAGCTAGTATCCATGGCTCGTTGACATCCAGAGCCGGAGGCCGGTCAAAATTACGTCCCTAACCTTGGATCAAAGACCCTTGAGATACGCACAGTATGTTGCGCAGACAATATCGAGCACAAGAAGACGACTAGCATCTGTGGATGTACCAATGTGTGCAAGATTCAACGTTTCGAAGTGTTTATTGGTAACCCTAACCCTGGCTGTCGGCATGGCAACGCAAGCGGCAGGCGGCTAATCTAAGGTTATCATACGTAGGCGCGTGCACTTAGAATACGCGCTGCTTAGCCTACAGCAATCTGTAGATTCGACCTTCCATGGTTCGCTCTCACTATGGACACTGCACGGAAAGCCTGGGGTAAGTTCATTCAGCGATCGTCGCTGCCCAACACTAACAGATACTAGAGCTTGAAAACGCCGTGAAATTGGTGGATCCTCACCGCGATGCCCTCTATGGATACGACGAGGCAGAACAGAAAGCCATCGCGAACGAACAGCCATGGCGGAAAGATCCGCGTCACTTCAAGAGGGTCCGCATATCCGCCGTCGCCCTTCTCAAAATGGTCATGCATGCCCGCTCTGGAGGCTCGATAGAAGTAATGGGCCTGATGCAGGGTAAGATAATAGGTGATACTTTCATCGTCACAGACGCTTTTCGATTACCTGTCGAAGGCACGGAGACGAGGGTCAATGCATCAGAAGCAGCGAATGAATACATCGTGCAATATCTACAGTCATGTCGAGACAACAAACGACCAGAAAATGCGCTGGGTTGGTACCATAGCCATCCAGGCTACGGGTGTTGGCTATCCGGTATTGATGTTGATACCGAAATGAACAACCAGCAATTTCAGGATCCGTGGGTTGCAGTGGTCATTGATCCTGACCGTACGATTTCGGCAGGCAAGGTGGAAATTGGAGCTTTCAGGACATTCCCGAAGGATTATAAACCCACACAGAGTGAAGACGATGGCTATCAGACAATCCCACTATCAAAGATTGAGGACTTTGGCGCCCATGCTAGCAGATACTACTCGCTGGAGATATCCCATTTCAAGAGCACACTAGACACGCATCTACTCGAGCTGCTATGGAACAAATACTGGGTGTCGACTCTCAGCCAGAGTCCCCTCTTCACCAACCGCGACTATAGCAGTAAGCAGATGCTAGACTTGGGCGAGAAAATCAAGCAGACAGAGAGAGCTATCAAGGCAAATTCAAGGGGTGGACAGCATAGCGCACGATCTACTGGAAAGGATACCCAGCTGGACAAGGTCATTCAAGACAGCAACAAGATTGCTAGCGAGGAAGTGACAGGGCTGCTGGCGAGTGAGGTGAAAGCCAAGTTGTTCAACGGTGTCGGGACTATCGTTCATCAGGAAGATGTTACATCGAAGGCATGAAGGGTATCGGCCATGATTGTAAACTGGCGCATCGGAGTCTTTGATGCATTAGTATATTTGGCGGCAGTCAAGCATCTATGAAGCTACGAAATCAACAGAGATTCTAGAAATCATCCTGAATAACCAATCAGGCCAGATCGGAAGATAATACGGGCAAGGTCGATCCTAGGTACTTAAGAAGGAAACTGCGGCGTCTTCGATTCTGCGTATAGCCTCGTCTCGGCCAAGTAGAGCCATTATAGACATCACTGTGAGACCAGAGCGCCCACCCGTCAACGCCCACCGCAAGAAGCGATTCACTGCATTTCTGCAGTCTTTCACAGCAACTTTACTGTCGTACTTTTCCCAATCAGCGTGCAGAATCTCAACCAGATGCTCAGACGCTTGCGTGAGGTTTTCTTCCTTCCATTCCTCAGAGGTGATGGCGGAAAAGCCACCTTCAAACTGGTCCACGCTATGTTTCAACAATGAATCGTGTGGGCGCGAGCTGTACTCTTTCCGGGCTTCGGAACAGAAGAAATGGGAGTTACGTTCAAAGAATTCTTTTGGTACGGTATAATTCGCTGCATCAAGGCGCAGCAAAGCAGCTACCCTTCCCCTCAGCTCGCTTTTTGGGCAGAGCTCGGTCCTAATGCACTTGTAAGCGAGGTTTATAAAGAGACCGGAAGGCTTCATTGTACTCTGGATGGTCTTCGAGGTGCTGCTGTGCAGATGCAGCAACCCCATCGATCATCGCATTGTATTCTTCGCCCTCCTCACTGGCATATTTCTGAGCGTACCGCTTCTGTAGATGAATTAGTTTTGTTGGGGTGGCTATAGTGTTGCCCTTCGTGAATTTCAGATCGAACTATTGCCAGTCAATTCTGAAGCGTCAACAAGAAATGCAGTATAGAGCTAACGTTTTTCACCAAGTCTTGTAAAGTCAAGAAATCATCACCCAATCTATGCGACCAGCCATATAGAGCGACGTAGTTGACCAGAGCTTCTGGGAACATGCCATCTTTCCGAAAGGAGCCAACATCCTGGGCCAGATCCCGCTTACTGAACTTTTGCCGGGAAGAATCTTGCAATAAGCCCACGTGGGCAAACGTTGGTGGCTTCCAACCAAATGCATTATACATGAACATGTGCTTTGAAGTTGATGCCATCCATTCCTAATAAGATCGTTAATGTCACGTTTCATGAGATGGATCCCCAGTCGCGCGCTCACAGCTGCACGAATGACATGTGTAATCTCCATGTGGTGATCATCGACGACATTCGCAAGGTGGTACGTAGGGAGGCCATTAGACTTGATGAGAACCGGGTCCTCGTAACTAGGCTTCGCATACTGTGACCGGGATTTTCCTGCTTTCCTCCCCTGACCAACGATGCCATAAACGAGATCTGTGTACGGAGGTGGTAGATCTGGCACCTTCAATCGGATGATGTGTGGCTTGCCCTTGGATGCGCTATCATCAGACTCTTCTTTAGGTATGCCGGCACATGCTCGATCGTAGTCTATGGAAAGGCCAAGCGCATGTCGTTCCGTGGCAAGGATATTTAAGCGTTCTGTAGAACAAAAACACCGATACGCATGCCCACAGTCAATCAATTCAGTTGCGTGCTTCTGGTATAACGCAGTCCTCTCCGACTGGACAAGGATCAGGATAGGTACTAAATCAAAGGATGATGAGGAGTTGCCTGCTTATATGGACCATAGGGACCTCCAACGTCTGGGCCTAGATCAAATTAGAACACGTGCCATGCCTTAAAACAGCCGTATGCTGTGTACCCTCATCCCATTGCAAGCCAGCCCACCGTAAATCCTCATATAGTCGTCTTTCTGCGTCTGCTACAGTCCTTCTCTTTGACAATCAGCCTCCTCAAAGCTCCCATGTTCGGATCCTCTAGCAAACCCACCTTGTCCGTATCTTCAATACGTAATATGAACTGACCTCCAGTAGCTTTGGCAGTAAGGTAATTGAACAAAGCTGTCCGCAGCGATCCTAGATGGAGGTATCCTGTAGGGGAAGGTGCGAAGCGTGTTCTTGCTGCGGTCGTTGGTAGTCTCTGCGATGGTCGTCTCTCCGCCGCATCATGCTTTGAAGCTGTGGAAAGGCTTCGGCATCTGCGAAATATCCAGGCTCCACTCCTAACAATTGCTTGTCTTTTGACTATCATACCACACTAGCCCTCGCGAGTGTGGGCGCCTATTTGCCCTTGTTACGGGCGTGTTGATCAGAGTTATCGAGAGAAGTTCCTGGAAATACTACTAGAATATTCCTTTGTTGTCGATTATTGACGCCAAGCCCGCCTTTCCTGCCGCAATATGAAGTCAGGGAGTACAAATCTTTCAAGGCTAGCATAGCTAGCCATTTGATTGCCAGACCGCACGAAGCTGTACAATTAGACATTCCGCTGTCAATGCTATGCGGTACGTAAACTGATAGTAATACGATCTACCCTTAACCGCATCTCAAGAGTAAGTGCACTCTCAATGTGGATAAGCGTAAATTAACAATGCATAGTGGACAGTCCAGGGGAAGACATAGACTTGTATGGTTAGCTGATCGTCGATTTCTACGGCGTAATCTGGACTCATTCGATGGCAGAGATCCTAGAAATCCACCGTGGTGCAAGCAAGTCAGACATCAAGAAAGCCTATCATAAGGTAATACTCTCGAAGATTCTTATATCCCACATTGATCATGTTAAATCACGCTAGGCAGCGCTGTCAAGTCACCCAGACAAATTTCCCGAATCTGAACGATCTGCGGCGGAGATCAAGTTCAAGTCTGTCAGCAAAGCGTACGAAATCCTCTACGATGACAATAAACGACATATCTACAACACTCATGGCATGTCAGCTTTTGACGGCAGCCGTGGTCACAGTGCAGCTGGTGGGCCCGACATGGATGATATACTAGCGCAAGTGTTCGGCATGGGAGGTGGCATACCCCCTGGTTTCGGAGGATCAAGAGGGCCTCAGAAGCCTCAGAAGGGCGCTGATGAGGCGCGTCCGTACCAAGTTACCCTAGAGGATCTATACAGGGGAAAGACAGCCAAGTTTGCGAGCACGAAAGACATCATATGTAGCCTCTGCAAAGGAAGTGGCGGCAGAGATAAGGCTAAGGCGAAACAGTGCGCTTCGTGTCAAGGCAAAGGTGCATGCTGCTATCGCATTACTGAGATTCATGCAAGGCTAATGAGCTGTCACAGGCTTCAAAGAAGGATTTCGATCTGTTGGGCCAGGTATGGTCACTCGCGAGAGAACTATTTGCAGCTCTTGTAAAGGAGTTGGAAGTGTGTACAACCCTAAAGATCGGTGCAAGAAGTGCAAGGGTGAACGTGTCACCGAAGAACGAAAGGTGTTGGAAATCTACATTCCACGAGGCTCAAGGTAAGGCCAATGATGCCCAACGTCCGGAATCTCGACTAAGACATGGTAGAGAGGGAGACCAAATAGTACTAGAAGGCGAAGCCGACCAGGTACCCGATCAAGAACCTGGCGATATTGTCTTCAGCCTTGAACAGTCGGAGCATGAGACCTTTCGAAGACAAGGCACCGATCTGTTAGCCGAACTCGAAGTCACCTTAGCAGAAGCTCTCTGTGGCTTCTCGCGAGTGGTCATCAAGCACTTGGATGGCAGGGGCATTTACATGCAGCACTCGGAGCCAACAGTCCATGTTCTGGAACCTGGACAAGTCATAAAGATTCCGCATGAAGGTATGCCACATAAGAAAAGCGACCTAAAAGGAGATTTGTACTTGGTAGTCAAGGTCATTTTTCCCCAACGTGCATGGCTTGCCGAAAATCAAGCGATCGGGAAGCTGCGAGAGCTCCTACCAGGACCTGGAAATGCGATTCAGGCTGATGACGTTGACGACGTGGCATACGATGTTACAGCCAGCTGTAAGTCATATTCACGATTCCAGTTCTTCCACAATTGTGGGCTCACGGTATATCGCGGGATATGTCCGATTAATATGTACTCCTGGGCGTTGTTTCATGAGTCGACATTTCGCCTTGGTGAGCAAATGCTGACTGAAATTTTCTTAGTGGATGATTTCGGTCAAGGAGAGGAGGGCGGGGGAACGTGGGTAGATGAAAGCGAAGAAGATGGTCAACCGCAGTGTGCTCAGCAATAAGTGCTTCAGGTCATCGTCATATGGAGTCCAGCATTGCAGGGAGTCGGTCATGGAATAGAAGCAGAGTATGCATGTTTGGAATTGCGCTTGTATGCGGCCGTGCACAACAAGATGCCTGGCTGCGGTACTATTACCATAGAATAAACACATCTTTCATGATTGTTTTTTCGAACTACTCGGAACGTCGTCGTCCTAAAGTAGACACTGGCAAAGGCTCGGTCGCTTAAGATTAGCAGATTAGCGCGGCAACCGCCGTAGCCCACAAGACTCACGAACATTCGACTGAAAAATAGTCTTCTTTGATATTTCGGTCAACGTACATCAAGGTAGGTACTAAGAGGGTATGAGCTCTGAGGCTCAATTTACAGCTGATGACATTCTATAGATGGTTGCCGCTAAGAAGCACGTCAAGATCGTGAAGAAGCGTATGTCGAGCCCTTTACAGCCCTTCAAACGCCCCTCCACCTCTAAGGAGTGGGATTCCAATGACAACTTTCCGTTCTGTCGGACCCAGCGGCAGAACTTTAGTATCTTGAAAGAAGTTCTATACTGATAACCATATAGGTACCAAGAGGTTTAATCGTCATCAAAGCGCAAGTCCAACCATCATATCATCTCATATCCAAGCTGACCAGATCAGGACACCTATAAATGCGTCGACGCCAACTGGCGGAAGCCCAAAGGAATCGATAATCGAGTTCGGAGACGATTCAAGGGCCAAGCTGCTATGCCTTCGGTACGTTAAGCACCCACATACATCCCTATTACCTCAACTCGTCTATTCGCCATAGCTACTGTGAGCCATGCAGCGTAACAGTGTATACAAGCTTAGAACTGGAGATCGCAAGGGAGTCAATGTTTCACAAAAGCTGGAAGTGCCGAACACAGCTAATTACTCTGTGGATTACCAGATCGGATACGGTTCAAACAGGAAAACACGCCACCTGATGCCATCTGGCCACAAGGCCTTTGTTGTCCACAACCCGAACGACGTCGACCTCCTTCTAATGCACAACAAAACCTTTGCAGCAGAGTATGTTTTTGCTCCACAGAATCATTTGGCATTGGATCGAACGATGGAAGATACTAATAGCGATCAGGATTTCACACGCAGTCTCGTCAAGGAAGAGAGTGGATATCGTGGCGAAGGCAAAACAGCTGGGGGTAAAGGTCACAAATGCGAAGGCAAGGGTTACAACAGAATCATAGATGCAATATTGAATCATGTAATTCATACCAATCGAGAATTAACAGCATAGGGTATGCACTGCTAGGAGCTTACTCTTGCGATCATGACAGGACTAGAGTTATCCTATGCATTTGCTCGGCTGCTCTGCCACTTGTGCCTATCCATCAACAAATCGCTGAACGCTCATTGTGCCTATAAGAACATTACTGGATTGTCCTACTCCGTGGGATTTAGGTCTACGCAGCATGAGACGTGCGCGTTCAACTTAGCTTTCTCACAGAAGAGTTTCTTGGGGCTCCGGTCACGGTCCACAAATTACATACGTCGCTCCACAGGAAATTGCGAATACAATCTTTGAGGCTATATCTTGTAATACTGCTTTGGCCATCCAATACCGTTTCAAATATCAGCGATGGGCAAGGCTCGAAGGTTGCATTATCTCGGTATGCTGCTGTTCTTCATTCGTTCATCATGGGGCCCGGGCCGTATCAGCACTGTTCCTTCCGGATCAAACACCCAATTCAACCATTAGATACAGCTCGTGCTGGTCAAAAGCTCTCCCTCCCAATTTACATTACTCTTTCTATTCCAGGTGACTCTATCCGAACGAGCATGTTATGCTTCGATGCCACCCCAACGCATTTGGAAATCTCAATTGATGGCTGACGTTCAGCATTGTGACGTCTACGCGAATTTTCCCATGGACGTCTTGCGCAAGTCTTCCACGAAAGACGTTACCCCAACAAGACGTTGCCGCCTCTGCATATGTTCCATAGTGAGCACAGCTAAAGAATTCCAGGCACGGTTGCCTCGTGGCTCCAACCATGTTGAAGAACACGATTATCTGGCAATGTCTATCTTACAAAGTCAGCTTTTTGTTATTCGCCAAGGTCACCGGTATAGGTACATTCCAATGAAAGTCCGGTCTGGCTCAAGTAGAACAGCTCGAAGAACAGCCTGGCTCTACTGTGTGGCGGGATGCGCCTTTTCATATGGATCGTATTGGATGGATCAACATTTCAAACTAGGTTCCATAGTGGAGGTAGAATGTGTCTCTTTGTGCTGGGGCCTCGTTTTTGTCAGACACGTCAACATCCAATTAGAGGGTGAGTCTCATATTACCATCTTCCCCAGAATTTCAACGTCTCTTCATGGATGGCGTCAATTACTATTATGACCCTAAAAGGCTTCGGCCGTATCTCCTTCAAGTCACATACAAAACGAAGGAAGCTTACTGGTAGTATTATAATATGTTTGTCTGATCACACAACCCTGAGGCCTATCGTCGCAGACGTGAGAGCTGCACCGAGTTGCTTGGCCATCGACCTAGCAAACCGGCATATATGAATCCTAATACACATGGAACTCCTCGAGCAGTCTCAGACTTCAGTACATGATTTGACGTGGACGAGCGAAACGAAATGGTGGTCATCCCTCAAGACTTGGATCCCAGGCAGCTAATGCTCAAGCCGAAGACCTGATAGCTTATGCTGGAATGACCGGGAGAGTAATACGATAAGGTGTGCTCTCAATTTTGGCTTTTGACCCTATATTAGATTATCGCGTCACATGAGATATATTGCACGAGCATCTACTCCCAAGCTACGTCTCGTGATTCGAACATCCCTCGGTGAGGGAACGCTGATTCTGAAGTCGTCTATTGAGGCTTTTCAGTGGAATGTGGACGGAATCGAGATGAAGCTCTCAATCCGAGCGAACGAACGGGAAGACGCTCGCAAAGACGCCAGTAATCGCGACGTTAACATGGCGGTCAATATCGAGTGGCGGCTTTTCTACCGGAGTCAAGATGCTCCTTTGGAGGGCACTGTAAAGGTTCTCTTCGGTGCAGATCTCATTGTTTCTCAGGACGAGCAACCCAAGAGCTTTTCTCATATTCAGAACTCTCCTAGATCACCTACTAGAACCATTGGGACTAGATATCGACCTCGACGAAAAAATGAAAGATACAAGTGACAAAGGTGGCGGGCGAATAATTCATGCCATACAGATATTGGGATATGACACTGACCCCACACCAAAGCGCTCTTGACGATTCGATCAATAAGTTAGATATGAGCCGAACGTGATAAGATTGAATGGACAATTTTGGGAACGAAGGTATACAGAGCCATTGAGTTGACGCTTGATGTCGAACTAGTGGAGGGTGTAGATACTGATCCTGCAAGAGAGATGATAGTAAGTAATGAAAATCCAAACCTCGTTCCTTGCATGAGTTCGAATGCAGAAACAGCCTGCACATGTTCTCCGCTTGCACACCGCGCTTGTTGCCCATGAAAAGAGAATATTGACTTCAGGGACTACACCGTCTGACGCAATGTTCTCTTTGTAGACGTGGAATAGTGTTTCTTGACAAGTAAGGAATCGTGTCTTCACAATATAAAGCTGGTCTTCGTCAAGCGTCTGCTACGCCACGATCGATTGTCAGCCAGCCTAAAGTGACATAGATTAGGAGAGGCCCGTGGCTGGTTGGCGGAAATGTGGCGATAACCCACCTCTAGAGCCGCACAAAGCGCTTACGGCGATTTTCCTCAATCAATTAATGATCAACCAAGAGCCTCGCTACTATTCAAATATGAATGATAATTGACTATAGCTGCCAAATCGCACTCAAAGTATACGGACACTTCCATACACTTTCTCTGTCTCTCAGCAATGGAAACGGCGTGTCTCTCGTGCCTCACCAGAAGCATGTTGCGTTCATTGTCAAAGTCTTGGGATGTGCCAGTCCGTAGACTTAAGTCAGCCAAGTTCTGAAAGGAGTAAGGGTGGACACCAGCAAAATATGTTCACTCCCTAGGTATTCGCTATGTTATGCCTTACCAGCCAAAGATTGTCAATAAACAAAAGGATTTCGTTGACTACACTGATTCGCTAGCCCCGTCATTCCCTGCCTTTATGGCAGCTTCCATCTCATCAAGTCTCGCGGACATCTCGTCCACTACAGCTGTTAGCCACTGTATCTAACAGCCATCGGTTAGGTACCAATTCACTCACTCTTGGCAAAAAGTTCGGCAGAAACTTTCGAGAATTTCGGGCCAAGATTGTTGATGAGTTGGTCAACAGCTTTTACCAAGTCGTTCTGAGCTTGGCCTTCGCTTGTGTTCTGGGTGAGAAGGCGTATCAGTGAGAATCCAGGCACCAGGACCATTGTTCGTACGGATCGCAAGGAGCTTGTCTCGGCTGCATTACCAGACATAGCACGTGATCTCTTTTTGGATAATGCTGATACTGGGGGTCGAGGATGGGGACCTGAGGATTTGGGCGAGTCGGGATACAACAGCTAGATACTTAGAATATCACAGCCTGAATAGATTCATAGTAGGAGACCTTGAAGTTGGTGTACCTTTTCGCAGCATTCTCGTTCGTTCTATTGGAAGTTGTTAAGGTTGCCCAGGCGCTTCACCTTATTGACGCTTAGCTCTTTATCAGACCACACTCTGTGTCTTCGTACCAAATCAGTGGGGAGAAAAGTCGTTGAAGTTCAGATCTCGTGTTGAAGTCTTTAAACTTGTTCTGCAATGGCAAAGAGCAAATTACTCCAGGCTCTGGACGCCCATAAGGGCCGGGACTACAAGATCGAGAAACAAAAGAAGCAGCAGAAGCAAGCTGCTCGGATAAAGAAATCGAGACCATCCAGTGTCACAGCGCAAAATGTTCAAGCGCATTCCATCAGCACTACTGCTCAGCAGCAAGCTGAGAACGAGCAATTGGAGAGTGATGAGAGCGAGGAAGCGGAGCCCACAGTTGTATGTCGAGAGTCCCGAAAACCGCCCGTTGCTAATATTGTGTAAAGTTTGATCCATCTCGGCTCCTCGATAGCGAAAGTGACAGTGAAAGCAGTTTAGGCTCTCAAGAAGCTGCAGAAACCGAGCCTGGAGAGTTGGAAGATCAAGATGAAGAAATACCGTTCTCGGACATGGAGTCCCTCGCCACTGATGAAAAGGCCGACATTGTTCCCCACCAACGCCTCACTATCAATAATACATCTGCTCTTCAGAAAGCACATAAATCAATAGCCCTCTCGCATTCTACCTTGGCCTTTGCAGCTCATCAAACACTTACTACGACCGACCCCGTGACTGTCGCGGACATTAACGATGACTTGACCCGTGAGCTCGCATTCTACAAGCAATGTCTCGACGCCGCCAACCAAGGCCGAACACTGCTCGACAAGGAAGGTGTGCCTTTCTCGCGACCGAATGATTACTTCGCGGAAATGGTGAAGAGTGATGAGCATATGGGAAAGATAAAGGCGAATATGACAGATCAGGCGGCTTCCAAGAAGGCGGCGGCAGATGCAAGGAAGCAAAGGGATTTGAAGCGATTTGGGAAGCAGGTGCAGATTGCGAAATTGCAGGAGAGGGACAAGGCAAAGAGAGAGACCTTAGATAAGATCAAATTGTTGAAGCGAAGTATGCTTCCCTTTTCTTGAATTGCTAACATAATAGATATAGTGCTGATTTCGTAATCTAGAGCGAGCGAACACAGATGGTGGTGCTGCGGACGAGGATGACCTTTTCGATGTAGCACTTGACGACGCAGTGAAAGAAGACCGGTCGTCGAGGTCTACAAAGGATGGTCTTGGCCGAAAAGGGCCAAACAAGAGACAGAAGAAAGATGAGAAGTTTGGCTTTGGTGGAAAGAAGCGGTTCTCGAAAAGTACGGATGCTGCTTCGACGGCTGATATGAAAGGGTTTTCGTCAAGAAAGATGAAGGAAAAGAAAGGACAACCAAGGTTGGGAAAGAGTAGGAGAGCTATGCAATGAAGTCTCCAAAACCCTTCGGGAGTTGATGTCGATCCATGAACGAGACATCGCTTGGTTTGTTGGGGAGTCTGGCAGCATATAGGATACCCACTACGTTCAGTCGATGCATATTGGTTAATATTCCGTCTATGTAGAATTGGTCGACGTTAAGGAGTTCTACTAGTTCTGTACGCCAACTTCATTGCATGCGATGACCTACTATGCGCCCAGATTACATTACCTCCTTCGGTTCAAACTCAAGTCACTAGTGGGTATCATACCTCAAACGCTGGAAGCACAGAACTATAACTCAATACCGCCTGCGAATCGGGGGCGAAAATTTTCTCTCAAGACTGTCAGGACCGAGCACTGTCCCAGGCTCAGGAGCAAAGGCTTGGAGCCGGCGCATGAGGTTACTTGATAGCGTCAGCAACTATGGTTCAAAGGAGGTAAGATTGTAGCTGAATCAATACTCACTTGACGGGAAGATATGGTCGGCTCTCGTTTAGTACTAGATCGATCTTCTCTTGAGCTTGAGCGGCATGTGTTTTAAAGTGCGCTTTCACCTTCACTTTACCGTCCGACGACGAAGCCTCGTGCACACGATGAAAGCAGCCATCGAATGTGCATGTCCAGAGATCGCCGGGTCCTTGCGGCTCCGTCGATGGTAGGTCATATTCCACTACTTTTAGTTCTAGGTATCTCCGTGGTAGGAACTTCGGTCTTGGGGTAGCCTCTGGCGATAAGCGATCCGCCGATGGATTCGTCATAAGCTCTAGGTCTTTGGCGTTATGCATCGTCGTGATTGGAGAACCCTCAGACCGTGCTCGTTCATTATTGTCACCGTTATCCGAACTTTCCCCTAATTCCTGCGTAGCACGCAACCCCTTTCTGCGGGCTGCTGCCTTTTTCGAGTATTTGCCTCCGCTGGGCTGAAGTACCGATTTGTGCTTCCGGCCGACAACATTGATGTTGTTGTTGTCTTCTTCATCTGAAGAAGCGTCGACAGCTTGATCCACTGGCGGCGTTTTTACGACAAGCCCTTTGGGGAGTAGTTGTATTCGTGATTCCGCTTGCAGTGCGGCCTTACGTTTGTGTTTCTTACTCTGCAAATGAATTTCATCGTGTGGCGATTGTGATTTTCTTTTCTTTGAGCTTTCTCTGCTATTCTTGCTGTCCTTTGAGGCTGCTTCTGACTTGGCTTGTGCAGCCGGAAGAGGTCGTAAGACTCTGGCTGCAATGATTTCGTATTCGTCCTGAGATACAATCAGGCGGCTCCCTGAGTCTAATTGATGAACGTACCGCAAATTGTGACTTGAAGTATCCGAGTATGGGCGCTTGGGTCCAGTCTAGTCCATCTTGACCTTCAAGCATCGAAGTCATGAGGAATTCCCTATGCTCGTGGAAGATGGCTTGAGCTTCCTCAACGTCGGCGGGATAGGTAGGGTCTTTTCGTTGCTCAAAGTACTGCACCTTTTAGTAAACGCTGTCTTCACATGCATTACCCGGGCAAGACTCAGCTCACATTCCGAAATACCATCTTAGCGGTTGAGCCGAAGTCTTTGGCTTTGTAGCCTGGTCTCTTACGTTGATGTTTTCGCAATCTATCTGCAAGCATGTAGAATATGGTCGCCGCCTCATTCATCTTGCCATATGTAGTTTTGTATGAGGCTGCTGGGCTCTGAACCTCAAACCAGCCCGCTTTGCCGGCCGCCCAGAATCCGCACGTGCCATCATCGTATTGAGCGAATGCATAGGTTGAGACATTGTCTATTTCGATGACTTTATCTTGGTATTTCTTGTCTCGTACTAGAGCCAGTCATTTGGGGTTTCATGAATATCGGAAGACTCGTGGTATTACCAAGATGGATTAAGTCATTTTCAACCCTTTCCAGCTTTCCAGAGACCTTGACAGGGTTGTGTTGGTGGGCCGATAATAAGCTGATGTTACCGCCAGTCTTCTGTGAGGTGACCTTGACTCTGTCGATGTTAAATTGCGCCCAATTGTCTGGATTCACGTTGGCGGCGTTCCGGGGCTGGAGTACACTATCTTCACGGACATTCACGTTCATAGTGCTTCGTGAGGAGAGAGGATGTTCCGATCGCGTATTTGTAGATGGCACACGGTTCATCGTAGTTCTACGGAGTAGATGAGCTGACGAGCCGCTATACGCGTCCAGCTTCGCGGTGTGGCGATAGCAGAACGGCCACTTGCCGTGAGCCCGCCGGGAACTTAGCTAGCGGCAGTGGCGCCGTGCCGCCTCTTGGGCCTCAAGCCCTCGCCTCGTGGTGCGTGGTAGTGATCGACGGCTAAGTCCAAGCATCTGTTGACCGTTATGCGTTGCTCCTTCCCCCTACGGAGTACCTGCACCCTCTTACCTTATAGTACGTACCATACCCTTCAAAGAGTCATCTACTGGCCTATGGGTCCAATGTCATCCTGAGTTCTTGAGTGGTCTGTAATCGGAGAATTTTGATGTCCACTCCCACCTTTGTTCTCAAAAGCATCATGGCCAAACCCAAAGGCAAGCTCGTTGAAGGAGTCTTCGGTACAACATTCTCGACCTGCTCAAAATCCTCCATACTCATGTAATATACTAGCGATCAACAAACCTTCTGGGATATCCTCTGCACAGGTAATCCGCAACCTCCAGCACCACTTCAACCCGTCCGCTCTCTTCGCGCCTTGGCTTGCCACGGAACGCGCGTTCCGCAATGAAGAACAGAGCTATCAGCGCAACCGTCGCAAGGACAAGAGAGTCCAAGTCAAGATAGGCCATGGTGGAACCCTTGACCCAATGGCCACTGGTGTTCTCATCATGGGCGTTGGAAAAGGCACAAAGCAATTACAAGGATTCCTCGAATGCAGCAAGACATACGAGGCTACGATGCTGTTTGGCGCAGCGACGGATACGTATGATGTACTCGGCAAAGTGTTGAAGAAGGCTGAGTATGCCCACGTGACCAGGGAAAGTGTGGAGAGTGCATTGGAGCGCTTTAGGGGCAACATCATGCAGAGACCACCACTATATTCGGCGTTGAGAATAGAGGGCAAGAGGTTATATGAGTATGCGAGAGAGGGAAAAGAGGTACCGAAAGAGATTGAGGAAAGACCTGTAGAGGTGAAGGAGCTGGAGATTGTGGAATGGCTGGATGGAGGAAACCACAGTTATACGTGCCCAAAGGAAGAAGCTGATGAGGGGCGAAAGGCTTTTGCGAGAATTTTCCATGAAGCTGTCGCTACCTCCGAGAATGGAGAGGGCGTATCAACAACGAATGGAGCGAAGAGGAAACGAACATCAGGGGACGATGAAGACGATTCCGCGCTCAGAAAGAAGCCAGCCTTGACAAAGGAGGTGGGCTTAGAAGCGCTTATAGATGAAGGTCTTCCAAGTCCAAGTCAACCAGCAGTAGACCCTCCAAAGCCCATAGATTCTGATGACCAGCTGTCCTCCGTTCAAACATCGCCATCCTCAAAGAGAGGCCCACCAGCCGTCAAGCTACGTATGACGGTCACATCAGGCTTCTACGTTCGTTCACTCTGCCATGAGCTTGGCGAAGCGGTGGGCTCACTGGCTTGCATGAGCGAGCTGGTGCGGACAAGGCAAGAGAAATTCGAGTTGGGAAAGAACGTACTAGAGTATGCGGTATTGGAAAAGGGTGAAGAAGCTTGGGCTCCGCAAGTGGAACAATTGCTGGATAAATCGGACGGGAGTGGGTGACAATTCCAGTACATCGTAGAAGCATTAACAACAGCAGTGAGATGTGATTCTAAATAAGATGTTGGAATCACCAGGCCATTGATTGCCTTAGTAAATTCAACCAGCGCTTGTTTCATTTGATACCCAACAATTCAGACGCCGTCCCATGTTACCCCTCGCTATGCATGTCCTCACTTCAATAGCCTGTTCACCAGCACGGTTCCGTACGAGGTAGACTATCATTGCCAGTGCCTCTTGACCCAGCTCCTCGTCTTTTGTAGTACGGATCTTGAATCTCTTTCTCCCCCAACATTTTCAGTCTCATTCATATGGCCACTCTCATGATTGATGAAAACGAAAGATAACAAGACAATGCAAGCTCCCATCCAGTATGATACACTTGATGTCTGCGAGTACTCGATCATTTGACCGATGAGCGAAAGCGGTATGGTGAGGCTTAGTCCCACGGTGGTTACCAAGGGTGATGTGAGCAGCATGGAGTAAGCCCAGCAGAGATCAGACACTAAGGACGTAACAGAATTGATCTAGATCAGGATTTTAGAAAAGGTCATAGATGGCATCATTCATCACCTACCAACACTATGGCCAGTATCCGTCTCGTAGGGGGAAGCTCAAATGTTTCTATGCCGGTATAGTGAAGGACAAGGAAGCCTGGGAGCAGCGTAATTAGATTGAACAGACCAACGAACCCAAAGAACAGTGGCATGTCCACCCGTGACTCGTCTCCTATGCGCTTCTTCATGAGAGTGGTGTAGATGCCGTACATGACAGCGCTGGTAAAGGCCAGTATGTCACCAATGGCAATTTCTCTATGTGACTTGTGAGGAAATGATCCTCGATTCTTATCCTGATTACTGGATATATCAATGCTCGATATCAGTATGATTCCAGCAAGCGAAGCCAGGACGCCAACGAGTTTTCTGATCGTGAATCTTTCGACGTTGAGTAAAGACCCAAAGACCAAGGTCCAGACACCTAGTACTGTGAGCAGAGTAACGGTAGGGCAGGGCTTGTGTAGGGTATCTCACTGCTTGTCGATGTCAGTATTGTTGAGCTCGCTACAGTAGTATATTCAAGACATGCGGCGACGAAGTAATTCGCCTGTGATCTTTGTAAACGCCCATCCTTTACGAGTGGCAGTATTACACGTACTAGAAACTACCAAATGTTAGCTTGGATTGTACTGCTTCATGATTTGGAGCTCCATACCCAGAGAATGCAAAACTCAAAGCTCAACCAAGCAGTCTCGCCGACAGATAAACGTCCCCTAACAGTCCCATCGGCTATACCCGGAGTTTTCAAAGGCTCTTCTATCAGTAATCGGCTTCGTGGTGATCGACTTGAAGCCCCGATTCGTTCCTCACTATCGGGCTTCAAGGGTACTTGCTCCTCCTCATCGTCGGAGACAGGCGCGTAAAGAGCTGAATGACCTTGCCCTCGAATTGCTCCTTGAATAGAACCACCACTGGCCCACAACCTTCTTATACCCACCCAAAGGAGCAAGACCGAAAAGAACGAAGAGTTGACATATGTGACAAAATACGGCTTAGAATAGCTATCATCTGCGAAGATGGTCTGTAGTACTCACATTAGCCGGATCGAGGCCCCCTGACAGTCTCGATTTCACTCACGCTCGCCAAAAAATTGGATGCTGTCCATAAAATGACCGTGGCCAAGAGAAGCGTTATCCCAATCGTATGCCGCCAAACGCCTCGAAGCCCTGTCTTTCCATCTGTAGGCGTTTGCTCGGACCGTTCTTGTGATCTGGACGAGTCTGTAGATTTCCTGTTCACCGCCACCGTCTCCGCCTGTGATCTGGGTGCTGGAAGGATGAAGTCGTCTGCTGGGACTGGAGGTACTGGCCCATTCATAATTGCTGACGGCTTCCCCGAGATCGATAATATCCGAAAAGATTATGCATTGGGAACCTCGAATTGTCCACTCTTATACTTAGCGTATGCTCAGCTTTCGACGACGTAGATGTGAGAGGACAGAACATGTACAATCGCTTGAAGGATGGTCAAATGCAGCGGCCAAATTCCAACATCTCTTCGCATGGCTCTACGAAGGTGAATCATATCTAGTTTGGTTGACTATGATAGGTCGATATATCTGTAGCTTAGCCGATGATCAACCATCACCCAACCGCAAAGCGGTCAGCCCTGGGTTCCCATAAGGTAAGTCAATAGTGTCGGAGCCTGCTTCTAACGTCTCTTCCGTTAGGTAGTACGTCAGACAACTTCCGAGAAAGCCAACCCCAGATGGTGTGACGCTCAGCGCTACCCTCCCGGGGGCAGACTCACGCAGAATAGGGAGGCGGGTGGTTTCACTACAAAGATGGGATTTACCCTTGTAAGGCAGTACGACCACAACGTTTCTCCTGAACAGTTGTTCGTTGTATCCGACATCATCATCTATTCTGGTGCTACAATGTCCAAGCATAATGTTCGGCGGGATTCTACCAACTGCCCTAGTAGCATGTGACTTGTTCTCCGCTTTTCGTCCTTTAGTTATATATTAATGAATCGATTGTCGGACCACTAATGGGTTTCTTCGACACCATCCAGAAGCCGGGCTTTAAGGCGGCGAAGGGTAAGAACTCCCATATTGAGCAGCAAGTAGTCAAAGTCACTGCTCCTCCGAGACCTTCAATTCCTCTCTCCCAACGCTTGAACAATCGCCAGTTGCCGAAGAAGCCAAATTCTGCTCAAAAAGCTGAGCCCACGAAGTCAGGAAGTCATCAGCGAAAGCGCCAAGCTGTTGCTACACCTCAGCCTTTAGAGTCAGACAGCGATGACGATGTCTGTAATCAAACACTTGAAGGTGCTAAGAAACGACTTAGGAGGGCAAGTGATATTGAACCAGACCCCAATCGCCGAATTCGCAGTGAGACGGCTTTCAGCGAAGAGGACGACGGAGAATTCTCCATGGTCCATGCTGCAGATATCGCCTCTCTGAGCAAGCCCACGCAGTTTACCATCGCGTTCCCAGAAGATCCACAGGCCACCAAGATCTATCTACAATATCCGTCAAAATCACAAAGAGAGAAGTAGGTCTTTCAATCGCGATCGAAAAGTACAAAGCTAAGGACTTCAGTTATGAACTTGTTGTGCCAATTCAGGATGACGACTTCAAGGCGCTCGAAGACATCAGGGAGGTCATGGAAACTATCATCAACAACTATTTACCTAGCATGGATGCAAACAGGATGCACAACGACAGCACAGGTTTGATACGGCGACTGAAAAGAGTAGTAGAGAGACGTGCAGGAAATGAATACATCGACCATATCCAAGAATGGAACGATAAAATGTTGGAGTTCAGAGAGAATGGAACTATCGCTAGAACCATCGATCATTGGAATTATATCGATCTGAAATTACTTGAGCGAATTCTTACGCAAACGTACTCGCGGACGGTCTCGCCCCGGGTACACATGTTACGACACTACGAAAATGGTACCGACAACGTCTACGGCGAACTGCTCCCCAAATTCATTTCGCTGATCCTCAAGAAGGATGTTAAAATGAAGTCGGATCAGATATTCGTGGATCTTGGATCTGGAGTTGGCAACTGTGTGCTGCAAGCTGCTCTGGAGGTAGGCTGCGAGAGCTGGGGCTGCGAGATGATGGAAAACGCTTGTGATCTTGCTCAGCTTCAGGAGAAAGAGTTCAATGCTCGCTGTCGCCTATGGGGTCTCTCAGTTGGTCGGATTCATTTGGAGCGGGGCAACTTCCTCGAAAACAATAGTATTCTCAAGATACTTCACAGAGCGGATGTTATACTTGTCAATAACCAGGCATTTACACCGAGTCTAAACGAGAATCTGACGAACCTGTTTTTGGACCTTCGAGAAGGTGCCAAAATTGTCTCACTCAAATCATTCGTGCCACATGGCCATAAAATTTCGCACAAGAACCTATCGGCGGCTTGCAACCATCTGGATGTGGTCGAGAAGACGTACTATTCCTCCTGTGTAAGCTGGACGGACGCCCCTGGTACCTACTACATCTCAACCAAGAATAGTGCGAGGGTCCAGGCATACGCTGAGAAGAATCTTTAACAGTCGTGATGTATGCATGTCCAGTCCGTTATTCGCATAGCCTGGATAAAATGAGATCTTGGGATTCCCTGTCTGCATACATCTAGCGTTCTATGTTTTACAGCGATACCCACAAGGAGACCATGGGAATTGGATGAAAATTATTGCATTTCCAGATACCGTAGTGATCTCATGCAAATGATGTGTATGATAAAGATGGTTCGTAGAGATTATATGCTATTAAGAGAATCTGGACTTTGCATTCATAGCATCTGCCTCCTGGCCCATGCGTTTCATCCACCGATCTACCAACTCCTTGTTTTCCCGCCGCAATGTCAGGGACTGTTCTTCAGCCATATTGAGTTGAAGGGTCAATGCCACAGTCTCATCATGTATATCCTATCCACATATCAGCGACATGCTCATTAGTACTTTATGTGGCCTAACCTCAAGCAGCTTAGTTTTGCCTCGAATCTCTTCATCTCGATCTCTTATCCCCGTAGTCAGTGTCAGATTTTCTTTGGCCAGATCACTGTTACGCTTGCTATCGAGTGAAGACTGTATTTTCAACAAATTAAGCTCTTCTACGACGCTCTGAAGCCTGGTCTCCATGAAGCCTCTGCTCCGCTGAGCTTCGCCTAGATCCTTTCGAACTTTTGTGACTGCATCTCCGCGAGTGGGGCTGCTATGTGCCCCTTGTTCTTGACTTGCCTTGCGGTTCTCGGGTTTGGGTGCCGTTGTCGAGCCATCATACAGCGTAGCAGATTTCGCCAAACCCGCTCGTTGAAGGGCAGCAGTACGATCAGCAAGCTTCGTATCTGATACGATTCAGTAAGAAGATCGGAACCGTGTTTATTACCTCCATACAGATTTCGTAGACTGCGGCATTTGCCTTTTCTTTCTTATCCCTCTCCTTCAGAGCTGATACATAATTATCCTGCCAAGAAGGCATGTTCGGCTTTCAGATATGCCACATCATAGCATAACATCAACGGAAGAGAGTAACATTATTGGATGATCCTCTTCTTGTCTACAAATCCTTATCATCGTCAGAGCATGATAGTCCCATGCACGTTCGCGCCCAGACACAATACCAAACTAGGTGAAGTGAATGTAAGATACATACGATACATACGATACATACGATACAAGGCTGAACGACAACTGCCGGCTTGGCATCAGCGTTTGTGGCAATGACGGAGTTCAACTCCATATGCTTTGTACGCAAACTTTGCACGATCTCTCTGCCCTACAAACTCGAAAGAGTCGAACGAGGCAAGAATCTCTGTGTCCTGACTCGCTGCACCGATTGGCCAATCGAGACGAAAAAGGAAGGTTTATCTGAGGAACGACATTGGGAAAAGCCTAGTACAGGCTAAAGACTGTGTGTACCTTTCGCAGCAAAAAGCGACGTCCCGTATGTGGCCTGACCTTCGATCGTCGTCCTAGCAAACTTTGAACCATATGGCGTCAAGAAAGAAAGTTCTCCTCAAGGTGTGCTCACCCCTATACCCAACAAATGGCGAGGACGTACCAACATCTGATCCACAAGGTGATAATCCTGGGGGACAGTGGGGTCGGGAAGACGAGCTTGATGAATCAATTCGTACGCCCTGCGTGAAAAACCTTTGAACCAGTGGCATCTCTATGATAACAAGTTTTAGGTCAACAAAAAGTTCAGTGCAAGTTACAAAGCTACCATTGGGGCGGATTTCCTTACGAAAGAAGTCCTCGTGGATGACCGATTAGTCACAATGCAGGTAGATACAGGCATTCCCCTACCTACAACGCGACAACATCAGCTAATCAGCCTCCAGCTTTGGGACACCGCCGGTCAAGAACGGTTTCAGTCGTTAGGCGTCGCATTCTATCGGGGAGCAGACTGTTGCGTACTTGTTTACGACGTCAACAATTCAAAGAGTTTCGAGACCCTCGACAGCTGGAGGGACGAGTTCCTAATACAAGCCAGCCCTCGAGACCCTGAAAACTTTCCTTTTGTAAGTGTTCAGCTGTCGTGGGTTTGTAGAAGTATCTTGACGTGATATTAGGTGGTCCTTGGCAACAAGATCGACGTGGAGGAGAACAAGCGCATGATCTCGTCAAAACGGGCCATGGCTTTCTGCGGATCGAAGGGCGGCATCCCATACTTCGAAACCAGTGCCAAAGAGGCTGTTAATATTGAGTCAGCATTTGAAGGTACGTCTGTCCATACCAATGACCAGCTCTAGAGAACATGCATTATTGATAGCATCCCCCCTTTAGTCATCGCGAGGAACGCATTAGCGCAGGAAGAATCGGAGGAGTTCAGCGGCGATTTCTCGGATCCCATTGACATCCACTTGGATCGCGACAACGACGGCTGCGCATGCTAATAGTATTTCTCGCGAAGAATTCTGCCCTTTCGTCGCCCTTTTAACTCCATGCATATCATTAGCCCTCCGTATTTTGGGGTCAAGGCGTTGGCAAATCGCGGCATATGTGGTAGCAGAGATGACAGATCTGCTTACCGTGCCTGTGTGATGATCTACTTGGTGAGTGGTCATGGTCATGGGGTATTGCGCATATATCAACCATGCATGTATACCAAACATTCAGTCATACTACAAAGCTTCATATTGCATAACGAACCATCAAGAACGCTTGAAACTGTCTTCACATGTGATGATGATATCTCACTATTCTATACTTATTCACAAAAGTCTATCACGCTATGTGATCAGCCGTCTTTATGCCTATACCAGCCCGGGCCCGGGCCCAGAGGTCTTAACGCCAGGGCCATGCATGGTACACCTCTTTATCTGACAAGTTCTAGCTTCGAGCAACTCCAAGAATTCTCTATAACTTAGACCTCACACCCTCTAGTCGAAACTTGACATCCTTGAGAACCTTGCTGGAGGGTTTCCAATCATCGAATTGCTTGATCAATTCCGTGACTTCGCTATACAATTCCGTCCGCACATAGTCTTCCTCTAACAAGCCTCGCATCGCAAATGGCAATATGTATGGATTCTGCGTAGTGGCTTGGTTGTCATGGTGGGTCCGCAGCGCTGTGCTGCCGAGCGAGGTGGTCTGTAGTGCATGCTCAACAGCGAGATAGTAAACTGCTTCATCGTCATAGATCCGAGAGTGACCTTCTCCGCCATAGAGGCTACCGGCCAGAGGAGTACTCAGTTCGCGGATCAAGCCGTGGTCGGATATTCCAAGATTACGAAGTTTTAACGCGAAGCCCACTAGGTGGGTGAGGAAATCAGGAACATGAACCCGTCCATCAACGAAAACAGCTCTATAGATATATGGATGGCTGACGGTTCCAAAAGCAGACGACTGGATCAGTATGTCAGTGCTATTCGGTCTCACGTATCGAGGGATGCTTACTTCTAAAGACACGAGTTGGTCATCTATACTACCAACATAAACAATCTTGACGCCGAATCGCAGAGCTACGTCAAGAGCCGCCTCGTAATCTTTGGAGACCTGGCTATCAGGCCGCGCGAAGTCAAATAGCTCGCCGGCTGAACCACTGATCCATCGAGATTTGTAGTCCGCGAACGGCCCTAGATTGACGCCAGCCATGGCACAGACACCTATGCGGGCCGTGTTGACACAACCAAACGCTATAAGCTTTGCCACGAGCATCATAGCAACAGGTACACCTTGACTGTGACAAGCGATCATGACGAAGTCGGCTGTCCGGATCTTTCCTATCCAATTGAGCATTAGTTTCCATAGGAGATCGATGCGTTCTGCAATTTTGCCTTCGCCTTCCAAAGCTACCTTTTCGATCTCGCAAGAATAGCCCTGGTCTTGCGTCCACTTCTGGATCGCGCTGGCTGCACTGTTCGCGAAGCGAATAGACGTTCCTGTTGGTTGACCCAAAACCGACCGTATCAAGGGAGCAGGAAAGTAGCCATGAACGCCAATTGCCAGGGCTCTCTTGACCCGTGGTGGGTTTTGCTCAATAGAAACATGTTTCGATTCCGTTGGCTGCCCGAATTGTAAGAATCGGCTCATCTGTTGGAAGAAAGTTGCTCTTCCTATGTGACTATATGTCTGCTTGAACGATGGGAGCACTAGATTCTCGGCCATCTGCTTCGCTCTCATACTCGCCTCCACCGCAGACTTAGTTTTGGTGGCTGCCATCCGGCTTGTGGTATCACGATTTCGGACGTGCTCCGCACTTCTCAATTTTTGGAGATCCTCACTCGTCCCCGATGAACGAGGCCTTTCCCTTTTGCTGACCTTGTCGGCAGCACTTCTTTGTTGGACTACTACGGCACTTTCCGGCTTCGATGCTGTCGTAAAATCAGCTTTAGCCAGCAATTCAACATTGCTACCGGATTTGGTCTTCCCGTCGTCGTCTCTAGTCTCATCCTTCGTCCAAAATGCCCAGCCGTAAGATCTTTGATTCTCTGCAGGCTGAGGCAAGGGATGGGAATTGGCAATTGGTTTAGCATTTGATACGTCTGGGCGTTCAATATTCGGCATCGATTCATTTGGCACTTTTTGTTCAATGGTAGCTACCTCACTGGTACTTGCAGATCCACCGCTTTGAGGTTGTGTGATTGTGGTTCCCCATAAGCCAAGCCAAGAGCGTGGAGGTGGTCGTTGCTGCACCTTTGACGATAGACAACTGGAGTCCGATTTTCTGCGTTGCGCGGGTGACGGATGTGTATCTTCTGGAGCTTCTACAGTTGTACCTTCTGGCGGCTCTTTACTCACGTTACTCTTCCGCTCACTGCTCGCACCCGAACTTCCAGTGACAGGTTTGCCATCTCGTGGGTCCTCAACTTTCGAGAACCAGTTTAACCAGCTTATGGAGTCCCTATTGCCCTTAATTCCGTCTGATGACTTATTCCTTTGTACGGCTACCGAGTCCCTCTTACGAGGCTCGGTAGTTTCAGGATTTGGGCCATCAGCTTGCTCCTCCGCCAAGCTTGTCTTCCTAGTTGCTTCAGTATTTCGCTCTTGCGAGTTGCATCTGAATTTTGCAGCTTGTCCATTTTGCGTAGCGTCGTCTGCAGAACTGACCATATTCGAAGTAACGTTCTGTCTCGTCGTAGTCGCAGCTAAAGGCAAAGCTCTGCTCGAGCTGGCTATGTTTAATGACAAATAAACTGCAGGTAATTTATAAGTAGTGGTTGGAAGGTGTGAAGGATTAGAGCCTGCTGATACAACGTTGTCCGTGGCAGCCCCACCTGCCGCTGATATCGTCTTTTTTGCTACCTGAATTGTTGGTGTCACCTTGTTCCCACGTGGCCAGGTACTCCCATACCAGGTCTTACTCGACTGAGATAGCAATAGTCAGTAGAGTGCTCCAAGCGCTCATCCAATCCTTGCAAACGCTTACAGTGCTATTCGATCCATCATTAGCGCTTCCAGGTTTTACCACTTCCGAATTCGTATGATCTAAAACCAAAGTGTCTGCAGCTGGCGAAGGAGATGGTCTTCGTATTTGTGGCTCTTGCTTCTGAGGTTCGGACGAACTTTTTGACTCTGCTTCTGCCTTGGGGTTCGGCTTCGTCCGTTTTCGAGGTCCCATTGATCGAGGTCTGATGCAGAGCTGCGAGGAGGACCTAGACTCTTACTGCCAATTTAGTCCAAGACAGGTGAGAACCGACGCAATGATAGATCTGTTTAAGTCCTTAGTCTACGCGAGCTGATATGTGCATGTGATTGTACGTGAATCGTAATTTTCACATTCTTTTGGAAGTCGGATGGTTGAGCAGATGGGTAGGTAGGCACGTTGATTAGTTGGCCTGCAGCTTGTAATTCCTCCACAACAGTCTGTTCCTTGTCTCATTGCGAGTCCACTCTTACCCAAGCTGACCTTTCCAAAGCGTCCTGGAGGGGGGTGTTTAAAGTTCAGTGCCAAGCTTTCTTAAGACGCCCAATTGGCAGATCTCTTCCCGTTCCTCGTGGGGACACAAATGTTCGTCTGTTATCGTCAAATCTTGAGCAAACAATTTTCAGCACTCGACTAGCGACCGGGCCGATGGGTATACAGAAGAAGCATGGGAAGGGAAGATTAGATAAGTGGTACAAACTCGCAAAAGAGAAGGGATATAGAGCCCGAGCGGCGTTCAAGCTTATTCAACTCAATCGCAAATATGGCTTTCTCGAGAAGAGTAAAGTGCTGTTGGATCTTTGCGCCGCACCAGGATCATGGTGTCAAGTCGCTGCGGAAACCATGCCTCAAGGTAGTATGATCGTTGGAGTGGACCTGGCCCCAATCAAGCCTATACCGAAAACAATAACATTCCAGAGCGACATCACCACAGACAAATGTCGCGCGACGATCAGACAACATTTCAAGACTTGGAAGGCGGACACCGTTTTACATGATGGGGCTCCGAACGTGGGCACGGCATGGGTTCAGGATGCCTTTTCACAAGCGGAACTGACTCTACAATCTTTGAAGCTCGCCACGGAGTTCTTGAATGTTGGCGGAACATTTGTCACCAAGGTCTTTCGATCTAAGGATTACAACGCCTTGCTCTGGGTTTTCAATCAGCTTTTCACTAAGGTTGAAGCTACGAAACCTCCCTCTTCAAGGAACGTTTCAGCGGAGATCTTTGTTGTATGTCGGGGCTTCAAGGCTCCTAACAAGATAGATCCCAAGTTCCTCGACCCTCGATCTGTCTTCGCAGAGCTCTCGGCCCCCACTCCGAATAATGAGGCAAAGGTCTTTAATCCCGAGAAGAAAAAGCGGAAGCGCGAGGGCTACGAAGAGGGAGACTACATACAGTTCAAAGCAGCACCCGCAAGCCAGTTCATCCAGACGACTGATCCGATAGCCATTCTTGGAAGCCTGAATGAGCTGACATTTCATCAAGAAGGGAACGGAAATATTGCCCTTGCTGCGCTAGAGCGACTACCAGAGACCACTGACGAGATCAGGCTATGTTGCAAGGACCTGAAGGTCTTAGGGCGCAAAGAATTCCGCATGCTGTTGAGATGGCGACTCATTGCGCGTGAAATATTCGGATTCCCGTCAACGAAGCCGCGGGATGACGGTGATTCCAATGGCGAGGTCGCGGAAGTGGCGCCGATGGACGAGGAGCTTCAGATACGCGAGGATCTGCAAAGGCTTCATGAGGATGAGAACTCGCGGAAGAAACGAGAGAGACGACGTGAGAACGAAAGAAAGCGGAAAGAAATTGTGCGCATGCAAATGCATATGACCACCCCAATGGAGATAGGATTGGAGCAAAAAGGTTCGAACGGTGAAGACTCCATGTTTGCACTTGCAACCGCCGACAGAGCTGGGCCGCTCGAAAATGTTGTAAGAAGTAGGGTAGGCCTGCAGCTTCACGCCGAAGAAGTCTCGGATCATGGGAGCGATGACGAAGAAAGCGATGATCGAGAGGATAAACTAGATGTAGAGCTAGACGCCCTGTATTCTCAATATCAAGACCGCAAGTCTAACGCAGATGCGAGATTCCGAGCCAAAAAGGCGCGGAATGAACACACCGATGGCGATTGGGAGGGTTTTCCGGACCATGAGAGGAGCAGTGGGGACGATTTGGAACAGAATCATAGCAGTGACGAATCATCAGCTGAAGAAGACGAGGGCGGACGTAGGGATCCACTCCTTTGTGCTCGACGTAGCTACGCCAAGAGTCAAGATGGTGTCACACAACGAGCGGCGATATTTTTCGAACAAGAAATTTTCAAGGACATCGTTGGGATCCAAACTAATGAAGACAATGATAGCGCCGTACACTTGGAAGACGACATTGCGGACGGCGCGGAGCCCACTGGTATTGCGTCAAACTTGGTCTTAGCAGGAGCACGGCAGATGGCCGAGTCTCCATCTGCTACGCAGACTCCCAGGATGGAAATCATTCCAAGACCTGGAGAAGACGTAGAAAGCGACCACGAGGTTCAAGTACGACAAGAGAGCGAGAGCAGTGGTGATGACGCCGAACCAAAGTTTGAGGTTGTCAAAGCGGGAAACACAAATTGGGATGCACATGATGAACCACGAAAAGATGGACGCCTGGACATTGACATCATCACCGCAGAAGCCATGACACTAGCTCAAGAGATGGCTTTGGGCCATAAGTCCACTCACGACATAATGGATGATGGCTTCAATAAATATAGCTTTCGAGATACAGGCGGCCTTCCAGAGTGGTTTCTTGACGATGAAGGCAAACACAGCAAGCCTCATCGTCCCATAAGTGCAGCAGGCGCTGCAGCGATCAAGGAGAAACTTCAAGCTCTTAACGCTCGCCCGATAAAGAAGGTTCGGGAGGCGAAGGATCGTAAGAAGTTCAAGGCGGCTCAAAGATTGGAGAAGCTTCGGAAGAAGTCAGCTTTGGTGGCGGATGACGAGGCCATTTCCGAGAAAGACAAGGCTCAAAACATAGCAAAGCTGATGAGCAAGGCCACCAAGAAAAAGCCAAAGCAGCAGGTGAAGGTCGTCGTGGCTAAAGGCGGTAACAGAGGTATTTCTGGTCGACCGAGGGGTGTGAAGGGCAAATATAAAATCGTTGATGCTCGACTAAAGAAGGATGTTAGAGCGGAGAAGAGACTTGCAAAGAAGAAAAGGTAGTGCTTGCCTGTGCAAGAGTTGAATATCCAAGCTATCAACCACATTCCCACAAGAGTCTCCTAGCAACTTGAGATTAGATACAACTACTAAGGTCCTCCCGCGCCGGTTGCAGCCCATGCCATGTTCCGGATAAATGCGTTCGTTGCACTGAATCCCCCCTCAAAGTCCATGTCATACCCTTACACAACGTTAGTCCCTTGATGAGGTATCTTATACTCAATTGCCAACCTACAGTAGTTGACACTGCAGCAAATACCGTCTTGTGTGCTATCCTGCGAGACTTTGTGGTACCTTATTCCATTAATGGACGTCTTCATACGCAGAACACACAATGTATATCACCAGGTAGCAGGCAAATAAAAAAGATCCCCAGGGTTAAGTTTCACACGAAGTGGCCTAGCGAGGTGCGAGAACTTGGTGGTATTTTCGGTAGGTCTATCGGGATCCCACAGAGCGCAGGGCACTTGAGCCGGAGGATCATCGGGGATGATGTCCATGGAGCTACTATACGTAGCACCAGGTATGAACTTCTCATTAACGCAGGCTGTCTCGAGTGGAGACAATAGAACGAAGTCTTTTGAACCTACTATCTGGCAATAGATGTTCTCATAATCGTCTCTATGTAAGGCTGTGGTACTATTACTATCTCCAATCCAAAGGTTGATAGCGTCAGGTCCTTTCTGTCCTAGTGCAATAGACGCCCAACGGATGTCTTTATCGACGTCTTCGTAGAGTTGTGTATACTCCCCTCGAAGGTTGTCATTCTCTGCGGTCCTGAACTTCAGTCCAGCCAACATGCGATGACACTGGGATAGCCTTACGAGCTTGTGAGTACTTGATTACACCATTGTTCTGATAGACAGTCTGATGATTCAGATGATCGAGGAACACGTTGAATTGATTGATCTGATCGAAAGGCTTCACAAAGTATGTCTGACCATTCTCTGGGTGTTTGACCCTTGAGTCGGCATTGCTTTAGCGATGATCAGCGTCTAGTCGTTGGCACCGCCCCAGTGATCAGCTTATACTGACCCATGAGGTGTGACGGCGACTGTGATATAGGCATCTCCGACGAGTCCCCTCAAATAAGGTGTAGTCCATTTCCGTACTGCTGACCACTCAGAGCAGCCCCCACGTATGACAAAGGGACGGTTCTTATGGACATATCGCATGAAAGCGAGAGGTGAAATGTTTGTTTCGTGTAGCTCATCAATGACATCGCCATTTAGCTCTTGATAGGAAGTGATTGAACTCCTGATTACTTCTTCCATTCTACCGCTTTGACTTGATGTAAGAATTCTACGGAGTAAGGGGGACTTGACGTATGTAGATTACTTGCGAGTACTTGGAGCGGACAAAAGCGCATTTCAACACAATAAGGACATGGGATAGATACTAAACCTTGGTGATAGTTTTCACTACCTTAGTCCTATAAAGCTTGCATATTGTTTATACTATTAGCCCTAGTTGCACAACGGAAATCGCCCGCCCGCGATTTGACTGGAACTGTGGGGAACTGCGGGACTGTCCGCACCTAAGACGAAGGTCGGAACCTCAGGGTCTCGGGGTCTGATTGCCCGCTGCTAAAATAATCTGACGGCCAGCTAATGGTAATTCTCAATACGGAGTACCTTTCGAAGACAACATATCCATCATGACTTGAGGTCTAGTGATATGGACCTTTCTCCTTGATCAGTCGTCTGCGCTGAGATTGAGAGTCTTATGTCACACTATGGGTGGTAAGTCGAGCTCTTAAGGACTAAACCCTATTCAAGCAAAGTCAGCTAATGCCTTCCATGAAGTCCCAGCGTTCGAGCGATGGGTCTTGTCAAGCCAGGTCGCAAAGCAATTCGACATCAAGTTTCTGAGGGACTGTACCATTGGTGTCGAGGCTATCGAATTTCTACGACGCCTGCCAGAGGACGCTCTTCTTTCCGCCCTGGGGGGAGCTCCTCTAGCTTTAGAGTCAAGTGTTAAACATGCAACGACAGAACTGCGCAATTCTGGTCTTAAGCTACACTTCGTTTTTGATGGGCTGGACTCGAGTGTACATGGATATTCGCTCTTAAGATCCGTCAACGCTGCACACCTGATTAGTGAGGCTTTCAGTCTCTACGAGAACGCGCAAGTTGCCGACGCTTACGATAGTTTTCGGAAGTCTGGCTTGTCTGGTATGCTCCTTTTGCAGTGCCCATTCCGATATTGACCCCTAATTATTCCAGGTATCTCAGATATCAGCATAGTAACAGAGGCATTGAAGAAATCACTTCACGAGAATGAGATTCCCTTTACTGTTGCACCCTACAGCGCATTGGCCCAGGTATACACCAAAGAGCACTTTCTACCTACCCACTAACGCACTGTAGCTTGTCTATTATGAGAGACATCCCAGTCAATTTATTGACGCGGTGTTTGGTTCCTCGGAGTTATTCTGCTTCGGTATTGACAAGATCATCACCAAGCTCGAACCAGAGAGTTCGTCTTTCTGGTGGATCGATAAACGAGACTGTCTAAAAGGGCTTGGCAATATATCATCCCAGGTCTTTGTAGACGCGCTTATGTTGGCCGATTCTACCCTTCTACCAATATTTCCGCCACTTCAAGATTCCACAATTTATCGCAAGACCTTCACGTTCCGGTCTGTCATCGACCTAATTGCTTCCAGTGGCGGTAGTGTGGTGCGACTTTGCGCACAGTATCCTGCGCATCCCTCAATCAAAGGCGTCTACCTTGATCAATATAAGCAGGCTGCTACAAACATCAAACACCACGTCGTTATGAATGCAGATGGTGACGTCGAAATCCTAGATAAGGCACATGCTCCTGACGATGCCCATGATTGTATAGGGTTGCGGTTGCCCGAAGAGCTTTACATGTACCTCTCACGGGGCATGCTTCGACCACGGGTGCTTAGTTGGCTGACTTCGGGCAATATTTCAATCACGCAACCTTTGGCTGGTGGAGACGGTCGAGCATACAAAGATCTGGTAAAAGTCCACCTAGATCCATTGAGGAGACAAGCGCTGAAGTTGTTGACCGAACCGATACATCGATATTACCAGTCGCGGGACATGGTAACGAAATTTTGGTTCGATACTAGTTACGAGGGAAAGTTCAACATGAAGGAGGTGCCTTCAACTCGTGACACACTATCAAAGTGGCACGTTAGAAACGATCTGATGGGAGGGCTCTCTGAATATTTTACCCCGGGTACTCTTCAATTTGCTGTTCTTACCTTAGAAAACCCCGACCTTGCCGCGCGAACCATTACGCCGAAGCCCAAAGCTGGACAGGACCCCCTTCAGCATCGTAACGAGATTCTAGCTAATGCAGTGTGGCGTTTCCTTCAGCTCCGTGGTTATGTTAACGAGAAGCACCAGCTGACTGATTGGGGAGAGATACTCAGAACCGCGTTGGACGCTTCAGGCTCAAGGAAAGATCAGGAAGAGGCTGTGTTCATTGCTGTAGAGTTATTGCGCCTCGGGCTCGTTACTCCTGACACAATGTTCCTCGGTTACGCTGGCGCTCCAGAAAAAGGATCGGACATAGATAAGCGTAACTGTATGCTGATATCTCGCCTCGCGTGCCTCGGAAAGATTCACCATAGTCCGAAAGGCTGGAGTGGCCCGTTGAGCCGGCATCTCTTAGCCTATCAGTCAATAATATCGAATGTGCACGGAAGCCTTCGTGACTTGATAGAAATGATCCTGGCTGTAATGTTTCTCGAAGGACTTGTGGATAGAGATCGCAGGGACTGGATTGATATTTCACTGGGACTACCCTTCTACGAGGAGCACTCCTGCGCGCTTGGTGTAGTGACTATGCAGTATCTTGATGAACTCTGTTCATATCCTATCCCAGTATCGGTCGACAACCGGACTCAGGTCAGAATGAAAGTTCAAGAACGGCTTCAGCATAGCGATATTCAGAGCAGCTTGGACGACGCTTTTAAGATATGGGATGCGGTAAGTGGTTCCACAGAGCATACAACGCGTAAAATATGATGTTAATTTACATTAGCTCTACAAAGGAGTGTTGGTAGCAGGAGATAAATTCAAAGATGAGAAGATGTGGAACGAAGTCAATATATGGTTGTCAGCAAGGAGATGAGAACTTGAGTGCTGCCTCTGTTTCGCTTGCATGGACGGAGTCAGAACGGTAGCTCGAGTAGAGGTACGCATTTGTTCGGCGTCCTGTTCTTCGTCATTTGGGAGGCTAATTCATAAATTGTCAGGTTGGTTGGAGATGGTACCAGCAAGCTGATGTTCTGGCATACTTGGCTTCGAAACTATGGCGAAGCCTTGCTGTTCTAGATGCTAAATTCGGGCTCTGATATGGCCATTTTCAGTGAGACGCAATTCGTCCGTCTGTCCTGTAACAGTGGCGCACTCAATATAAAGTATGAGAGTTAGCCACAAGTAGTCAAAGGGAAGCGTGTGGCGGATTGGCAATTTCTGTAACAGACTAATTCTAGGCTAAATTACCCGTTTCGACTACTGTGTCCTCATCCACGATCTCTTATATTCTCCAACGTCGACATCAGTCCGTTCCTAGGTACTTCTCTGTCATACCCTACTACACCATTAGTGTCACCATAGGTAAATTGTGCAAGCACGCGTCGCATTCTCAAATCCTACAAAGATGGCACGCCTTTCCTACTTTCTACTGTCCGCCCTTGCTGCACTCGGCGCCAGTGCGGCGTCCTCAGTCCTTGACCTCGTCCCCCAAAACTTTGACAAAATTGTCCTGAAGTCAAACAAGCCAGCTTTAGTGGAGTTCTTCGCTCCTTGGTGCGGCCATTGCAAGACTTTAGCACCAATCTACGAAGAGCTAGCCCAGAAATTTGACTTCGCTAAAGACAAAGTATCTGTTGCGAAGGTAGACGCCGACGCAGAAAAGGAGCTTGGACGGAGATTCGGCGTACAAGGCTTTCCAACGCTCAAATGGTTCGATGGGAAAAGCGAAGCGCCTGAAGACTACAACGGTGGAAGAGACCTGGAGAGCCTTTCAGAATTCATTATCCAGAAAACCGGCATTCGAGTGAAGACCAAGAAGGCAGCTCCCAGCGCAGTAGAGGTTCTTAACGATAAGACCTTTCAAGCTGAGATTGGTGGTGATAAAAATGTCTTGGTCGCTTTCACTGCCCCTTGGTGTGGACGTAAGCCAATATTAAGCTCAAAATTTCCTACGCCGTTTGTGCTAATGCCTCGTCAGATTGCAAGAGCTTGGCTCCGATTTGGGAGTCTGTTGCTCAAGATTTTTCCGCCGAGACCAACGTCCTCATTGCCAAAGTGGATGCGGAAGCCGAAAATGCAAAAAGTATTGCTCAAGAGCTAGGTGTCAAGTCATATCCTACAATCAAATATTATTCCAAAGGCTCAACTGCCCCCGAAGCTTATGAGGGTGGTCGTACCGAGGAAGACCTTCTGGACTTCATGAATGGGAAGGCGGGTACACATCGTATGGCTGGCGGCAAATTGAGCGAACTCGGCGGCACTATTCCTAGTCTAGACTCCATCATCGGGAGATTGGCTGGTGGCGGCACTGTTGCCAGTTTGTTGGAAGAGCTGGAAGGAGCGGCGAATGGCTTGAAGGACAAGTACGCAACTTACTACGTGAAGGTGGCAGATAAGCTCAACAAAAACCAAGGTTATGCTGAGAAGGAACTAAGTAGATTGCGAGGCCTTCTCGACAAGGGCGGTCTGGCCCCAGAAAAGGTTGACGATTTGATGTCAAGATCAAACATACTAGTCCGTTTCACGAGTAAGGATCGAGTCCAGGATCTTGTTAAGGACGTTAGAGATGAATTATAGGTAGCTATAAATCTATCTATTTGAAATTTAACTAGGAGGCTAATTCCTAAGGACTTGAATAGATAGTATAGATTACTAACAATTTTAGGATATTCAAATATACATAAGTAGTATACTTATAAGATATTGATATAGTAGCGGTATAAATTATGCAAGATAGCTTTTCAGATATCTTTATGCCTAGGTTTATAAAAGGTTAGCTAGTCTTTCAGTAAGATATTAAGTAGTCCTCCATGCCATGAGGTTTGAGCAAGAATAAGAGGCTCCATGCATCTCTTGAGTGTCGACACGGTATCTGGCCCAAACACGAGATAGGGATGTGAAGAAGCTAGAAAGGACGAGGATTGAGATGAAGATGGTCTCCGGCGCTTGACAGCAACATGGGAATTTTAACAAGATGACGCAGTTCACTAAAGAGCTTCTGTGACAGCATGAGGTGATAGCATGACAGGTAATCTCGAAAGTTGTTTAACCCACTTCTCCTTTCGAATAATGTGCTCAGCGGTCATGGTGCCTCATGTTTGCACACAGATTTTCCGGCTGTCTTTCAAAGGCGAAAAATCGCTGGACGTGCATTCGAGCATGTTTCGATATATGAGACGCACTGGCACTGTATCTATGACGAGGATGTTTCAATTATACCCTGATCAAGATTAAGGTGCCGTAATGGCTCCTATATAAGTCTCTAGAGAGGAAGGAGAGAGAATCAGCCGTCCAATACCGCGTCATTCGTCCATGTCACCGAGTGACTACATCGAAATCCATTGTGCGATGAATTATCATCTGTTTACTACCAGAACTCGGCATACTGCCCCTGCCGTGGTCGTCCTGCCTTTCTGCCCATGCGTGAGTCGAGTGGTGTGTGCTATTCGGTTGCAACATTGCCGATATTTAATCCTTTGCTCGTCTGACTTTGCCAAGCTTTGATCCATCCATCGATGATAGCGCATAGCTCTGACCACGCGGTGTAGATTTTGACCGTGATACCCATTCTCTTGGAACGTCTGATTCCATTATTTCACTTTCAGCCAGCCTGGTCAGATCACCCGTCCGGAAGCGTCCGAGGAAACTCTTGAGGCCAGGAATGGTCGCCGCCATCAGACTATAGGCTATTAAGGTCTGTTGTAATACCAGGGAGTCAACCGCATCGATGCTAGGTCTGCCGTGCTTACGAAAGGATGTGTACAATATCAAATAGGCGATAAACAAGGCAGGAACACTAATATGGTTCAGAAACACTAATTAAATTGTGTTTGAGGACATTCATGATCACGGTGAGCTTTGTCCGAACCCTCATTTGAAGTGTCAAAAACAAATGGGCAGCTAGTAGGACCATGGCTAGCTCTAGGAAGACATCGATTGCTGTCACTGTAGTCGATGCTGTACCTCGCTCGTGCATCGGGAGGTCTTTCCTGAACCAAGTGCATCTTTCGGTGAGCAGCCGACGCTTATTATCAGCGTTGATGCAACAGTCCAACAGCCGAAGGCAACGACTAATGCGTTGCATAGTCGCCAGGCTCTCTTGTTCTCTCTTGTAAACACAAGTCGCAGGAGCAAAACTGTACTGCATTTCGTGAGACCGAGCGATAGCATCGTCAACCATGTGGAAGCGAATACAAGCTACAGATACGATATCAATGTGGCTTCGGACGCGTCTTGATGTCGACACTATACCTTCCCCGGAGTCCCGAGTGAATCAGACTGTAAACTGCTCGTGATCCTACCAGCACCTCTATCAAGTGCGGTACAGATCATGGCCCATTGAGCAAGGCTAATAAGCTGGTAGAATGTCAGTGTCTCCTGCTCGTGGGCAGAGGCTAAATCAACATAAGCAGCGCCCAGAACAACATCATCCAGGGCCCAACGCCCATATTTGACGACTAGTCGCACGCAAAGGAACGAACAGGAGTATATCAGGGACAGAGAAGTCATTATCCACAGCGGTGCTCGGTGATCTGTCGATGTCCATTCCGAGAAGCGTGGATCCTCAGCTGGTGAGGACGACATTGTCATATGGCGAGTGGGCACAAGGCGAGGTTCTCATCCGAGGATGGGATATCTGAGTAGGACATCTCGTTCAAGTTCAGCGGCACAGCCCAGTACGATAGCTCGATAGTAAGTTAACGTCTCGTCACAACTACTTTAGTCGAAATATTGCCTATTTCTAAGAAATTTCGATGTAATAAAATGTAATAAAATGGTCCCTGATAACTTCTCCCTAGCGGCCAAATTGAATATTGGGTATCTCTATCTGATCCGTTTCAAGCTTCAACCGTACACCCTATCCTGTGCCTGGACCATTGCATGGAATTTCTGATGTAGAGAACGGAATATGCCGGTAGAATACTATTTCCGCTTGTTCTACTCAGTGACATTGATGCCAAAATGACAACCATGACCAAAAAGACACTAAAATAGCTTCCAGTGTACCTAGCTAGCAAGGGCTAAACTGTTAGCTTGAACCTAGCGCTGTGCTGTAGTCTGTGTGGGGGTGCAGATTGACTCCGCACAAAGCTTTCGCTTCCCCGGTTCCCCGGTCGTGGTAGTCGTCGAGCTTCCTTTAGCGTGGCAGCGGCCGCTCTGACATGTATAAAGCATGCTGGACACCATAGTAGAGGTAGTTTACTCTTCAGTAATAAGACCGGAACCCTGCTTTAATGTGCAAAGGTTTCCGGTCATGGAATCTTGTCTCGCCCTTCTCTCCACTTCGCCTCTCTCCCCTCTCCTTTCTCCTTTCGGAACAATCCATCATCATTTGCAGCCGCTTTCAAGCTCCTTTACCCCCACCACGACGGAGAGGCTTCACACTAAAACGCACTGCTGCCACCGTGGGCGAGCCCACCGTCTCTGCTGTGGACCATTGCACCGTACCAAGTCAGCTCATGACCATATCGCAACGCAATTTCGCCAAACCCTAGACCTCACCAGACTCAAGGATGGACACCTTGAAGAGTGAGAATGGCTGGCCTGGAATGGAGCTCGACGTGCGCCAAGTTGTCGATGTTACAGAAGGAGATAATGACGAGAAGCTGGGCACGGAGCACGACCAACGCGGTATGACACGTATGGGAAAGAGGCAAGAGCTGCGTCGCGAGTTCCAGTTCTTCAGCATTTGGGGGTTTGCCGTCCTGCTAGGATGTTCATGGGAATACGTCCTCATGTCAGTTGCAGTCTTGGTTGGGTTTTGCCAAGTCTAGATTCGTACTGACAAGACTTCGGCAGAAATGGCGTCCTGTCGCTACCCAATGGAGGCACTGCAGGGAGCGTGTGGATGTTCCTCATCACCTGTTGCGGCATGTTCTTCGTGGTGCTCTGTGAGTGCGCTTATCGTGTTCCTCGGACGAGACACTAATTGACGTTGCAAGCGATGGCTGAAATGGCCAGCATTGCTCCCACAGCGTAGGAGATCAGGCATCGAGTCAGGATTGCAGTAGTTGCTGACGCGATGGACAGAGGAGGGCAATATCACTGGTGCTCGGAGTGTACGGCCACTCGGAAATTTCAACGAGCAATCGCTGACAAGAGACGTAGTTGCACCGCCGAAACACCAAAAGTTCCTGTCATATACTGTTGGGTATCTCTGCGTATTAGGCTGGCACGCCTCTTTGGCAGGCACTTGCTATGCTGCCGGCCAACAAGTCGAGGCTATTATCGTCCTTGCGAACCCCAACTACAACATCCATACCTGGCAGACTGCCTTACTCGCGTGGGCCGTCGTCATAATATCCATCTTTTTCAATACCGTGTTGTTCCGGAAATTGCCTACGTTGGAGGGTATCGTCATGTTTGTTCATGTTTTCGGATTTTGTGCATTCATTGTCGTTCTCTGGTACGTACGATGCGTGAAGGTTTACATGATCTTAGCCATAAGTGGACATTGGCTGACTCTCGTCCTGCTAGGGTAATGGCTCCGAGGAGCGACTCATCTGCATTAACAACATTTTCATCCAACGGCTGGTCCAGTCCCGGTGTTGCTTCCCTCGTTGGCATAAGCGCGGCAGTCGGTGATATTATCGGTGCCGATTCAAGTGTCCACTTAGCAGAGGAGCTGAAGAATGCTTCTTGGATCCTGCCTCGCTCAATGATAGCGACGGCCGTGATGAATTATGTGCTTGGCTTTATCACTATCAGTATGGCAGTTTAAGCCAACTTCAAAAATCAAGGTTGACTGACTCACGTATAGTTACACTGGTGTTATGTCTCGGCAACCTGGACAACGCAATCAACTCCCCAACTGGTCAACCATACGTCGAAGTTGTCCTCAATGCTACGCGATCACGCGGCGCTACAATCGCTTTGACCACTGTAATACTCGTCCTACTGATCTCCTGCGCCGTAAACACTGTTACAACCAGTTCAAGGCAGCTGTGGTCCTTCGCTCGGGACGGTGGACCCCCATTTAGCGTGTGGCTTGCGCGCGTACGACCAGCCTGGGACATGTGAGTCTCTCTGCTTACGCTGTTTCTTGCAAATCGCACCATGCCCGCTAATGGTGCTCCAAGTCCGATGAATGCAATGACAGTTTCTTTGGGCTTCACGGTCATCCTCGCTTGTATCGTGATTGGAAGTACCACTGCATACGGTGTATTCGTAACTTTAGTCAACTCCGGTCTCTTGAGCAGCTATATGATCTGCATAGCATGTAAGTTAGCATGACGGCAAAGGTACACACAACTATCCTAAAGAGTGAACAGGCATCCTTCAGAAGCGTATTCGCGGTGAATCTTTCCCTCCATCTCGATTCAGCCTTGGAAAAGCCGGCAATGTCATCAATATCATAGCCATATCGTTTCTACTTGTCGCCTGGATTTTCCAATTCTTCCCAAGTGCACCGAATCCAACTGGGACATCCATGAATTGGTAAGCTACCGGCCAAAACAATATCAGTTTGTGATCTGTATTAATCATGCCCTTCTGCTCTTAGGTCGATTGTAATCTTCGGCGCAATCGTCACCTTTTTCACAATCTACTACATGATTGTGGCGCGGCACAGATACGCAGGACCAGTTGTATATGTCAAGAGGGATTTGTGAGAGAAGCAGAGAAACTTTGTACATACAACCATGGGGAAAGAGTTGGGGTGATCTTTATGACGGTTCGACTGGCATGGACTCGGTCGGAGAATCGAAGAAGTGGCACTTTGATATGGCGATCTAGCATGTCCTCACGAACTGAGGCATATCTTCTACAGTCGTAAGCTCTATGTAATCAAGGCAATAGATGACCTGGGACAAGATTCGAGTCAACCTTTGGAAGGGTTTGTTGAAAAGTGACTACGTCGTCGAAAACAAGTCCGGATACTAGGCCAATGATATAGAAATTAATAAATATACTTATTAATAAAGTAGTAATATTAAATAGAAGACTTTATAATACTATATAATTATATTAAACTACTTAATAGATTAAAGCTACTCTTATAATACTATTAGTAGTTAGTTATTCTATATAAATAAAGATCCCTTATTAAGTAATAAATCCCTTAATAAGTAGGTAGACTAACCGCGTCGAGTCGGTACTTCAAACTTGAGTCGGGTACCCGACTTAAGTCTTAGTAATTTAATATTAAAATCTAGTACTAAGTATCTTAAGTTAATACCTATATAAGTACTAAGTATCTTAAGTTAGTACCTAAGTAGGTATTAAGTATTAGTATTAAAGTATTAACTTAAATTACTAAGACTTTAATTTTAATAAGGGTATTTTATTAGATTATAATATTAAGAATACTTTATAATAATATAAAAGGGTAATATAATTATTTAATAATTATTAATAGATAGCTTATTTATTTAGTTAGATATCTTTATAATCTTATATTTATAATCCTTTTATTTATTACTATCCTCCTTACTATTATTATACTTACTATTATTATCCTTACTACTACTATTAATCTTACTAGTATCTTTTAGTTTATATTCCCTATCCTCTTCTTTATCCTCTTTAATAATATACTTAATTTCTTTCCTATTAATATTAACTTTAATTAAGATACCCTCCTTATCTTAATTCCTCTTTATAAGGTTAGGTATAATATAATCCTTTATATTAAACGCGTTAGCGTACTTTTATATAAACTTAATATAAGTATTTATAATATTAGGGTCTTATATATCTTTTAACTCCTCTAGACCCTTATAATATATAATCCTTTACTTAATAATTTATATAACTAATAAATTAAATCTAGTAAATTCTAGCTTAATAGTATTTATATCTTCCTTAGAAGTATTTTAAAAGTTAAGTTAATTAGAAGATAGGATTAAAGATTAATTATATATTTACCTCTTTTATAGAATTAGTTATACTATTTATATTTTATATATAATTTACTAGTTTATCTAGCTTAGTTTATTCCTTAATAGCCTCTTTATTATCTTTAAGGCGTAACTCTATCTTAAAATATTCTATTATATAATATTAGCTATTTAGGAAGTATTATATTACTTAATTATATTATTATAAATTCCTCTTTTATATCTTTCTTCCTTTATAATACCCTTTACCCTAATTACTAGCTTTATATAATCCTCTTTAATAGCTATCTTTTATATATTTAATTCCTTTAACTTTTTAATCCTTTTTAATACTATTATATAGTTATTAGATACTTTTATATATAATAGCTTCTTATTATTATTCTAGTCTTTTACGCGCTCTCTACTTATAATTAATTTAAGATTCTAGTTATAAAGACTTAATATTACTATAATATTATATTAGCTTATCTATTTAATAATATATTTAAGTAATATAATTAGTAATAAATACTTATTATATATTAATAACCTATCTTATTATAATATCTTAAGTATATAGAAGTAGGAGGAGTTATAAAGAAGATTTTAAGGGGTAATTCTACTTATAATTATACTTATAATTATATAGAATATTCTACCTAATATTACTTTACCTTATATTAAAACTTTTAAACCTTATATTCCTTCTTTTATCTACTATTATATATATTTAATAACTTTAATAATAGCTTATATTAAGTAGACTAATAATATTATTTTATAATATATTTCTTACTCTATATATTAATAGGTAGATAGTATAATTAGGTAATAAAATACTAAAATTACTAGCTACTAGAGGGGGTAAACCTTTATAAGGTAGGAGAGTAAATAAGCTATTATATAGGAAGAGGAAGGGAAAGGTAATATAAATAGGTAATATATTAAAATATAATTAACTAATCCTTTATAAATAGTAGTACTAAAACTAATAATATAAAGATAAAAGTATAAAGTTAACTTAAGTCTTAAAGCTTTAAGGGAGATAAGATAATATTAAAAATCTATTAATAACTTTATCTTAAAGCTACTATTTAGTTATATTATAAGGGAGGTTATAATAGATATTATAAGAGTTAGTATAAACTTATATTAAATTTAAAGTTTAGCTTTAAAAGTATTATAAGATATTATAAAAGTATTTATAATATCTTTTTTCTTAAGTAAGTATATTACTATTTTATATTATTATTAATCCTTGTAATAATTACTTATTAATATATCTTATAATATAAATTTAAATCTACTTTATATTTATACTAAATATATTATTATTATATAAAGGGATCTAAAGCTTATAAAGGAATTAATAGGGAGCTTTAATATTATACTATTTAGTACTTAAGGGTAGTAATAGTTTTATAGTATTAAGAGTAGAGGGTAGGTCTAGGATAGTATAACGCTCCTAGAATTACGGCGCTCCTAGTATTACGGCGCTCTTAATATTACGGCGCTCTTAATATTATAATACTCTTAATAAGATAAAGAATTATATTACCTTTATATATATATATAGAAATTAAATCTACTTTTTAAATATACTACTTAATTATTAAATAACTTTAAAATAATAATTATTAATCTATTTATCTTAAGATATCTACTAGTTTTAACTTAAAAGGATCTTTACTTTTATTAATACTTTAATTAATATCTTCTTCCCTTTAAAGAATATCCTAGGGTTTAATAAGAGCTTCTTTAGGGTTTAAACCTATAATATAATTATAATACTTTAAAAGTATTACTTATTTTATAAACTCTAGTTCTAATTATATATAATCCTATAAATATACTCTTTAAGTAAGATTAAAGACTCTCTTAATACTTATAAATAATATTAGATATAAAAGGATATCCTTAACTATTTATATTAGATTTAGATAAGTTAAAGTATTATCCTTCTAGTATTCCTATATAGGAATATCCTCTAATAGACTTTTAGAATAAAAGTATTAAATAGTTTTACTTTATAATAAAGACTTATAATATAGATATTAAAGTAGACTTCTCTTTATTCTTATTAAAAGCTATTACTAGTTAGTATAAATTTAAATATATTATTATTTTATTTCATTTTATTAATATTTTATATATTTTATATATTAATCCTTTTAATAACTAGTATTATCTTATAATACTTATAAAAGTAGTTAGTAAATTTATTCTTATATATCTCTTTATAAGAGGTTAAAGTATTATTATTATTTAACTCCTCTTATTTATCCTAAGTTTTATATAGACTTAGTTTTATAAAAGGGTTTAAAATATTAGTAAGGTTATATATTAATCTACCTTTACCTTCTATTTTAAAATAATACTTAGTAAGTTTTATTAAGGCTACTTTATAAGTATTAATAATACTTACTCTACTAAGTATTCTACTATTATATATTATTATTTTAATATAATTAAAATAGTTAAAAAGTATATTATATAATTAGAACCCTAAATATATACCTATATTTATTATCTAAGAAACTATTAAGATAAGTTAATAGATAGGATTTAATATATTTCTAAGTAATAAGATAATTAAATACTTATATCTATTAAGGCTAATCTTATTAATTTTTAGATTAATTATATTTTTATCTACCTAAGAATTAATAAATTTATATAGCTAATATATATAATAAAGTATTAAGTAGGTAAAATTCTAATAAATATAAATATCTTATATAAGTTTTCTAGGTCTTTTAATAGAGCTTTCTTATAACTATTAAAAATTAAGCTTTTATTAAGGAGATAATTTAATAGCTATTATAAGAGCGCGGATCTATTATAAATATTAGTAAGTATATTACTAATTTATATTACCTTTATTATATTATACCTTCTTAATAATAGTAGATAGACTTATACTTACTTAGATATCTTTAATTTAAGTATCCTTTAATAATACTACTATATTATTTAAGGCTTTTAAATCTAGGGCTTTAATAAAGTCTTATATTATAAGGTTAAAGATATAAGTTATATAAGAAATAGAGTTTTATAATTTATCCTATTAGATTTTATACTAAGTAAGAGATTTCTCTAATTTATCTTTTAATATTTTATTATTACTAGTATTATTAATAATAACCCTAAAAAGTTTATCTTTAATTCTATAAATAGTTAATATCTTTATTACTTCTATTATAAATAAATACCTAGAATAATAGATATTAAGTAGTATAAAAGTAATAAGATATTCCTAATATTAAAAATTAGTATTAATCTAATAGACTAGTACTTTAAGATAGGTAACTTTTTAGGGACTAGACTAAGTATCTAATATAATAGAAATATATTAGGGATATTCTAGATCTACTTTAATTTTTATATATATTCCTTTAAAATCTAAAAAGATTATACTCTATAATTTAGTATAATAGATTAGGGTTAAATCTAAATAGGCTATTAATAATAATTACTAAAACTCTAATTAATTAATAGTATAAAAAGATTAATTTAAGGTAAAAAAGTATTTATATAATTATTTATTCTACTTCTCTTAAGAAAAGTTAGTAGAAAACTTAATATTACTTTTCTTTTAATATTATCTTAAAGAATTATTTTTATATTACTATTTTATACTACTATAAATAACTTACTTAAGTTAAAGAAAGTTCTATTTATAATAATAGATTTAGCTACTTTTATAAATAGTATTTACTTATTTAAATATATTTCTTTATATTAAATATACTTAAATTACTAATTATTATTAGGTAGTTTAGAAGTTTTTTATACTTCTTATATATAATCTTTAATAATCCTTCTACTATTAAAGCTAATTAGATAAAGTTATCCTAGATATTAACTTATTTACCTAATATAACTTTCTTAAATTAAAGGGGATCTTTAACTTTAGTATTTAACTTTAATTTAATACTTTTACTAATAGTAGTTTACCCCTATTATACTTTAAATTAGACTTTAAAGGCTAAATTCTATTTAATATATTTATTATTCCTTATTAGTATTAATTCTAGGAATTCTTTTCTAATAGACTAAATAGTATTTTAAAGAAGCTCTTTCTTTTAATAAAAGGATTTATTTAATATACCCTAACTAACCTAACTTATAAATTAGCTAGGATAAATACTACTTAATATAGAATTAAGTATAATAAGATTATTTAATTCTAATTTAATATCTTTATTACTAGGTTTTATAGGAGTTAATATAGTATAGGCCCTATATATATAATAAGGTAGGAGTAATATAAACTAGTAATATAAATATTTACTATATTAGGGAGAAAAGATAAAGGATACTAAGAAGATAAAGTTATTAGTATAATAATTATTCTAAATATATATTATAAGGAGACTAGTTTAGTTCCTTCTACTATTTTATTAGGGGCTTAGCGTCTTAATAATACCTTAGTAATTTAAGTTAGGTTAACCTAACTTACTAAGGTATTAAGGCCTTAGTAAGTTAGTACTAATAGCTAGTACTAAGTATTTTAGTTAGTACTAAGACCCTAACCTAAGTATTTAGTCGGTACTAATTCTTAGTACTAAATCCTAACTTAACGGTTAGTCTACCTAGGACTAGATTAGCTTTATATTCTAGAAAAGCTTACTTATAAAATCCTTAAATATAGATATAACTACTATATATATAATAGTATTTATTAGATATATAACTAATTACGTAGTTTAATATACTTCCCTAAGATAAGAAAGGTTATATAAGGGTATATTAATAGGTACCTAGCTTACTAATTATTAAAACCTTTAAGATAACTATTATATAAGGAATTATATCCTATAAGGAATACTTAATACCCTCTAAAAGAACTAGTAATAGATTTTATAATTAGCTTACTACTAATTAGGTAAGGCTATGACTCCCTACTAATAGTTATAAATAAGTTCTTAAAGTTTATCTAGCTAGTCCCTAGGAATAAAACTAATATAGCTAAAATCTAGGTTAGATAATATTTTAATAATATATATTAATTATAAGGTATTCTAAGCCGCCTTATCTCTAATAGAGATCCTAAGTTTACTAGTAAGTTCTAGAGAACTCTATTCTCTAAATATAGGGTATTATTAGGGATAATAATAGCTTACTATCTATTAGTAGATAAATAAGTAGAATAAACTAACTAGATTATAAAAATAGCTTTAAGATATCTATTAGTAGGTTAATATAAGGAGAACTAGGATACTTTACTACTAGAGGTTAAATACACCTTAAATATTATAAAAAATATAAGTATACTTATAATACTATTTAAAGTACTCTATAATATAAAACCTAGGGGTTACCTTAATACTATTATCCCTGGAAATAATAAAATTATAATAGAATTCCTCTATTATTAGGATATAATATATAATAATATTATAAATACTATAAAATTAGCCTAGGTAAAAATAGTAGTAAGATATAATTTAAAATATAGGGTTCTAGACCTAGTAGGTAGTATATATCTTAAGCTTACTAAAATAGGAGATATAAGGTATTATATTCCTAAGTCCTCCTCCCTATTAATAAAGAAGGTAGGGCTATATAAGATCCTAGAGAAAATTAGCCCCCTAGTATATAACTTAGAACTACCCCTTAGTATATCTAGGATCTATCTAGTAATATTAGTAATCTACCTAGAGTAGGGAAAACCTAATTCTTTCAATTAAGCTATTCCTCCCCTAGTACCTATTATTATATAGGGTAGATAAGAATATATAATAGATAAAATACTATATAAGGAGAAGAGAGGTAGAAAGGATAGTTATTAAGTTAAGTAGAGAGGTTATAATAAAATAACCTAGGAACCGGCTATTAACCTTATAAAAGATATACTAGATATAATAGCTAAATTTAAGAAATCTTAAAGGTAAGGTACTAACGTCTACTATTAATAAAGATATTAGTATAATTATAGTCTGAAAATATATAATATAAGTACTCCTACTACTAGTATAGCTTTAACTTATAAGAAAAACTAAGTCTTACCTTACTTACCTTTATCTCTATTATTAATTATTAGTACTAATATAGTATATATTATATATATTATATCTCTAGGAGTAATACTTCTTACTACCTAGGGTTCTTATATAGACTACTATTACTAAGAAAGTCACCTAGTTACTAACCTAGTTTAGAATAAATATAATAATAAGGTATTAACCTAAGACCCTATCTAATAAAGATATTAATTTATATATAGTAGACTAGTTAAGAATAAATACGGATAAAGGCTATATTTAGCGCTTACTATTAACTTAATTCTATATAAGTAGACTTATATCTAAGGAGATTTTAAACTACTTACCTAAGGTAACTATCCTCTTAAGGGTCTTCTAAGTCTATATATTATAATTTAAATTTAAATATAATCCCCTTTATAGAAATAACTTATATTACTCTAAAACCACTAATAGAGCCTATATATTAAGGTACTTAAGAGAGAATAGATTAAGACCCCTTTTAGTAGTATATAATTAGCCTATTCTTATTCCTAATAACTACTATATTATATACTAGATCTAGGATTAACTTAAGTAGTAGGTATAATAAAACTTATTCCTAGACCTTATTATACCCTAGGATATTACTAAGAAGTTAGGCGTACTAGTTAGTAATTAAAAAAATCTATACTAGGCTAAATAAGACGTTATCTAATATATAATAGCCCTACCTAAGGTTAGTATACTTAATTATAATAGTTAGGTCTAGGAAGCGGCTTTTAGCCTAAATTAAGAGGAAATAAGGGTAGAGGTAAGAAAATAATTATAGATTCTTTAGGAATTTAAAATTTATAAATTAAAGAAGGTAAATTTATAAAGTATAGGATTATAAGATAGTTATAAAGATTTTACCTTCTATAATCCTCTTAATTATCTTAAAATAAATTATAAGGTACCCCTACTTAAAGTATTAAGAGAGGACTAGGACTTAAGCTATTCCTAAGAATATATTATATCTAATTTAGACTAGTAGGTAGGTATAAATCGCGCTAGCCTTTTAAGCCTTTTTAAGATAGTTTATAAGATAGCGGATAATATCCGCCGTAACTTTAAATATAAACCTAGGTAACTATTAGATATAGATTAGTAAGCTTATCTTAAAGAATACTTATAACTAATATTACTAATAATATTAGATGTATTATTAGCTCCTTTATTAGACTAGGAGATCCTAGTAGCGGACCCTAAAAATAGGCTTAATAGTATATCCTTACCTTACTTAATTAGATAACCCTATTTAGTAGCTCCTAAGGGAGCCCTTAAGGCTATTAGTAAGGTTACTTTTAAAGATATTAATATTAGCTACCATATAACTAGGAACCTTTATATAGGGGAGAATAGGGGGATAAAAATCTTAGGGAAAGTAGGTAAAAGAGTTATTCCTTCTAACTATCTAGACTAGCTATTAATTAATAAATTCCCTACCCTAGTTTTTTTAAACCTAGATTATATTATCTTAAAGGAGGAGTTTATAAGCTATTATAAAAGCTTTACTATTCTACCTAATTATTAGGTATTCTAGGTGATTTATTTTAACTTATCTAAGTAGGAGGATTTCTACTAACTAAGCTTTAATTCTAATAGGTATCTACCTATTAACTTTATCCCTATAAGGGTACTAGTAATAGCCCTAGATAATAAGGGGGTAAGGCGTTTCCGCGTATTTTAAGGACGCTAACTATATAGTAATATAGGGGAAAGACTAGGCCTAACTAATAAATATTTACTACCTAACTAGACTTAAATAGTTAATAAATAATACCCTAATTATATAGCTAGCGGTAATAAAATATTACTATAGTACCTTAGGGATAATTATCCTAAAATTATCCGTCTACTAGAGGATTAGGATATCCTAGGGGAACTTCCGCCTAGTAATATAAAGGAGAAAGACCGCCGGATACTAAGATCCTCTATAATAAAAAAATCCGTGACTATAAAGAGGTCTAAAAAGCTAGTGAAATCTAGGAGAACTACCTTACTACTAGCTAATCCGACGCCCCCGTTATAAAATAGTATCCCTACTATACTACTAACTACTCTAATACCCACGCTATAAGGGGTTATAATATAACCCAGCCCTACTTCCCTATAATAACCTATTTTAACCTAGCTAGCCTAGAAAGGTCTCAAAAACCTAAGGTTAGGATTACTCTTAATAATACTAATAACTAAAGTAGAGGAATTAAGGGAATCTAATAAGAAATAATAATAATAGAATATATAGCTACTAATAAATAGAAATACTATAGTATTAGAGCTAGTAAGATATTTAAGTGTATATAACTAATCTATTATAGATATAATAATAATAATTAATAGTACTAGGGATATTAAGTTAATAGAGAAAGCTAATAAGACACTTAATATCTCTAATAACGCGTTATAGCGCCTAGTATTATACTACCTATATCTTAAGGATATTATTATAAAGTATAATAATAGTTAGTTAGTAAAATAGTTAGCTAATCTTAAAAAAATTATAGAGGCTAACTTAATTAATTAATACGCTCGAGACGAGCTTATTTTCTATTAGACTAACCGTCGAGTTAGGATTTAGTACTAAGAATTAGTACCGACCGAATACTTAGGTTAGGGTCTTAGTACTAACTAAAATACTTAGTACTAACTATTAATACTAACTTACTAAGGTATTACTAAGACGCTAAGCCCCTAATAAAATAGTAGAAGGAACTAAACTAATCTCCCTATAATATATATTTAGAATAATTATTATATTAATAACTTTATCTTCTTAATATCCTTTATCTTTTCTCCCTAATATAGTAAATATTTATATTACTAGTTTATATTACTCCTACCTTATTATATATATAAGGCCTATACTATATTAACTCTTATAAAACCTAGTAATAAAGATATTAAATTAGAATTAGATAATCTTATTATACTTAATTCTATATTAAGTAGTATTTATCCTAGCTAATTTATAAGTTAGGTTAGTTAGGGTATATTAAATAAATCCTTTTATTAAAAGAAAGAGCTTCTTTAAAATACTATTTAGTCTATTAGAAAAGAATTCCTAGAATTAATACTAATAAGGAATAATAAATATATTAAATAGAATTTAGCCTTTAAAGTCTAATTTAAAGTATATTAGGGGTAAAATACTATTAATAAAAGTATTAAATTAAAGTTAAATACTAAAGTTAAAGATCCCCTTTAATTTAAGAAAGTTATATTAGGTAAATAAGCTAATATTTAAGATAACTTTATCTAATTAACTTTAATAGTAGAAGGATTATTATAAATTATATATAAGAAGTATAAAAAACTTCTAAATTACTTAATAATAATTAGTAATTTAAGTATATCTAATATAAAGAAATATATTTAAATAAGTAAATATTATTTACAAAAGTGGCTAAATCTATTATTATAAATAGAACTTTCTTTAACTTAAGTAAGTTATTTATAGTAATATAAAATAGTAATATAAAATTAATTCTTTAAGATAATATTAAAAAAAAAGTAATATTAGGTTTTCTACTAACTTTTCTTAAGAGAAGTAGAATAAATAATTATATAAATACTTTCTTACTTTAAATTAATCTTTTTATATTATTAATTAACTAGAGTTTTAATAATTATTATTAATAGCCTATCTAGATTTAACCCTAATCTATTATATTAAATTATAGAGTATAATCTTTTTAGATTTTAAAGGAATATATATAAAAATTAAAGTAGATTTAAAGTATCCTTAATATATTTCTATTATATTAGATACTTAGTCTAGTCCCTAAAAGGTTACCTATCTTAAAGTACTAGTCTACTAAGTTAATACTAATTTTTAATATTAGGAATATCTTATTACTTTTATACTACTTAATATCTATTATTTTAAGTATTTACTTATAATAGAAGTAATAAAGATATTAACTATTTATAAAATTAAAGATAAACTTTTTAGGGTTATTACTAATAATACTAGTAATAATAGAATATTAAAAGATAAACTAGAGAAATCTCTTACTTAACGCGAAATTTAATAGGATAAATTATAAAACTCTATTCCTTATATAACTTATATCTTTAATCTTATAATATAAGACTTTATTAAAGCCCTAGATTTAGAAGCCTTAGATAATATAATAGTATTATTAGAGGATACTTAAGTTAAAGATATCTAAGTAAGTATAAGTCTATCTACTATTATTAAGAAGATATAATATAATAAAGGTAATATAAATTAGTAATATACTTACTAATATTTATAATAGATTTATACTCTTATAATAGCTATTAACTTATCTCCTTAATAAAAGCTTAGTTTTTAATAATTATAAGAAAGCTTTATTAGAAGACCTAGAAAACTTATATAAAATATTTATATTTATTAGAATTCTACCTACCTAATACTTTATTATATATATTAGCTATATAAATTTATTAATTCTTAGGTAGATAAAAATATAATTAATCTAAAAATTAATAAGATTAGCTTTAATAGATATAAGTAGTTAATTATCTTATTACTTAGAAATATATTAAATCCTATTTATTAACTTACCTTAATAGTTTTTTAGATAATAAATATAAGTATATATTTAGAGTTCTAATTATATAATATACTTTTTAACTATTTTAATTATACTAAAATAATAATATATAATAGTAAGATACTTAGTAGAGTAAGTATTATTAATACTTATAAAGTAGCCTTAATAAAACTTACTAAGTATTATTCTAAAATAGAAGGTAAAGGTAGATTAATATATAACCTTACTAATATTTTAGACCCTTTTATAAAACTAAGTCTATATAAAACTTAGGATAAATAAGAGGAGTTAAATAATAATAATACTTTAACCTCTTATAAAGAGATATATAAAAATTAATTTACTAACTACTTTTATAAATATTATAAGATAATATTAATTACTAGAAGGACTAATATATAAGATATATAAAATATTAATAAGGTAATATAATATAATAATATATTTAAATTTATACTAACTAGTAATAGCCTTTAATAAGAGTAAAGAGAAGTCTACTTTAATATCTAAATTATAAGTCTTTATTATAAAGTAAAGCTATTTAATACTTTTATTCTAAAAGTCTACTAGAGGATATTCTTATATAAGAATACTAGAAGGATAATACTTTAACTTATCTAAATCTAATATAAATAGTTAAGAATATCCTTTTATATCTAATATTATTTATAAGTATTAAAAGAGTCTTTAATCTTACTTAAAGAGTATATTTATAGGATTATATATAATTAGAACTAGAGTTTATAAAATAAGTAATACTTTTAAAGTATTATAATTATATTATAGGTTTAAACCCTAAAGAAGCTCTTACTAAACCCTAGGATATTCTTTAAAGGGAAGAAGATATTAATTAAAGTATTAATAAAAGTAAAGATCCTTTTAAGTTAGAACTAGTAGATATCTTAAGATGAATAGATTAGTAGTTATTATTTTAAAGTTATTTAATAATTAGGTAGTATATTTAAAAAGTAGGTTTAATTTCTATATATATATATAAAGGTAATATAAAAAGGTAATATAATTCTTTATCTTATTAAGAGTATTATAATATTAAGAGTACTATAATATTAGAAGCGTTATAATACTAGGAGTATTATAATACTAGGAGCGTTATACTATCTTAGACCTACCCTTTACTCTTAATATTATAAAACTATTACTACCCTTAAGCGCTAAATAGTATAATATTAAAGCTCCCTATTAATTCCTTTATAAGCTTTAAATCCCTTTATATAATAATAATATATTTAGTATAAATATAAAGTAGATTTAAATTTATATTATAAGATATATTAATAAGTAATTATTATAAGGATTAATAATAATATAAAATAGTAATATACTTACTTAAGAAAAAAGATATTATAAATACTTTTATAATATCTTATAATACTTTTAAAGCTAAACTTTAAATTTAATATAAGTCTATACTAACTCCTATAATATCTATTATAACCTCCCTTATAATATAACTAAATAGTAGCTTTAAGATAAGGTTATTAATAGATTTTTAATATTATCTTATCTCTTTTAAAGCTTTAAGACTTAAGTTAACCTTATACTTTTATCTTTATATTATTAGTTTTAATATTACTATTTATAAAGGATTAGCTAATTATATTTTAATATATTACCTATTTATATTACCTTTCCCTTCCTATATAATAGCTTATTCGCTCCCCTACCTTATAAGGGTTTACCCCCTCTAGTAGCTAGTAATTTTAGCGTTTTATTACCTAATTATACTATCTACCTATTAGTATATAGAGTAAGAAATATATTATAAAATAATATTACTAGTCTACTTAATATAAGCTATTATTAAAGTTATTAAATATATATAATAGTAGATAAAAGAAGGAATATAAGGTTTAAAAGTTTTAATATAAGGTAAAGTAATATTAGACGGAATATTCCGCGTAATTATAGGTATAATTATAGGTAGAATTACCCCTTAAAATCTTCTTTATAACTCCTTCTATCTCTATATACTTAAGATATTATAATAAGATAGGTTATTAATATATAATAATTATTAATTATTAATTATATTACCTAAATATATTATTAGATAGATAAGCTAATATAATATTATAATAATATTAAGTCTTTATAATTAGAATCTTAAATTAATTATAAATAGAGAGCGCGTAAAAGACTAGGATAATAATAAGAAGCTATTATATATAAATATATCTAATAACTATATAATAGTATTAAAAAGGATTAAAAAGTTAAAGGAATTAAATATATAAAAGATAGCTATTAAAGAGGATTATATAAAGCTAGTAATTAAAGTAAAGGATATTATAAAGGAGGAAAGATATAAAAGAGGGATTTATAATAATATAATTAGGTAATATAATACTTCCTAAATAGCTAATATTATATAATAGAATATTTTAAGATAGAGTTATACCTTAAAGATAATAAAGAGGCTACTAAGGAATAAGTTAAGCTAGATAAATTAATAAATTATATATAAAATATAAATAGTATAATTAATTTTATAAAAGAGGTAAATATATAATTAGTCTTTAATCCTATCTTTTAATTAACTTAACTTTTAGAATACTTTTAAGGAAGATATAAATACTATTAAGCTAGAATTTATTAAATTTAATCTACTAATTATATAAATTATTAAGTAAAGGATTATATATTATAAGGGTCTAGAGGAGTTAAAAGATATATAAGACCCTAATATTATAAATACTTATATTAAATTTATATAAAAGTATATTAACGCGTTTAATATAAAGGATTATATTATACCTAACCTTATAAAGAGGAATTAAGATAAGGAGGGTATCTTAATTAAAGTTAGTACTAATAAGAAAGAAATTAAGTATACTATTAAAGAGGATAGGGAATATAAACTAAAAGATACTAGTAAGACTAGTAGTAGTAGTAAAGATAATAATAGTAAGTATAATAATAATAAAGAGGATAATAATAAATAAAAGGATTATAAGTATAAGATTATAAAGATATCTAACTAAATAGATAAGCTATTTATTAATAATTATTAAATAATTATATTACCCTTTTATATTATTATAAAGTATTCCTAATATTATAATTTAATAAAATACCCTTACTAAAATTAAAGTCTTAGTAATTTAAGTTAATACTTTAGTATTAATACTTAATACTTACTTAGGTACTAACTTAAAATACTTAGTACTTATATAAGTACTAACTTAAGATACTTAGTATTAGATTTTAGTATTAAATTACTAAGACTTAAGTCGGGTACCCGACTTAAGTTTAAAGTACTAACTCGACGCGGTTAGTCTACTTATTACTACTAATCTAAGAGGAAGTATTAGAACTTAGGCTAGGTTAACCTTAGTAGTTACTAATTAGGACTAGTTAGGGGGTCTTAGTAGACTAGTAGAGATTTCTTATAATAGTTATTCTATTCTATCTAGCTATATCTATCTATTAGTTATTATAATACTATTATACTACACCTAAATTATATATAGATAACTTATTAATATTATACTATTTAATAAGATAGCTACTAATATTATTACTAATTATAGTTAACTAATAGCTAGTAAATATAGTCGTTTACTTTTTTCTCTTTTACTACTAGTATACTAATATAGATGCTTTTATATATTTTACTTAGTAATAGTATAATAGTAGATATCTTCCGCCTCTCTAATACTTTATTATTCCTTAATAGCCTTAATAGCTTTCTAATTAATTAATCTATATAAATTAAAAGAGCCCTTATTATTTTAATACCTACTCTTAAGGAGGTAAATACTTTTTACTATTTATACAAGCTTTTTACTTCCCTAAGTATTCTTTATTATCTTAATTAGTAGCGTTAACTATTTATTAATTTAGATATAAGTAAGAAATTTAATTTTAAAGCTATTATCTATTATACTATTAAAGACGCTTATAAATAAGGCCCTTCTTCTACTATTATAATAGTAGGGTTAATACTACCTAATTTCCTTAAGTAAAAATCTTAGTAACCTATTTTATTTCTTAGTTATTTACTTACTAATATAGAGACTAGATACTAGCCTACTAAACTTAAAATTATAAGGTTAATATAAGTTATTAAGAAGGTCTATTATATAATTAAGGCTATATAAAGGCCTACTATAATTATCTATATAAACTTATCTTAACTAAAAAACTTAATCTCTACCTTATTAAAGTATTAGAATATCTTTAGCGATTTCACTTAGATATTTATTATAACTAGGTAAAGTAAATATAGTTCCTAATACCTTATTAAGACTAGTAAGTCGTAAATATTATATAAAGTAAGATATAGAAGGTAAATTAGATACCTTATTTATAAAATACTTCCCTACTAGTCTTATTAAGATAAGTAATACCTTTTATAATTAGGTTATTACTAGTTATTAAGGTAAGCCTTAATAAGTAAGAATTATAGAAATAGTTAAATAGAATAAAGACCTTTATAATAATACTATAACTCTAGTATATAAACTTATTAATAATATTTTATATTTTAAGGATAATAAATAAGGGCTACGTCTATATATCCCTTCTACTATAGAAGTAGAAGTATTTAAGCTTATATATAATAAATTAGGATACCTAGGCTACGCCCGTATATATAAAAGGCTAATAGAGGGTTTATCTTCTTTACTATAATAGAATATCCCTAATTTAGGACTCTAAGCTTATTATATCTTATTAGTTAGTTAATAAGTCCCCTAGATTCCTTTCCTAGACTAGCGCGAATATTAAAAGTCTAATATATCTTTATATTCTACCTACGTCTACACCTACGCTCTATAATATTTTCTACTTAAATAAATTTATATAGCTTATTTTAGCCTACTTAATACCTTAAAAATAATAAAAATTAGTGTAGTAGTTTTAAAGATATATTAGAATAAGTAGATTTACCTACTAAATTCCATGCGCTAACGGCTAGAATATAGATTATAAATAATAAAAATCCTATTATTATTTATATTTTACTTATTCTATAATAACGCCTACTAACGTATCTACTATTAGTTTAAATAGGGGGAAATATCCGTCTTATTACTAGGTATATAACGCTATTAGAATAATCTATATTAGTCTATTAATGTATAGGCTAATACTATCGTATTTATAAGCTACCTACCTACTAACGTGTCTGATATACTCCCTACTATTCACGTCACCTACTAACGTATCTGATATACTCCCTACTATTCACCTCACCTACTAACGTGTCTGATATCGGTCTAAATAGGGGGTGATATCCGTCTTATTACTAGGTATAGAACGCTATTAGAATAGGTATATATATCTGATATAGCTAATACTATCGTATATATAAGCTATCTACCTACTAACGTGTCTAATATACTCCCCGCTATCCACCTCACCTACTAAACGCCAGGTAGTAGGGGTGATTTTCTAACGTAAAAATCTTGAATTTTTACAGGTATTTTCTAGTATATCTATAACTTATTTAAGAAGCTTTTCAAATTTATCTACTATTATCCTTAATATTAGTATAATTAGATACTATAGTATAAGTTATATAACTTATTATAACTTATTCTAATATCTACTTAGCTATTTTATATAATTACTATTAACTTTATTCTAGTACTTCCCTTAATTATAGAAGGCTTTAATAGTATCTTAATAGTTATATATAAATTTTCTAAAGTAATTACCCTTATTCTAGGTAAGACGACCTAGATAGTAAAGGATTAGGTAGTAAAGTTACTTAATAGACTAGCTAATATTAACTAAGGTTTATCTTAAGTAATAATCTTGAATTATAATTAAAAGTTTATTATATAAGTATAATAAGGTATCTTTTATTATTTAAAAGTTAATTTACTTTACTTAGCTATCTAGTACTCTTAAACTAATAGTTAATTAGAATAATCTAATTAAACTACTAAAATAGCCCTTTAGTACTATATTACTACTATTAAATACACTTCTCTATAACTATCTATTCTTCTAAGAATAATACTACGCTTAATAATTCTATAAAATATACGTCTATAAATAAGATACCTACTAAAGTACTCTATAGATTTTAGAAAAGGGAGGTATTAGATCTACTAAAGCCTAAAATAGATTATATATAACTAGAAGTAATAACTACCTTACTAATAAGGCCCTTATTACTAAAAGTAACGCCGTTAATTATAAAAGTAATACTATTACCTATAAATATACCTTAAGTACCTAACCTTATAATAGAATATTAACCTTCTTATATTAATATAAAAGATACTATTACTTTTACCTTACTTAGGATAAAAGATTATTATAACTCTAGGTATATAACTAAGTTCTTTAATATTAGTAATCTTATAAATCTATACTTATATAAGGGTTATAAGGTTCCTAGTATTATATTAAAGAAGCTTAGCTAATAGTATATTAACCCCTTTAAGATCTTTAATAGAGTAGGTTATCTTACTTATAAGTTAGAATTACTAGATATAATATATATTTATAATATTATCTTAATAGCCTATCTTAAACCTACTATTAATCTAGTAGATAACTTATATTAATATTACTATCTATCTATCCCTCCTATTATTATTAATAGAGATATTAAATATAAAATTAAATAGCTCTTATAAAAACGCTGTATCTATTAGAGTTATAAATAGTCTACTTAATACCTCGCTAGATAGCTAGGATATAGACTAGAAGATAATTAATAGATATTAGACTACTAGCTATCTAATACTCTAGACCTTATCTATAAGTATAAGGAAGTAAATAGTCCTAATATAAGAGCTAGTAGATAAGTTAGTTATAATAGGGGTTTATAAGTAGAATTTCTTTATCTTATAAAGTTATTACCTTTTACTTTAAGTACTTCTATTAAGGTATATCTACTAATATCTAATATATATTACTATTAGGATAATAGCTTTATTTATTATAAGTATTTACTATAAGTATTTACTATTAATATTAATATTATTACCTAGTACTTATTACCTAGTATACTATCTTATAAAAGGCTCCTATATTATATATACTTAAGTAGGTTTCTTATATAAAAAGAATATATCTTCTTTCTATATTATAAATTAGTTATAATATAATATATCTAATATACTTCCTACTATTTATCTTACCTACTAATATATCTAATATTAGTTTAAATAGAAGGTAATATCTATCTTATTACTAGGTATATAATACTATTAGAATAATCTATATTAGTCTATTAATATATATATATATAATATACTTATATTAAAAATATATATATTTAAATAATTATTTAAATTATTATATAGTTAAAAAGCTATTTAATAATTATTATAAAATTATTATAAAATTATTAAATAATTTTTAATATCTTATTAGAAATTATTTATATTATAGATTTATTATCTATATTATCCTAAATTCTTAATAAATTCTTAATAAATTATTAGAATTATTAAATAGTTATAAAATTATTACTAAGTAGTTTAAACCTAGTAGGCTTCCTTTAAGGTAGCTAATACTATTGTATTTATAGGCTAAAATATCTAATATACTCCCCGCTATTCACGTCACCTACTAAATGCTAGGTAGTAGGGGTAAGTTTCTAACGTAAAAATCTGGGGTTTTACAGGTATTTTCTAGTAATATAATAATAGGTTATATAAATATTAAGAATAAACACACGTGAGCAGATTCCCATGAGCATGATGCTGCCGGCGAGAACCAGAAGTCTGGGTCCTCGGACATCGAAGACGGGGCCGATCTGGATGCCGCAGAAGAAGGTGAGGAGACTGTAGACGCTGAAGATCCATCCGATGGAACTCTCGCTGTGGTCGGATAGCTGATGGGTCGATAGGTAGGTGTTGTACGTGCTGATGGTGTTCATGTAGCCGTAGCAGCCCGAGGGGAGTCAGTTTCCGTTTTTGGGGAGAAATTGATAATTGTCAGTGGGAAGGGACCTTACATTCCACAGAAAGATCCCAATACCACGAGCCATGCTCGCAGTCCGCCTTCTGGATATTCTATCTCGTCACTTTCCAGATCTGGATGACATAGCGAACTCGATTTTTCCTCGGCGCTGTGGATATCGCATTCGAAGGCCGGGCATGGCGGGCATGATTGTACCGTATTGGTAGCAGGCATTGAAGTCATAAGAACAGATCCCAAGGTGGTGTGGTTTGATTTGTGAGAAGACGCCTATAAGAACGCTTACAAATTTGGAGATGTGCCACCTTTTGAAAGATGACTACCTACCTAGTACAGATGATGTAAGGTCTTAGCAGCCTTGGAAGAGATCCCTGTGACCCACTGCATTTCTTGCGACCCACTTATCTTCCGCCACCATGGCCGACTCCACCTTTGAAAGGAGGGAGCAAAGACCGATGTTCAAGAACTAAAAGCGCTTCCTGACCCCATTCTGTTCAAATCTATTCAGCTTTCGTGTTGTAGTTCACAAAGCAGGCTACAATATACTATATTCAGAATCCACAGACCCTCTGTGTATTTCGGCACGATAGTGAGCAGGGAGCAGGTACTTGAATCAATCCTGCTTTATACCAATCTTCCCTACTCGGCGCAATCCGAACACGCCCACAAGACAAACTACAACCATCCACGCAAATAAGGCCCAGAAGACTGCGCGATATCCGGTCATGAGGGCACTGGGGGACGTCTTGTCGACCTCACCCGAGGCGGCCGTCCTAGAGTCACCAACGACCGCTGTTATCGTCAATCCAATCGACGTACCGAGCTGCGAGCAGGTGTTGAACACTGCGCCGCCCAGCGCCTGCGTGCGTACGGGAAAGACGGCGGAAATGACAAGTAGGCCGACAGTGAAAAGGACATCCGGGCTCAAAGGCTGGAGGACCTGTGTAAATTGGCATTAGTGAGGCGTGGCTGAAGAGTGGGTGAAAGACTGTGGGTCAGATGGTAGGCAGTCATTAATCCGAGAGGACGAAAAGACGCTGTACGCGATGAGCTTGCTTACCTGTGCGATGAATGCCATGTACCAGTATGGCCATTGAGGATCGATGATAGCCATGAGAAGTGGTGAAATGGCGGACAAGGCAGAGGAGATCAGCACCACCCACATGACCGGCATTCGGTTAACGAAGTAACCGGTCGAAATGTTGGTGATCACGGCCATGATAAGGGCGGGGAGGATGCGTAATGACGCTCCGAGCGCTGATGTGCCTTGGACTTGTTGAAAGCTAGGAGGTGTTAGTAATGATCTCTTTTACAGCACAAAAGATAGGGTGGAGAAATACAATAGACTGCTGAATAGCTCCATACTATTGCTAACCGCGCTTGTAAAGAGTATCATCACACAAATGCTCGTAAAGCTAGAGTTGCGCCAGAGCGAGTTTGGGATGAGTGCTGGACGGTTGTTCTTTACCTGGTAGTTCATCCACCAGATAAATGCTGGGACCAAGGCGGCACTGAGGACTAAGAGTGAAATGTTGGATGCCCGCCGGATGTTATGGATGTCGGATGACAGCATTCTGCCATTGTCAATTCTTGCGATGCATCACACACGAACCGCGAAACCTTACGCTAAAACATACGACAACGTCGCTAGCCCCGTGCTCGAGACCACTGTCCCAACCCAATCAATGTCGAAAGCTAGCTGCTTCCTAATTGTGCGTCTGGGTCTTGGCCGAGGATCCTTTGGCAGCACCCACACCCCAATGGCGCACAAGGCAAAACTAGTAGCCGCGGCGAGATAGAAAGCAGGCCGCCATCCGACGGTGTCCACAAGCACACCGCCAAGGACCAGACCAATCAAGAATCCGAGCGGGCCTGAGAATCCAAGACAGGCAAATCCGAGGTTGCGTGGCCGTCCATACTCAACGCTTGTCGAGATGATGGAGACGGACGCTGGGACGGCCATGGCGCTGGAGACGCCCTGCAGGCCGCGAAAAGCAATGAGTTCGCCTCCGGTTCGTGCCAGGCCGCAGGCGAGACAACTCGCGATAAGGAGGATGTTTGCGGCCAGCATCACAGGCCTTGTGCCCAAGACGTCGGCAATTGATCCAGCCAACATCAGACATGATCCGGCGGTAAGATAAAAGATAGAGGTTGGCCAGAGGAGGAGGCCTGCTTCCAGGTTCAGTGTGCTGGCAATAGCGGGCAAACCGACCACGACGATGCCATTGCAGTAGCTGGTAAAGAGCTGCAGGCTGATTAGTTGGGTAATGACAATGATAGCTCGGCTCTTGGAAAGCACTGTTTTCGTGTCGTTATCTGGTGATGCATCGAGTGATGGATCCACTGGCAGTGCAGGACTTTCTCGAGATGTAATAGGAACGGAAGGGGTATCGTTTGTTGTATCAGACTCGAACCCAAGCGTTTGCAACTCGACAGATGTTCTTGTGGCCATTTTCTGGCATCATGGGAGGTAAGTTGCTAATTTGAAAGATATTGGGCAAAGAAGCGGTGTAAAGGACAGAGTGGAATCCCATGGTGTTTACACCAGAAAAGCTTTGCGAAAGCAATGGGGCCTCCCTGTCAGCAAGAAACCCATATCGGGGCTCGGATTGAAGTCGACCACACTCATTAGTACTAGTGCCATTGTAACATTAGTCAGCTACCACTTAAGGCGACATCTGTAGAATCTCTCAAAACACAAATACCTGAAAAATACGACTTACCATTAGGAAAACGGAAAGCTTGTAAAATACAAGTATGTAAGCATGGATCTAAGGTAAGGTAGGTTTTCTAACATATAGCAATAAATAACTATGTCTATATTATATCTACATGTACTATATTAGCTAATTAGCCTAGTCCTAAGGTAGGTAATTATACCTTATAAAGTATTATTTTAAGTAATCTTTGTATGTAATTACCGGAAATCCGAATAGTTAGTTATAAATATACTACTACTATTTTAATTCTAGTAGGGTCTTTCTTAAGGCTAAGTATATTATCTATATTTAGTATATTAATAATAATATACTAAAGAAATATAACTTATAATTTAATAGTAAGGATAAATAGAATACTTTCTTTACTAATTAATATTATATTATATACGCGAAAATTAAATAGGAATTTAAAGAAGAATAGATTAAACTAAAAGATAATTATAGTAATAATTACCTTAATACTATTAATTATCTTTAGGATTATATTATACTACTTAAAAAGAGGTTTATCTTATATTAGATAAGTTAGCTATTTACCTTTAGAAGTTATACTACCTTATATAATAAAGGTAGTAATAGATAGATTAAGAGATAGATAAATTATATCTTGGCTAGTAAATATATTAATACCTTTATAAGATACTTTACTAATAGCTTTATAAGTAATCTTAAGTATATTATTAACTAAATTACTATACTCCTTATACTCTAATATATAAATTATAATATTAGGATAGGATAGGTAAAATTAGGACTTAGTAAAGATATTAAACTTATAATCTTTTAAGACCTCTTTATAAAGGTAATATTATTTACCCTCTAGTAAGTACTCTTTAAATATTAGAAGGTAATTTATTATATAATAGAGCTATATATAAGGCTATTTATAAAGGGAATAGGCCTTTTATACTCCTATAAAATTAAGGTATAAATAAGTAGTCTTAATAGGGTTTTATATATTAATAATATCTACCCTTACTAGTAGTTTAAAAAGCCTACGCTCTCTAGCTACCTTTATATTAGTAGTAATAGTAACCGCGAAGATAATAGTAATAATAGTAATAATAGTAATAAGCTCCTATTAGATACTCCTAATAATAATACTAATAAGCTTCTTAGAATATATAAACCTACTATTATTAAATTAAAAGGATATCTACTAGGAGCTCCTAATAAAAAATATAATATTAAAAAGTATATATAAGAGTAAGCCTTTAATAAGTCTACTACTTATAAACCCTTAGATTTTAAGTATACTATTACCTTATAAGGTTAATATAAGGCTAACTAAGTAGCTATTATAATAAGCTAAGTTAATAGTTAACTAGCTATTACGGCTAGTTAAGTAGAAGAGTATATACTTAATAAAGAGTTAGAGGTATACTTTAATCCTAGGGGTAAGGGAGGTATAATACTACTATTAACGCCGCTATTAATACTATTATTAATATTAAGGGGTAGAGTAAGAGTTAGATTTATACTAAGGGGAGGAGCTAATATATAAGGTAGATATACTATATCTATACTAAGAAGTAGTAGTATATTAATATAGGCCTAGTCTTTACTAGCTTACTTATAAGGTAACCTATTAGCGACGCGCCTTCTAGCTTAACTAATATATTAGTAATAATAAGAGACTATATTAATAATAGTAAGAGGTAGGTAAGCTATTATAAGTAGGGTATATAAGCTATTAGAATAGCTAGCTAAGTTTAGTAATAAGATATATATAAGGGTTTTTAATACTATAGCCTAGTTAGGTAACCTATTAGGTAACCTATTAGGTAACCTATTAGGTAACCTATTAGGTAACCTAGCTAGCTAGATATTAACTAATTAGAATATTTATAGTATAAATATATCTATTTATAAAGATAATAGTAAATATATAATTTAGGTATTCTAAAAACCTTAGATAATTCTTCTAGCCTAATAGTCTAATTTAGTAGTTTACTTAGTTAGTAGTCTATTATACCTAATCTAGATAGATATACGCGTACTAGGATAAGGTATATATAGACTAGAACTAAGGTATACGCGTACTAGAATAGGGTACACGCGGACTAGGATAGGGTATACGCGTACTACCGCCTTATATTTATACTAACTACTCTTCTAGCTTATCCTAGTTATTATAATATAAGTCTAGTTTAGTAATTTTAATACTATCTTTAACTTTAACTATTATTAACTATTACAAATTATATTTACTTAGGATAGGATTTCTTTCTCCTAAGGTATTTATTACTAGCTAGAAAGATATAGGATAGTATAAGATATTTATCTTACTAGCTATCCTATAGTATAGTATAAGATTAATAATTTTAGTCCTATCCTATTATAAGATAGTATAGGTTTTTATAGGATAATCTTATAGAATAGGTTATTTATAAGACCTTCTTTTAGGATAGGATATTTATAGGATATCTTATAATTACTAAGAGGAGCTTAATATTTATAAAGAGGAGTATAAAAAGTAGACTAACCGCGTCGAATTAGTACTTTAAACTCGAGTTAGGTACCTAACTCGACTCTTAGCGAGTTAATACTAAATTCCTAGCCTAAGAATTCGGGTTAGTACTAATAGTTAGTACCGAGTATTCGAGTTAAAATTAAGGGGTAGTACTAAGTATTAACTGGAAGTATTAACCCGACTCGCTAAGACTTTTTTCCCTAGTAATAATTTCTATCTTTAGTAGTATTTCTTACTATATTTTATTTTTTTTCCCCTATAATTATTATTATTACTACCTACGTAATTCTTTAAAAGTAAATAAGGTAATGTAAAAAAGCAATATATACCCCTATAAAGATAAAGACTATAATATTAGTAATATTTTCTATTTATAGTAGTATTTCTTATTATATATAGGATTTACTACTATATTATTAATTATTATTATTATTATTACCTAGGTAATTCTAAAAAGTAAATATAGTAATATAAAAAGGTAATAGATACCTCTCGGGGATTAAGGGGGGTATTTAAATTCTAATTAAGAAAAATTCTAATACTAGAATAGGGGTAAGTCTAGAAAAAAAATTGTGTCCCTTACTATTTTATTAAGGGCTTAGCGTCTTAGCGATACCTTGGCGAGTCGGGTCGGTCTAACCCGACTCGCTAAGGTACCGAGGGCTTTTCAGGTCGGTACCGGAAGTAGGTACTAAGTATTCAGGTTAGTACCTAAACTAGTACTAAGTATTCAGGTCGGTACTAATTTATAGTACTAAAATCTAACTTAATAGTTAGTCTAATAGAAAGTTATATTATATAAATATAATAACTAGAATAATAACTAGAAATAATATATTATAAGTATTATATTAATTATTAAGCTATTATATATAAAGAATAAAGTATATTATTGTAATTTTCAAGTTTATTAATTATTAGGAAGTTTAAGCCTTATATTCTATATTAGAGTAAAGACTTTATAATTATAAGGGTTTATAATTTATATATATAACTAGATATTCTTTATTATTAGTATAATATATAGGTTTAATACTACTATAATTATTAGTATAATATATAGGTTTAATACTACTATAATTATTAGTATAATATATAGGTTTAATACTACTATAATTATTAATATAAGTTATATTAGAAATAAATAGATAATTTACTTTCTAGTATATTTAATAAGAATACTTCTAAAGCTTCTTATAAGCCCTTAAGTATATTTTACTAGAATCTAGTATTTACATATAAATTAATAGTAATCTCGCGAATAAGTCTAGAAAAGGGGAGTTTTAGAATAAGGAGATTAGGAATTTTTTAATAGTAATAGATTATATAAAGAGTAATAGCTTATATACTTTATTAGCTAGAGGTAATAAGTAAAATAATAGTTATAAAGATATATTATTATACTTCTATCTAGGCTTCTTTTAAGTTATACTTAAACTTAGAAGATTTTTAGTAGTATTAGACTTAAGACTTATAACCTTTTTACTACTTTTACTACCTATAATCTTATAAGGTTTTTATACTATTACTTATAAAAGGATAGATATACTTAAAATACTATAAAATTAAATAAAGAACTTTATAATAATTATATAGTATATATAATATAAGACTAATATACTCTTATAATTATAGAGTTATATATATAATATTAGAAGAGGTTATAAATTAGATAGTTGAATCTTTTAAATAAGATATCCTTAGCTATTATTATTTTAAAGTAAATACTTAGATTTTTTACTATTCTCTACTTAAAATTACTTTATAATTTATTATACTTATCTAATTAATATTAAAGAAGATTATAATTAATTTATATATTTAATATTATTATAAAATCCTATAATATAATATAGTTATTATTATAATTAGAATATCTATAAAATTAATATTTATAAAGATTTACTACTTATAATAGAAGGCCTCTATTAGTATAATAGGGCTAGGAACTTAAATTTTATAATTATATATAATACTTCTCTATTTAATACTATTTAAGCTTATAAAGATATACCTCTATTAATAATAGTATATAATATATTATTAGGAAAATTTATAATTTATAATAATTATAATTACTTAAAGAATTAATATCTATTATATTTACTACTAGCGCTAAGTATTAATACTAAGAAGAAGTAGTAGTACTATTATAACTTAATTAGAATTAATATATTTTATAATTAAAATAAATCCCTTAATTCCTATCTCTACTTAATACTTCCTTTATATATTATTAAAATCTATTTAAGTATTAATAGTTTATAATATAATAGTATATAGTATATATATCTTATTATTATTAACTATATTAATAGCTAGGATTAATAATATATAAAGGTAAATATAAGGTAGTAAAGGTAGAATAAGTAGTAGAATTTAATTTAATAGATTATAATATTAAGGCTCTTTTAGAACTTATATAATATCCTACTAACTATTATAAATATTAAAGATAAAGAAGAAGACTCTAATAAAACCCTCCTCTAGTACCTTAATACTTATAATAGTAATAATACTAGTACTATATAAGGCTTAATATATAATATAAGGGTTACTACTTAGGTCTTTAAGGTAGTTAAAGAATTAAGTAAGAATATATATATATAAAGTATTTATAAATATATATAAAGTCTTTTATATTAAGTAAAGGTAGTAGAATTAATAAAGAAAGTTAATATTAGAACTATTAATTATACTATTAAGAAGTATAAAAAGTTCTTATTTTATCTTAATAAGTTTATATAAGAAAGGGAAGGATAGTTTACTTATCTTTAATAATTTATTATAAATTAAAGGTAAAATTCTTCTAATTATAATTATTATTCTAATTATCTAATATTTTTAGAGGATTACTACTAGAATTTATATTAAGGTAGTAGTAAAGTATTATAATATATAACTTACTATATATACTATTATTTATACTAATAATAATAATAGTAGGAACTTAGTATAAAAAGATATTAATAATAAAGAGGTTAAGTTAAGTAATTTATATATAACTAATTCCCTCTTTAAAATATATATTAATTATATAAATCTAATTTTCTAAGTTATATATAAGTAGGACGCGCTTTATAATTAGAAGAAATATAGTATTATTTAATATTAACTTATAAATTAGTAGATCTTATAAAAGTCTAGCTAATTATAATAGGAATATAAAATAAATTTTAAGATAAGTTTATTTATTTATATTTAACTAGTTTAATATAAGTTAATATATAACTTATTATATAAGTTAGATTACTTAAATTAATATTTAAATCTAGGATATTACCCTAACTATTATACTAGTAGCTTATATTTACTACTTATTAAGTTATATTAATCCTATAATTTTAATTAATACTCTAGTTATTACTATATATATTATTAACCTAGGTAGAATAATTAAATCTATTATAAGCCCCTCCCTCTATTATATATATACTTTAGTTATAAAGAAAAGGCTATTTAATATTATATAAATAACTATCTTTAAGACTAGTATTTTAGTATTATAAATAATACGCGCTTAGTTAATCTCCTTAAACCTACTTTATAATAGCCTAATATAGATATAACTAATATTATATAAGTATATCTTCTAATTATTTAAGGTTTTAAATAGATATCTTAGGAGTTTAACTACTTTATACCTTTTTTTAATAAACTATACCTTCTATTATAAAATATAGCCTATTTCTTTATATAAATAGCTATAATTTATAGATATAATAAATTAAAGATTCTCCTTATATAATACTTTAAATTAATAGTTTTACTACTTTAATTTAGTAATAAGATATATCTTTAACCTTTTTTAGGTTAGTCGTTATACTAATAATAGACCTCTAGTTAAATTAACTACTAAATCTATTATATTCTTATATCCCTTTATTCTTTTTCTTTATAATATATTCTTTAAGGTCTTTATAATTAATCTTATTATTATTAACCTTATTATTAATTTTAAATAGGTTTTATACTTATAATTTTTAGATTTATAATTATTATTCTAGTTATTAATAGTACTTAAAATAATAAAAGGTACTTATTCCTTAGTAGCCTCTTTATTATCTTTAAGGTGTAGCTCTATCTTAAAATATTCTATTATATAATATTAGCTATTTAGGAAGTATTATATTATTATAAATCCCTCTTTTATATCTTTCCTCCTTTATAATATCCTTTATCTTAATTACTAGCTTTATATAATCCTCTTTAATAGCTATCTTTTATATATCTAATTCCTTTAACTTCTTAATCCTCTTTAATACTACTACGTAGTTATTAGATACTTTTATATATAATAGCTTATTATTATTATTATCCTAGTCTTTTACCTATTCTCTACTTATAATTAATTTAGGATTCTAGTTATAAAGATTTAATATTATTATAATATTATTTTAGCTTATCTATCTAGTAATATATTCAAGTAATATAATTAGTAATAAATATTTATTATATATTAATAACCTATCTTATTATAATATCTTAAGTATATAAAGGTAGGAGGAGTTATAAAAAAGATTTTAAGGGGTAATTCTACCTATAATTATATTTATAATTACGCGGAATATTCTACTTAATATTACTTTACCTTATATTAAAACTTTTAAACCTTATATTCCTGCTTTTATCTATTATTATATATATTTAATAGCTTTAATAATAGCTTATACTAAGTTAACTAGTAATATTATCTTATAATATATTTCTTACTCTATATATTAATAGGTAGATAGTATAATTAGGTAATAAAATACTAAAATTACTAACTAGAGGGGGTAAACCCTTATAAGGTAGGGGAGTAAATAAGCTATTATATAGGAAGAGGAAGGGAAAGGTAATATAAATAGGTAATATATTAAAATATAATTAACTAATCCTTTATAATTAATAGTACTAAAGTTAATAATAAAATGATAAAAGTATAAAGTTAACTTAAGTCTTAAAGCTCTAAAGGAGATAAGATAATATTAAAAGTCTATTAATAACTTTATATTAAAGCTAAAGTTTAGCTTTAAAAGTATTATAAGATATTATAAAAGTATTTATAATATCTTTTCTCTTAAGTAAATATATTATTATTTTATATTATTATTTTATCCTTATAATAATTACTTACTAATTTATCTTATAATATAAATTTAAATCTACTTTATATTTATACTAAATATATTATTATTATATAAAGGGATTTATAACTTATAAGGGAATTAATAAAGAGCTTTAATATTATACTATTTTATACTTAAGGGTAGTAATAGTTTTATAATATTAGAAGTAGAGGGTAGGTCTAGGATAGTATAACGCTCTTAATATTACGACGCTCCTAGTATTATAGCGCTCCTAATATTACGGCGTTCTTAATAAGATAAAGAATTATATTACCTTCTTATATTATCTTTATATCTATATATAGAAATTAAACCTACTTTATAAATATACTATTTAATTATTAACTAACTTTAAAATTATAATTATTAATCTATTTATCTTAAGATATCTATTAATTTTAATTTAAAAGGATCTTTACCTCTATTAATACTTTAATTAGTATCTTCTTCCCTTTAAAGAAAATCTTAGGGCTTAGTAAGAGCTTCTTTAGGGTTTAAAACTATAATATAATTATAATACTTTAGAAGTATTACTTATTTTATAAACTCTAGTTCTAATTATATATAATCTTATAAATATACTCTTTAAGTAAGATTAAAGACTCTTTTAATACTTATAAATAATATTAAATATAAAAGGATATCCTTAGCTATTTATATTAGATTTAAATAAGTTAAAGTATTAACTTTTTAATACTCTTATATAAGAATATCCTCTAATAGACTTTTAAAATAAAAGTATTAAATAGCTTTACTTTATAATAAAGACTTATAATTTAAATATTAAAGTAGACTTCTCTTTATTCTTATTAAAGGCTATTATTAGTTAATATAAATTTAAATATATTATTATATTATATTACCTTATTAATATTTTATATATCTTATATATTAATATTTCTAATAACTAGTAATATCTTATAATACTTAAAAAAGTAGTTAATAAATTTATTTTTATACCTCTCTTTATAAGAGGTTAAATTATTATTATTATTTAACTCCTCTTATTTATCCTAAGTTTTATATAAACTTAATTTTATAAAAGGGTTTAAAATATTAATAAGGTTATATATTAATCTACCTTTACCTTTTATTCTAGAATAATATTTAATAGGTTTTATTAAGGCTACTTTATAAATATAAATAATATTTACTTTACTAATAATCCTATTATTATATATTATTATTTTAATACTATTAAAACATTTAAAAAGAGTATTATATAATTAGAATCCTAAATATATACCTATATTTATTATCTAAGAAACTATTAAGGTAAGTTAATAAATAGGATTTAATATATTATTAAGTAGTAATATAATTAGCTAATTATATTTATTAAGGCTAATTATATTAATTTTTAAATTAATTATATTTTTATCTACTTAAGTATTAATAAAGTTATATAGCTAATATATATAATAAAGTATTAAGTATATAAAATTTTAATAAATATAAATATCTTATATAAGTTTTTAAGATCTTCTATTAAAGTTTTTTTATAATTATAAAAAATAAAGCTTTTATTAAGAAGATAAGTTAATTACTATTATAAGAGCGCGGATCTATTTAAAATATTAGTAAGTATATTACCTATTTATATTACCCTTATAATATTATACCTTCTTAATAATAGTTAATAGACTTATATATACTTAGATATCTCTAACTTAAGTATCCTTTAATAATATTATAATATTATTTAAAGCTTTTAAGTCTAGGGCTTTAATAAAGTCTTATATTATAAGGTTAAAGATATAAGTTATATAAGGAATAAAATTTTATAATTTATCCTATTAGATTTTATACTAAGTAAGAGATTTCTCTAATTTATCTTTTAAGGTTCTATTATTACTAGTATTATTAATAATAACCTTAAAAAGCTTATCTTTAATTTTATAAAGGGTTAATATCTTTATTATTTCTATTATAAGTAAATACCTAGAATACTAGATATTAAGTAGTATAAAAGTAATAAAATATTCCTAATATTAAAAATTAATATTAACCTAGTAGATTAGTAC